>Ga0307406_10001649_pt1 | contig 12268 bp, 9 predicted proteins | sample 322Cmetagenome_3_FD_203706 | JGI IMG/M metagenome (GOLD analysis project Ga0307406, IMG submission 203706) | Maize rhizosphere microbial communities from greenhouse at UC Davis, California, United States - 322HYB-C-2 | ecosystem: Host-associated > Plants > Roots > Rhizosphere > Soil | place... | reverse complement strand
AAGGGCGCGACCGAAAAGAAGGCCGCCGGCAAGGCGAAAGCCGGGTCGGAACCGGCCGTGGTCAGTCCCGATCTGGCGCTGCTGCGCGAGCGCATCGACGGCATCGACCGGCACATCCAGGAACTGATCGGCGAGCGCGCGCAGTTCGCCAACCAGGTCGGCAAGGCCAAGGGCAAGCTCGCCGCCGCGGTCGATTATTACCGCCCCGAGCGCGAGGCCCAGGTGCTGCGCCGGGTGGTCGACCGCAACGACGGTCCGCTCAACGACGAAGTGCTGGTGCGCCTGTTCCGCGAAATCATGTCGGCCTGCCTGGCCCAGCAGGAGCCGCTCAAGATCGGCTTCCTCGGCCCGGAAGGCACGCACTCGCAGCAGGCGGTGTACAAGCACTTCGGCCACTCGATCCACGGCCTGCCGCTGGCGAGCATCGAGGAAGTGTTCCAGGAAGTCGAAGCCGGCAGCGCCGATTTCGGCGTGGTCCCGGTCGAGAACTCGACCCAGGGCACGATCCAGTCGACCCTCGACATGTTCCTGACCTCCAAGCTCAAGATCAGCGGCGAAGTCGAGCTGCGCGTGCATCAGCATCTGCTCTCGCGCAGCGGCCGCATCGAGGACATCGAGCGTGTCTATTCGCACCCGCAGTCGTTCGCCCAGTGCAAGGCCTGGTTGCGCGAGTACCTGCCGAAAGCCGAGAAGATCGCGGTATCGAGCAACGCCGAGGCCGCGCGCCGCGCGCGCAACGCCGACGACGCCGCCGCGATCGCCGGCGCCAGCGCCGGCAGCGTGTACGGGCTGCGCACGGTGGCCGGGCCGATCGAAGACCGCCCCGACAACACCACGCGCTTCTTGGTGATCGGCCGCGAGCTGTTCACGCCTTCGGGCAACGATCGCACCTCGCTGCTGATCTTCATCAAGGACCAGCCGGGCGCGCTCTACAACGTGCTGTCGCCGTTCGCCAAGCGCGGCCTGAGCATGAACCGCATCGAGTCGCGTCCGGGCCACACCGGCCGTTGGCAGTACGCCTTCTTCGTCGACATCGGCGGGCATGTGCAAGAGCCGGCGATGCGCGAAGCGCTGGAAGAACTGGAAGAGCTGGCGCACGAAGTGAAGGTGCTCGGTTCCTACCCGGTGGCGATCGCATGAGCGCGCCGGCCACGCAAGCGCAAGAGCCTGCCAGTCGCGAGGGCAGGGACACGCCGGCCTATGACGAAGCCTGGTTCGCCGCGCGCGCGCAGGCCGGCATCCAGCGCCTGAAGGCCTACGACCCGGGGCACGACCTGGTCGCGCTGCGGCGCCGTTTCGGCGAGGCCAACCTCGCCGAGCTGGGCTCCAACGAAAACCCCTACGGCCCGTCGCCGCAGGCGCGCGCGGCGATCCTCGATGCGCTGCACGCGCTGCATCGTTATCCCGACCCGCTCGGCGCCGATCTCAAGCGCGCGCTGGCCGCGAAGCACGGCGTCGACGTCGCCCAGGTCCAGCTCGGCAACGGCTCGCACGAATTGCTGATGCAACTGGCGCAGGTGTTCGCCGGTCCCGGTGACGAGGTGGTGTTCTCGCGCTACGGTTTTGCCGTGTTCGCGCTCGCGACCCAGGCCGCCGGCGCGACGATGCGCATCGTCGAGGCCCTGCCGCGCGACGCTGCGATGCCCTGCGGCCACGACCTCGATGCGATCGCGGCCGCGATCGGCCCGGCCACGCGCCTGGTTTACGTGGCCAATCCGAACAACCCCACCGGCACCTGGTTCGGCCGCGAGGCGATGATCGATTTCCTCGACCGCGTGCCGTCCGACGTGCTGGTGGTGATGGACGAGGCCTACGCCGAAATGGCCGACGCGCCGGACTACGCCAGCGCGCTGTCCTTGCTCGGCCGTTATCCCAACCTCGCCATCACCCGCACCTTCAGCAAGGCCTATGGCCTGGCCGGCTTGCGGGTCGGTTATCTGCTCGCCCAACCCGGCCTGGTCCAGGTCATGGACCGGCTGCGCGAAAGCTTCAACGTCAACGGCCCGGCCCTGGCCGCCTGCGTCGCGGCGCTCGCCGACGAGGCGCACCTGGACTGGGCCTGCGCGCGCAACGCCGAGCAGCGCGCCGCGCTGGCGGCGGCCTTGCAGCAGCGCGGCCTGCGCGTCTTCCCCTCGCAGACGAATTTCGTCCTGGTCGAGTTCGGTCCGCGCACCGCGCAGATCGAAGCGGCCCTGGTCGAGCGCGGCGTGATCCTGCGGCCGATGGCCGGCTACGGGCTCGCCGATTGCCTGCGGATCAGTGTCGGCTCGCCCGACGAAAACCGCCGCCTGCTGGCGGCATTGGACCAAGTGCTGACATGAGTGCGCTCATCGAAGAACAAGCGGCCTGGACGGCCGGATCGGGTTCGCCCCTGCGCGGTTCGCTGCGCGTGCCGGGCGACAAATCGGTTTCGCACCGGGCGGTCATGCTCGGCGCGCTGGCCGAAGGCGTCACCCGCATCACCGGTTTTCTTGAAGGCGAGGACACCCGCGCCACCGCGCGCGTGTTCGAGCGCCTGGGCGTGCGCATCGAGACGCCGAGCGCGAGCGAACGCATCGTCCACGGCGTCGGCATGCACGGCCTGCGCGGCGTCGCCGAAGCGCTGGACTGCGGCAACGCCGGCACCGGCATGCGCCTGCTCGCCGGCGTGCTGGCCGGGCAGGATTTCGACAGCGTGCTGATCGGCGATGCCTCGTTGTCGAAGCGGCCGATGCGCCGCGTCACCGAGCCGCTTGCGGCGATGGGCGCGCAGATCGACACCGAAGACGGCGGCCTGCCGCCGCTGCGCATCCGCGGCGGCCGTTCGCTGCAGGGCATCGAATACACCTTGCCGGTGGCCAGCGCGCAGGTGAAGTCGGCGCTGTTGCTGGCCGGCCTGTACGCCTACGGCGACACCGTGGTGCACGAACCGCACCCGACCCGCGACTACACCGAGCGCATGCTCGCCGCGTTCGGCTGGCCGATCGAATTCTCGCCCGGCTACGCGCGCCTGAGCGGCGGGCACGTGCTGCGCGCGACCGCCATCGCCGTGCCGGCCGACTTCTCCTCGGCCGCGTTCTTCCTGGTCGCCGCGAGCGTGGTGCCGGGTTCGGAACTGCGCCTGGAAGCGGTCGGCATGAACCCGCGCCGCACCGGCCTGCTCGCCGCGTTGCGCCTGATGGGCGCCGACATCGTCGAGGAAAACCCGCGCGCCGAAGGCGGCGAACCGGTCGCCGACCTGCGGGTGCGCTATGCGCCGCTGCACGGCATCGACGTGCCGGAGGCGTTGGTGCCGGACATGATCGACGAGTTCCCGGCTTTGTTCATCGCCGCGGCCACCGCCAAGGGCCGCACCACGATCCGCGGCGCCGCCGAGTTGCGGGTCAAGGAATCCGACCGCATCGCGACCATGGCCACCGGCCTGCGCGCGCTCGGTGCGAACATCGTCGAGACGCCCGACGGCGCGATCATCGAAGGCGGCGCCTTGCACGGCGGCGAAGTCGACAGCCACGGCGATCACCGCATCGCCATGAGCTTCGCCATCGCGGCGCAACTGGCGAGCGGCGAAGTGCGCATCGGCGACGTCGCCAACGTCGCGACTTCGTTCCCGGGCTTCGAGGCCTTGGCGGCGAAGGCGGGCATGCGGGTCGGCCCGGCCGAGTAGGGCGCCGACGCTAGCGTGTTGGCAACGAAAACGGCGGCCTCGGGGCCGCCGTTCTGGTGTGTGGGCGATGCTGGAGAGTCGGCGAATGGCGTAGTGGCCGGCTTTCGCCATCATCGTCGGCTTATGTTGGCTCTCGGCCGGGATCTCCGTCAGCGGGGCTTGAACTCCACCGGTTGCTCCACCACCGAGGCCACTTCGCGGCCGTCACGGGTCGCCGGACGGAAGCGCCAATCGCGCACCGCGACCAGGGCGGCGCGGTCGAGTTCGCGCGAACCGCTGTGGCGCGCGACCTCGACTTCTTCGGGCAGGCCGTCGGCGCCGACGTTGACGCGCAGGACCACGGTGCCGCCTTCGCCGCGGCGCAGGGCGCCGGCCGGGTAGCGCGGTGCGGCATTGTCGGCGGCCAAGGGCCGTGCCTCGGTCGAACGCGGCGGGTCGATCTTCGCCGTAGCTTCGGTCACCGGTTTCGCCGCGGCTTCGGCGGCGGCCGCTGCAACGGCGGTCTTGCGCGCGATGCTGGGTGTCGCTTCGGCGACTGCGTTGCGCTGGATCGGCGGGACGATGACCAGTGGCATCGCCGGGGCCGGCGGCGGTGCCGGCGGACGCTTGCCGTAGTAATACCAGCCCATGAAGGCGGCACCGAGCAGGAGCAGCAGCAACCACAGACCGGTGGAACTCGGTGCGACTTCGATCGCATCGGCCTCGGGGGTCGGCGTGGCGTCGAAATCGTGGCTATTCGGGTCCAGTGGATGTGATGCAACGCTCATTTTTGGCCTCCTTTCTGCGGTCCCGGGGGCGCGACCGAGCGCCGAGCTTCCAAGCGCGGTCGTTAGCCAGCGGTGAACGGAAGGTAAAGAAGATTCAGGCGAGCGACAGGCAGGCCGCGGATTACAAGACGCCGATCACTGGTTCGCGTTGAAGGTGATCGGCACGATCACCGCATCGGCAACCGGACGGCCGTTGCGCATCGCCGGGCGGAAGCGCCAGTAACGCACCGCATTCATTGCCGCACGGTCGAGCAGGCGCGAGCCGCTTCCCTCGATGACCTGCAGTTCGCTCAACGAACCCTGTTCGTCGACCGTCACCCGGATCCGCACCGTGCCGCCTTCGCCGCGGCGCAGGGCCTGCGCCGGGTACTGCGGCGGGCGGTTGCCGGGCAGAGGCGTGGCCGGCGTCTGCGCGGCGGTGGAAGCGGCGGGCGCGGCCGGCGGCGCATTCGGCATGGTTTGCGGCGGCGCCGGCGGGTTCGGGTTTTCGACCAGTTCGGCGCGCTCTTCGTCCTGACCAGGCGCCGCGGCCTGCGGCGCTTGCTGTGCAGACGGGGCGACACCGTCGCCGCCGGCCCCGGCCGGCGCCGGCAAGGGTGCGTACTGCGGGGTGGTGCCGGCCGGCAGCGCGCCGTCGGCACGGTAGAAGTCGTCGCTGTTATTGCGGTTGCTCGACCACACCCATGCGAACAGCCCCAGGCCGATGGCGAAGGCCCCCAGCACCAACAGCCAGGCCTTGCCCGAAGGGCGCCAGGCGGCGAAATCGAAGGAGCGGCGCGACGGAGCGGGGGGCGTGGTCGACATGGGCGGTCCGAATATGCGTTGGGCCGCATTCTGCAACGAAATGCCCGAAAGCGTCCTCCGCGGACTCCGATCGCCCCCTATTGCGTCCTCGATCCGGCCCCGATCCGCCGTCTCCGGCAAGCGCAAGGTTCGCGAAAACCGCCGAGTGACGCGATAATCTGCGGTTCTTCTTGCCACTGCGACCGGCTACGCCATGCTCGATCCGACCCTGCTGCGCCAACAGCCCGCCGAACTCGCCGCACGCCTGCGCGAAACGCGCGGTTACGTCCTCGACCCGGCCGTGCTGGAATCGCTGGAAAGCGAGCGCAAGCAGATCCAGGTCCGCACCCAGGAGCTGCAGAACCTGCGCAATACCCGTTCCAAGGCGATCGGCCAGGCCAAGGCCAAGGGCGAAGACGTCGCTGCGCTGATGGCCGAGGTCGCCGCGTTCGGCGACGAGCTCAAGGCCAGCGAGGCGCGCCTGGAAACGATCAAGGCCGAAATCGAAGCGATCGCGCTCGGCATCCCGAACCTGCCGCACGCCACCGTGCCGGCCGGTAAGGACGAGACCGACAACGTCGAGACCCACCGCTGGGGCACCCCGCGCACGTTCGACTTCGAGGTCAAGGACCACGTCGAGCTCGGCGCCCGCAACGGCTGGCTCGACGGCGACACCGCGGCCAAGCTGTCCGGCGCGCGCTTCACCGTGCTGCGCGGCGGCCTGGCGCGTCTGCATCGCGCCCTGGCCCAGTTCATGATCGACCTGCACACCGAGCAGCACGGCTACCAGGAAACCAGCGTGCCCCTGCTGGTCAACGCCGACTCGATGCGCGGCACCGGCCAGTTGCCGAAGTTCGAGGACGACCTGTTCGCGACCGTGGTCGGCGAGGGCGAGGCGGCGAGCAAGCGCTATCTGATCCCGACCTCGGAAGTGCCGCTGACCAACATCGTCCGCGACGAGATCGTCGAAGACGCGGCGATGCCGCTGCGCATGACCGCGCACTCGATGTGTTTCCGCGCCGAAGCCGGCAGCCACGGCCGCGACACCCGCGGCATGATCCGCCAGCATCAGTTCGAGAAGGTCGAGCTGGTCAGCATCGTGCGCCCGGACGAAAGCTACGAGGAACACGAGCGCATGACCCGCTGCGCCGAAGTCGTGCTGGAAACTCTCGGCCTGCCGTACAAGCGCATGCTGCTGTGCACCGGCGACATGGGTTTCGCCGCAACCAAGACCTACGACCTGGAAGTCTGGCTGCCGAGCCAGAACACCTACCGCGAGATTTCCTCCTGCTCGAACTGCGAGGCCTTCCAGGCCCGCCGCATGCAGGCGCGCTGGCGCAACCCGGCCACCGGCAAGCCCGAGCTCGCCCACACCCTCAACGGCTCCGGCGTCGCCGTCGGCCGCGCCATGATCGCGGTGATGGAGAACTACCAGAACGCCGACGGTTCGATCACCGTGCCCGAGGCGCTGCGCCGCTATATGGGTGGCGTCGAAGTGCTCAGCTGACCGGCCATCGCGCCGCATGGAAGACAAGCGCATGACCCTCGACACGGAAGCACTCGACTACTACCTGACTGTCGCGACGATGATCGGGCCGGCCTTCATCGGCTTCTTCGTCCTGCAGTACGCGATGTTGATCGGCCGCAACCGCAAACGCCTCGTGCCGTTGTCGGGTTGGGGTGTGGCCGCGCGCGCTGCGGTCGGCGTGATCGTCGGCAGCGCGGTGGGGTTCGGCGCACTCTGGCTGACCATGTACGTCCCGTCCTACCTCACCGGCGACTTCCAGGGTCTGCCGTGGCTGATGATGTTCATCGCCATGCCGGTCGGCGGGCTAGTCGCCTTGGGCGTCAGTCATTGTTTGAGCCGGTGGCTGGTCGTGCGGGCAAGAGGCGACGTCGTCACCACTCCCGCCGCCCCCTGATCTTTCCGGGCTGTTTGCGTTTAGATCGCGCAAGAAAAAAGCCGGGCCTGTCAGGACCCGGCTAATTCCGACGCGGGGGGAGGAAGCGTCGGACTTGGAGCTACACGGTTGGGCGGGGCAGACTCGATCGCGAAGACTTACGCGGCCCGACGCAACGGCAATGGAATCGATGCGTGCGCCGCAGCGAGCGCGTCGGCACGATGCTGAGGCGAGTAGGCCACACCTTCCGCTCGCACGAACTCGACCTCCGTCACGCCGATGAATGCGAGTACGTGACGCAGGTAGGCCTCTTGGAAATCGCTCGGCGCATCGGTGTGGAAACCGCCGCGGCCGCTGACCACGATCGCGCGCTTGCCGGTCGCCAGACCCTCCGGACCCTTCTCGGTATAACGGAAGGTCTTGCCGGCGACCGCGACGCGGTCGACCCAGGCCTTCAGGGTCGAAGGAATGCCGAAGTTGTACATCGGAGCGCCAAGGACAATCACGTCGGCCGCCAGGAATTGTTGCAGGATGCGCTCTGACTCCTCGGCTTCGGCCGGATCGGCCTTGGCCAGCGAACGGCCGGTAAGATGCGGGATCGGGTCGGCATCCAGGTCGCGGTAGTCGATCGTCAGGCCCGGCACCTCGTCCTGCCAACGCGCCGCCACCGCCGCGCTAAGCTCACGGGTCACGGAATTGGCGCCCAGAGCGCTCGAATCGATATGCAACAGCTTCATGGTGGACCTCGGTGGCTCGGTCGGAGCCGGTAAAGCGGGCGTCGCCGCGTTGGAGCAAAGTCTGTATCGTTGCTTCGGTGGGATAAAGATGCTTCAATGTCACTTATTGTTCTAATATTGGAACTATCGTCATGCACGATTTGAACGACCTGTATTACTTCGCGATGGTCGTCGACCACGCCGGCTTCGCCGCCGCCGAACGCGCGCTGGGCATTCCGAAGTCGCGCCTCAGCCGGCGCATCAGCCAGCTCGAGACCGACCTGGGCGTGCGCCTGCTGCAGCGTTCCACCCGCCGCTTCGCCGTCACCGAAGTCGGCAACAGCGTCTACCGCCACGCGCAATCGATGCTGGCCGAGGCCCAGGCCGCCCGCGAAGTCGTCGATCGCCTCAGCGCCGAGCCGCGCGGCGTGATCCGGGTCAGCGTGCCGGTCGGCCTGGCCCAGCAGCAGATCCCCAAGCTGCTGCCCGAATTCCTCGCCAAATACCCGCAGGTGCGGGTGCAGTTGAACGTCAGCAACCGCCGCGTCGACATCATCAACGAAGGCGTCGACGTGGCCCTGCGCGTGCGCTCCAAGCTCGACGACGACGGCAGCCTGGTCATGCGCAGCTTCGGCCAGATCCAGGAACTGCTGGTCGCCAGCCCGAAGTACCTGACCCGCATGGGCCGCCCGAGCAACCCCGACGAGCTGTCCGACCACGTCACCCTGAGCATCAGCGAAGACGACGCCCGCCAGCGCTGGGAACTGCACGGCCCCGACGGCGAAGTGCGCCGGGTCGAACTCAAGCCGCGGGTGATGGGCTTCGACTTCCCGATGCTGATGGCGCTGGCCGAGCAGGGCGTCGGCATCACCCTGCTGCCCGAGACCGTCTGCGCCGAAGCCGTGCGCCGCGGCGACCTGGAAGTGGTGCTGCCGAACTGGCGCCTGCCGCAGGGCATCTTCCACGCCGTATTCGCCTCCCGCCGCGGCCTGTTGCCGGCAGTGCGCGTGTTCATCGACTTCCTGGCCGAGAAGGCCCCGTCCCTGGTCGAGTCCGCGCGCCTGCAGTGCAGCGACATCAAGGGCATCCCGTGCCCCGACGGCATCGCCCGCCACGACAAGAAGCACGACAAGTCGGTGAAGATTTCCGCTCCGGCGGGTTGAAAGCCGCCAGCGCGAGGCCGGCGACGTAACCGCCGGCGGCATGAGAGAATGCCCCGCGCCCGGTGCAAGACCGGGCGCCCGGGGCGGTTCGCAAGGAACCGCCCGCGACGGCTCCAAGGACCGTCGCCGCAAGACCTCAACGGAGAGATGGCCGAGTGGTTTAAGGCAGCGGTCTTGAAAACCGCCGAAGGGTTAAACCTTCCGTGGGTTCGAATCCCACTCTCTCCGCCACTTTCGTATTCCCCAGACTGAAACCGGCTCGGCTTCGATGAGGCTATGTGGCCGATTTTTGCCGAGTTTCTCGTATGCGGAACCTAAGAGGCATTCGTGTTGACGAATGGCGCCTGTGAAGCTCTCAAGGCCTGAAAGGCGCTTCAGCTTCGCTATGACCGCCACGGCCGCTGAGACGAAATGGGGATTTATGGTGACGTTCTCAACACATTTTGGCCTTCACAAGGTGCAGGGTGAGTTGGACTTTGTGGACGTTGATCTAGATACAGACACGCGTCTCTTTATTGACCCATTTGCTATTTCTCTACGCCAGGATCGTTGGGGCTATGAGGCGCACGCGATAATTGTTTGCTTCTTTCAATCGGTGATAGACGGTATTCGGGACGGCAACATACTTAGGGCGCAGCAACTTCTGAGTAATCTAAGTGAGCCCAACGAAACGCGTTTTGGTCTTTCACGTGGGAGGCCTCAGGGTGCAGGGATTGGCAGCCTTCAAGCTGACTCGCTACTTCAAGCATTGCGTGGTTCACAGGCAGTGCAAACGGGCTTCCTCACATCATTGGAAGAATGCGAGCTGATGATTCCCGGTATTGGGCCCGATAAGATTTCTGATCTATCAACGAACATTCTTCGTGCTCATCTCGCCGCCTACACGAAGGATCAGTGCGAGCTTCACGGAGTGCCGTATCGGCAATGCGGGGTCGGACCACACTTCAGCGTTCAAGCGCAGGGTTGGGTGAATGCATACCTTGATCTTCCTGTGGTTGATAACAAGCCAGTGTTGTTGGTTCCAAAGTCAATTGCCAGATGGACGCCATCGTACGACCATCGGACGTATTACAGACATTTCGCTTTGGAGTTCCTGAGAGCCGAGCACCTTGATGCTGGGACAGCCCTCGTTCACACATTCAAGAATGGAAATCAAACCGTCTTTATTAGGACGCTAGAGCACTACTATCCGCTGACTAAGGAATATTTGTTCCGTTTCTCAAGAGAGCACCCTGACGTGCTTCAGGAGTATAGAGAGTCATTGAAGCAGTTGGAGCTTAAAGGTTTAAGCGTCGCGGTTGATCCGGATGATGAACTGCAACTGGCGGGGGCGCTAAAGTTGGCGCTGCGCGCCGTTCCACCTGGGAATGATGGCGCGTCGGCCTACCATCGGTTCATGATTGGTGTGCTTGAGTTTTTGCTTTTCCCAAACCTGATATGTCCACGGAAAGAGGTGGAGATTCACGAGGGCAGAAAGCGTATTGACATAGTTATGGAGAATGCAGCTCCGTCTGGGATATTTCATCGCTTGCATAGTGTGAGGCACTTGCCCTGCGCCTTCATTGCAATTGAGTGCAAGAACTACACGCGAGAAGTTGCCAACCCTGAATTGGATCAGATTTCTGGGCGGTTTAATCCGAATCGAGGACGGGTAGGGATCATTTGCTGTCGTTCTTTTGAGGACAGGCAGCGTTTTATTGAGCGGTGCCGCGATACTTTGCGAGATGATCGTGGTCTTGTAATTTCCATGGATGATGCAACGGTGTTGGCCTTGCTCACCCTGATTGAAGAGGGTAGGCGCAATGAGGTTGATATTAGAATTGCAGCGATAGTTAATGAGGTCTGGATCGCGTAACAGGGCTGGCGTGGTGGCGGGCGGGACTAATTCATTTCTTCCCTGAAAGTGGATCGAGTCTGAAATCGAGCTGGCTGAGCTACTGACCTTCGTCTTGTCGGCGATGGCTGGCAAGATCTCGTTCTACCTGAGCATGCATCCTCTCAAGCTCTTCTTCAGCCCGATGCTGCTCTTCAAGTGTCTGAGGCGCTCGGCCGAATGCGTCGGCCATGACAACTCTGCCGTTATTCAACCTCGCATACGTCGCGCCCGTATTCCGCCAAAGTGCGGTTGTTGGAAGGAGAGGTCGTCCCAGGTCGGGCCACTGAGTCCGATGATGGATTGTTTCGGGAAATAGCCATTCCGCGCGGGATGCAGCGATGTGCCGGGTTGCGCGCTTTTTGAGTATCTGATTAATCGCTGCGACTTGGGTCGCATCAATCTCACGATGTTCTATTTGATGGGTCGCGATTAGCGAAAATCCAAACATGCGCGGATTCGTGCGGGCACGCTTCAATTGAGCTCGCATATTTTGGTTGTGAGCATATTCTGAATGAGTGAGGACTAGACATCGCTTCGCGTCTAATGGAAATAATGTTTGTGTTCCCTTCCATAGTGCCCCTGGGTCATTCGGAAATCGACATTCGGCTGCGCCAGAATACGACGCTTTGTTGTAGGAGGTGGCCGGATGATCCGTGATGATAAATCCTATGTTGGGATCATTGGTATAGACAATGTCTTGGAATCCTTCTGCCCAAGCCAAACATCGTAGGTCGCGAAATTGCTCAAGCCCATGCATGACTTGAAGATGGTTGACAGTTCCAGGCATCCATGCCTTTAGCCACGCCAAGCCCTTCGGGGTTCGGAGAGTTTGCGCGGACATGAAAGAGAAAAAGTTCTCGAAAAGATATCGATCGATAGGTGTTCGTGCTTGCGCGCTCGCAACCGCATTAAGTGCTAGTGCACCTAGCCTGTCGACTTGACCAAAAAAAAATGATTCATAAATGTCGCGATTCTGTCCCGGCAGATCTACTGAGTAGAGATTTGGTGAACAGAAGCATTTCTTGGTGCCCCATTGCTCCTTATCCCTCATGCGGACGCGTCGCCCGTTAACTTCTCTCCATGGATCAAGATTTAGGTAGTGCAGGTGTGTGTCGTTAGGCGAAAGAAATCGCCGTTGATACCACTGTGGGACGTAGTGATGGCTGGCCATACGTTTAGATTCCCGGCTTGATGCTTGCCGATCCGTTAGGTTGCTATTCTTGCGTCGCTCTCCAATTTCATCGTGATGCAATGTTTCGAGGCGCAACTGTGTATAGCTTCTGCTAAAAAACTGCCGACTACACTTTCCACGGAAAAGAACCTGACCTTTTAACTTGGCATCCCTGTGCGAATCGTCAAGTCCCTTGATCACAGCCGTTCTCCCGCCGATTCGAGCCGACGAACGGCATCCGGGCCGAC
>Ga0307406_10001648_pt1 | contig 12278 bp, 9 predicted proteins | sample 322Cmetagenome_3_FD_203706 | JGI IMG/M metagenome (GOLD analysis project Ga0307406, IMG submission 203706) | Maize rhizosphere microbial communities from greenhouse at UC Davis, California, United States - 322HYB-C-2 | ecosystem: Host-associated > Plants > Roots > Rhizosphere > Soil | place... | reverse complement strand
GTCGTCCGTCCCGCGCACGGCGCGCTGCCGCGCCGCAGCTCGCGCGCCGTGGAGCCGCTGCGGCAGGCGGGCGACGCGCCGCCGCTAGTCGCCGCGCCGCTCGCCGCCGGGGCCGTGCTCGCCGAGCGCTACGCGGTGCAGGGCGTCGTCGGTGCGGGCGGCATGGGGATCGTGTACCGCGCGCTCGACCTCGCGCTGGGCGAGACGGTCGCCCTCAAGGCGCTGCGGCCGGAGGTCGTCGCCGCCGACCCGCTCGCCCTGGAGCGGTTCAAGGACGAGCTGCGCCTGACGCGGCGCGTCTCGCACCGCAACGTCGTGCGCACGCACGACCTCGGCGAGAGCGACGGCGTGCCGTTCATCACGATGGAATACGTGGACGGCACGTCGCTCTACGCACTGCTCCGCGCGCGCGGGCCGCTTCCGCCGTCGGCCGTGCTCTCGGTCGCCAAGCAGCTCTGCCGCGCCCTCGAGGTCGCCCACGAGCAGGGCGTGGTGCACGGCGACATCAAGCCGCAGAACCTGCTCGTCGGGCGCGACGGCGTGCTCAAGGTGACCGACTTCGGCGTCGCCCGCCTCGTCCGCCGGCGCGGCGCGCGGCCGGCGCAGCTCGCCGGCGCCGTCCTCGGCACGCCCGAGTACATGGCGCCCGAGCTGCTGCTCGGCCAGGAGCCGAACGTGCGCGCCGACATCTACGCGGCCGGGATGGTGCTCCACGAGTGCGTCACCGGCGCGACGCCGTTCCAGGCCGACACGCCGCTCGCCTTCTTCGCGCGGAAACTCGACGCCGACGCCGAGCCGGCGGCCGCGCCGGCGGGTGAGCGCGCGCGCGCCGCGCGGCACCCGGTCGCCGGCCCGATCGGCGACGTCGTCGCCCGCATGACGGCGCGCGACGCCGACGCGCGGCCGGCGTCGGCCGCCGAGCTCTCCGAGCTGCTCGCGCGCATCGGCTGACGCGCGCCTGGCGCGCGCCGCGCTAGCGGAGCGTGAGCTGGCCGCGGATCTCCCCGGCCCGGTTGGCGTCGGTGTGGACGTTGACGTACGCGTTGCCGGTGCGCATCAGCGTGACGAGCGAGTCCACCGAGATCGGCGTCTGGCCGGAGGGGCCCACGATGTCGGCGCCGGTGAACGTCCCGCTGAACGTGCCGGAGGGCCCGGTGGGCGTGCCGATGTCGAAGTTCACGATCACGCCGACCGCCTTCGTCGCGTCGGCGGGGCCGTGGATGTGGGAGAGGATCGGCGCACCCGTGAGCCCGCTGTAGGTCACGGTGTAGGTGAAGGTGGTCCCGTTCTGGACGACGGTCGCCGAGCCCGTGCCGGCGGCGGTGACGGGCGTGGGGCGCTCGTTGGCACCGTTCAGCGTCGCCGTGTAGGTCGGCGGGCCGGGGCCGATGCCGTCGTCGTCGTCGTCGCCACAGGCGGCGAGCGAGGCGAGCGCGACGAGAGTGCCGGCGAGGAAGAGGCTCGGCAGAACGGCGATGGGACGCGGGACGACGGTGGGGCTCGGCATACTGCTGCATCCTCGGTGCGGGTAGGTGATGACGCGCGCGACGGCGCACGTCCGTCGCGCGCGAGTCTCCGCACCCGATGACGCCGCGATCGCGCGCGCTATTCCCGCGACGCGCGACGCACGGACGGACGGGGAATACATCGTCGCCTCGCGCCGTCAGCCCTCGGGTCGGAGCCGGCACCGCCGCGCTCACCCGATCCCCGCACCCCGTACGCATGAAGACGCTTCCCACCCTGTCGCACGACGGGACGGACGGCGGCGGCCGCCCCGCGGCGCCCGTGTCGCGCCGCGCGTTCGTCTCCGCGGCCACGCTCTCGGTGATCGGCGCCGCACTCGCCAGCGCCTGCAGCGGGGGCGGCGACGGGCCGACCGGCGTCATCACGCCGCCGACGACGACCGGCGTCACGGTGAGCGGCAGCGTGATCACGATCGATCTCGCGCAGGTGCCGGCGCTCGAGGCGGCGGACGGCTTCATTCTCGTCAGCCGTCCGAGCACGCTCGTCATCCGCACCGGTACCGACGCGTACCGCGCCTTCACGAGCGTCTGCACGCACGAGCAGTGCACCGTCGGCGACTACCGCGGTGGGCGAATCGTCTGCCCGTGCCACGGCTCGCAGTACGACTCCTCGGGGCAGGTCGTCGTCGGCCCCGCGACGCGGCCGCTGCGCGAGTTCGCCGTCGCGCTCGACGCCGAGGCCCGCGTCCTCACCGTCACCGCCACCTGAGGCCGGCCGTGCTCCCACTCCTCCTCGCCCTCGCCGTCGCGCTGCCCGACGACTCGGTGGCCGCGCGCCCGCTCGTTCGCCCGCAGCCGATCGGCGTCGTCGCGGTCGTCGTGGCCGACACCGAGCCGCCGCGCCGGCCGCGGGCGGTCGAGTACAGCGAGGGCTACGGCCGGCGGCTCACGATCCACCGCTGGGGGAGCTACGCGATGATACCGCTCTTCGTCGCCCAGTACGTGCTCGGCGACCGGCTGCTCCAGCAGAAGGAGGACGTCTTTGGGGGCCGTCGCTTTCAGCCGGTGAGCGCGAGCCTGCGGCGCACCCACGCCGCCGTCGCCGGTGGCGTCGGCCTGCTCTTCCTCGGCAACACCGTCACCGGCGTCTGGAACCTCGTCGAGGCGCGCCACGACCCCGAGGGGCGCGCGCTGCGCACGGCACACGGCCTGACGATGCTCGCCGCCGACGCCGGCTTCGTGGCGACGGGCGTGATGGGGAGCCGCGCCGTGGACACGTCGCCGAGCGACGCCCGCGCGCACCGCAACGTCGCCCTCGCCTCGATGGGCGTCGCCGCCGTCGGCGCGGGGATGATGTGGGTGTTCAACCGCGAGTGACGTGATGGCGGGCCCGGTGGTGGAGGAGCTGGCCCGCGCGACGGAGCCGTGGCGGAACGCGTACGCGGACTCGGTCGCGCTCTCGACCGCGGTGCTCTTCCTTCACCTCGCGGCGCTCGTCGTCGGCGCCGGACTCGCCCTCGCCGCCGACCGCGGCACGCTGCGCTCCTGGCGGGCGCCGGTCGCCGAGCGCGCGCGGCACCTCGCCGAGCTCTCGCTCACCCACCGGCCCGTCGTCACCGCGCTCGGCGTCCTCTTCGCGAGCGGCGTGCTGCTGTTCCTCTCCGACGTCGAGGTCTACGCCACCTCCGCGGTGTTCTGGACGAAGATGACGCTCGTCGCGCTGCTGCTCGCCAACGGCTACGCGATGACGCGCGCCGAAGCCGCCCTGACGCGCGTGCACGCCGGCGAGAGCAACGAGCCGGCCGCGGCCGACCACCGGCTCTGGCGCCGCCTGCGCGCCCTCGCCACGGCGAGCGCCGCCCTCTGGCTCGTCACCCTGCTCGCCGGGACGATCCTCGCGAGCCAGTAGGGGTACCACACCCCGATGCCTTCACCGCAGCCCTCAGCGATGCCGACCGAGCACGACGAACCTTCCTGCACCGCCTGCCCGCTCGACCCGGAGCGGCGCGCCTTCTTGCGTGAGGCCGCGGCGGCGACCGTCGCCGCGCTGCTCGCCCTCGGCGCGTCGCCCGCCGCCGCCGCGGCGCGGGCCCTCGCCTTCGTCGAGCCGCTGCACGCTTCGGGCGACGAGCGCACCTACCCGATCCCGGCCGCCGACGGCGCGACGATCGACCGCGACGCCGAGGTGATCCTCGCGCGGTGGCAGGGGTTCGTCTACGCCTTCAACCTCGCCTGCCCGCACAAGAACACTGCCCTCCGCTGGCTCGGCCCCGAGCAGCGCTTCCAGTGCCCGAAGCACAAGTCGAAGTACCGCCCCGACGGCAGCTTCATCTCCGGCCGCGCGACGCGTGGCATGGACCGCCTCGCCGTCCGCCGCCAAGGCGACACGGTGGTCGTGAACCTCGGCGCGCTGTTCAAGCAGAGCGAGAAGCCGGCGGAGTGGGAGGGGGCGAAGGTCGCTCTCTGACGGCGAGATTGGGTGTCGGAGAAAGGCCTCACACCCAGCACCTGGGTGGTGCCCTCACACCTGCCACCCTAACACCTGCCGTTCACTCGCTTCGCAACGCCACCACCGGATCCACCCGCGTCGCCCGGCGCGCCGGCAGCCAGCTGGCGAGGGCGGCGATGGCGACGAGCACGGCGGCGACGCCGGCGTAGGTGAGCGGGTCGGTCGGCGAGACTTCGTAGAGGAGGCTCTTCATGAGGCGCGTGAGGGCGACCGCGCCGAGCAGGCCGAGCGCGAGGCCGGCGGCGACGAGGCCGAGTCCCTGCCCGACCACCATCCGCCGCACCGCGGCCGGCGCGGCGCCGAGCGCGATGCGGATGCCGAGCTCGCGCGTGCGTTGCGTGACGAGGAAGGAGAGCACGCCGAAGACGCCGAGCGCGGCCATCACGAGGGCGACGGCGGCAAAGACGCCGAGCAGCGTCGTGGACCAGCGCGACGGCGCGACCGACTCGGCGAGCACGGCGTCTATCGTGCGCACGTTTCGCACGGGGAGGTTGGGGTCGAGGGCGCGGATCGCGTCGCGCGCCGCGGCGGCAACGGCGGCCGGCTCGCCCGCTGTGCGGACGACGTAGGAGAAGGCCGGCCAGTCGGGCATCACGGCGAGCGGGATGTAGACGGTGGGCAGCGGGTCGGCGCCGAGTCCCGCATCGCGCGTGTCGCCGACGACGCCGACGATCGTGCCGCGGTCGAAGAGCCGGTTGTCGGGCGCGCCGAGGTAAACCTCCTTCCCGACCGGGTCCTCGTTCGGGTAGTACTTCCTGGCGAGTGCCTCGTTGATCACCACCGCCGCGCTCTCCCTGCGGTCGCCGTCGCCGAGCAGGCGGCCACGCTTGAGCGGCAGGCCGATCGTCGCGAAGTACTCGGGGCTCACGACGCGGTACGCTTCGCCGTTCGGCTTCTCGGTGCCCGCCGGCCGGTCGAGCCGATTGAACCAGGCGCCGATCCCGCGCCCCGTCACGGGGAGCTGGCTGACGACCGCCGCCGAGCGCACGCCGGGGAGGGCGCGGATGCGCTCGAGGCTCGCCGGGAAGAAGTGCGCGCCGCCGTCGCGCCGCTGGGCGACGTCGAACGTCAGCACGCGGTCGGCGCGGAAGCCGGGGTCCACGCGCTGGAGGAGGGCGAAGCTGCGCAGCAGGAGCCCGGCGCCGGTGAGGAGCACCATCGCCAGGGCGAGCTCCGAGACGACGAGGGCGCGCCGCGCCCACTGCTGACCGACGCTGCCGCGCGTGCCCTCGCGCAGCGCCTCGCTCGACCGTGCGCGCCCGAGCTGCCATACCGGGAGGCTGCCGAAGAGGAGCCCCGCGGCGAGCGAGACGCCGAGCGTGAACAACAGGACGCGTGTGTCGAGCGCGATCTCGTCGGCGCGCGGCAGGTTGGTGGTCGCCTGCGCGGCGAGGAGCAGCGCGAGGAACGCCCTGCCGACGAGCAGCCCCGCGGCGCCGCCGGCGAGGGCGAGCACGACGCTCTCGGTGAGCAGCTGGCGGGCGATCCGCCCCTGCCCCGCACCGAGCGCGCGGCGCACGGCGATCTCGCGGCGGCGCCCCGCCGAGCGGGCGAGGAGCAGGTTGCCGAGGTTGGCGCAGGTGATGAGGAGGACGAAGGCGACGGCGCCCATGAGCACGAGGAGGCGCGTGCGGACCCCCTCGACGATCGTCTCCTGGAGCGGGAAGGCGACGATGCCCAGCTCGCCGTTGTACAGCGGCCAGTCGCGCCGCAGCCGCTCGGCGACCGTCGCCAGCTCGGCGCGCGCGCCGTCGAGCGTCGCCCCGGGCGCGAGGCGGCCGACGACCTGAATGAAGTACTGGTCGCGGTTGGCGCGGAACTCGGGTTCGAAGCGCGACGGCACCCAGAACTCGGTCGCGCCGTCGGGGAAGCGGAAGCTCGGCGGCATGACGCCGACGATCGTCCGCGGCGTGCCGTTGACGGTGAGCGTGCGGCCGACGGCGCCGCGGTCGCCGCCGAAGAGGCGCCGCCACGTCGCGTGGCTGAGGACGATCACCCGCTCGGCGGCCGGGTCCTCGTCGGAGAGCTCCACCGTCCGCCCGAGCAGCGGGCGCACGCCGAGCACCTCGAACAGCCCGCCGACGGTGTTCGCGCCGACGAGCCGCTCCGGCTCGCCGCGTCCGGTGACGGTCCCCTCGCTCCCCGTGAAGCCGGCGATGCGGAGCGAGCGCACCTGCCGCTGCCAGTCGAAGAAGCTGCCGGGCGAGGTCACCGAGTAGTCCCTCGGCCCGCCCCCCTGCGCCGCCTCGCCGACGGCGACGAGCCGCTCCGGCTCGCGCAGCGGGAGCGGGCGGAGGAGCACGCCGTTGACGACGCTGAAGATCGCCGTGTTGGCACCGACGCCGAGGGCGAGCGTGAGCACGGCGACGAGCGCGAAGCCGGGGCTGCGGCGCAGCGCGCGGAGGGCGAAGTGCAGGTCCTGGAGCAGCGAGTCGAGCATCTGTCTCTCCCCCGCGACGGCGGCGGTCTGGTAGGCGCGGGCCTCGCGCTCGGCGCGGCGCTCGCGGACGGCGAGGCGGACGAGCCCCGGCAGCTCGGCGGCGAGGGCGCCGAGCCCGCGGCAGCGGCCGGTGCGCGCCGCCGCGGCGTGGAGGTCGGCGAAGACGAGCGCCATCTCGTCGGCGAACTCGCGCCGGAAGCGCGGCGGCAGGAGCAGGGCGAGCAGGGCACGGTAGACGCGCACGGCGAGCGGCTGCGTCATCGCTCCCCCGAGGCGCGCAGCGGCGGGAGGAGGCGCTTGGCGCGGGCCATCGCCGCCAGCCGCTCCAGCCGCCGCGCCTCGGCGCGCGCCGCGTCGCGCCCGAGCCGGGTGATGCGGTAGTAGCGCCGGCGCGGGTCGTCGCGCTCGCCGCGCGGCCGCGAGGCGCGCTCCTCGATCCAGCCGGCGTCGAGCAGCCGCTTGATCGCCGCGTAGAGCGTGCTCGCGGTGAGTCGGACCTCGCCGCCGGTGCGCTCGGCGACGTCCTGGATCACGGCGTAGCCGTGGAGGTCGTCGTCGACGAGCGAGAGGAGGATCTGGAAGACCGGCGCCGAGAGGGGAGCCGGGGCGGCGTTCTGGTCGTCGTTCGGCACGGAGCGAGGAGAATGTACCGTGTGGCGATATACCGTCTCGCGGTATAGTTGGGCGGGAGTCGCCGTCTGGCAAGAGTGGGGGGTGTACGGAATTGGAAAGGGCGGGCGGACGAGGAGCTACGAGGTCAGTCCCCCGCTGCGGGCACCGGCTGCGGCGCGGGGGCATGCGCGCCCCGCCGACGGCGCAGGCGGGCGCCGAGCTTCTCGCGCCAGTCGTCGAAGATCTCGTAGACCGTCGGGATGACGAACAGCGTGAGGACGGTCGAGGTGATGACGCCGCCGATGACGGCGCGGCCGAGCGGGGAGCGGAAGTCGGCGCCCTCGCCGCGGCCGAGGGCGACCGGGATCATGCCGGCGATGAGGGCGAGCGTCGTCATGAGGATCGGGCGGAGGCGGATCGCGCCGGCCTCGATCAGCGCGTCCCGCATCGGGACGCGCTGCTTCTCGTGCGTCCACTTCGCGAAGTCGATGAGCAGGATCGCGTTCTTGGCGACGATCCCCATCAGCAGGATGACGCCGATCAGGCTCATGATGTTGAGCGTGTCGCCGGTGACGAGGAGGGCGAGGACGACGCCGATCAGCGACAGCGGGAGCGCGGCGAGGATCGCCAGCGGGTCGAGGAAGCTCCCGAACTGGACGACGAGGATGAGGTACATGAGCATGACCGCGATCCCGAGGGCCGTGAAGATCGAGCCGAACACCTCCTGCTGGTCGGCCACCTGGCCGCCGGGGACGATCTGGTAGCCCGGCGGCAGCGTGACGCCGCGCAGGCGGCGCTGCACCTGCTGCGTGACGTCGCCGAGCGCGCCCTCGATGTTGGCCTCGACGCGGACGACGCGAATGCGGTCGAGGTGGTCGATCTGCGCCGGCCCGGTGCTCGGGGCGATCGTCGCCACCTGGCCGAGCGGGACGACGGCCGGCGCGCCGGTGCCGCCTGCCGACGCCGGGAGGACGATCGGGATGCGGGCGAGGTCGGCCGGGCTCTCGCGCAACTCGGCCGGGAGGCGCACGCGGACGTAGCGCGTCTCGCCGCTCGGGTCCACCCAGTTGCCGGCGTCCACGCCGGCGAACGCCGGGCGCAGGGCGAGCGCCACCTGGCCGACGCTGATGCCCAGCGAGCCGGCGAGGCCGCGATCGATCGTCACGCGCAGCTCCGGCTTCTGCCCTTTCGTCGAGAGCCCGACGTCCACCGCACCCGGCGTCGCGCGGACGACGGCGGCGACCGAGTCGGCGAGGCGGGCGAGGGTGATCGCGTCGGGGCCCTGGAGCTGGAGCTGGAAGGGCTTCTGCCCGCCGCCCGGCCCCCCCGCCTCGAGGATGAAGGCGTTCGCCCCGCCGACGCGGCGCAGCTCGCCGCGGAAGGCACTCCCCAGCTCGTGCTGGCTCATCGAGCGGTCGTGCTTCGGGACGAGCCGGACGTAGACGGAGCCCATGTCGACGGCGCCGGTGCCGGACGCGCTGCCGACGGTGGAGTAGGTGTAGGCGACCTCGTCGTGCCGCCGCATGAGCGCCGCGACCTGCTCGGTGACGACGCGCGTGTACTGGAGGCTGGAGCCGGGCGGCGCCTCGACGCTGACCGTGAGCTCGCTGCGGTCGCTCGTCGGGACGAAGCCGAAGCCGCCGAACGTCGCCTGCAGCGCGATCGCGCCGACGAACGACGCGACGGCGAGGGCGATCATGGACTTGCGGTGGTCGAGCGCCCAGGCGACGCCGCTGCGGTAGCGCTGCGCCTGGCGGTCGAACCAGCGGTTGAAGCGGTCGAGGGCGCGGGCGATCGGGTTCTTGCGCTCGTGCCCCTCCGTCTGCGGGTCCGCCCAGTAGGCGGAGAGCATCGGGTCGAGCGAGAAGGAGACGAAGAGCGAGACGAGCACCGCGGCGGCGATGGTGAGCGCGAACGGCTGGAACCACTGCCCCGCGAAGCCGCTCATGAAGCCCACCGGCACGAACACGGCGACGATGGAGAACGTCGTCGCGGCGACGGCGAGGCCGATCTCGTCGGTCCCCTCGAACGACGCCTCCATGTGGTCTTTGCCCATCTCGATGTGGCGCACGATGTTCTCGCGCACGACGATCGCGTCGTCGATCAGGATGCCGATGGCGAGCGAGAGGCCGAGCAGCGACATCGTGTTCAGCGTGAAGCCGAACAGCCAGAGCGGGACGAACGACGCGAGGACGCTCACCGGCAGCGCGAGGCCGGTGATGACGGTCGAGCGCCACGAGTTGAGGAAGAGGAAGACGACGAGGACGGTGAGCCCGGCACCCTCGATCAGCGCCTCCTGGACGTTGCGCACCGAGTTGCGCACGCGCTGGCCAGCGTCGCGGACGATCTCGATCGTCGTCCCCGGCGGGAGCTGCGCGCGGAGGGCGGGGAGGCGCGCCTTGATCCCGTCGCTCACCGTCGTCGTGCTGTACCCCTTCGACTTCACGACGTCGAGCCCGATCGCCTCGCGGCCGTTGAACCGCGCCGCCGACCGCCGCTCGGCGGACCCCGCCTCCACGGTCGCGACGTCGCCGAGCCGGATCGAGCGGCCGGCGCGCTGGGCGACCGTGAGGAGGGCGAAGTCCTGCGGGTTCTGCAGCCGGCCCTCGAGGCGGATGGAGCGCTCGGTGACCGGCCCCGTCACCTGGCCGACGGGGGCGGCGAGGTTCTGCGAGCGGAGCGCGGTCACGACCTGGTCCACGCCGACGCCCGCCGCCTGGAGCCGCGCCGGGTCGAGGACGACGTTGAGCGTCGCGCTGTCGGCGCCGGCGACGTTGACCTGGGCGACGCCGGGGATCGCCCGCAGGTCGCCGCCGACGGTCTGGTCGGCGAGCTGGGTGAGCTGGGTTGGGGTGAGGCTGCTCGAGGTGAGGGCGAGCGAGACGATCGGCTGCGACGAGGGGTCGAAGCGTTGGATGATCGGCTCGACGATCTCCTGCGGGAGTTGGGCGCGGACGGCGGAGATCGCGTCGCGGACGTCCTGCGTCGCCTGGTCCACCGACTTCTCGAACTTGAAGATGACGACGATCTGGGCGAAGCCGTCGGTGCTCGTCGAGTGCAGCTCGTCGAGCCCGCTGATCGCCGAGATGCGGTCCTCGATCCGGTCCACGACCTCGCGCTCGACCTGGTCGGGCGACGCGCCGGGGTAGGCAACGCCGACGAAGACGACCGGCGCCTCGATGTCGGGGAACTCGTCGGTCTGGAGCCGCGTCAGCGCCGCGATGCCGAAGACCGTTAACGCCAGCATCGTCACGATGGTGACGATCGGGCGGCGGATGGCGAAGTCGGAGATGAACATCGAGCGATAGCGGGAGGAAGCAGGGCGGGCGCCGGCCGGGTGACCGACGGCCGCCGGCACGGTCGAGTCGCAATGGGTGCGCCACGTCCGCCGCCGGCCGCCATGAATACGCGGCGGCCGCGCCGAGCGTTCAGCGTCCCGCGCTCTCCCGCCCGCCGTCGCCCGTCGGCGCGATCCACCCCCGCCCCGTGCGCAGGTCGAGCGTCACGATCCAGTGCCGCAGGAAGGGCATGCCGAGGTTGCCGTCCATCGTCATGTCGGACGTGTAGGCGTCGTCCGTCCGCACCCGCGCGCTCCCGGCGACGGGGAAGTCCGCGCGTTGCTTCCCCTCGAGGGACGGGTCGAGCCCGAGCAGCCGCGCGACGGGCTTCGAGACGAGCACCGTCCCGCCATTCCCGGAGTCGAGCTCCATCCAGAGCGTGCCGCGCGCGCTCGGCACGGCGGCGCGCACCGAGAGCGCGAAGCCCCCGGCCTCGCGCACGAGGTGGATCGGAATGGGCGTCATCGCGCGCACGCGCTCGGCCAGGCTCTCGTCGCTCTCGACGACGATGCGGCCCGCCGCGAGGTCGAGCGTGACCGCGCGGTCGGCGAAGAGATCGAGACCGACGATGCCGTCGAGCGCCGAGTCGCGCGGGTTGAGCGCGGCCATGTCGATGAGCCCCACGACGGGCAGCGTCCACCGGCGGCCGCCGAGGTCGAGGGCGAGGTCGTCGCAGCGCGGCGAGTCGCCCCGCTTGCCGAACATGTTGAAGCCGGTGAGGCGCCCCCACGGCTCGCAGCCGGCGGCCGCCGCGGTCGTCGCCGAGACGAACGTGAGCCCGCCGCCCGTGTCGAAGAGATACTTCCGCGGCTGCCTGCCGACGGTGGCGGTGACCATCCAGCGGGTGCGCCACGGCTCGAGGGTGATGACGGCAAGGGGCTGCGCGATGGCCGGCGTCGCGGCCGGCGACTGCGCGGCGGAGACGGATGTGAGCAGCAGCAGGGCGGCGGCGCTCGCAGGGAGGACACGGGGACGCGTCGGCACGGGCATGGCGGAGTCGGAAGCGAAGTCGAAGGGGCGGATGCTGTGCATCGTCGTGTCGTCATCCGACACAGCGCGCCGCGCTGACAGTTGCCCCGCTCGCCCGGCCGCCGCTCGTCGCCACGACCCAATCGGAGCGCGCGCGCGACCGCTCCGCTCGAACGCCGGCTACGCCCCTCTCAGCGCGATCGCCGGGTCCACTCGCGCCGCCCGCCACGCCGGCACCCAGCACGCCGCGGCCGAGACGCCCGCCAGCAACGCGATCACGCCGAGGTAGGTGACGAGGTCGAGCCGTGAGACCCCGAACAGCAGCGTCACGATCGCCTGGCTCGCCGCCGCCGCGCCCACCAGCCCGATCACGACGCCGAGCCCCGTGAGCCCCATCCCCTGTCGCACCACCAGTGCGACGATGCTCACTCGCGACGCCCCCAGCGCGCTCCGCACCCCGATCTCGCGCGTCCGCTCCCCCACACTCCCCGCGAGCACGCCGTAGATTCCCGTGGCGGCGAGGACGAGCGCCGCGAGCCCGAACGCCTCGAACAGCACCAGCGCGAACCTTCGCTCGGCCGCCGACATCGCGACCAGCTGCTTCATCGTCGCCACGCGCACGATCGGCTGGTCCCGGTCCACCGACCAGACGGCGCGTCGCACCGCCGGCGCCAGCGCGGCCGGGTCGCATCGGCTCCTCCGTGGGCACTCCACTCGGACGACGAGCGACATCAGCCGGTCCACCCAGTGCCACTGCGCCGGCGTGACGTAGATGGCGTCGGACAGAGTCAACCCGAGCGACGCCTGCTTCACGTCGCCGACGACGCCGACGACGGTGTACCAGTCTCCCTCCCGGGGCCCGAAGCGCAGTCGCTGGCCGATGGGGTCGCGGCCGGGAAAGCGGCGCCGCGCGAACGACTCGTTGATCAGCACCGCGCGCGGCGCCG
>Ga0307406_10001645_pt1 | contig 12280 bp, 10 predicted proteins | sample 322Cmetagenome_3_FD_203706 | JGI IMG/M metagenome (GOLD analysis project Ga0307406, IMG submission 203706) | Maize rhizosphere microbial communities from greenhouse at UC Davis, California, United States - 322HYB-C-2 | ecosystem: Host-associated > Plants > Roots > Rhizosphere > Soil | place... | reverse complement strand
GACCACATCGCGCCGGTGGGCTCGACCGGCGCTGCATCGAAGCCCGCCGGCGTCGGGTAGGCATACGAGTAGAACGCCGCCTGCGGATGCGCATCGCTGCCCGGCCAGAAGCCGGCGCTGCTGAGCTCGTGCGAATAGGCCTCGCGCGTCACCGCGTCCGGAAGGCCGGGAACGCCGCCCGGATGGCGCGGTGCCGGCCGGCCGGAGAAGCGCGTGACCGCGAGGTCGAAGCTGCCCCAGAACAAGTGGACCGGACTCGACTTGCCGAGAAAGCCGGTGCGAAACAGCTGGAACACGCGCTCGATCCGCACCAACGCACGCCAGAACACATGGACCGCCGCAGGGTCGTAGCTCGCGTGTACCCGGTCGTCCGCGAAGCGGATCGGATCGACCACCTCGTTCGGCATCGGATCGATCTCGACCGGATGGCCGGCCGCTTCGAGCGCCTGCAGGCAGCGCCGATGGAAGTCGGCGACCGACATGGGCTCGAGCGCGAACCCGCCGTCGAGCGTCTCCGCGGTGCGGATGACGAGGCGATGAGCCACTAAGTCGAAATCGAGCTCGAGCGTGCCATGCGCGGTGGGCATCGGCGACGTGCCGAGCCCGCGCGCGTTGACATAGAGCGGCACGTGCCAGCCGTGGTTGAGCCACGGTGTCAGCGCCAGCCGCACCTTGCCGACGATTTGCGTCCACAGCTGGAACGTGACCGCCGTGTCGCGCCACGCGGCGTACGGAAGCGCGGGCCAGGGAGACGGGTTCACGGCTGTGCGCTCCCTCGGCGGCCAGCGCGGACCAGCCGACCGGGCCGGGCCGCCGTCGGTTCGCCGCCCTGCTGCACGCGCTGTCCGGCGACCCAGGTGCCGACATAGCCGACGCCCCGCTGCAGGAATCGGCGGCCGCCCGCCGGCAGGTCGCGCACCAGTTTCGGCACGCCGACGCTGAGTGCCGCCGGATCGATGATGTTGAAGTCGGCACGCTGGCCCGCCACGAGCGTGCCGCGGTCGGCGAGGCCGAGGTAGCGCGCATTGCGCTGCGTCATCATCTCGATCGCCTGCTCGAGCGGCAACCGGCCGTCGGCGCGGTCGCGCACCCAGTGGGTCAGCATGAAGGTCGTGAAGCTCGCATCGCAGACGGTGCCGACATGCGCACCGGCATCGCTGAGCCCGGCCAGCGCGCGCGGATGCTCGAGCATGCGGCGCACGACCGCGAGCGAGCCGTCGTTGTAGTTGAAGATCGGGAAATAGATCAGGTTCGTGCCGTCGCCTTCGGCAAGGTGGTCGTAGAGCGCCTCGAGCGCGCTGCAGCCGCGCTGCTTCGCACGCACCAGGAAGCTCTGCATCACGTCCGGCTCGTAGTCGAGGTCGGCGCCGAGCGGGAACATGCGGCCGCTGATCAGCTCGATGCGGGCGAGCAGGATGTCGACGAGCGGCGGGATCGAGTTGCCATCGCCGGCGACCCGGTCTGAACGCTCGGCCAGCACGCGGGCCTTGCGCGCCGGCTCGCGCATCGCGGCAGCACGCTGCGCGAGCGGCAAGTGCGCGATCTCCTTGTAGCCGGGGAATCCCATGAACGGATGGAAGCTCGCGTCGAGCCCGTTGATGACGCCGATGCCGCGCGCCGCCGCCTGCAGGTAGAGCGGCAAGCCCTGCGCAACCGCCGCGTCGACGCGCTCGCGGATCGCCTCCCACTGCGCGCCGCCGGGATCGCGCTGCAGCCATGTCATCGAGAGCGGCCTTCCGGATGCGCGCGCAACCTGCTCGATCAGGTCGAACTCGGCATCGAAGCGCTCGGGCCCCTTCAGCACGTCGAAGTCGCTGACCATCTGGATCACGCCGTGCGAGAGTCCCTCGAATGCGCTCGCGACGCCGGTCAGCTCTGCCGCGGTCGCTTCGGCCGCCGGCGTCTCGCGCCCTTCCGACGTGCGGTGGTTGTCGCTGCGGCCGCTGCTGAAGCCGACCGCGCCGGCCTGCAGCGCCTCGCGCACCAGTGTCCGCATCCGCGCGATGTCGTCGGCGCCGGCAGCCTGCTGCGTGAACGCGCGCTCGCCCATCACCGCCATCCGCACCGGGTCGTGCGGGATCTGCACCAGGTAGTCGAGGCTGTGCGGCGTCGCGTCGAGCGCGTCCATGAACTGCGGAAAGCTCTGCCAGTTCCAGCGGATCCCCTCGGCGAGCGCGGCGCCGGGGATGTCTTCGACGCCTTCCATGAGCTTGATCAGATCGCCCTCGCGACCCTTCTGCACCGGCGCGAAGCCGACGCCGCAGTTGCCCATCACGACCGTCGTGACGCCATGATGGATGCTCGGCGAGAACGTCTGGTCCCAGGTCGCCTGGCCGTCGTAGTGCGTGTGGATGTCGATGAATCCCGGCGTGACCCACGCGCCGCGCGCATCGACCCGCTCGCGCGCCGCCTCCGTGACCGCGCCGACTTCGACGATGCGGCCGGCGCGAATGCCGACGTCGGCGCTGAATGGCGCCCGGCCGGTGCCGTCGACGACGCTGCCGCCTTCAATAAGCCAGTCGAGCATCCTTCTGTCTCCACAGCATCGCGAGCGTCAGGCCCGACACGATGTGCCAGATGCCCCAGAGGCTCGCGACGATCACCATGCCGAGGTCGGCGTTGAACTGCACCGCGATGATGCCGAGCGCGAGGCCGGAATTCTGCATGCCGCCTTCGATCGTGATCGCGCGCCGGTCGGGCTCGACGACGCGAAAGGCGAGCGCGCACAAGTAGCCGAGCAGCAGACCGCTCGCGTTGTGCAGCACGACGATCAGGAGCTGCGGCAGGATCTGCGGCGTCAGCAGCGCGCGCTGGCTGACCAATCCCGCGGCGATGAACGCAAGCAGCGCGAGCAGGCTGAAGTTGCCGAGCGGCTTGCGGATGCGCGCGGTCAGGGCCGGCCAGCGATGCGACACCGTCAGCCCGAGCGCCATCGGCAGCGCGAGCAGCGCCAGCAGGCTCCACCAGATGTCGCTCGCATCCAGCGACAGCGCGCGCATCCAGCCGGCGGTCACCGGGTTGGTCGCCATCATCCAGGTGAAGTTGAACGGCGTCAGCACCAGGGCGAGCACAGCGGCGACCGCCGAGATGCTGACCGACAGCGCGGTGTTGCCGCGGCCGATGTGCGTGATGACGTTGCTGAGCGAGCCGCCCGGGCACGCGGCGACGAGGATCATCGCGGCCTCGATGTTCGGCGGCAGGTCGAGCACCAGCGTCGCCAGCCAGGTGCCGACCGGCAACAGCACGAACTGCGGCACGAGGCCGCAGATCACGGCGCGCGGGGTCTGCGCGACGCGGGTGAAATCGGCGACCTTCAGCTCGAGCGCCACCGAGAACACCATCGTCGCGAGGACGAGGCTCAGGATGAGTTGCTGGGTCGTCACCGCGCGGAGCCTAGCAGCCCGGGCTGCGCTCGCCGCGCCGCAGGCAGCCGATCGATCGAACTGGCGGCGCGTCCCGCCGCTCCTCCGGCGATGGGACGAGGCCCTTTCGCGTCAAGCTCCCCGCTTGGCGTTCTCGGTCTTCGATGCGATGGCAAACCCCGCGGATCTGTTCAACGGCAAGCAGCTGTACATCGCGCATCTGGCCGCCCGGATCGAGGCGATGGAGCGCACTCCGCGCAGGCTCAATGCATTCTCGTACCGGCTGTGGACGCGCCGCCTGCGCGAGGCGATGGCCGGCTGTCCCGAGCCGCTGCTGGCGCGCGGCCTCGCGGTCTCGCATCCGAGCGTCGCGCAGGCGCTCGAGCAGCGCTTCTTCAACACGCACGGGATGCTGCCGGGACCTTCGGGCTTGGCCGCGCGCAAGGCCGCCGATCGACTGCTGAAGCGACTGCGGCTGCGAATGCGGTAACCAGACCTGAACCGCGTTTCATGTCGTGAAGCGCGACGTGACATTGGACCGGCTCGATCACGAGGAACAAACCGTTGCAGCGTGTACGGCACTCAAGCCCGGACCTCCCCCTTAGGATGAACCCAGGGGATGGCGAGGCCGTGCGCAAAGCCATCCAGCGGACGGTCGATGGGCCGACCGCGATCGCAACGAGTCGAGGAAAACGGGCATGTCGTTCGTCATGATTGCCACCGGCGCCACGAGCCGCTCGAAGGTTCGCACGGTGCCGATGGGAGCCCTGCTCAGCGGTGCCGCGCTGACCGCCTTGATGCTGCTCGGTGCCGGCGGCGCGCTCGGCTATTGGCTCGCCGCGCCGTCGCTCCTGCCGCAACCTTCTTCACCCGCACCGATCGCCGCTGCCGCAGTGCCGCGGCCGCACGCCGCGCTGCCGTTCGCGCTCGAGCAACTCGGTGCGCTGTCGGGCCGGCTGTTCCGGCTCGAGAGCCAAGCCGCGCAGTTGAGCAAGCGCATCGGCATCCTGCAGAAGGACGATCCGGCGGGACGCGACAAGAAGACCGCCGGCAACGAGAAGGCCCCGGCCAGCGGCGGTCCGCTGCTGCCGCCGCGGCCGCTGCCGGAAAACCTGAGCGATCTCGACAATCAGATCGCGCGCCTCGAGGTGCAGATCGCCGCGGTCTCCGACGCGACCGCCGAGAAGAACATCGACCAGATGCGCCTGCCGACGCGGCTGCCGGTGCGCGGCGCGGAACTGACGTCGACCTTCGGCAACCGGCAGGACCCGATCGCGAACCGCCATGCGTTCCACGCCGGACTCGACTTCGCCGCCCAGGCAGGAACGCCGATCACCGCATCGGCCGGCGGTCGGGTGGTGTTCGCGGGCTTCCGCTCCGACTTCGGCTACATGGTCGAGATCGAGCACGGCAACGGCCTGACCACGCGCTACGCCCACGCCTCGAAGCTGCTGGTGCAGCAAGGCGCGGTCGTGACGCCGGGCGAGCGCATCGCGACGGTCGGCTCGACCGGCCGCTCGACCGGCCCGCACCTGCACTTCGAGGTGCTGCGCCGTGGCGGTGCGCTCGACCCGAAGCAGTACCTCGCCGGCGTCTGATCGGATCCACGCATGTCGCTTCGCCTCCGACGCAAGGCCACCCGCGAGCTGACGCGGATCCGCCTCGTGCTGTCGCCGCGGCGCCTGCACGGCGGCTGGTTTGCGTTTTCGGCGCTGCTGGCGGCCACCGTGTCGATCGCCGCGACGACCCATCTCGTGCCGGGCGTCGAGCTGCCGTTCGTCGCATCGGCCACGTCCGCAACCACCGCACCCGTCGTCGCGGCCGGACCCGACACCTCGAAAGCGCTCGAGAAGCGCCTCGAGCAGGCCCGGCTCACGCTGAGCATCTCGGAAGCGCGCGGCCAGGAGCTCGAACGGCAGATCGATGCGCTCAACCAGCGCCTGCGCGAGACCCAGGACGAACTGACTTTCTTCCGCAAGACGCGCGAAGGCAAACGCTGAAGGCTGATCCACCATGTTTTCGAAGCGCAAGAATTCCTCGTCGATCAAGATGACCCAGCTGTCGAGCCTGATCGCCGACGGCGTCGAGATCACCGGCGACGTCGTCTTCTCCGGCGGCATGCGCATCGACGGTCGCGTCAAGGGCAACGTCATCGGACGCAGCCACGACGGCAAGGCGCCTGCCCTGCTCGTCCTCTCGGACAAGGGCCAGATCGAAGGCAGCGTACGCTGCGGCGACGCCGTCATCAACGGTGCCGTGATCGGTGACCTCGAAGTCGAGCACCTGCTCGAGCTGCAGTCCGAAGCCCGCGTCAGCGGCACGATCCGCTATCGCCAGCTCCAGCTCGACGTCGGCGCCGCGGTGCAGGGCCAGCTGGTCCGCGTCGACGCCGAGCTCATCGCCGACAATGTCGTCGAGCTGGGCGCCGAGAAGGTCGCCGCGAACGCCGAACGGCGCTGAGCGCTCCTTCGTGAGGGCGTCGGGCGCCATCGGCGCCGGCGCGGCAGATCGGGCCCGGCACCTCGGTCGGACCTCGCCGCCTCGTCGCGGCCTCAACGAAGGATGAGTCGGATGAAATGCGCGTTGGTGGGCTCCCGCTATTTCGGCGCGACCGTGTTCGAGGCGCTGCGCAAGGAAGAAGGCGTCGTCTTCAGCAGCATCGTCGTGCCCGCGGCCGATGACCGGCTCGCGCTCGCGGCGAAGGCCGCCGGCCTCGCGGTCCACGTGCTCGACAATCCCAAGATCGTGCCCGGCGACGCGATCGCCGAAGGCACCGATCTGATCGTCGCGGCGCATACGCACGCACGAGTCAGCAACGAGGCGCTGGCGCGCTCGCGCCTCGGCGGCGTCGGCTACCACCCTTCCCTGCTGCCGCGCCATCGCGGCATCGCCGCGGTCGAATGGACGATCCTCGAGGGCGATCCGATAGCAGGCGGTTCGGTGTACCACCTCGCCGACGGCTGGGACGCCGGCGCGATCGCCGCGCAGGACTGGTGCTTCGTCGCGAAGGGCGAAGGCGCGCGTGAGCTGTGGGAGCGCGCGCTGGCACCGATGGGGCTGCGGCTGCTCGCCGGCGTCGTGCGCGACGCCGGCCGCACCGGCAAGCTCCCGACGCACACGCAGGACGAGCGCTACGCGACACGGGCGCCGATGATCCGTCGCTCGGTCGTCGTGACCGAGGACCATCCGTCGACGACAACGTCGCTGGTCGTCACCGTGATGGGGCCGGATCGGCCGGGCATCGTCAGCCTGCTCGCGGATCGGGCCCAACGCTACGGCGCGAACTGGGCCGCCAGTCGGCTCGCGAACCTGGCCGGCGAATTCGCCGGGATGGTGCACTTCGAGGTGCCGCGCGAGAACGCGGAGCCGCTCGCCAACGCGCTGCGCGGTCTCGAGTCGTCGGGCCTGCGCGTCGTCATCGCGAAGAGCGACGGCGCCGGCGTGCCGGCCGGCCTGCGCGGCGTGGAGCTCGAGCTGGTCGGCGACGACCGGGTCGGCATCGTCAGCAACCTGACGCGGATGCTCGCGGCGCGCGGCATCAGCATCGAGAACATCCACACCGAGATCGTCGGCGCGAAGACCGCCGCCAAGCCGACGTTCAAGGTCGCTGCGCACCTGCTGGTGCCGGCCTCGCTGTCGCTCGAGAACCTGCAGCGCGAGCTCGGCGTGCTCGCGAACGAGATGATGGTCGACATCGCGCTCGAGGATCGACGGCCGACGGCAGCAGCGGGCTGAGCGCGGCGCCGCTTCCAGGCTCGCACAAGAACCGTCTCCGGAAAGGCGGACCCCAAGCGCGTCGTCAGTGCGAGCGCCGGCGTCCCGGCGGCCGCCGTGGCCGCACCTCGACCGCGTCCTCGACGCGCACCGCTTCCTTCTCCATCTCCCTGAGCATCCGGTCGAGCCGGTCCTTCAGCTTCTCGGTCGTCAGCTTCTCGCGAAAGCGCTCGACCATGAGCGGCAGCGCGAACGGGCTCGGTACCGCGAGGTCGACGAACGCGATCGTCTGCGCGCGCATGCGCTGCAGCACCTCGGCGAGGCGGCGGATGTCGAGCTCCTGGCTCAGCACTTCGCTCTGCGCCTGGGTCAACAGCATGTTGCCGGCGTCGTACTTGCGAAACACCTCGTAGAACAGCGTGCTCGACGCCTGCAGCTGGCGCGCACTCTTCGGCTGCCCTGGATAGCCGGTCGAGATCAAGCCGGAGACGCGTGCGATCTCGCGAAAGCGCCGGCGCGCCAGCTCGCTCGAGTTCAGGCTGGCGAGCACGTCGTGCAGCAGATCGCCCTCGGCCATCAGGCTGTGGTCGAGCAGCCCGGCGGGGTCGATCGGCAGCGCGCTCAGCAGCTCGAGCCCGTAGTCGTTGATCGAGATGCTGAAGGTGTTCGGCGCATGCTTCGCGAGCCGCCACGCGAGCAGGCTGCCGAGCCCGATGTGCGCGTTGCGGCCGGCGAACGGATACAGGAACACGTGCTGGCCTTCGCGCGAGCGGAAGCGCTCGATCAGCAACGTGGTCGGCGTCGGCAACTGCGACAGGCGGGCCTGGGTCTCGAGCATCGGCCGCGCGGCCTCGAGCTCGGGGCTCGAGAAGTCGCCCCGCGCGGCACCGGCCAGGACGTCGAGGACCGCGTCGGCGAGCTCGCTCGACAACGGCATCTTGGCGCCGGCCCAGCTGATCATGAAACCCTGGCGGCCTTCGGCGCGCTTCACGTAGGCGGTCATGTCCTGGGTGCGCACGTACTCGAGGTTGCGGCCGGCGAACACGAAGCAGTCGCCCGGCCGCAGGCGCGCGACGAAGCCTTCCTCGACGGTGCCGATCCGGCCGCCGGACAGGTACTTCACCTGCATCGCGGCGTCGGCGACGATCGTGCCGACGCCGAGCTTGTGGCGGCGCGCGACGCCGCGATCGGGCACGCGGTAGACGCCGTCGACAAGCCGGACGCGGTGGTACTCGGGATAGGCGGTCAGGCTCGAGCCGCCCTTCTCGACGAAGTCGAGCGCCCACTGGAACTCGTCGCGCGTCAACGCGCGGTAGGCCCACGCGCCGCGCACCTCCTCGTACAGCGCCTCGGCGGTGAAGCCGCCGCCGAGCGCGACGGTGACGAGGTGCTGCACCAGCACGTCGAACGGCTTGTCCGGCGTCGCCCGCTTCTCGATGTCGCCGGCCTCGGCGGCGCGCCGCGCGGCGGCGGCCTCGACCAGCTCGAGCGTGTTGGTCGGCACCAGCGTGATCCGGCTCGACCGACCCGGCGCGTGGCCGCTGCGCCCGGCGCGCTGCAAGAGACGCGCGATGCCCTTCGCGGAACCGATCTGCAGCACGCGCTCGACCGGCAGGAAGTCGACGCCGAGGTCGAGCGACGAGGTCGCGACGACGGCCTTCAGGCGGCCTTCCTTCAGCCCGAGCTCGACCCAGTCGCGCGTCGCCTTGTCGAGCGAGCCGTGATGCAGCGCGACCAGGCCGGCCCACTCGGGCCGCTCCTCGAGCAGCAGCTGGTACCAGGCCTCGGCCTGCGAGCGCATGTTGACGAAGACGAGCGTCGTCTGCGAGCGCTCGATCTCCTCGACGACCGGATGCTGCATCTGCTTGCCGAGATGGCCGCCCCACGAGAAGCGGCCGGGCTGATCGGGCAGCAAGGTGTCGATCACGAGCGCCTTGTCGAGGCGGCCGCGCACCATCTCGCCGTCGTCGTGACCGAGCAGCACCTGCAACGCTTCGTGCAGGTTGCCGAGCGTCGCCGAGAGGCCCCAGACGACGAGCCCGGGGTTCCAACGCTTCAGCCGGGCCAGCGCGAGCTGCACCTGGACGCCGCGCTTGCTGCCCATCAGCTCGTGCCACTCGTCGACGATCACCGTGTGGACACCGGCGAGCTCGTCGTGCGCATGCTCGCGCGTCAGCATCAGGCTCAGCGATTCCGGCGTCGTGATCAGCACCGTCGGAAAGCGCCGGTCCTGGCGTGCGCGCTCGAGTGCGGGCGTGTCGCCGGTGCGCGCGCTGAGCGTCCAGGTCGCGCCGGCATCGTCGAGCGGCGCCTGCACCGCGCGCCGCGTGTCGGCCGCGAGCGCGCGCATCGGCGTGATCCAGAGGACGCCGAGCGGCGGCGGATGTGCGGCACGCAGCGGCACGCCGAGCGCGCGGCTGCGCGCGAGCGCGCCGAACCAGACCGCGTACGTCTTCCCGGAACCGGTGGTCGCGTGCAGCAGACCGCTGCGTCCGGCCGCCATCGCGGCCCAGACCTCGCGCTGGAAGGGAAACGGCTCCCAGCCGTGGGCCGCGAACCAGGCCTCGTGCAGCGGTGCTTCGTCGGCCAGGGCCTACTCCTGCGGCTCCGGTTCGCCCTTGCGGGCGCGCCGCGAGCGCTCGTAGATCGCCATCAGCGGTGTCACCGAGATGCCGTGCAGCGTGATCGACGCGACGACCGCCGACAAGGCCAGCGCGAGCAAGGTGTTCGCGATCTCCGGCGCAAGGCCATGGTTGAGCGCGTACATCACGTAATACAGCGAGCCGATGCCGCGGACGCCGAACCAGCCGATCAACGTGCGCTGCGACCACAGCGTCTTCGTGCCGGCAAGCCCGACCATGACCGATAGCGGACGGATCAGCACCAGCAGCAGCACGATGAACCACCAGCGCACGTGATGCCACTCGACCGCCCACAGCATCATGCCGATCAGGATCACCGCCGCGACCTCGCCGATGCGCTCGATCTGCTCGTTGAAGGTCGACACCGCATGGGCGAGGAAGGCGGGCGCATGCTGCGGGTGGACGGCGGCACGTTCGGCCAGGCGCGGATCGGGATCGACCGCGGCCTTCGCGACGATCTCGGCCGGCGCCGGCGCGCCGACCTGCTTCGCCTCGGGGGCGGCTGCCCGGGTCTCGCGCTGCTCGATACGGCGCAACGCGACGCCGGCCGCGAACACCGCCAGGAAGCCGAGGCCGTTCGCAAGTTGCGCGAATCCGTACGACACGCCGATCAGGCCGAGGGCCAGGAAGTTGTCGAGCCCGATCGCCTCCTTGTGCGTGCGCCGCAGGTACAGCACGAGCCGACCGACCAGCGTTCCGAGCGCTGCGCCGACGCCGATACCGCAAGCGGCGCCCCAGACCACGTCGACCGCAAACCAGCGCCAGCCGAAGGCCCCGAGCTCGTGCAGGCCGAGCAGGCCGAGTCCGAGCATGACGATCGGAAACGCCGTTCCGTCGTTGAGCCCGGCCTCGCCGGTCAGCGAGAAGCGCAGGCGGTCGCGATCGTCGGCATTCTCGAGTTCGACTTCGTTTGCGAGCACCGGGTCGGTCGGCGCGAGGATGCCGCCGAGCAGCACCGCGGCGCCGAGCGACAAGCCGAGCAGCCAATACCCCGCCGCGGCGATGCCGGCCACGGTGACGAGCATCGAGACGACGGCCAGGCGCAGCGGCAGCAGCCAGCGACCGTCGCGCAGCCCGAGGCTCATCTTCAGCCCGGCGGTGAACAGGGACAGCAGCACCACGACCTCGGCGGTGTGCTCGAGCAGCCGTGCGTGCGAGGTCGGGGTCAAGGCCGAGAGGCCGAAGGCGAGCGGGCTGACCGCGACGCCGACCAGCACGTAGAGCATCGACGTGCTCAACGGCAAGCGGGCCAGCACCGAATCGCTCAGTGCCATCACCACCAGCAACAGGCCGATGATGGCCGACCACAAAGCGAAATCCACGCGGGCACCATAGCAGAGCGGCGAGAATCCTTCGCGCGGCGGCCGATCGCCGAACCGACCCGGAGAACGCCATGCAGACGCTGAAGAAGATCGCCCTCGGACTGTGGATGTGCGCCGCCCTGGGCACCGCATCGGCGCAGGTCGACAAGCCGGTCCGCCTGCTGGTCGGCTTCGCGCCTGGCGGCTCGGCCGACATCGCCGCGCGCCTGCTCGCCGATCGGATGAAGGACGACCTGAAGCAGTCGGTCGTCGTCGAGAACCGCCCTGGCGCCGGCGGACGGATCGCCGCCGAGGCGGTGCGCAACGGCCCGGCCGACGGCAGCCTGCTGATGCTGACGCCGATCGTCGTCACCGTGCTCGCGCCGATGGTCTTCTCGAAGCTGCCGTACGACCCGCTGGTCGATTTCGCGCCAGTCGCGCACGTCGCCAATTTCCAGTTCGGCTTGTCGGTCGCGGCCACCCATCCGGCGAAAAACGTGCAGGAGCTGGTCGATTGGTGGAAGGCCAACAAGCCGATGGCGAACTTCGGCAGCCCGGCACCGGGCAGCCTGCCGCACTTCTTCGGCGTGATGATCGAACGCGGCGCCGACGTCCCCCTCGTCCACGTGCCGTACAACGGCGGTGGGCCGCTGATGAACGCGGTGATGGGCAACCAGGTGTCGAGCGGCATCGACACGCTGGTCGACCAGATCGAGCTGCACCGCACCGGCAAGATCCGCCTGATCGCGACCTCGGGCGCGCAGCGCAGCCCGCTCGTGCCCGAGGTGCCGACCTTCGCCGAAGGTGGCCTGAAAGGCGTCGAAGGCACCAGCTGGTTCGCCGTCTATGCGCCGGCAAAGACGCCCGAGGCGACACTGCGCCAGCTCAATGCGTCGATCAACAAGGCGCTGGCCGTGCCCGAGCTGCGCGAGCGCTATCTGAAGCTCGGCCTCGAGCCGACCGGCGGCTCGCCGGCCGACCTGAGCGCGCGGATGGCGCAGGACACCGCGCGCTGGTCGCCGGTCGTCAAGGCCTCCGGCTTCAAGGCCGACTGAGGAACGGCGCCGTCACGATCCAGCCTTCGAGCGCGTCGGCCTCGACCGGCAGCCCGTGGTTCGGCCGGCCGGCCGCCCAGCCGGCCTGCAGCAGGCACAGCACGGCGTCGAGCCGATCGGCGGTCGGGTCGGCGATCAGGTCATCGCGCTGCGCGGGCGTGAGATCGAGGCGGACGCCGAGCCGGCTGCGGCCCGCGATCAGCGCG
>Ga0307406_10001643_pt1 | contig 12285 bp, 11 predicted proteins | sample 322Cmetagenome_3_FD_203706 | JGI IMG/M metagenome (GOLD analysis project Ga0307406, IMG submission 203706) | Maize rhizosphere microbial communities from greenhouse at UC Davis, California, United States - 322HYB-C-2 | ecosystem: Host-associated > Plants > Roots > Rhizosphere > Soil | place... | reverse complement strand
CATCAGTCGATCGATTTTTGCCATGGTTTCGAGTCTCCTCTCAGAGGTCCAAGGTGTTTAGGGTCAATACGACACCGGTCAGGAAGACCAGCGCAAAGCCATGGGTATCACGATCCGTGCCATCCATTCGCCCAGCCCGAAAGCAGCAGCGCGGCCACGGTGAAATCGGCGCTGGTCCCGGGGTTGACGCCTGCGGCCTTCAGGGAAAGGTCCCAGGCGGCGAAGCCGGGGTCGGCATCGAGCGCGACGCCCGCGCCGGCGCGCTCCCGCCAGGCCTGCGCCGCCGTCATGACAGTCTGTGCCACGCGCTCGCCGTGTTTTCGAACAATGTGTGAATCAGGAAAGGCGCTCAGACAAGCCAGGTAAAGCCGTTGGACGAAAGCCACAGTGGCGGTATCGGGCGGTGCACCGGCATCGGTCGGCGCTTCGCCGCAGCCCGCCGGTTGCACCGGTTCCTGGAATGCCAGCGCGAACAGGTCCGCGAATCCGTCGCGGTACTGGCGCGCGATGAGGTCGCGGTCGGCGGCAAGCGCCATGGCGGCACGCAGGCCGACGCTGGGCGCAGCGCGCACGTCCTCGGCCGGCGCGGTGCCCAGGCCGCCGGGATGCGCATGCGCAATCGCGCGATAGGCAGCGCGCGCATCGTCGATGTCGAGCGCGGCCAGCACCGACTCCACGGCCGCGCGCAAGGCCGCGGGGGTCGCGGCCTGCGGATGCTGCTCCACCGCGAGCGCGATGGGCGCACACAGCAGCAGGATGCCGAGGTTGGTGTTGCACCCCGCCACCGCCCAGGTGGCCGCCACGGCCGCCTCGATGCGCGCGCCCACGCGCAAGCCGGGTTCGAACAGCGCACCGGCTGCGGCCTCGGCGCTGGCGATGAACATCGAGGCCTGCATGCCATGGCCCGGCGAAGCCTGGCTCACGTTGCCGGGCTTGCGCACGGCCACGTCGAGCCAGCAGGCGCGCAGGAAGCAGGCCCGTGCGCGCTCGATGGCCGCCTGCTGCGCGTTCGTCGTCATCAGGCGCGGCGCTCGGGCAGCGGCAGGCTCTGCTGCGCGAGGCGGCGGGCCTGCGCGAGCTTGCGGTCGAGCAGGTCGTCGACGATGGCGCGCGCGATGTTGAAGCCCGTCACGCGCTGCAGCCCCTGCCAGGCGGCCACGCCATTGACCTCGAGCACCTGGATCTTCGGCCCGCTGGCCGCGGCGATGAGGTCCACGCCCGCGTAGTCCATGTCGAGCGCCTGCGCCGCGCCTTCGGCCAGTTGGGCGAGCGCGGGCTCCAGCACGGCCGGCTCGCAGCGCGCGCCCTGGGCCACGTTGTGGATCCAGTGCATGCTGACGCGCCGCATCGCGGTGATGGCGCGCCCGCCCACCACCATCACGCGCCAATCGAAACCCGGCGAGGCCATGGGCGGCACGAAGCGCTGCAGATAGGCCAGGCCCGCGTAGCGCGCATCGATGTCGGGCATCGGATGATGGACGCCATCGACCTCGCCCACCAGCTGCAGGTTCTTGCCCTGCGAACCGAACAGGGGCTTGAGCACCAGCGCATGGCCCGCGGCCATCTCGCGCATGGCGATGCGCCGCGCCTGCACCGCCGATTCGGTGGCCCAGGTGGCGGGTGCGGGAATGCGCGCGGTATGCAGCAGCAGGCTGGTCATCGACTTGTCGACCGTGCGCTCGATGGCGCGCGCGTCGTTGTAGACCGGCACGCCCAGCTCGCGCAGGGCATGCAGCACACCCAGGCGCTTGGTGACCTGCTCGAAGCTTCCGCCGGCAATGCCGCGCACCAGCACCGCATCGGGCAGCTCGCGGCCGTAGCCGGGAATGACCAGGCCATGCCATGCCGCGGTGGTGTCGATGTTGCAGTCGGCCAGGTCGACGCAGCGTCCCACCGCGCCGCGTGCGCGCAGCGCGGCCTGCAGCTGGCGCGTGTGCCAGCCGATCTCGTCCGTCATGATGACGATGCGCATGGTCAGGCCTCCTGCAGCCACAGGCGCTGCAGCAGTGCCATGTCGGGCGCGCCGCCGTGCCAGGTGTTGCCGCTGTCGATGTTGCTGACCCACACCTCGGCCGGTGCGAACAAGGCGCCGTCGATCTTGTAGAAGTCGTACTCGACCTCCTTGAAGATCTCGGCGAACGAGCGCCCGTGGTCGCGTGAATTGCGCGACGGCAGCGCACGCGCCAGTTCGCGCGCCGCGCCGTCGTCGCCGCGCACCGTCAGGTGCACGCGGCCGCCGTACAGGATGGCGTCGTTGGTGCGGCCCATGGCCTCGACGCCATCGGCGCTCGGCGACGGCAGCGGCGCGGTGCCGGCGCCGTCGACGATGTTGGCAAGCGCAAAGCCCAGCTCGTGCGCCTTGTGCAGCGCTACCTCGAGCACGCGCGCCACCACCTGCGTGGTGCCCGCCAGGCTGGTGGTGGGCGTGAGGATCAGCGTCAGCGCTTCGGCGGCCAGGCCGCAATCGCGCAGCAGCTTGTCGATCACGATCTTCGGCGGCGCGCGATCGACTTCCAGCACCAGCACGCCGCAGGGCGCATGGTCGCGGTAGCCCAGTTCGGCAAAGAGCTTTTCCTTGACCGCCAACGCGCGCGCGGGCCCCGAGCCGAGCGAGAAGAACTTCTTGCCGCCGGTCTCTTCCTTGGTGGCCGCGAGGCTCCAGCCGGCGTACTGGCTGCCAAGGCAGGCCAGCACCGGCTGCGAGCTGCGCACGTCGAGCCAGGTGGGCCAGCCTTCAGCGGCACCGCCGCTGCGCAGGTTCACATGCCCCAGCCCGCCCATGCAGATCTCGCCGATCTGCAGGCCGGCCGCCACGCTGCCGCGCGCCTCGATGCCGGCATCGACGATGCGCGCGCCGCTCGCGTCGCGGCGCACTTGCAGCCCGAACGCATCGGCATCGGCCAGCAGGCGCTCGACCAACGGCCGGGCCAGCAGGTTGACGCTCAGGCCCGACGCGGCCACGGGCGGGGAAGTGTTGCTCATGCCTTGGTCTCCAATGATTGCAGCAGCCGCTCGCGGCCTTCGTCCAGGCGGGTGCGCACCTGCTGCGCGCTGCTTCCGCTCGCGGTCAGGGTGCACACGGGATCGTCGATGTCGAAGCGCTGGCCAGCTTCGGGCAGGTCGCGGATGCCGGGCCATGCAGCGAGGCGCTGCGCCGCGGCCGCGTCGAGCTGCAGCGGCTGCCGCGCGAACACGATCTCGAGGCCTTCGACCTGTTGCGCATGCGATGGCACCGGCGGTGGCAGTTCGCCATCCAGGCAGGCGCGCAGATGCGCCTGCATCACGCCTGGCGAACCGGCGCGCGCCTTGTAGAGGCCCATGCTGGCCGGCGGCCTCGGGTTGACCTCCAGCACGCCGATGGCATCGCCGTCGCGCATGAAGTCGAGGCTGCACAGGCCGCGCAGTTCGAACTCCACGGCCAGTGCGCGTGCGATGGCCGCCACGCGGCGCGCGATGTGCTCTGCCACGGGCACCGGCCCGACGGCGCCGCAGAACACGAAAGGCCGCGTGCCGAAGCAGCGCACGGTCTGCTCGTTGAAGCCGAGCACATGCACATCGCGGCCATTGGCGATGAAGGTGGCCGACATCGGCCGCCCGGCCATTTCGCGCTGGAAGTAGTGGTGCGACGATGGCGGCTCGTCCATCGACCAGGGCGCATGGCGCACATGCCAGCCGCCGCAGCCGTGCGCGTCTTTCATGAGCCATCCCGCGGGATCCTCGGGCGGCTGCAGCAGCACTTGCGGAAAGGGGATGACCTGTGCGGCAAGAAAGCCGAAGAAGGCCGCCGGATCGCGCAGGCGCCGCACGGCCGCGGGCGCCGTGCCGATCAGCGGCAGCACGGCCGCGCCCTCTTCCAGCAATTCGGGCTCGCCCTCGAAGCCGCTGCCTGCAATCCAGCCCAGCACCGGCTCGCCGTCCCCTGCCAGCGTGCGCAGTGCAGCCAGCACGCTGGCCGCATCGATCTGCAAGCTGCCGGGCGTGCCAATGGGCAGCCAGCGCGAGGCCGCCCGGCGCGTGTCGACATCGCCGAACAGATCGAGCGCGACCACCTGGAAGCCCTCGCTTGCCGCCGCCTCGGCCATGGCGCGCGCGGAGATGGCAGCGACGGCGATCGTCTGCATTGGGCCTGCTGGCTTCAAGCCGTCTTTCCGGCCTGCTCGACCAGGAATGCGCGGGCCACCGCAAAGGCTTCGGGAAAGCTCAGCACCTGCGCTTTTTCGGCCTCGCACATCTGCACCAGCAGCCGATGCTGCGTCTGGTATTTGACGTTGCCCACCGCCAGCGCGCCGATGGCCACGGCCTGCGTGCCGGTCAATGGCCTGGCGTCGTCCATCACGCCGACGCCGGCAATGCCTTCGGGCGGCACGGCGTTCACGTCGGCCGCCACCTTGAGCCGCGTCGCGGCCCCGAGCGCCTCGCTGGAGACCACCTGCACGCCCGCGGCCGCGCAGGCGAGCAGCACGTCGGCATCGGCGATGGAGCGGCGCACCGCGTCGGGGTCGCCGCCCGAGAGGCCGTGCAGCTTCACGCCGAAGCGCTGCCCGGTTTCGTCGGCCGCCTCCTGCGCGGCATCGATGCCGTTGCGGCTGGACAGGTACACCTCGGCACCGGCCCCTGCCGCGATCACGCCGGCCACGCGGCCCACCGGGCCCGTGCCGCCGAGGATCACCACGCGCTGGCCTTCCAGGCCCTGCCCATGGTGGCGCTTGAGCGCAGCCTCGACACAGGCCACCATGGCCGCGGCCGTGGTGTAGGCGCCGCTCGGGTCGGCCATCGCCGAGACGACGAAGGGCTTGACCATCGAGGTCCGCGCACGCTCGAGCATGTCGGCCGCCAGCTGCGCGTCGCGCCCGCCGATGAAGATGCCGGTGCGCGCCACGCCTTTGGGCCCGCGCGAGAAGATCGTGTCCTGCGTCAGCCCGGTGATGCGGTCCAGGCCCACTTCGCAGTAGGGCACGATGATCTGGTAGCCGGCGTCCGCCGCCATGTTGATGTCGAACGGGCTCATCTGCTGGCCGGGGGTGAACATGTGGAGGATGCGGGGACGTTCCATGAGGGCCTGCGTTGGTTGATGTGTATGGGTGGAAGGTGGGCGGTGGTGGCGGAGGATCTGCTGCGGCAGCGGCCTCAGCGGTTGCGCGGCTCGGCGGCACGGCCCCGCACCACCGCCCCGCGGTTGCGGCCCGAGACGATGCGCAGCTCCAGCCGAGGGTCGAGCTGCCCCGCGGCGCGCGCCGCGTCGACCAGCATCTCGGCCCGCACATGCGAAGGCACGATCGCGAAACTGGTGGGGCCCCACGAGCTCTGGCCGATGGCCACGTCGTGCCCGCGGCTCGCATCCGCGAACCAGCGCACCAGCCGGCCGACCGCAGCGCTCGTGTAGTTGCCGCCCTGCGCCGGCGCGAAGTGCTCGCCGAGCAGTTGCTGCATGCGGTTGATGCCCGCGGCAAACGGCGCGAACTCCGCGCGTGCGGCACCGGGCAGAACCCGCATCAGCACCTGGTGGCAGATCTCGGCCGCGGCCGCCTGCGGCAACGGCGGCAAGGCCGCTATGGCTTTCTTCTCCGCACCGCCGGAAAGGCCCTTGTGCGCGGCGTCCTGAACCACGATGACGCGCCATTCCTCCGGAAACTCGATGCGCGACAGCAGCGGCGCGGGCAGCCCGTCGGCGCCCGGACCGCCATCGAGCAGCAGGCCCCCGCTGTCGAAACCCGCAAGGCCGACTCCCGAGCGCAGGCCACGCCCGAGCCAGTGCGCCAGCGTGCCCGTGTCCAAGTCGAGCCCATGCCATTCGGCAAAGGCCCGCCCGATCGCCGACGCCAGCTGCGTGCCCGAGCCGAAGCCCGCATGCGGCGGCAGCGCATGGCGCAGCCGCAGCGCCAGCGGCGCGTGGCGGCCGCTGCGCTGCTTCAGCACCGCCAGGTAGTCCGCCGCGCGGGCCAGTTCCACCTCGCCGGTCGGCGTGTCGGCCGACAGCTGGTCCGAGGACGGAGACGCCGACAGCTCGACCTCGGTGGTGAAGCCGTCGATCACCAGCCCCAGGCTGCCGAACGCGCGCCCCAGCGAGCCCGAGGGGTCCAGAAAGCCCAGGTGCAGGCGCCCGGGCGCACTCACGCTCACCGTGCGAACGCTCTGGTCGAGCCTGGAAGCAAAGGCGAGGTCGGCGGAGGTCATGGGCGGCGGTGGGCGATGAGGCGAGGTCATGGACTCGCTTGTCATAGCAAGGGCCGTTCCGCCCACGCGCCCAGAGGCGGCATCGGGGCCGGCGCGCGCTCAGGAGGCCGCCGATGTCCCAGGAGCGGGACAATGTGTCACGGCGCGCAGGGGCCGAGGCAGGTCGGCTGCGGCGGTGCAGCGCCCCGGATGCGATCCGAGCCGAATCGCCCTCGGCTCACCTAGTAGCGCACCGAATATTGAACCCCGATGCTCTGCTGGCGGGTGGCCAGGCCTTCCCTGCCGAGGTGGTTCGGCACCCCCAGCTGGACTCCCACGGCGGAGGCAAGGGCCGACGGTCCGCTGGTTCGATGGGCCGGCGCGATCGAATAGAAGATCGACCATTCGGTGTTGCCCGCGGGCGCATAGCCCAGCCCCAGCGTGAAGTGGCGGCGAAAGGTGGAAGGCGAGTTGAGGTTGTCGCTGGTGGCGGCGTCCGCATAGGCGGCGCTGTTCGCGGACACCCCGGCCGACAAGCGCAGGGCCGGCGTCGCCTGGTAGCGCACGCCGAACTTGAGGACGTGCATGTCCTTCCAGCCATTGCCGGGCCCATGCGCCGCCCCGCGCAGCACGGTGCCGTCGAAGGGCCGGTTCCCCAGCGCGGAGACGCCCGAGTAGCCGATGCGCTGATAGTCCAGCAGCAGCGACAGATCGCGGGTCGGCGACCACTGCATGCCGACGAGCAGGTTCATCGGCACGTCGAGCCGCCCATGGTCGGCCAGCAGACCTTCGTAGCCCTTGAGCCTTCCCATGCGAGTGCGCGGCGACCACGCAACGCCCAGGCTCAGCGTGTCCCCGGCCCGCCAGTACGCACCGATCCGAAAGCCAGCGCCGAAGGACGACGCGACGCCCTGGTTGCTCAGGTGCAGCGGCATTGCCGACTGCGGCGCCAGCATCTGCACGCCCTCGGCCTTGAACTGCTGCGCGGTCAACAGCAGCGAAGCGCCGATGGAGAAGCCCTCGCCCAGTCTCTTGGAGACGGTGGGCGCAACCGTCAGCTGCTTGATGGTGGTGATGCTGCGGCCGACCCCGCAGGCGGCGTTCGCGACCTGGACCCTCCCCGCCGGCGTCGGACAGGCCGTGGTGGCGGCCGGAAAGTAGGTGCCCGCGCCGTTGCTGTACGCCACGACGCCGGCGGAAAGGCCCGGATCGATCAGGCGGCTCACGGCCAGTTCGGCCAGGGGTTCCCAGCGGCCGATGCTTTCGGCCCGGGTGTCGAGCAGACCGGCCATCGGCGGAGGAACGTACGCCGTGCGCGTCATGCGCGTGCTGCCATGGGTGGCGATGGCGTTGGCATCGGTCTGGTTCCCGACCCACACGGTGGTGGCGGGATTGCTGGCGCCGCCGAAGGCATCGCGCGTGGATGCGGCCGCGGCGCCTGCGACACCGCGCGCCTCGGCGCCGTAGCCGATCTGGAAGTAGCCGTTGTCGGCCCACGCAAGGGCCGGGCACAGCGCCGCCGCGGACAGCAGGGTCCGCCATGTCGATTTCATCGTTGTCTCCGTCTTGTTCTTGGAAAGATGCGGGCAGCGGCGCCCGCGGACCGTCAGGAAGCGACGATCGTGTTCGTCAGCACGCCGAGTCCGGCGATCTCGACCTCGACCCGGTCTCCATCGTCGAGGAAGCGCCACTGCTCGATGCCGGCGCATTCGGGCACGCAGCCGGTCGCCAGCAGCTCGCCCGCATGCAGGGTCTCGTTCTGCGAGGCGAAGCTCACGATGCGGTCGATGCGGTGCGTCATGCCCGCTGTGCGGCCCTGCCCGCGCGTCTGGCCGTTCACGCGCACCGTCACGTCGAGGGCATGGGGATCGGCGATGTCGTCCGCGGTGACGATCCAGGGGCCGAGGCTGTTGCTGCCGTCGAAATCCTTGCCCTTCGCCGGGCCGGTGCCCAGGCCGCTGCGCAGTTCCTTCATCAGCTGAGCGCGCTCGGAAAAGTCGTTGAAGACCACATAGCCGAAGACATGCGCCATGGCGCCCGGCAACGCGATGTTCTTGCCGCCCCGGCCGATGACCACCGCGAGCTCGGCTTCATAGTCGAGCTTGGCGCCCGGCTCGGGCCTGCGCACCGGCGTGCCCGGACCGGAGAGATTGAGCCTCACGCCCTTGTAGTAGACGGGGGTCTCGTAGAAGGCAGGCGGGATCCTGAACTCCTCCGCCTGCGCACCGGCCGCCGGCGCGACATGCGCCTGGACCTGCCGGAATGCATTCTTGAGATGCTGCTCGTACACGCTGAAGCAGCGGATCTGCGGCGGCTGATAGGGCAGCTCGATCCGCACGTTCGCCAGGGCGTGCACATGGCGCGGGGAAGCATTCCCCGACGCCAGCAGCGCACGCAACGCACGCAGAGCCGGCAGCGTCTGGCCTTCATGCTGGATCACATCCAGCAGCGTGGCGAAGCGATGGTCGCCCGCGAACGCGGCGCTGACATCGAGCACCCGCTGGTCCGTCAGCGCGAGGCCGACGTGCCGCAGGAGTCGGTCGGTGGAGAAAGTACACAGCCGCATGGTGTCCGGTCCTCGCGCGTTGTGTCAGGCCGCGAGCGGCGGCTGCCGCTGCGCCGTTTCGGCACGATGCCTGGCCAGCAGCACTTCCGGGTCGAACTCCACGCCGATGGGGTTCGCGGCGAAGTCCCCGGAGCGGAACCACGCGTCCAGCTCCTCGGGACTGCTGAAGTTGTCGACTTGCAGCTCGACCTTCACGCCCTCTGGATCGAGGTAGTACAGCGAGGTCGTCGGCCCATGGTTGATGGTCCACACGGGTTGCATGCCATGGCGCTTGAGGCGCTCATAGGTGTGGAGCAGATCGTCAAGCGTGCCGTAGGTGAAGGCGACGTGGTCCACGCCCGCGGTTTCCGGCTTTCCGGGGCTGTGGCCGGGCGCATGGATCAGCGCCACGCGGTGGTGCTCGTCGTCGTAGCTGAGAAAGCACAGCATCTCATTGCGGAACATCGTCCGTGCGCCCAGCACCACGCTCCACCACCGGATCGACGCCTCGAACTGACGGGTCGCCAGAACGACGTGGGCCAGCTTCACGGGGAGCCTTGCCTGCGGGTCGGGCGAAGGGATGGGAAACATGTCCATGGGGTTCGTCATTGCATTTCCTTTTCGTCGGAGGGGGTGATGAAGTGGGAGCGGCCTGGAGGACCGCGCGCAGCGCGGCCGGCGCATCGTTCGGCTGCGGCATCGGCCACGCGCTGCAACGCCAGGCGATGTGGCCGTCGGGCCTCACCAGGATCGCCGCGTCGGGCCTGCCGCCGTTCCAGTCCTCCAGCTGCTGCACTGCCTTGTGCGAGGCCGCGAGGTTCAGGTTCACGCCCGCGACATCGATGCCCAGGCAACGGCCCAGCTGCGCTGCGAGCCCGATGCACTCGGGGCCATGGCGGCCGAGGCCGGCGAGGAGGAACTGGCCCGGCTTCAGGAGCGCATGCGAGCTGGTGCGAAATGGAACGCCGGCATCGGGCGCGAGATGGAAGTGCGGCCAGCGCGCCCCGGGCGCGAGCGACTGGCACACCTCCTGCACGGGGTCCGTGCCGATCGGCGCAGCCACTCCGTCGCTGCACACGGCGGCGCCCTCGTAGGCGTAGCCGAGATCGAGGCCCAATGTGCTGAAGTGCGCCATCTGGTCCTCGGCGGCGCGCTGCACCTGCTGCTGGATGGCGGCGAATTTCGGAGTGGCAGCCTGCGCGATGTTGCGCGTCCGCGCCTCGAACGGCGCCACGAGAAGGCTGCCGATGGCGCCGCGCAGCGGCGCCGGCAGGACGCGCGCCGGCACACTGGACCGGATCCGCCCCAGCATCGGCAACCGGCGGTCGTCGATCCCCATGGCCGCAGTGACCTCGCGCATCCGGTAGTGGTTCTTCACGCTGGCTTCGCAATTTGCGAGGGCCACCGGCCGACGCTCTGCGCCATAGGTGTCGATGAGGCCGTCGCCCGCGCGGCCCTTCAGGACCAGCGCCAGCTTCCATGCCAGGTTGTGGGCATCCGCGATACCCGTGTTGAGCCCCAGTCCGCCCGTGGGCGGAAAGCGGTGCGCCGCATCGCCGACCAGCAGGATCCGGCCTTTGCGGTAGTGCTCGGCCACGTGCGCCTGCATCGTCCAGTTGGAAAGCGAGGTGATGCGCAGCGGCACGTCATCGGTGCCGATCGCCGCGCGCAGCATGCGTTCGCAGCGCGCGATGGAAAAATCGCCGGGGTTCTCGTACGGCGGAAAGTACGGCGTCATGAACACCGCGTAGCGCGCGGCATCGTGGACGATGAAGGTGCCGGGTGCCTTCGCGGACAAGACCCAGAACAGGATCGACGGGCTGTCCTTCACGAGCGGCCGGATGTCGGCCTCGAAGTTCACCGTGACCATGTGGGCGAGGTTCGTGTCGCCCGACATCGAGATCCCTGCGCCGCGCCGCACCTAGCTGCCCGCGCCGTCTGCCGCCAGGAGCCAGCGGCTGCGCACGCGATAGACCTCCCCGCTCGCGCCCTCCCTGACGAGGGAGGTGACGCACTGCCCGTCCTGCTTCGCGCTCAGCCACGTCTGGCGGAAGCGCGTCTCGCAACGCGTTCGTCCCGCCAGCGCGTCGAGCAGAAGACGCTCCAGGCGATGCTGCGGGACATTGGCACTGCGCTTGCCGCTGACGGCGTCCAGCTGCGCGAGGCGCGCTTCGCCGCCGATCTCGAGGCGGGCGAGATCATCTTCCGCGAGGTTGCGCCGCCAGGTCACGTAGCGGGCCTCGGCCGCAGGCGTGGCGACGCTCGCCAGCACCTCGTCCGCGATGCCGAGACCGGCAAGGATCTCCCGCGTCCTCACATTGATGACGTGTGCCTGCGGCGCCTGGTGCAGGCCATCGCGCTGCTCGACCAGGAGCGACTCGACCCCCTGGTCGGCAAGCAGCGCCGCCATGGCGAGCCCGACGGGCCCGGCACCGACGATCAGAACAGGAACTTCCATCTCGCGCATCTGTGGTTCTCTCGGCCTGCGGCAGCACCAACGACTGCCATGCACGGTAATTTATACAAATATAAGTCCCGTTGTGACCGTATTTATACCTATATAAGTCGTCGGCCCGGATGCATCGGCCGACGCCTGCGGCTGTTGGACAATGCGGCCTCAGTCAACCGGCCACGGCCACGGAAGCGCGTTCAATCCATGAAGACATCCACCGGCAAGACAAGGCGTGCGCCGGCATCGCCGAAGCCCGCTGCGCCACCTCCCCGCTCCGACGCGCAGGCGCCAGGGCCGCCGGCCGATGTTTCGGGGCGGCAGCGGTTGATGGAGGCGGCCATCGTCGAGTTTTCCGAGAGGGGTTTCGAGGGCGCGTCGGTGCTGGCCATTGCCAGGCGCGCCGGCGTGAAGCAGCCGCTTCTCAACTATCACTTCGGCAGCAAGGAAGGGCTGTGGCGCGCCGTGGTGGAGAGCATCTACACCGAGGCGCTGGCGTCACTGGGGGCGATGCAGGTCGACGAGGATGCCGTCGACCCGCTTTCGAAGCTGCGCAGCGCGCTGCGGGTGTTCTCCATCATCAACGTGCTGCATCCCGCGGCGCATTCGCTGGTGCTCAGGGAGGTTGCACAGGCGGGGCCGCGGCTGGACTGGATCGTCGAGCACTACATGCGGCCGTTCCATGAGTTGCTCGACGGGCTGATCGCAGACTGCCAGGCGGCGGGTTTGCTGAAGCAGTACCCGCGGGAATACGCGAGCGTCCTGATGACGAGCGTGCTGACCTCGGCGCAATCGTCCGCCCATCTGGTGAAGAAGCTCTACGGCGCCGACCCGATGACGCCCGAGCAGGCCGCGCTGCTCACCGACCAGGCCATCGACGTGCTGCTCGACGGGATGCGGCCCGCAGGCAAAGGACAAGGAAGGCGCTGATTTGAACGGGGCGCCAACCCAACGCGCGCCCAAAAACAAGAAGCCCCTGTAGCAGGTGCTGCTACAGGGGCTTGAGCTTGGCGGAACCGGAGGGATTCGAACCCTCGATGAGGCTCTACACCCCATACTCCCTTAGCAGGGGAGCACCTTCGGCCACTCGGTCACAGTTCCTGAAAGAAGCCGAGATTATGCCACCATCAGGCGGCCG
>Ga0307406_10001642_pt1 | contig 12289 bp, 14 predicted proteins | sample 322Cmetagenome_3_FD_203706 | JGI IMG/M metagenome (GOLD analysis project Ga0307406, IMG submission 203706) | Maize rhizosphere microbial communities from greenhouse at UC Davis, California, United States - 322HYB-C-2 | ecosystem: Host-associated > Plants > Roots > Rhizosphere > Soil | place... | reverse complement strand
TCCACCGCGAGGCGGAGGATGGCGGGCTTACCCTGCTTGCGCGCGATCGCCGCGACGCGGCTGGCGGCGGCGGGAGTAATGTCGATCGTCGCGGCTTCGGTCATGCGCCACCAGATAGGCATGGAAAGGGCCGCCGGCAATGACCGGCGGCCGTACGCGACTCGGTTAAGGGCGAGAAGATCAGTTGTCGGGACCGCCCAGGGCGATCTGGGTGGCTTCGGCGCGGCGCTGCACGGCGAGCAGATAATCCGAAGACTGTAGGAACGGGAGCGGGTTCACCGCGCGACCATCGATACGGACCTCATAATGGAGGTGGCTGCCGGTCGAGCGGCCGGTCGAGCCCATCAGCGCGATCAGATCGCCGCGCTTCACGCGGGTGTTCGGCTTGACGAGGATTTTGGAAAGGTGGCCGTAGCGGGTCTGGATGCCCTTGCCATGCTCCAGCTCGACAAGGTTGCCATAGCCATTGGCCCATTCGGCGCGACCGACGACGCCGTCGGCCGTGGCGTAGATCGGAGTGCCTACAGGACCGGCCAGATCGATCCCGGCGTGCATCGCCGCGCCGCCGCGGAACGGATCGGAGCGGACGCCGAAGCCGCTGGTGAAGCTGGCGCCGGCGACGGGCTTGGCCGAAGGGATCGAGATAACGCCCTGCTCAAGCTGATCGAGCTTCTTCCAGGACATGAACAGCGCGCGAAACTGCGGATCGCCATCCTGCACGACGGGGGCCTTGTCGCCGAGCAGCGCTTCGAGCGGGCCGCCCTGGCCCGTATAAGCCTTGAACCGCGACGGCTTCAGACCCAGCCGACGAAGCTCGGCGACGGTCGTCTTGTAGCGGGCGTCGGCGAGCTCATGAAGAAATGCCTGGCGCTGATCGATCTCGGCGGCCTGCGCGGCGACGGTCGCGCGCATCGCGACAAGCCGGCTCTCCATCGCGGCGACTTCGGCGCGGCGGGCGGACGTGTCGACGGAGGCGGCGGAAAAGAGATGAATGGCGGAAAACAGCGACCAGGCCAGCAGCACCAAGGCAGCGATCGCAAAACCGATCTGGATGCTGGGAGTCACCTTGACGCGGCGGAGGGTGGAACCGTCATGAACGAAGAGGTCGCGGGTCCGAACCAACTGACGGAACTGTTCGCTCCATCGCCCGTTCTTTATTGTCTCGGCACTCTGCATTCAAAACCCTCGGCGACCATATGCGTCGGTTCCGCGGCGCTAGCCGTGGAGCCTCCTTTTTGATGCCGTCTGTGAGATGCCCACCCCGCGACGACGCCCGAGCCTTGTGTAAAAGGCAACCGTTAACGGCAACCCAGTGCGTAGAAATCTTGGGTCAGACCGGCTGCGGAACGCGCCGAGTCGTTGAACGGAGGCTTAATACGCCCCCGAAAGTATCTCGCGACCAGCGCCCGCCACTGCTCGGCAGGCGCGAATCGCTGCACTGCACAACATGATTCGAACCAACGAACTCCGGTCGCGACATGGCCGATCTCGTCGGCGTATATTCGCTCGAGCAGCCGCGCCGATCGCACGTCGCCCGCGGCCGTGAATCGCTCGATCGTCGCCGGCGTCACGTCCAGCCCGCGCGCTTCGAGGACCATCGGCACGATCGCCAGCCGGGCGAGCGGATCCGTCGCCGTGGCCTCGGCCGCCTCCCACAAACCGTCATGTGCGGGAAGGTCGCCATAGGCAGCGCCGAGCGCGCGCAGACGGCGATCGAGGATAGCGAAATGCATCGCTTCCTCGGCGGCCACCCGCATCCACTCATCGACGAACTGACGGGGAAAACCCGCGCCGAACCTCCCGATCAGGTCGAAGGCGAGGTCGATTGCGACATATTCGATGTGCGCGAGCGCATGGAGCATCGCGATCCGCCCGCGATCCGATCCGCCGCGCCCGCGCTTGGGCATGCGGGACGGCGGCAGCAGCTCGGGCCGGTCCCCCCGCGCCGGACGATCGGGCATGGCGACGTCGAACCGCCAATCGAGCCGCCCGAGCCGCCAGTCCCGGGCCGAAGCCCGCGCGGCCTTTACCTTGGCGGCGGGATCGTCGGTAAGCAGTACCGCGCGCGCGGCTTCGGCGATGCTGGGCGTCAAGCGAGCTCCCGCGCAGCGGCCAGAACCGCTTCGGCATGCCCCGGCACCTTCACCTTGTGCCAGATGCGCACGATGCGGCCGTCCTTGTCGATCAGGAAGGTGGCGCGATCGATGCCCATATATTTGCGGCCATAAAGGCTCTTTTCGATCCAGGTTCCGAATGCTTCGGTCACGGCACCCTCGGCGTCGGTCGCCAGCGGGATCCTGAGATCATATTTGGCGATGAACTTGCCGTGCCTGGCAGGCGGGTCCTTGGAAACGCCGAGCACCGCGACGCCCGCTTGTTCGAATTCCCCGGCAAGCGCCGAAAAATCCTGAGCTTCGCGGGTGCAGCCCGGGGTATCGTCCTTCGGATAGAAATAGAGGACGAGCGAGCGCCCCTTGAGGCTCGAAAGCCGAAGCTCGCCGCCATCGGGCGTCTGGAGGGTCACGTCGGGCGCAGCATCGCCTTCCTTGAGCATCTTGGTCTCCCTGTGGATGAGGCGCTTTAGCCCAGGCCCGCCACCCTGCGCCACTCCCCGGAGACGACCCCTCGCGCTGAATCATAGGCCGAGATCAGCGCCTCCCAGCTTTCCTGTCCGCAAGCGCGGGCGACCACCGGCCGCGAGGCCGGAGGCGGTGCGTCCGACCGGGGCGACACGAGGCGCAGCGTCACCAGCATCCGCGTGAGCAGTTCATGCGCGGGAATGAAATCGCTCGACAGCCATCCCTTGGCGGCAAGCATACTGGCGGCGGAACGCAACCGCGGATCGAAGCCGGCGCGGTTGGCGAGCTGGAGCAGGTGAACCGTGAATTCGGCGTCGACCAATCCACCCTCGATCAGCTTCACGTCGAATGGGCCGGCGGGGGGCTTGTGCCTCGCGATCTCGGCACGCATCCCAACCGCGTCCTCGATCAGCCCGACCGTGTCGCGTTCCCGGTTCAGCGTTACCGCGATAACCCGATCGACCTCGGCCCGTGCGGCATCCGATCCGAACACGACCCGCGCCCGCGTCAGCGCCATATGCTCCCACGTCCAGGCGCTCTCGCGCTGATACTGGTCGAAGCTTTCGACCGAAACCGCGAGCAGCCCTTGCGCGCCCGAGGGACGCAAGCGCGTGTCGACATCGTAGAGCGGCCCCGAGGCCGTCGGTACGCTGAGCGCGGCCGACACGCGCTGGGCCAGGCGATTGAAATACTGGGTGGCGCCCAAGGGCTTGCGTCCATCCGATTCGGCGAGATGGTTGCCCGTGAAGAGATAGACGAGATCGAGATCGGATGCGTGGGTCAGCGCTCCACCGCCAAGCCGCCCGAGCGCGAGCACCACCAGCTCGCCGCCGGGCACGCGTCCATGCGCGGCTTCGAATTGCGCGACGGTCGCCACCGCGAGCGCCTGCAAAGCGGCCTCGGCCACACGCGCATAGGCCGAGGCGACATCGATCGGATCGGTCACCCCCTCGATGAGCTGCACACCAAGCGCGAAACGGCGCTCGCCCACAAGCTGCCGGACGCGGTCGAGCAAGGTCTGATAATCGTCATCGCGCTCGCCGGTAGCGAATTCGGCGGCCAGGCGCGCTGTCGGCGGGGGCTGATCGAAGGCGGTGGCGTCGATCAGTCCGTCGAGCAGTTCCGGCCGCCGCCCGAGCGCCTCCGCCAGGACCGGCGCGTGACTCAGCAGATCGGCGAGCGTCCGGGTCAGCGCCGGACGCGCCTCCAGTAGCCGGAACAGATTGATCGCACTCGGCAGCCGCGACACCAGGCTGTCGAAGCGTTTGATCGCCGCGTCCGGATCCGGCGCGCGGCCGAATGCGCCCAGCAGCGCCGGCAGCACGCCTTCCAGAGCGAGCCGCGCGGCGGGCGTCCGCAGCGCACGCAGCTTGCCTTCGCGCCAGCCCTCGATCCGCGCCCGCGCGGTCGCGGGATCGGGGAATCCGGCGTCGCGAAGCCCGGCTTCGAGCAGCGCCGGATCGGCGGACATGCCCACGGGCGCATCGCCATCGAGCGCGTCATAAATCGCGCCGACGGCGTCGACATGCGGCCTCAATGCCGCAATCAGCGCAGCGCCATCGGACAGGCCATGCAGCGCCGCGACATTGTCCAGCGCGTCCTCCCGGCGCGGCAGACTGTGAGTCTGCTGATCATCCACCATCTGCAGACGATGCTCGATGGTGCGATAGAGCCGATAGGCATCGCCGAGCGTGCGCGCCTCGGCGGCGTCGATTCTTCCCGCCGCTGCCAGAGCCCCAAGCGCATCGAGGGTCGCCGGAACGCGCAGGTCCGGCTCGCGGCCGCCATGAATGAGCTGATGGATCTGAGCGAAGAATTCGACCTCGCGGATGCCTCCCCGGCCCCGCTTCAGATCATAGCCGGGGCCGAGCAGCTGGCCTTGAGCGTGGTGATCGCGAATGCGGCGCGAAATGCCGCGAATTTCCGCCACCGCCCCATAATCCAGCGCGCGACGCCAGATGAACGGGCGGATCGCGGTGAGGAACGTCTCGCCGAGCGCGACATCACCGGCCGCCGCCCGCGCGCGGATGAAGGCGGCGCGCTCCCACGGCAGCGCCATCGATTCATAATAGCTGATCGCCGCCTCGATCGGCAGTGCGAGCGCGGTCGCTTCCGGGGAGGGGCGCAGGCGCAGGTCGACACGGAATACATATCCGTCGCCGTCGCGCGTCTGCAGCAACTCGACGACGCGGCGTGCGATCCGCACGGCGGCTTCGGCAGGCTCCTCGCGCGGCCGCGTCGGAAGCGTCGCGGGATCGAACAGCAGGATCGGATCGATATCCGATGAATAGTTGAGCTCGCGGCTGCCATGCTTGCCCAGCGCCAGCGCGACGAATCCGCGCGGCTCCACGCCCGGCGTCCGTTCCGATATCGCGGCCCTAATCGCCCTATCAAGCGCGCGATCAGCAAATTCCGAGAGAATTGCGAGGACCTGTTCCACCGATAAGAACCCCGACAGATCGCCCAGCCCCGTCGCCAGGGCAATGGCTTGCCGTTCCCGACGCAGCGCGCGGCCGACCTCCGCCGCATCGTCGCCCTGCTCACGCGCGCCGGCCAACGCTCCGGCGATATCCCCGCCCGAGACGGTGGCGACGATTTCCGGACGACGAGCGATCAGGCTTCGCAAGAAAGGCGAATGCCGGTCTGCTCGCGCGATGGCGTCGGCAACGCTTTCTGATGTGGTTGTCGCAATCATATCACAGCATCCGGCGCACAGTGGCCCCGGCGCAATCTACACGCAACCCCAAGGGCACATGGACGTTCTACGAGCCATGGAGCCGATCAAACAGGGAAAGCGCGTCTGGCCGAATATGGCGCAGTTCAATTCGGCCACATTGCCGCTGGTACAGCAGGGCGTGGGTGACGCGCTGCGATCGGCCTATATCCCTCGCGCCTGCGATATGCCGAAGGATATTGCGGCTCTCCTCGCGAAGCTCAACTGAACGACCGCTTCAGTGGTCGCGGCTTAGATCGTCGACCTCGGCCATGATCGATTGCAGGGCCGTCTTGCCCGCATCCACCTTGTGATCGCGGCGCGACGGCAATTTGCCCTCTGACAGCAATGCCTCCAGCGCCACGCGCCCGCGCGCCACGCGGCTCTTGATCGTGCCGACCGCGCATCCGCAGATTTCAGCCGCCTCTTCATAGGCGAATCCGCCCGCGCCGACGAGGATCAACGCTTCACGCTGGGGCTGCGGAAGATGCAGCAGGGCGCGTTGCATATCGCCCAGTTCGACATGGCGATCCTGGCTCGCGGGCGCGGCCAGCAGGCGGCTCGCGGTCAGATCATCCCATTCGCCCTTGAATCGGGCGCGGCGCATCTGGGAGAGGAAGAGGTTGCGCAGGATGATGAAGGTCCAGGCGCGCATGTTCGTGCCAGCCTGGAAACGCTGGCGCGCCGCCCATGCCTTGAGCAGCGTTTCCTGAACGAGATCGTCGGCAAGATCGCGGTTGCCCGAGAGCGAGCGGCCGAACGCGCGCAGATGGGGAATGACCCGCGCGAGCTCTTCCTTGAACTCGGCATCGGAAAGGGGCACGTGCTCGACGGGCTCGCGCGTCTCAACGTCCAACCGGGACACTTCTGTCATTCGCTTCGGTTCCCCGGAATTATATTGGAGGTCCCCTTCCATCGCCCCCACATAGGAGCCATGGCCGCGCATTGCGATGGCGAGAGCCGCGGGTTTCAAGATTTTACCGCCAGAGCAGCAGCAACGCCGCGAACAGCAGGACGACCATCCCCAACGATATCGGCAGGATATAACGCGTCACATGCGGTGTCGCGCCAGCCCTAGCCTGTTCCCTGGGAACGTGAACTTCGCCTTCGTCCATGATTGCCCTGCGATGCTTCACCAGACGGGCCAACGAAGCGTTCGACGCCGGGTTCCCGATTTCTTCAGGCGGGCACGGTCGCGGAGTCGAAGAACAGGGCCTGACTGATCGCGGCCTTCACGGTGGAACGCTGGAACGGCTTGGTGATGAGGAAGGTAGGCTCGGGCCGTTCGCCGGTGAGCAACCGTTCCGGGAATGCCGTGATGAAGATCACCGGCACGCTGAATTCGGCGAGGATGTCCTTGACGGCATCGATCCCGCTGCTGTCGTCGGCGAGCTGGATATCGGCCAGCACCAATCCCGGGCGCTGCGCCAGGGCCTGAGCGACCGCCTCGTCGCGCGTGACCGCGACGCCGGTCACACCATGGCCGAGATCACGAACGATCGTCTCCAGATCCATGGCGATGATCGGCTCATCCTCGATGATCAGCACCTCGGCACGGGTCTGCCGTTCGATTTCGGTGAGAGCTTCGGCGACGAGCAGCTCGACTTCATCGGCGCTGGCCTCGATCAGATAACCCGTGTCCTCGGGGGTGAAGCCTTCCATGGCGGTCAGCAGCAGCGCCTGGCGCGAACGCGGCATGATCTGGGCCAGCCGCGCCTGGGCGATCCCCTCCGCATCGCCGGCGAAATCGCCGCCGTCCCGGACCTCATCCGCGTTCGCGGACGACCAGATGCGCTGGAATGTGCGGTACAGACCAAGCCGGGCATCGACCTCGCGGGGAAAATCGCCCGGCGCGGCGACGATGGCTTCCAGGGTGGCGCGCACATAGGCGTCCCCATGAGCCTGGCTGCCGGTCAGCGCGCGCGCGTAGCGGCGCAAGAAAGGAAGATGCGGAGCGAGTTCCTGGCCGAGCGACATGGTCTGCTGATACTCCCGTATATCCTGTTCGGATGTTGTGGTGGCGAGGGTAATCGAATGCAAGCCACAACCCCCCGAACATAAGCGCGAGAAGAGATATTACCCCGCGCTTGCAGGGAACAATCGTTTCAGTTTTTTGTTTCCACGGCCGCGCACTCAATTTATGCGCTGCCGTGATGCAAGTCGCGGCGTCTTGGGGGCCGCGGCCATCCGATGCCGGGGTTCAAGGCACGAGGATCGGTCTGTGGAATCATGGGGGACGGGCGTCTTGGCTGCTGATGAAGACAAGAAAGTTGCGTCCCGGCCAGACAGTCCAGCTCGAATTGCCAAAGCGGGAACCAGGAAAGCGTCGCGGGGCGTTCGTGACGCCAATGTCGGCAATGCGCTCCGCTCGGTTTATCAGCAGACGGTGAATGAGGATGTTCCTCCTGAATTTCTCGATCTGCTTGGCAAGCTGACCTGAAGGCCCGCTGGCGTGTCGCCCCGGTCATCGCGGCGGCTGCCTGAGCGTGCGGCTATGATATTCTCCATTTCGAGGCTTTCGACCGGCGCCAAGATGCTGGCCCTTCTGTCCACGGCGCTCTTGCCGCTCGGACTGATCGCGCTTTTCGCTTCGCTCGACCTAGTGCGGTCCAACCGGCTTGTTCGCGAATCCGAAGCGCAATCAATGGCGGTGGAGAGCGGCCGCAGGATCGATGGCGTCCTCGCCATGAGCGCCCAAGCGTTGCGCGTCGCACTCGCTCTGGAAGCGCCCGGCCCGCCATCGTGCAACATGGCCGCGCGGACATTATCCCCGTCACAGCGCCGGGACGTTCGCGTTGCAATTTTCAGTGGTGCGGGGCGGATGTCGTGCGGCGATCAAAGTCTTGCGGACTGGAGCGGCAGGCGGCCGGCGCAACCGTTTCAGATGGAAGCGCGATTGCTGCCATCGAGGCCGGCGCTTTACGTTGTCGTTGCCGGAACCGGTGAGTCGTTCGGCATCGCCGAACTCAAGCCCGGGGCGCTTGCGAAAGCGGCGGCTCCCGCCAGCTCCACCGGCCCCTACCAGGCAGCCTTGATCCAGGGCGACAGGCGCATGACGCTGATCGTCTCTGGGGAAGATCCACCGCTCGACGAGCGGGTGACCGCCGTGGCGCCGATCGCGAAAGGCCAGGCCGAAATCGAGACGGTCGTGAGGGCGGCGCCGATCACCACGCCCGAGATGGTGATGGCGGTATCGCCATTGCTGATGTGGGTCGCCGCCGCCGTGTTCGCGTGGATCGTCGTCGAACGGCTGCTGCTCAGCCCGCTCGCGCAGATGCAGCGCGCGATCCTGAACTATCGCGCCGGAGACGGCCCGCTCGTTGTCCCGCGGCTCAAGACGCCCGCGCTCGAGCTGCGCGGCCTGGGCGAAGCATTTCGCAAGGTCACCCAGGAACTGGCCGACCATGAAGCCGAGCTGGAGGAGGGGTTGGCGCGCCAGCGGCGGCTGACCCGCGAGGTGCATCACCGCGTCAAGAACAACCTTCAGGTCGTCTCCAGCCTGATCAACCTGCACTCGCGAGGCGCCACCGATCCAGCGGTCGCGGCCGCCTATGCCTCGATCCAGCGGCGGGTCGACGCGCTGGCGATCGTGCATCGCAACCATTATGCCGAGCTGGAGGAAAATCTTGGCGTCAGCCTGCGGGCGCTGGTGGGCGAGCTCGCCGCCAATCTGCGCGCCATGGCGCCGCCGGAAGGCGCCCGGATGGCGATCACCCTCAACATGATGCCTGCCTTCGTGACGCAGGACGTCGCCGTGCCCGTCGCCTTCCTCGTCACCGAGGTGGTCGAGCTCGTCACGATCTGCGCACCGCGCAGTTCGGTGGCGATCATGCTCCAGCCGGGCTCCACCCCGGATCGCGCGCTGCTGACGATCGATGCCCCCGGCCTGGACCAGGAAGCCTGCCTCGCCCACCCCGCCATGGATCGCTTCCGGCGCATCATTCAGGGGCTCGGCCGGCAGCTTCGTTCGACCCTGCATCACGAAGAGCATAGCGGACGTTACGAGATCGAAATCACGGTCGTGCCGGAGAACCGGGCTTAGGCGGAGGGCGATCTCCGGTGCGGCGAGAAACAAGCAGGGGAATCGGGCCGGGCTCAAAAAATTTTGAGTCACGCGGAACCTGCCTCGACACAGTACGTTCTTGACCCCGGATAGTGACCTTTTGCCCCCCCGCTCTCGCTATCCATCCCATGGGCCCGGAAGCGCCGATCCTCCCCCCGGCGGCGCTTTCGGGCCCAAATTCTTTTTTAGATCAGGCACTTGCTGATCCGGCGGCTGATGCGCGGGCGGAACAATGCTTATCGCCGCGCATTGACCGGTTTGTTTCCTTCAGAGCGAACGTCAGGAGCAGATCATGGTGCGTAAGCTTTTCACCCTCGCGCTCGTCGCCGGCAGCTTCATCGTGGCCGCGTGCAACACCGTGGAGGGCGCCGGCAAGGATGTGCAGTCGGCCGGCGAAGCCGTGGAGAAGGCGGCCGACTGACCGACCGCGCCGATCAGGCCGGCTCCAGCGGGGCGCGGCCGCGCCGGCGCTCGGTGAACCAGATTCCGATCAGCGCCAGTTCGTACAGGATCACCAGCGGGATCGCGAGCAGCAGTTGCGAGCCGATATCGGGCGGGGTCAGCACCGCCGCGATGGCGAAGGCCCCGACGATCGCATAACGGCGCGCACCCTTGAGCTGCGCACGGGTGACGATGCCGGCGCGCTCGAGCAGCATCAGCAGCACGGGCAGCAGGAACGCCAGCCCGAAGCCGAACAGGAACTGCATGACGAAGCTGAGATAATTGCCGACCGCCGGCAATGCCTCCTGCTGGATGCCGCCCAGATTGCCTTGGAAGCCGAGCAGGAAATGCAGCGCCACCGGGATCGCGATATAATAAGCCAGCGCCGCACCGCACAGGAACAGTAGCGGCGTCGCCAGCAGGAACGGCAGCAGCGCGCGCTTTTCCTGCCGGTAGAGCCCCGGCGCGACGAATTGCCAAAGCTGGTTGGCGATCACCGGGAAGGCAAGCATCAGCGCGGCGAAGAAGGCCACCTTGATCTCGACGAAGAAGGCCTCGAAAATCTGGGTGTAGATGATCTTGCCCTGCCCCGCCTTGACCAGCGGCTGCACCAGAAAGGCGAAGATCGGCCGCGCGAAATAGAAACAGATGCCAAAGCAGACGGCCACCGCGGCGACCGACCAGAGCAAGCGCCGGCGGAGCTCGATGAGGTGATCGAGCAGGGGTGCGCGGGTATCGTCCAGATCGTCGATCATAGCAGGCGGGGCGACCGATCATCCTCTTGCGCAGCCGGGCGTGGGGCGGGGCCTCGCTCCGGCACCGGTTCGGGGGCCTGTTCCAGATCCTCGGGCTCGTCGGGATATTCCACCGGGGCGATCCGGGGCAGCGTTAGCTCGGTTTCGGCCTGGGCGGGATGCTCGCGCATGATCCGTTCATTCTCGGCCGCCCATTTCTTCTCCATCTCCTCAAGCTCGGCTTGGCGGACCATCTCGTCGATGCCCGAGCGGAAATGGCGGGCCATTCCGCGCGCCTTGCCGACCCAGTTGCCGACGAAACGCATCGCGCGCGGCAAATCCTTCGGCCCGATCACGACGAGCGCGACCAAGGCGACGAGCAGCAGTTCGGTGGGCGCGACGTCGAACATTCCGGACCGTCAGGATCCCCTTGGGATCAAGCCTGAGGCCGATCATCCTTCATCGGCTGAAGCCCGCGATCCGGATTGGGATCGAGCGGCGCCTGCGACTGAAGGCGGGGCTGCGGCTTGGCGGGGGACTCATCGTCCTCGGCCATGCCCTTCTTGAAGCTTTTGATGCCCTTGGCGACATCGCCCATCATATCCGAAAAGCGACCCTTGCCGAACAGCAGAAGCACGATGACACCGACGACCAGCCAATGCCAAATGCTCAGACCACCCATGATAATTCTCCTTGCGAGGGCCCTACCTAGTCCTCCGCGTCATCCTTTTCCACCTCAAGCTGCGCGAGCGAGGCATCGATGGGATCGAGCAGGCCGGCGGCCTTCAGATCGTCAAGACCGGGAAGGTCGCGGCGGCTTTCCAGCCCGAAATGGGAGAGGAAGGTGGCGGTGGTCGCATAGGTGAGCGGCCGGCCCGGAACCTCGCGCCGCCCGGCGGGGCGCACCCAGCCCGCCTCCATCAGCACATCGAGCGTGCCCTTCGAGATCTGCACGCCGCGAATCGCCTCGATCTCGGCGCGGCTGACCGGCTCATGATAGGCGATGATCGCCAGCGTCTCGACGCCGGCGCGGCTCAATTTGCGCGGCTCTTCCCGCTCGCGGCGCAGGATATGGGCGAGATCGGCCGCCGTCTGGAAATGCCAGCGCCCGCCGCGCTCGACGAGCTCGACGCCGCGTCCGGCATAATCCTGCTGGAGACGGCCGAGCGCCTCGCGCACGTCGAAATCGCCGACCACCGTCGCGATCTCGGCGACGCTCATCGGCGCTTCGGCCGCGAACAGGGCCGCTTCCACCGCGCGCGCGGCATAATCGGGCTCGAGATTCATCGCGCGGCCCTCAGCATCAGCGGGGAGAAGGCTTCCTCCTGCATCAGCGCGACCTTGCCCTGGCGGGCAAGCTCGAGCGCGGCGACGAAGCTCGAGGCGAGGCAGGAGCGGCGATAGCCGGGATCGGCGCTTTCGGGCAGGAAACTTTCCAGCGAGGCCCAATCGAGCTTCATGCCGATCATGCGCGAGACCCGGTCGATCGCCTGTTCGAGCGACATGACCGGACGGCGCGAGACGACATGGACGCCGGGCGTCATCCGCGCCCGGATCGCGCCATAGGCGGCGATCAGATCATAAAGATCGGCCTCCCAGGCGGCGCGGCGGACCAGCCGCAGCCCTTCCGGCCCGCCCCTTGGAAAGACATCGCGGCCAAGCCGATCGCGCGCCACCAGCCGCGCCCCCGCCTCCCGCATAGCATTCAGGCGCTGGAGACGAAGCTGGAGCCTGAGCGCCAGTTCCTCCGGCGAAGGAT
>Ga0307406_10001641_pt1 | contig 12299 bp, 6 predicted proteins | sample 322Cmetagenome_3_FD_203706 | JGI IMG/M metagenome (GOLD analysis project Ga0307406, IMG submission 203706) | Maize rhizosphere microbial communities from greenhouse at UC Davis, California, United States - 322HYB-C-2 | ecosystem: Host-associated > Plants > Roots > Rhizosphere > Soil | place... | reverse complement strand
CCGCCCGGGGCATCCTTGGTCAGCCGCACCAGGTCGCTCTGGTTGATCGTGTTGGCCGGGTCGCGGTAGCGCAGGAACACATCGACCGAGCTGTAGCGCTCCCATGGGAAGTTCTCGGCCAGCACCGGCACGGTGTTGATCGTGTACAGGTCGCGCGGGATGATCTCGATGTTCTCGACGTCGTAGATCTGCGGCTTGGACTTGAGCTTGGTCGGCCGTTCGGCCGCGTCCACGCCCTTGAAGCTGACTTCGTATTCGACCTGCACGTCCCGCTTCATCGCCCCGCGTTCGAGCTGGCTCAGCCACTCGAAGCTGGCCTCGCCGGCGTTCGCGCCGAGCAAAGCGTTCATCGGCTTGTCGCCATAGCGCACCCGTACGTTGATGCTGCCGATGTCGTCGGCGGCCAGGTCGGCGCGCGAAATCACCTTGACCCGGCGCTTCTTGAAGAAGTCGTTGTCCAGACTGATCTGCTTGACCAGGCGCTCGCGCGGCACGCTGCCCTCGCGGATGGTCTTGAACAAGGCCGCCAGATGGCCCTGCGGATAGATCGAACGCTTGATCGCCACGCGTTCGGAGAAGTTGACGTTGAGCTTCTTCTTGTCGACGCGCTTGTAGTCCATGCGCTTGTAGCTGAAGCTCGGCATCAGCGCGCCGATCGGCCCGCCGGCTGCCTGGGCCGAAGACTGCGCGGCGAACTTGCCGATCGCATCCAGGCCGCGCTCGAAGTCGGATTTCTTCTCCGGCGTCCACGGCGGCAGGCTGACCTGGAAGAAGGCGTCGGTGATCATGTTGCGCACCTGCGCCAGGGCGGCGTCGCGGCGGTCGATGATGCCGCGGGTGTCGTCGCCCTCGGCGACGAAGGTGTCGGCCTCCAGCACGATCGCGCGGTTATCGACCAATTCGTCGACCGCCTTGCCGATCTCGGTGGAGAAGAACATGTTGCCGCCGGAGAAGCTTTCGTCCATGTGCTTCTGGACCCGCTCCCAATCGACCTTCAGGCTGATGTTGTAGGCCGGGCGCAGGCCGAGGAAATCCAGCGAGTAGATCACCGCCACCGGCAGGATTTCGCCCTCCAGGCACTGCTCCATGACCGTGTAGCCGTCCTGGTCCAGGCGCACCGAGAACGCGGCCTGGTTGGAGCCGTACAGGGCCGGTTTCGCCGACTGGTCGATCTTGAGCACGAACTGCGGGCCGGCGCCGGGCGTGGGTGCGACGTCGCCGCTGGCCTTGCCGAGCATCAGCAGTTTCACCGTGCCGTCTTCCAGCGGCACCGGCGCGATGCGCGGTTTGTTGCGCAGGTTCTCGCTGTTGGCGATCTCGCGGGCGAGATCGTCGAGCTGCTTCTGGCTGGCGCCAATGTTGCAGTCGAAATTGAGGAACCCGCCGGTGCCCGCGTCGCCGCGGAAACCGATCAGGAGGAACTGCGGCACGTCCATGCCGAGGGTGTTGTCGCGCACCGTGGTCAGGTGCGGCGTGGTCGGCATGTAGTACCACTGCTCGGGATCGGCATGGTCGGGGAAGACCGAGATGCCGTTGATCTCGCGAGTGCGGCTGTCGAGGAGAAGCATGATCGGACTCCTTCCGAGTCAAGCGTGATGGAACGTTCGGGTGACGCGTCGGCCGTCGCAGGGCCCGGCCAGCGTGTGGCCGGGCTGGGTGCGATCAGGCGGCCGGAAGCTCGAGGAAGACCGTCAGGTCGGTCTTGGTCTCCGGGCCCACCACCTTGCGCTTGCCGTCGCTGAGGAAGTAGGTGACCGTGGCCTTGTACTCCGGCGCGTCGCCGTCGTTGAGCGGCAACTTCCAGCTCTTCTCCTCGTCGCCGGGCTTGAAGCGCAGGTCGATGCGCTTGGGCCCGTGCGACAAGGCCACGCTGACCATCTTCAGCTCATCCCAATTGAGCAAGTCCGGCACCACCGCCACTTCCAGCGCTTCGAGCTTTTTGCCGACCAGGATGGTCGAGCGCGTTGCGACCTTTTCGGCCTCTTCCTTGCTGGTGCCGTCGGCGAACAAGGTGGTGACCGAGTACTTGACCTCGCCCAGGGCTTCGTCGACGACCGGGAAGGTCCAGTCGAACGAAGTCATCTCGCTGGACAACGTGACGATGCTCTTCTGCGCGTACTTGTTGACGGTATCGGTATAACTGGCATCGACGGTGATCGAAGCGATTTCCGCGGCCAGATCGCCGGCGGCGCGGAAGCTGATGGTCTTCGATGCCGAGAACGGGTCGTCGACGTACAGCTCCTTGGCCTGCTGCTTCGCCGTCTTCTTGACCTGGCGACCGTCGGCGAGCGTGTACAGGAACTCCAGGTCGATGTCGTTGGTGCGCGGCGCACCGATGATCTTGCGCAGCTGGAAGGTCGGCGTGTCCTTGGTCATGTTGAACTTGGCTTCGACCGGCTGCTTGCCGCCCTTGTAGCGCACCGTGACCTGAGTGCGCGGCACCTGGGCGAAGTCGATATCGCCTGGGCCGATGTCGAGCGCGAGCACGCCCAGGTCGTCGACGTTGATGGTCAGGTTGGTGTCGTCGGTCTTGATCTCCTCCGACACCTGCTTGAACGTCGCGCCCTTGTAGTTGACCGTTACCTGATAGGTGAAGTCGCGCTTACCTTCGTGTACGAAGGCCTCGAACTTGGCCACGTCGTCGGGCTTGGTGAAGACGAATTCCTGCACCTTCTTGTTCGGGCCGTAAGGGTAGCGGATCTTGACCTCGACGCTGTGGATCGGCAGGTTGGCGAAGTCTGCGTTGACCCGCATCACCACCTGCACGGTCTTGAGGAACTCGTCCAGGTTGATCTTGGAGTAGTAATCCTCCCACTTCAGCGGCTTGTTCTTGTCGTCCTTGAGCGAGGTGATGGTCGGCAGCATGCCCTGCGGGTTGCGGTTGACGATGACCGCCTTGGCCTCGCTCCACTCCACCCGCACGTTGGCCATCTGGGTCTTGTTGATGCTGCGACGGATGTCTTCGATGTCCTGGCCTTCCTGCAGCTCCTTAACGTTCGGGTCGACCTCGGCGATTTCCTTGAGCAGGTTGCGCTGCACCGCCGCTTCCAGTTGCTTGTTGATGATCGCGCGGATGTCGGCCTCGAGCTTGGCGTTGTCCTCCGCACTGAGGTTCGGCGCCTGCACGAACTCGAAGTGGCTCTTGGTGACGTCGTTCTTCCAGCGGCTGGAGCTGACCGCCTCGGTGTAGCTGTCCTCGCTGTACCAATTGTCTTCGGTGTCGATGGTCTGTACGAAACTGTAGAACTCCGAGGCGTTCCAGGTACCCCAGCCTTTCATTTCCGGCAGGCGCATGTACAGGTTCATCTTGTAGACGACCTGCACCGCCGAAGCCGAACCGGTGCTCAGGGTTTCCTTGAAGATCGCCGTGCCCAGCTCGGACAGCTCGACCATGAACGAGGCCACGTTCTTGCCGTAGATCGAAGGCTTGCCGGCGCCGCGGATCTTCTCGACCAGGGCGCCGCCCTCGGTCAGCAGCAGCTCGACGGTGCCGTCGGTCCAGGTCACCGGCGCGATCGCCACCTTCGGCGGCGTCTTGCCCTTGTATTTTTCGGCGAGCTTCTTCTGCAGCTCGGCGGCGATCTTGGCCTGCACGTCGGCGGGAACCGACAGCTCGGTGTCGAAGGCGATGAAACCGCCGAACTTCTTGCCGCCGTCCTCGCGGATCTGGCCGTACTCGACGAAGCGCAGCGCCAGACCGCCGCTGGCCATCTTCGCGAAGTTCGGCGCGTTCGGCATGATGTAATAGGTGAAGTCGTTGGCGTCGTCGCCATAGACCACATGGTCGTGAAGCGTATCTACGTTGTCGATCTTAAGCATGGACCTGCTCCTTATCCGATGTCTGAAATGCGCGCGTTCCTGTTGCGCGCCTGCCTGTTCCGCGACTTTTCTGCGTGCCCTTTCCGTGCGATGTCACGACCGTGCTTCGCGACGCAACGTAGTTCGGTACGAATGATTCAAACGCCGACGACGCTTCGCACCGGACAACGATCACACTTTTTTCCAGCTGTTTTCAGCGACGTTTCGAGCGCGCACGTGCCCCCATCGATGCGCGCTTGCGGGCGCGAATCGGTGTATCGAAGGCGAAGGGCATCGACGCGATTCGACATCGCGCGCGGCTCTCGTCGTTTTTCCCTGGCGGCATCGCCGCCGACGCAATGCGCGTCACCCACGGACCCGAACCGCTCCGCGAACGGCGTATGCCAGCGCGTTCGCGGTCGCGAGACGATCCAACCGGGCCGGCCGCCGCGCACGACGGCGACCGACCCGCAACTCTAGCTACGCGGCAGACCCCAATCGGCGGCATCGGCCGTGTACTGCTGTGTTCCGTCGGCATCGCCGCCGTCGTCGGTGTCGACCTGGCTTTGCCGGTATAAGCCGGCGCTCATCGCTTCATCGCCCTGGCGCGAGCGCAACGACAGATCGACCTCGACCGATTCGCTCTGATAGGCCGACGCGCTGCGCCGCATCGGCGCGGCATCGGTGACGGCGTAGCGCACCGCCATCCAACCGTGCTCGCCTTGCAGTGCCTTGCGCACCTTCGCCGCCTGCTCGCCGTCGAGCATGACGTTGAAGGCGGCGTGGTAAGGCGGCACGCCAGACGATTTGCTGTGGGCCAGCGCGACATAAGCGCCTTGGCCGTCGCCGAGCATCAGGCTTGCGCCGTCGACCGTCACCGGCGCCTGCCGCAGCGTCACCCGCTCCAGCGGCAGTTGCGCGCGCCCCGCCAGTTCGACCCGGATCGCATCCAAGGTCGCCGCCGACACGCCCCAGGCGCTGGTCAGGGCCAGCATGACCACGCTGCCGACGCTCATCAGGTTGAACTGCGGCCGGCCGTCGGCGCCGCTGGCCAGTCCCGGCGAACGGGCGCGGTAATGCCAGGTCGCCGCTTCGTCGGCCGGCGCCACCCACACGCCGAGAATGTCTTCGTAATTGTCGCTGCTGTCGCCGGCACTCATGTGCGTTCTCCGATCGTCGTCCTTGGGGCGTCGCTGCTGTGCAACTGCAGCGGCGTGTCGGGTTGCAGCACCTCGGACCAGGGCGACTGCGCCGACCAGCGCCAGCGATAGCCGGAACGGAACGGCGACAGCGACAGCCAGGTCCACTGCGCCTGCGGCGCGCTGCGGGTGAATCTCACCTGCCTGCGTCGTGCAGGCTGGTCGACGGCGTCTTCGGGCGCGATTTCGATCACCCGCTGCGGCGCGTCGTCGTCGAATTCGCAATGCAGGGCCAGCTCGCGCGAGCCGCTGCCTTCGAAGCTGAAGGCATCCAGGCGCAAAGCTTCGGCATCGACCGGCGCCATCGCCCGCTGGGTGCCGTCGCTGCGCGCACGCGCGTTGGCGCGGATGGTCGCCTGCTCGACGTCGGCCGGAATGGCGAAGGCGAAGCTGGCCGAGCTGCGGTCCAGGTTCGCGCGCGCCGACCACGGCTTGCCTTTGCGCAGGCCTCTGCACTCGACTTCGATGTCGGCCTGCTCGACGAACACCGGCTCGGCCTCGACCGGCACGAAGCGCAGGCCGAAGTCGTCCGGCGCGACCAACAGATGCTCGCGGCTCGAATTGCGCAGCGGGCCCTTGATGGTTTCGGCGCGCCCGTCCGACAGCAACAAGGCCGTGGCCTGCCAGGCGTAATTGAGCTCTTCCTTCGGCGACAGGCGCAGGTCCAGAGTGGTCGGACGATCCGCCGCTGCGAGTCGCGCCGAGGCCTTGATAGTGAACATGCGCGCCGGCGGCTTGGCCGGCACTTGCACGTCGACCTGCGCCTGGACGATGCCGATGCGCCGCTCCGGCAGGTTCGGCCGCACCGTGATCGCACGCCAGCCGCTGCTCAGGCTGCGCACGTCGTGACGCCGCACCACCGTGTCGTGCAGGCTCGCCGCCGGCAAAGTGCGCAGCGGGCCGAGCGGGTCGGCTTCGACCGCGAACAGGCGCGGCGCCAGCACCGGCTCGGACAGATTCCATCGCACCGAACCGGTCGCCATCGCCGCGGCATCGAAGGCGACGCGCACGCCGGTGGCGGCATCGGCCGGCGACGGCAGCAGGTTGGCATAGCGCACGACGAGGCGATCGATCAGCGCATCGGCGAGCGGCTCCTTGAGCAGATCGCCGGAGCTCGCCGCGAGGCCGAGGCCCATGCTCTGCGGCGCCTCGATCAAGCGCTGCCGTAACAGCGCCAGGTCCAATGTGGTGGTGCCGCCGCCCAGGGTCCTGACCGCCGCCAACAACGCGGCCGGATCGAAGTTCACCGTCAGCGGCAGGCGATCGGCGACGCCGCGCACGCACAGCCAAGCCTGGCCGTTGACCGCGAGCAGACCGCGCTGAAGAGCGGCGACGAACAGATCGGTGGCGGCGCTGTCCAGGCGCACCGCCAACCCCGTCGAACCCAAGCTGGCACTGTCGAGCGGCAACAACTCGCCGAGCGACGGCGGCAGATCCAAGGCCTCCACCGCGCTCAGGCGTAACCAGCCGCCTTCGTTCGGCAACGCCGACAAGGCGAGGTTCTGGCCGGCATCGAAGGTGGCGCGGCGCGCCTCGTCGAGGCCGAACTCGGCGGCGAAGGCGATCGACAGGATCGAGAAGCGCTCCAGCCCGGCACTGCCGCGATCCTGCTGGAAGATGTCGAGACGCATCGGGGGCTCGCTGCCGGCGGCGTGCGCCGCGAGCAGCACCGGCGGCAACTGGAACGCGCCGGGACGCTCGTAGGCGGCGAATGCGATACGTTCGCCGATTTGCATCGGCATGCGCCAATCGGGACGGCCCGAGAACGACATCGCTCAAGCCCCCGCGATCAATACGGCGGGTTCGTCGGTGCGGCACCAGGGCGTGCTCGGCAGGCTCTGGCCCGACGTGTACATCACCGTCTGCCGATACTCGTAGAAGCCTTCGCTGTCGCGGCGCAGCAGGATGTCCATCAACGGCACCGGCACGTCGACGTCGACGGCGAGATTGGCGGCGTCGAGCACGGCGCGTTTGTTGCCGCGGAACTCGACGATGATGCTGGCGATCTCACCCGCGGCGTGGCCGGCGTTGAGCAAGACCTCGGGCGTGGTCATGAGCCGCACCGGACGCACCGTTTGCTGGTCGATGGTCTCGTCCAGGGTGTATTTCATGATCGCCTCGCCGTCGGGGATGCTGCGCACCGAGGCGGTGTTGAAAATCGCATCGGCCGGCGCGCTGCCGCTCAGGGCGGCGGTCGGCTGGACCACGAAATCGACACCCTGCTCCGGGGCGATCTCGACCGGCTGGGTGAGGTCCAGACCTTCGATGCGTCCTTCGACCAGGCCTTCGCCGCGCGTGATCCAGGTCGGCAGACGGGCGATGCGCAACTTGCTCTCGGTGGCGTTGAGCAAGCGCACCGCCACCGCGCCGGTCTGCGGGTCGGGGGTTTCGATCGACTGGAACAGCTCGCCTTCCATGTCGGCGAAGTTGAGCTTGACCGGCACCATCACGTTCTCGTTGATGCCGGTCGACACCACCACGCTGCCTTGCAGCAGGTTGGAGTTCGACAACGACATCAGCACCGCGAACACTTCCTGGAAGTCGTCGAACTCGAAACGCTCGTTGACGGTGAAACCGTTGTCCCAGTCGATCGCCGCCGGCACCGTCTCGAAGCGGATCGCGCCGTCGCGCATCAGCGCCAACTGCAAAGTCGAGCTGGCGCGCAGCAAGCGCAGGTCGAACTCGCGCTGCGGGTTGTCGGCGCTGGCCGGCACCTTGCTGGCCAGTTCGCGGCGCGCGGCGAGCAGGCGCTCGCCGTCGGTGACCGGGCGCACTTCGCAGGTCAGGTCGACCTTGGCGTCGTCGGCGTCCGCGCCCTGGTCGATGCGGAACGCCAGCGACGGCGCATGCGGCGCTTCGCTGCGGCGCGCGAGTTTGAAGGCATCGGGCAGGTAATAGATCCGCGCCGGGTCGCTCATGTCCTGGAAATAGGCATGGCTGCGGCCGCCGCCGGCCGGATAGCGCAGCGAATGCACCACCCAACGCGGCGCCGCCGGGCCGGGCTGAGCGCCGGACGGATACAGATAGGGATGCAGCACCGGCTCGAAGAACAGCGGGATCGCCCAGTCCTGCGACTGGTTGGAAACGTCGTAGCGCGGCTCCGGCGCCGGCTCGGGTTGCGGCTCGGGCTGCGGTAGCGGCTCCGGCTCGGGCTGGACGATGATCGGCTCGCCATCGAAACCGCGGCGCTTGATGTGCATGCGCATGCCCGGCATGGCGGCGCCGCGCGCCATCATCGCCGGCTTGCTCATCTCGGGCCTGCCCATGGCCGGTTTGACCATCGCCGCCGGCGCCGCCCGCAGGCTCGCCGCCGAAGCGCGCGACAAGGCCGCCGCCGACACACTCGCCTGCGGCGCCCGCGACAGCAGCATCTGGCCCTTGATCATCATCAACTGGCGCTTGGGCGCATCCGGCGCCGGGCTGGCCGGCAACGGCACCGCCACGGTGTAGCCGCGCGAGATCAACAAGCGCGCCTGCGACTCGTTCGACATGAAGGCTCGCAGCAAGGCATCGCGTTCGGCCAGGCTCAGGCGCAGCATCGCCACGCAGCCGCCGCGCGGGTCGTCGACCAACTCGCCGACCGGGAGGCGTTGCTCGATCGCGGTGCCGGCGGCGCGGTAGCTGATCACCGCACTGCGCGCGACCGGCAGCATCTGCGCGCTGCGCGCTGCGTCGCCGATCTCGGCGGCAGGATAGGTTTCCATCGCCACGCTGACCGCCCACAGGCCGTCCTGGGCCTGCGCGACCTTGATCTCGTAGCGGCCGCCTTCGTTGCGCACGCGATAGCGCGGCAGCCAATAGCGCTGCTGCGGATGATGCGGATCCTCGAACAGGCAGCGGTCGTCGGGTGTAGCGCTCGGGCTGATCGGATGCGGCGACTGCGAACGCACGAAGCCGGCATCGGCCTTGATCGGAAACAAGCCCGGGCGCAGATCGTTCAAGCGCGGCCGCACCGTCCGACCTTCGAGCTGGGCGATGATCGCCGGTTGCGCGCGCAGCAGCGCCGGGTTGATCCGCATCGCCGGCATGACCGCAGGACGCGCGACGACCTCCGCAACCACAGCGGGCGCGACCACCGCAGGTGCGGCGACAGGCGCGGCCACCGGCGCCGCAGCGGGCATGGCGATCTTGATGGACTTGGCGGGGGTAACGGCGACGGCCGGGCGCACGCCGGCGACGATCTGGTTGAGATTGAGCAGACGGCCCGGGGGCATGCGGTTCTCCTTGAAATCAGCGTCGGAACGCTGTCCGGCGAGGCGGTCCGGCCTCGTCGGGTCCTGGGTATCGATTGAGTGCGCCCATGGCGCCCATCACCTGCAATACAACGCGACGCCCGCGCGGCGTAGGACGTTGCATGGATGAAACGGATTCGGCGCATCGCGCATTCAGCACCGGCGACGCGCCTGTCGACGGCTAAACCGATGGCCCGATCGGCGCAGCGATACGGATGTGGGCGCAAAAGAAAACGGGAGCGCCAGGCGCTCCCGTTTTCTGTCGCAACTTGCGACGACTTGCGACGACTTGCGATGGTGCCGCCGCGCGCGACACGCGGCGGCGGGATGCGAGTACCGCTTACAGCGTGACCAGGCTGAGCCCGTACAGCTCGAGAATCGGATTCACCGGCTGGAACCAGGTCGTCGCCGTGAACTGGCCGCAATTGTGCTGCGCGCCGGGAAGGATGTTGGCGGCGGAGGTCACCCCCTGCGCGTGCTCGTACACGTCGATCCAACCGCCACCGGAGTCGCCGTAACCGGCGCAAGCATTGGTCTGGGTCAGGCCATAAACGACACCGCGGGTCGTGTTCACGGTGACGTTCTTGGCGGTGATGAAGCCGCATTGATAACCGGTCGTCGCACCCGAGCGGCACACCACCGCGCTGTAGTGGGCCTCGTTACTGCCGCGCACGTAGAAATACGCACCGGCGTAGTTGCTCACCCACGGCAACACCTCGTGCTGAGCGCCGAGAGCCACCCAGGCCCGGTCGGCGCTGGGAAACTCCGACGCCGCGATGTGACCGGCAGGCGCGCCATCGAGCCAGATCGATTCGCCGACCGTGCCGCAATGGCCGGCGGTGACGAAGCCCTTGGTCGCGCCTTGCCGCACCGCGAAGCCGACCGAGCACGAAGACCCGCCGCTCTTCTGGTAAGCGCGGCCGGCGTAGACCGACGCGGTCGGTTGCGGCACGCCTTCCATGACGGTGAAACGCAGCAAACCGCTGCCTGCGCCGCTGAGGGCTACGAAATCGATCGCACGCTCCATCTGCTCCGGGGCCACGCTGATCAGCACCGAGTTGCTGGCCGGGTCGACATGCCAGGCGTGCACGCCCTCGAGCGGCCGGCTGATGCCAGGCACCCGCGCCCGCGCGCTGCGATCCAGCCGCGCTTTCGCCGCTTCCAGCTCGGCCAAGCTGTAACGCACCTTGCGCAGTTGCACGCCCTCGAGCGTGAGCCGGGCGCGCGGATCGGACGAAGCGACGATCAATCGCACTTCATCGTTCTCCCCTCGCTCGATCCAAGTCCCTCCGTAATGCGCGCCGAGGCGCCGCTGCGCAAGCGCCGCCGTCGCCGGCGCCTGGCTCTGCAGTTGCAGCCAGCGGGCGGCTTGGGTCGCGGATAAATCCAGATCGCGCTGGGCGGCGCCGAGCATCTCCGGATTGACCTTCATCTGCGATGCCCCGGCGGTAAACGCGACGCAGCAAAGCAGGGTCGACACCACTACGCCGGCACCGGTACGGCCCAGCCAGTCTCGAACGATCGACATACCCATCTCCTTTGGTTTGAAACATCCAGCCGCGCGCTTAGGCGCGGTCGCGGTCCGTCGCGAATGTCGTCGGATGAGTACATTCGACGGACACGCTCAGCTAACCCCATCCGCGCGAGCGATGCAGTTGCGCAGGTCACAGCGGCGGTAGCCACCGCATCACAAACCCGGCAAACGGCGGCTGCGCCGCAGTCGCTGCAGGCGCGGGCCCGCGTAGCGCTGCGTGCGCTCTTCCGAAGACTCTGCGTATCGCGGCGATCGCGCCTGCTCCGCGCCCAGCGCGGCTCCGGCCGGGTCGAAACGCTTCGTCGAAACGCATCGTCCCTGTTCAGCTCACCCGACAACGGGCGGCCTCGCGGGTCACAGCTAGTGCGACAGGCTGGCGCTTCGATAGACGACAAGTCCGGTGCCGACGACTCCCGGCACCGCAGCCGTTCGGCTGGCTTGCTGCGTCCTCGTCGAACGCTCCCGGCGTCGCAGAACGTGCTGCGACGGCTTGATAACGTGACCTGCCTCGCATGAGTTCCGGCCAATCGCGTGACTTGCATCGCGATCACGAGCGGCCTTCTGGCACAGGCGAAGGCTATCGAAGCAAAGCGCGTGCACGGCGGCCCACGCCGCAGGCACTCGATCGAGCGGGCCACGGCGAACACGGGGATCGGCGCGGCCCGGGCAATCCAAGTCATCCACTCTCGTCATCACAGGACGGACCAAAAGATGAAGACTGTTTCGCCACCACAGCCGTGTTCGACCAAAGTCGTCGACATCGACCAGTTCTGGAAACTCGCCGACGCTCTGCAGGATGCAACCGTCGAACAGGCGAAGGACATGTTCTCCTTCGTCGAAACCGCCAGCCCGGATCGCCTGTTCTCGTTACTGGCGCAATACCGCTACTTCACCGTTTATTACATCGCCGATATCGCGCTGTTGATCGCCAGGCTGCAGCCCGGACGGATGCGCAGTTTCCTCGCCGACATTCTCCTCGACGAGTTGGGCGAAGGCGACCACACCCAAGCGCATCCGGAGCTGTACGACGAGTTCCTGGGCAGCCTCGGGATCGCTCATCCGCCGCTGGACAGCATGGCGCTGGCCGGCAACATCGCGTTGTTGGACAACGCCCGCTCCAATCTGATCGACCCCGCCTACAGCACGGCCTACGGCATCGGCTTGCGCGGCATGGGCGGCGAGTGCGTCTGCCAGATCTATCTCGCTCGCCTGTACCAGCATTTGCTGCTCAATCCGTACATCCAGCAACACAAGGACACGATCGCCTGGAAGTTCTGGGAGCTGCATGTCGGCGAGCACGACATCGCCCATCGCGAGAACCTGCGCAAGCTCATCAGCGACGAGATCGCGTCCATGGACAGCGGCAGCGTCGAGGCGCTGCAGGACGGTTTCTGCGACAGCATGACGGCCTGGACCTCGTTCTGGCAGAACATCCAGGACGCAGCGACGATGCCCGACGGCCATGACGCCGCCGAACGCGCCGCGGTCGGCGAGATCATTCTCGGACCGGCCGGCGACCGCGGCGGCGATGCCATC
>Ga0307406_10001639_pt1 | contig 12304 bp, 10 predicted proteins | sample 322Cmetagenome_3_FD_203706 | JGI IMG/M metagenome (GOLD analysis project Ga0307406, IMG submission 203706) | Maize rhizosphere microbial communities from greenhouse at UC Davis, California, United States - 322HYB-C-2 | ecosystem: Host-associated > Plants > Roots > Rhizosphere > Soil | place... | reverse complement strand
AGAGGTGCTCTCCTCTTCGACCTCGAAGCAGGATGTGACCTCGGTCGCGATCGACCTCCGGGCGCGCGTCGACGCCACGAAGGCATCGGTCACGCGGCTCACCGAGCTCATGGCGCAGTCCGGCAGCGTGTCGGAGCTGATCGAGGCGGAGGTCGCGCTCACCGACCGGCAGGCGCAGCTCGAGTCGTACGAGCAGCAGCTCGCATCGATCGAGGATCAGGTGGCGATGTCGACGCTCCAGGTGGAGCTGACGCGCACCGCCGCGCCCACGACGGCCGACCCCGCCGGGTTCGGCGACGGACTGGTGGCCGGCTGGAACGGCCTGGTCGTGTCGCTGAACGCGCTCGTGATCGCCGTCGGCTTCCTCCTCCCCTGGCTCGCCGTGGCCGGATTCGTCGTGCTGATCGTGTGGCTGATCCGCCGGGCCCGCCGCAACCGCCGTGCGGCCGCGAAGGCAGCGACGTCCGACGCGGACTGACCAGCTGATCTCGAGCGGCTCCCGGCACGCGCCGGGAGCCGCTCCTCGTTGATTTTCCGCGGTATACAAGAACTCTTGTGAAACCTGCGAAGCGAACTTAGCGTTCTTCCCATGGAAGACATCTCCGTGATCACCGCCGTGCACCACCCCCTGCGGCGGCGCCTGTTCGACTACCTGCTGCTGTACGGCACCTCGCAGGTCACGGTGCTCGCCCGGGCTCTTGACAGCCAGGTGGGCAGCATCAGCCACCATCTGCGGATGCTGGAGCGCGCCGGCGTCGTGGAGCGCGTGGAGGACCCGAACGGGGACAAGCGCACCAGCTGGTGGAGAGTCGCGCGGCGAGGGCTGAGCTGGTCGACCGACGACTTCGCCGACTCCCCTGCCGACGCGCTCCTCGCCCGCGAGGCGCAGCGCCAGGGCATCCGCCTGCAGTTCGAGCGGCTGCAGCGCTGGCACCGCCACCGCAGCGACACGGCGTACGCGGACTACGACGGCTACAGCACCGATGTCACCACCTGGGCATCGCCGGCCGAGCTGGAGGACCTCTCGATCCGACTCCTCGCCACCATCCGTCAGTGGCAGGACTCGATCGATCTCGAGGACGGGCAGGACCGGACGCCGGTCTTCCTCTTCGCCCACGCGTTCCCCACGGAGCCCTGATGACCGCAGTCGTCGAACCGGTCCATCTGCGCGAGGCTCCGCCGTTCCGCCGCGATCGCCTCGCGCATGCGTGGATCGGGGTGAAGGCCCTCTCCGATGCAGGAGATGCGCTCTGGACGATCGCCCTGGCCTGGACCGCCGTGCAGATCGCCTCGCCCGCCGTCGCCGGCCTGATCGTCGCAGCCGGCACGGTGCCGCGAGCGGTGGTGCTGCTGTTCGGAGGTGTGATCGCCGACAGGGCCGATGCGCGCCTGGTCATGCTCCTGTTCAACACGATCCGCGTCGGCGTGCTCGTCGCCGTGACGCTCTGGGTTCTCGCGACCCCGCCGACGGTCGCCGTGCTGCTGTTCGCGGCAATCGCGTTCGGCGTGTGCGACGCCTTCTACGAGCCGTCGGCGGGCACCATCGCGCGCCGACTCGTCCGGGCATCCGACCTCCCCGCCTACGGGGCCGTGGCGCAGACGGCATCGCGACTGGGCACCATGGGCGGCGCGGCCGTCGGAGGCGTGATCGTCGCGCACGCCGGGCTCGCCGGGAGTGCAGCGGCGAACGCCGTCACTTTCGCCCTGGTCGTCGCGTTCCTCGCGATCTGGCTGCGCCCCCGCTTCCTGCTCGCCCGCGCCGAGAAGGAATCCGCGCTGCGCGGCATCGCCCGCGGCTTCCGGCATCTCGCCGCCACCCCCACGACGCGCACGCTGGTGCTCGCCCTCTCCGGACTCAACCTGGCTGTCGGGCCGGCGGTCGGCATCGGGCTCGCACTGCGGGCGCACGACCAGGGGTGGGGCGCGCAGGCCGTCGGACTGTTCGAGGCGCTTCTGGGGCTCGGCGCGGCGATCGGCGCCGTCTCCGTGGCGAAGTGGCGTCCGCGCCGCGAGGCGGTGGCGGGGTTCTGGGCGCTCGTCGTGCAGGGCGCGGGAATCGTCGCCCTCGGATTCGGACCGATCTGGACCGTGGCGGCATCCGCCTTCGTCGTCGGGGCGACCGCCGGATACGCCTCGGTGCTGCTGAGTGCGACCTTCTCGGCGACCATCGACACGGCTTATCTCGGACGCATGGGTTCGATCACGCGGTTGGGAGACGACTGCCTCATGCCCCTCGCCATGGCGGGGTTCGGGGCGCTGGCTTCGGCGACCTCGGTCTGGGTGCCCTTCGTGCTCTTCGGGGTCACGATGATGGGGCTGATGATCCTGCCTCTCCGTACCGGCACCTTCCGCGAGATGTCCCTGCGCTCCGGCTAGAGTCGTCGGCATGAGCAGCGCCGCCATCGATCCGACGCCCCGCACAGCGCCGGCCGGCCGCGATCTCACGCTCGATCTGGCACGAGTCGTCTGCGTGTTGCTCGTCGTCTTCGTGCACATCCTCTTCACCGGAGTCGGACGGAACGCGGACGGATCGCTGCTGATCGAGAAGACCGTGGAGGCGCAGTCCTGGTTCACCGCGGCATCCTGGATCGCGAACATCATGCCGCTGTTCTTCGTGGTGGGCGGGTATGCGGCGAGAGCGGGGTGGCGATCGGCCGTCGCCCGCGGCGAGACCGCCGATGCCTTCGTGCGCGTGCGCCTCGCGCGACTCGCCCACCCGGCACTCCCCCTCTTCCTGCTCTTCACGATCGCCCTCGGCGCGACGCGGATGCTCGGCATCGATCCGGCACTCGTCGACACGATCGCGATCGGTGTCGGATCGCCGCTGTGGTTCCTCGCCGCCTACATGATCGCGCAGGCGCTGGCACCGCTGATGATGCGGCTGCACGAACGCCACGGCGCCTGGGTGCTGCTCGTCCTGTTCACGGCATCCCTCGCCGTCGACGCGATCCGCTTCCTCTTCGTCGGGGGCGTGCTCGGCATCGAACCCGTGCCGCCCGGCGGCTACGGTCTCGGTCAGGAGCTCTTCGGCATCCCGAACATCGTCTTCGTCTGGCTGTTCGCGCAGCAGGTGGGCTTCTTCCTCTACGACGGGTGGTTCGCGCGGAGATCGTGGTGGCAGCTGATTCTCCTCATCGCCGGCGGCTACTCGCTCCTGTGGGGTCTGGTGTCGCTCGGCGGCTACACGGAGAGCATGCTCGGCAACCAGTGGCCGCCGACAGCCACGATGGCCGCGCTCGCGATCATCCAGGCCTCCGCGCTGACGCTGCTGCATGCGCCGTTGACCGCGCTGATGCGCACGCGCGCGGCGCAGGGAGCGGTCTTCCTGATCGGCTCCCGCCTCATGACGATCTACCTCTGGCACCTGCCGATGATCATGGTGCTCATCGGCATCGAGCTCCTGCTGCCCCTGCCGCTGCCCGCACCGGGCAGCGCGGTGTGGTGGTGGACGCGACCGGTCTTCCTGATCGTGGTGCTGGCCGCGGTCTGGCTGCTCTCGCTGTGGCTCATCGGCTTCGAGAAGGTTCCCGCTCCGGGCGTCGCCGTCGTTCCTTCGCGCGCGGCGACTGTCGGGGCCGTCCTGCTCTTCGTCCTGCCGATCATCGCGATCACGGCGTACGGTCTCGACTTCCCGCTCGCGGCCGCAGCGGCCATCGGCGCGGGTGCGGCCATGTGGCTGACGCGGTCGCGGCGGAGCTGAGTCGATCCGGATACGAAGAAAGCCCCCGGCGAACCGGGGGCCTCCTGGTGTCGTGTGACCCCAGCGGGATTCGAACCCGCGTTACCGCCGTGAGAGGGCAGCGTACTAGGCCGCTATACGATGGGGCCGTCTGGCCGGACGTTTCCGTCCCGCGACAACCGTTCAAGTATGCCACGACGATTCTCGCTCCGCAAAATCGAGCCGCCCGTCTCGGACTCTCGGGCGTGGCGGGCGCCGAATGTGTTTGCCGCCGAGCGTCCGAAGGGGTTGACTCGTCTCATGCGCGTCACGAAGTTCGAACATGCCACCCTCCGCATCGATGTGAACCAGGACACCCTCCTGGTCGATCCGGGCTCCTTCACCTCGCCGCTCGTCGATCTCGGCGGCCTCGTCGGCGTGGTGATCACGCACGAGCACCCGGATCACTGGACTCCCGACCACCTCGATCGCCTTCTGCGCGATGCCCCGGGAACCCCGATCTACGCGCCCTCCGGCGTCGCGCGCGCTGCCGAGGGGTATGAGATCACCGTGGTGGCCCCCGGCGACACGGTCGAGGTCGGCGCATTCACCCTGCGATTCTTCGGCGGCACGCACGAGGTCATCCACTCCTCACTCCCGGTCGTCGAGAACGTCGGAGTGCTCGTCAACGATGAGCTCTACTACCCGGGCGACTCCTACGCCGTTCCGGAGGGCGTCGAGGTCGACACGCTCGCCGCTCCGCTGGGCGCGCCCTGGCTCAAGATCGGCGAGGCCATGGACTACGTGCTCGCAGTGAAACCGAAGCGCTCCTTCGGCACCCACGACATGACGCTGTCCGTCATCGGCAAGAACATGCACCGCCAGCGGCTGCAGTGGGCGACCGAGCAGGGCGGCGGCGAGTTCACGGTGCTCGAGCCCGGCGACGCCCTCGACCTGTGACCGGATCCGTGCGTCGGCTTCTCCCGCCGCCGACCCCGCGCCTGCGGTTCCGTGAGATGACCGCTGACGACCTCGATGCGATGGCCGATCTGCTCGGCGACCCCGACGTCATGGCGTACTACCCGGCTCCGAAGACGCGGCCGGAGAGTGCCGAGTGGATCGCCCGCATGCGAGATCGGTATGAAACGCACGGTCATGCCCTCTGGATCATCGAGACGCACGAGGGCGTGTTCGTCGGCGATTGCGGCATCACATGGCAATCGGTCAACGATGCTCCCGTCCTGGAGGTGGGCTACCACGTGCGCCGCTCGATGCAACGACGGGGACTGGCTACGGAAGCGGCACGGGCCTGCGTGGACCTCGTCGCGCAGGAGTTCGCACCGACGCTGCTGACCGCGATCATCCATCCGGACAACGCCGCATCCCGCGGCGTCGCCGAGAACCTCGGCATGACCCACATCGACGACGATCACGCGCATCCATGGATCGTCCGCACGGTGATGGGAATGCAGGTCTCCCCCGTCAGCTCCGCGTGATCGCCCGCACCCGGAGCGAACGCTCCAGGTGGTCGCGCTGCTCGATGACGAGACGCCGGAGCGCGGCCGGAGCCTGCTCGTTCTCGGCGAGCCACGTGTCCGCGAGCACCAGGGACTCGCCCGAGGGGAAGAGGCCGACAACGAGGCGCCGCGCGATCTCGATGCTGCGCGTGGCCCACGCCTCCCCGATCCGGGAGTAGTAGTCCGCGTCGAACTGCGCGATGAGATCGCGGCGTCCGCCGGCCCGGAAGCCGGAGATCTCGGCATCCAGGTGATCGTTGCTCAACGAGCGATCACCCCACGCCGCGTCCCAGGCCGCCCGACGCACGTCCGCATCCGGGCGAGACGAGAGGGCGCGCCGCGCTGCCGTGCGACCGCTGCCCGTGTCGTCGCGCGTGAGTTCGGCGTCGATGTCTTCCGCGTCCGCATGGGCGGTCGTGACGAGCGCCGTCAGCAGCTGCCACCGCAGATCGGGATCGACGGTGAGCCCGTCGGGAACGCCGCCGTCGAGCAGCGCACGCACCTCGTCATGCCGCACGTCGTCGAAGGCGGATGCCGAGGCGAGGGCGCGCGCCCACGACAGCTGCGCGTCGCTGCCGGCCTCCGCGGCCTGCAGGGCGCTCCACGTCGCTTCGGTCCATGCACGCTGCTCCTGGACGCGGTGCGCGTCGGGAACGAACTGACGCACCGCCGAGGCGGCGTTGGCGAGCACGCCGGAGAGCAGGCCGACGTTTGCCTCCCCCGGCGCGTGCGCCCGAACGATCGAGAGATAACGGCGCGCATCGAGCGCGCCGTCGCGCGTCGCGTTCCAGATGGACGACCACACGAGGGCCCGCGCGAGCGGATCGTCGATCGCGGACAGCGACTCCTCCACTGTGCGCAGCGAGCGCTCGTCGAGTCGTGCCTTCGCGTAGGTGAGATCGTCGTCGTTGACGAGCGTGAGGTCGGCCTCGCCGAGGTCCAGCTCGGTGATCTCGCCGACGATGTCGAGCTCGACCTGCTCACGCCGAACCACGCGACCGTCGACGCGATCGTAGAGTCCGATGCGCAGACGGTGCGGGCGCGGATCCGTCTGCCTCAGCGTGCGGCGTCCATCGGCGTCCGTCTCGATCCACAGGGCCGACACTCCGGATGTCTGCAGCCACGCTCGCGACCAGTCGCTCATGTCGCGATCGGAGACGGCACTCAGCTCGACGAGGAAGTCGTCCAGAGTCGTGTTGCCGAACGCGTTCGCGGCGAAGTACCGGCGCGCGCCCTCGAAGAAGGCGTCGTCGCCGACGAAGGCGACGAGCTGCTTGAGCACAGCCGCGCCCTTGGCATACGTGATGCCGTCGAAGTTCAGCTTCGCGGCCTCCAGGTCGGTGATGTCGGCGACGATCGGATGCGTGGTCGGCAGCTGGTCCTGCTGATACGCCCAGGCCTTGCGATTCGCGGCGAACTTCACCCACGCGTCATGGAACCGCGTCGCCACCGCGGAGGCGTGCGAGCCCATGTAGTCCGCGAACGACTCTTTCAGCCAGAGGTCGTCCCACCACGTCATCGTGACGAGGTCGCCGAACCACATGTGCGCCATCTCGTGGAGGATCGTGTTCGCGCGCGCCGCGCGCTGGGCATCCGTGGCCGCTCCGCGGGAGATGTAGCCCTCGGTGAAGGTCACGAGGCCCGGGTTCTCCATGGCGCCGAGGTTGTACTCGGGGACGAAGATCTGGTCGTACTTGCCCCACGGGTACGGGTACGCGAAGGCATCCGTGAAGAAGTCGAGGCCCTGACGGGTGACCTCGAGGATCTCGTCCGCCTCGAGATGCTGCGCGAGGGAACGGCGGACGAAGACTCCGAGCGGGATGCGCTGGTCGTCGCGCTCCCAGGCGCCGTCGACGCGGGCATAGGGGCCGGCGGCGACGACCGTGATGTAGCTCGAGATCGGCAGGGTCGGAGCGAACTCCACGTGCTGGACGCCCAGTCCGGGTTCGATGCGCTCCGGCGCCTGGTTCGACAGGACCTCCCAGCCCGACGGGGCATCCACGACGAACGTGTATGCGGCCTTCATGTCGGGCTGCTCGAAGCAGGCCATCACACGGCGCGAGTCGGCGGGCTCGTACTGCGTGTACAGATAGGTCGCATCATCGACAGGATCGTGGAAGCGGTGCAGCCCCTCGCCGGATCGGCTGTACGCGCCGACCGCCTCGACCCGGACCACGTTGGATGCGGCCAGCCCCGAGAGCGCGATCCGGGATCCGTCGTAGACGACCTCCTGTTCGGCGCCGTTGACGACGACGCGCCGCACCTCTTCGCCGATGAAGTCGACCCATGTCGTGTCCGTCGTCGCGTCGAACTCGAGCGTCGTCGTCGTGGGGAACCCGGTCCGTGCGCGCTCCGGCGCTCCGGTCAGGTCGAGCTCGACACGGATGGTGCGCACGGTGACCGCTGCGGATCGCGCCGCGGTCTCCTGCCTGCTGAGGTTGGCGGTGTCCATGCCTCCATCCTTTCACCCACGTCGCCGGGGGCCGGACAGCAGCCTCGCCGTTCAGCGCCGCCGTCGGCTCTTGTCGCGACGCCCGCTCTTCTCCCGCCGGTTGGCCTTCCGCGACTTCTCGGGCCCGCCGAGAAGCCGACGGATGGCCGTCTCTGGACTCACGGTCAGGTCAAGCGTCTGACCGCGGGCGTAGAGCGTGAAGACCCGGGGATCGATGTAGCTCCCTCGCGCGACGGCCGTCGTGTTCCCCAGCGCTGTCGCGGTCGCCTGGACCGCAAGTCGCTCGGCCTTGGCCCGATCCCCGCGACCATCGAGTTCGCCGATACGTGCCAATGCATCGGCCGCGGTGATCGTGCCATGGAGCGTGCGGAAGTCCTTCGCCGAGAATGTCGCACCGGTGATCTCGCGCACGTAGGCATTGACCTCCGCCGGGGTGATGCGCACACGGCGACGCCCCTTGCGGTAAGCCAGCAGGAACTCTCGGGGCCCGCCGGCGGCGAATTCCGTGAGCGCTTCCGCAAGCGAATCGTCGGTGATCTCGATCGAGGCTGTCCGACCGCTCTTCGCCGGAAAGGACAGAGCGACATCGCTGCCGTCCAGCTTCACGTCGCGTCGACGCAGAGTCGTCAGACCGCGGCTGCCGTGCCGCACCAGGTAGCGCTCGGACCCGATGCGGAGTGCGGCATCGTCGAGCAGCCGGAAGGAGATCGCGAGAGCCTTGTCCTTCGTCTGCCCGTCGTCGCCGAGCGCACGAGTCACCCGTGCCCGTGCACTGGGGAGCGCGGCGGCGAGATCCAACGCGCGGACGAACTTGCGCCGGTCCCGGGACACCCGCCACAGCGGGTGGTAGAGGTACTGCTTACGACCAGCCTCGTCGACGCCCACAGCCTGGATGTGGGCCAGCGGATCGGCGGCGATCCAGACGTCGGTCCAGGCGGGCGGGATCACCAGATCACGGATCCGTTCCCGATCGGCCTCCGGCGCGATCGCCCCTTCCGGACCCGCGTAACGGAACCCGGAACCCGATCGCACCCGCCGGAATCCCGGATCATCCCCGGGAACGACGCGATTCAGTCTCGCCATCCGTGCTGCCTCCCTCGACTCGTTCTCGGATCGAGGATGTCGCGCTTCTCCCGGCGGTGAAAGGGAGTGGCGTCGCCTGCTCCTCCGTGCTATCGATCGTCGACGCGAGGTACGGCGAAGGTGCTGCGCATGTGGTCGCTCGTGAGGAAATCCGCGATCCCGATCATGATCAGGCTGAAGACGATCTGCTCGGACACCATCCACAGCGGATACAGTCCGGGGATCGCCGCCATCACGAGCGTGATGACGGGGAAGATCTGCGCGAACAGCCGCAGCCGGCGATACGCCCAACGCCACCCGCGCTGTGCCCGCCAGGCGAAGTAGAACAGCGTGGCGGTCATCGCGAGCACGACGAGTGTCCGCATCCAGACGGCGAAGGAGACCGACTCCCCGTCGACGGCCAGCAGCAGCGCGACGGCAACGGCTCCGACACCGATCACGAGCTCCACGACGAGGAGCCAGAGGATCCAGGTGAACGCTCGCACGGTCTTGGGGTGCGTGCGGTCGGCCTCGCTGATCGCGACGCCGGCCTGCCGCCCGCCGGCGATCCGGTCGAGACGGAGGAAGAGGGATTCCAGAGCCATGGCTGGAGCCTATGGGCTTCGACGCTCGGCGGCCTCGTCCGTTCGATGGATGCCGGACGCGCCCGCCGACTCGGTATCCGGTGTGACATCGGTTCGGACGGACGAGAGCCCGTTGGCCTCGGGCATGATGACCCGCTCCAGCACCAGTGCCAGCAGACCGACGGCGACACCACCCGCCACCATCAGACCGATGAACCAGACGTCCAGGCCTTCGCCGAGCATCACCCCGGCGACGAGCGGTCCCAGGATCGCGCCTCCTTGGAACGCAGCCGAGTTGATCGCGTTGTATCGGCCGCGCGTGCGGTCGGAGGCGAGGTCGTTGTAGATCGCCGGGACCGTCGGCTGCAGCATCGTCTCACCGAAGGCGAAGACCCCCATGAAGGCGATGACGCCGATCGCGGCGGTGAGGGTCCCTGGCAGGAATCCGGTGGCCCCCAGCAGCACCCAGGAGAGCGCCCAGATGAGCGCCATGACCTGCATGACCCGCGTGCGCCTCTTTCCGGAGATGAGTCGGAGGACCGCGAACTGCAAGAGCACGATCACCGCGGTGTTCACCGCGAAGGCGAGGCCGACGACCTGCGTAGACACCTCGGCGACCTGGCGCGCGAAAGCGGGGAATCCGGCCTCCATCTGCCCGTAGCCGATGAAGACCGACAGGAAGGTCAGCAGAGTCAGCCACAGGACGGCCGGACGGCGCAGGATCTCGCGGTAGCCGCCGACCGCCGGGGCGTCGTCATCGGCATCGGACTGCGTGCGGACCCGGCGGAGAGGCCCGAGCAGCAGCGCGAGCGGGATCAGGCTCGTCGCGGCATCGATCAGGAAGATCGTCGTGAACGTGGTGGGATCGTGCACATCGACGAAGAAGCCGCCGATCACGCCGCCGACGCCGATGCCGAGATTCACGAGAGCGAAATTGACGCCGAAGTACTGCTGGCGCACCTCGCCGTCGACCACGGTCGCGATGAGCGCGTTGAACCCCGGCCAGGAGACGCCGAAGTTCACGCCGATCAGCACGACGGCGACCGCGGCCATCGCAGGGTGCGTCGCGAACGCGAGCAGCGCGCAGCCCGCGATCATGCTGAGGAGTCCCGCGATCAGCACCCGCCTGGCACCGTAGCGGTCGATCAGCGTGCCGCCGGGGCCCGTGACGATCAACCCCGTGATGGCGATGAGGCTCATCAGCGCTCCGGAGATCCCGAGATCGAAGCCGCGGACCTCGTGGAGGTAGATGATCGTGAACGGGAGCGTCATCCCTCGACCGAGTGTCTGGATCGCCACGGTCGACAGCAGCCAGCGCCCCTCGGTGGGCAGCGCGTTCCAGAAGGTCCTCATGCCGGTCACCCGTGCATTCTTCCGGATACCTCGGACATTCATCCGTCGGAGAGCAGAACCGGTATGTCGGAGTATCAGGATTCGACCCGTTCTGAGATGATCCTGAACATGGCACTGTCTTTCGAGGATTTCCGCGCGTCCCTGCTGAGCGCGGATGGACGGCGGTTCCTCGGCATCCAACTGACGGATGCCGAGGCGCAGCAGGTGCACGACGACGCCTCATCCGCGCAGAGCTGGTACTCCTACTGGCTCAGCACTCCGGCGGCCGCGTCGGCGGCACCCGCCCTGCCGGCGTACCCGCCCGTGCAGCAGGCTCCTCTCGGCGACCACGATCTGACGCGCATCCTCCCCGCCGCACCGGGCGCATACGCGGGTGGATCGCCGTACCCCTCGGCTCTCCCGCCGACGGACACGGCTCCGCGCAAGAAGAACGTCGGACTCTGGGTCACGCTCTCGATCCTCGGCGCCCTGCTGCTGATCGCTGCGATCGTCGTCGTCTTCGCCTTCACGACCGCGCGCCATTGGACCAAGGTCGATGTGCCCGAGAAGCCCGAGACGTTCCACAGCGAGGAATTCGAGACCGGACGGTTCGACGTGGCCATGGACGCGGTCAACCCCTGCTTCGTGAACCAGGACTGGACCGACTGCATCAATGCGATGCAGGCGCAGTACGACGCGACGTGCGCCGGTGTCGAGCTGACCGAGTCGGCGACCGCCCTGTGCGCGGACTACCTCTCGGCCGTCGGCGAGATGAGGGCCCTCGACGAGCCCGGGTCGTATGTGGCCACGCTCGGCGACTACGGCAGCCTCTCGCGCACCGCCGAGATCGACACCCGCCAGGTGTCCAACAACGATCAGGCGCCGGCCGTCACCCACGAGGCCGTGTGCTACCTGGGCTTCATCGGAGAGTGCGAGTAACTCCCGATCAGCTCCGCGGCAGAGCGAGGATGCGCTCGAAGGCCGCGTCTGCCTCCGCATCGAGGATCTGCCGCGCCGGGTCGGCGTCGTACCAGGCCAGGATCTCGTCTGCGCCCTGGTCGAACGTCACGGTGGTCCGGAACTCGGGCACGAGGGCTCTGAACTTGCTGTTGTCGAAGATCATCGAGTGCGCCTTGTCGCCGAGCAGTCCGTCGCCCCACGCGGGGTGCACGGCGGCGATCGTCTCGGAGGCGACGTGCACGAGCTCGGGGTCGACGCCGGCAGCCGCGCCGATCCAGCGGTAGATCTGATCCCACGTGGGCGCGTGGTCCCCGGTCAGATGGAACACGTCGCCGACGGCGGCAGGATGACCGAGGAGCCCCACGAAGCCCACCGCGAAGTCTCGCGTGTGCGTGATCGTCCACAGGCTGGAGCCGTCGCCGTGGACCACCACCGGCTTGCCCGCGCGCATCCGGGCGATGTCGGTCCATCCCCCGAGCGTCGGCACCGACGTCGCATCGTAGGTGTGCGAAGGGCGCACGATCGTGGCGGGGAAACCTCGTTCCCGGTAAGCCGAGACGAGCAGCTCCTCGCAGGCGATCTTGTCTCGCGAATACTGCCAGTAAGGATTGCGCAGCGGCGTGGATTCGGTGACCGGGAGGCGTGACGGCGGCGTCTGATACGCCGACGCCGAGCTGATGAACACGTACTGCCCTGTGCTTCCCTCGAAGAGATCGACGCCCGACTGCACCTGCCCCGG
>Ga0307406_10001638_pt1 | contig 12306 bp, 13 predicted proteins | sample 322Cmetagenome_3_FD_203706 | JGI IMG/M metagenome (GOLD analysis project Ga0307406, IMG submission 203706) | Maize rhizosphere microbial communities from greenhouse at UC Davis, California, United States - 322HYB-C-2 | ecosystem: Host-associated > Plants > Roots > Rhizosphere > Soil | place... | reverse complement strand
TCGGGGTGCTGCGCGGCTGGCCGCCGATCCGCCGCGAGGAGTTCGACCACGAGATCGAGCACGGCTCCATGTACGTCGGCTCGCCCGAGACCGTGGCGCAGAAGATGGCCCAGACACTCGGTGCGCTCGACGTCGGCCGTTTCGACCTCATCTACACGATGGGATTCCTGCCGGCTGCTGCGCGGATGCGGGCGGTCGAGCTCTACGGATCGGTCGTGATCCCGCGTGTGCGGGAGCTGCTGGCCGCACAGCGCACCGAGAACGAGGAGGCGGCATGAGCGGCCGCAAGGAGGTGACCACGATCGGGATCCTCGGCGCCGGCAAGGTGGGCACGGTCCTCGCCCGACTGGCTGTCGCCGCGGGATACCGCGTGCTCATTGCGGGCTCCGGCGATCCGGCGAAGATCGCCCTCACCGTGGAGGTGCTCGCCCCGGGCGCCGAGGCGAGCACGGCGGCATCCGCCGCGGCCCGGGCCGACATCGTGATCCTCGCCCTGCCGCTCGGGAAGCACCGCTCCCTCCCGGTGGAGGCGCTGCGCGGGAAGGTCGTCATCGACGCGATGAACTACTGGTGGGAGACCGACGGCATCCGGGACGAGTTCACGGGTTCGACGAGCGAGATCGTGCAGCGGTTCCTGCCGGGGTCGGTCATCGTGAAGGCCTTCAACCACATGGGCTATCACGACATGGAGGAGGAAGCCCGACCCTCCGGGGCCGCTGGGCGCAAGGCGATCGCGCTCGCCGGAGACGACGAAGACGCTCTCGCCCGGGTGGCGCGGCTGATCGACGGCCTGGGGTTCGATCCTCTGCGGGCCGGCGCTCTCGCCGACGGCATCCGCCTGCAGCCCGGTGCCGGGGCCTTCGGAGCGAACGTCTCGCGCGAGGAGCTCCTCGAGATCGTCGCGGCGTTCGATCCGGAACGGGACCGGCTGACGCTCCCCGCCTTCGGGTGACGGTACGGCGGTCAGTCCGCGGCGAGCAGGAAGGGGCGGGCGGCGGCGAGGAACGCGCGCGGGTCGTCGGCCCAGAGGCGGATGCGGGTGACCTCGTGCCGTCCGCCCTTGGGCAGGAGTCCGGGGAGGCGGATGCCGACGGGACGTTCGAGCTCGATCTCGATGTTGGTCTCGTCCTGCATCCGTTCGGCGTACTCGGCACCCTGTTCGGTCGGGGTGACCCGTGGCAGCTTGGGCTCGTCGACGCGCTTCGCGATGGCGACGGAGGCGATGTCGTCCCAGGAGACCGGGACATCGAGCTCGAGTCCGCTGCGGATGCGGATGCCGTCGGGTCCGACCGCGTGCGGCCGCATCAGCATCGCGCACAGCAGACCGATCATCCACGTCAGTCCCCAGATGCCCAGGATGAGGATCGGGATCCGCACGGCGGGCCACGGGTGCACGATGAGGTCGAGGATGGGGATCTCGACGGCGGAGAGCACGATGAAGATGATGAGGATCGTCAGCACCGGCTGGTGATACGCGATGCCGGTCCCGCCGGTGGGGACGGCCGGGCGACGAGCGATCGCGCGGCCGATGCTCGAGTAGACGCGCAGCTCGGAGATCCACGCGCGGTGGAGGAAGCTCAGCGCGCGGGCCGTGCGGGTGGGTGCGTCTGAGCGGTTCGCCCTCGTCTCCGTGGTCATGACGCGGCCTGGTCTTCTTCGCCGGCCGCATCCACCACGAGGGTCTCGAGGCGGGTCGCGATCGCGGCGATGCCGCGCTCGAGGGCCGCTCGGTCCTCCGGGGCGACAGCGGCGAGGAGGGTGTCGTTGAGCTCGGCGTGCTCGCCCTGCATCCGCGCCATCGTGTCTGCTGCCGTGGAGGTCAGCTCGACGATCACGGAGCGCCGGTCGGTCGGGTGCGGGGTGCGGCGCACGTGGCCGGATGCCTCGAGCCCGTCGACCAGGCCGGTGATGTTGCGCGGCGTGACCTCGCAGAGCCGAGCGAGGTCACGCTGCGTCGACGGGCCGGCGTGCTGCAGCACCCAGAGGAGGTGCACGCGGGCGGTCGTGAGTCCGGTGCCGTCGAACGCGCGCGCCATGTCGCGCTGGAAGAGCTCGCCGATCAGCAGCAACCGGTCCAGCAGCAGGATGTCCATGTCCGTGAGCCTACTACATAGTTACCTCACTTCACTAGAATGGACGCTCTGGCAGCTCGGCACCGGCGCTGCGCCCTCGAACCCGTCGAGTGTGATGGATCAGAAACGCCGTTCCCGCCCCGCCGCCGGCAGCATTATCGATCCAGCATCAGGCAGGGGCAGGGGCAGGGGCAGGCAGGCAGGCAGGCAGGCAGGGTCAGGCCGGGTCGAGCCGGAGCACTTCGGGGGACTCGCCGCCCTCGAGATCATCGGCGATGCGGATGCTGCGCGCCAGATCGTCGAGCGCCCCGGTCAAGGTGCCGAAGCGCTCCCGGTCGCTGCACACGGCGGTCAGCGTGACCAGGTGGGTTCCGGTGTCCCACGTGTAGGTGGCGAACGGGGGTGTGGCATCGGATGTCGGAAGCGGGACGAGCAGCTTCTCACCCGCACCCAGACGCGTAGGGAATGACTGCGTGTCGTCGTACTCCATCGGCATCGACGCACGCGCGACGCGCACGTCCGGCGTGAGCACCTGTGCCGTGGCCATCGCGACGACCAGCTCGGGCTCGGCCTTCCACGTCCACACCAGGACCCTGCCGTCGGCGCGCTTCATGAGCATCGGCGCCGCCTGGCTCATCGCCCAGGCGCCGAAGCGGGAGCCCGGGCGCTCGGTTGCCCCGACCGCCGCGTTGACCTGCCCCAGGAGCATCCGGATCGCGGCCTTGCGGTGACGCCGGCCGCGCCACCCGAGCGAGTCCGTCACGGGGATCCACAGCCGGGGGTCGGCGTCGGCAGTCAGTCGCATGGCCCCACGCTAACGGGTGACCCTGAGGGATGCCGGTACGCCTCGGCGGTGCGATCAGGCCCCTCGGGTAGAGTGGCCAGCGCCCGATCGGGCTCCCCTGGCCGCCGTACCGTAAGGCAGAATGTCTTCCTCTTCCTCCGATCCGACGAACGCAGCGGGGACCCCGCCCCGTCCGCTGAAGATCCTGATCGGGTGCGACACGTTCGCGCCCGACATCAACGGCGCCGCCCGCTTCGCCGAGCGCCTCGCCGCGGGGCTGGTCCAGCGCGGGCATGAGGTGCACGTCTCCGCCCCCAACCAGGCCTACCGTCGCGCGCAGCCTCGCACCGAGGTGATCGAGGGTGAGCCGATGACCCTGCACCGGCTGCCGTCGGTGCGCTGGCCCCCGCACGACTGGTTGCGGTTCGTCTGGCCGTGGCGTTCGAAGCACTATGCACGGGTCGTGCTCGACCGCGTGCAGCCCGATGTGGTGCACATCCAGTCGCATATCGTGATCGGCCGCGGGCTGGCACACGTCGCCCGTGAGCGCGGCATCCCGGTCATCGCGACCAACCACGTCATGGCCGAGAACATCCTCGACCACACCACCATGCCGAAGTTCATCGACGACCTGGTGCTGAAATGGGCGTGGGGCGATGCCAAGCGCACCTTCGACTTGACCCGCGCGATCACCACGCCCACCCGTCGTGCCGCAGACTTCCTCGAGAAGACGGTCGCGGTGCAGGGCGTCATCCCGGTCAGCTGCGGCATCGACCGCACGCAGTACACCCCCGTGATCGCCCCGCGCGAGAAGAACCGCATCGTCTTCGTCGGCCGTCTCACCGCCGAGAAGCAGGTGGAGGTCATCCTGCAGGCGATGACCAAGCTCGACCCCGCCCTCGACACCACGTTCGACATCGTCGGCGGCGGCGACCAGCGCAAGCAGCTGGAGAGCCTCGCAGCCCAGCTCGGTCTCGCCGACCGCGTCACCTTCCACGGCCGCACCACCGACGAGGACCTCCGCGCGCTGCTGTCGCGCGCGAGCCTCTTCGTGATCGCCTCGATCGCCGAACTGCAGTCCATCGCTACCATGGAGGCCATGGCCTCCGCGCTGCCGATCGTCGCCGCGGATGCCGTCGCCCTGCCGCACCTCGTGCATGACGGCGAGAACGGCCACCTGTTCGAGCCGGGCAATGTCGACGATCTCGCGGCGCGTCTGACCGACGTGCTCACGGCCTCGCCGGCGGAATACGAGCGGATGCAGCGGGCCTCGCTGGACGGCGTCGCGATCCACGACATCAACCGCACCCTCGACACCTTCGAAGCGCTGTACCGCGACGAGCCGCTGCCCGAGTAGACGGGCACCGTGACATGCACATCGTCTTCTTCGGCGATCAGCACCTCGACTCCCTCGGCGGAGCGCAGGTGTCGATGCGGCTGCAGCGCGAGTTCCTGGAACGGGCCGGGCACACGGTGACGGTCGTCGCGCCCCGGATGCACGCGTCGAGGGGCTCGGCGACCCGGCCGGGCGAGAACCCGGCGTACGTCGACGTGCCTTCGGTGCCGATCACGGTCGACCGCGAGTACTCGATGAGCTGGCCGGGGCGGGGCACCGACCGGTTCCTGGATCGCGCGATGACTCGCCGTCCCGCGGTCGACCTGGTGCACGTGCAGGCCGACTTCTGGGGGGCCTTCATCGGCCACCGCTACGCCGCGCGTCACGGCATCCCGGTCGTGCACACGATGCACAACCGCGTCGATGTCGGCCTCGCCGCGGTCACGCCGCTCCACCGCCCTGTGCTCGGGATCCTCAACGCATGGCGGCGTACTGCTCTGCGCGGTGTCGGCGAGACGGTCGCGGGCAGCGACGGCTGGGCCTTCCTCCGGGGTCTCGCCGCCGGCGCCTCGGCCGTGACGGCGCCGTCGACCCATTTCGCCCGACGCCTGGAGCAGCACGACGTGTTCGACACGGTCGACGTCGTCTGGAACGGCATCGACGACGACCTGCGCGATGCCACGATTGCCGCGGCGCCGGCCCAGCGCGAGCCCGGTCGCCCGCGCTTCGTCTGGCTGGGACGGATGAGCCCGGAGAAGCGGCTGCTGCCGTTCCTCGAGGCGTTCGTGGCCTCCGACGTCGATGCCGAGCTCGACATCATCGGCGGGGGAGCGCAGCGTGCCGCGGCCGAGAAGATCGTCGCGGGTCGAGCAGGCGTGCGCTTCGCCGGCCGTCTCACCTACGCGCAGACTCTCGCGCACATCGCCGCGGCCGACGCGCTCGTGCAGACGTCGATCGGCTTCGAGACGCAGGGGATGACGCCGTTCGAGGCGGCGACCCTCGGCACGCCGTCGGTCATCTGCGATCCCGATATCGCTGCGGAACTCGGCGGCGGGCTGTGGGCGGTGCCGGATGCCGGCGCTACGGCGACAGGTCGTGAACGCGAGGTCCGGCGCGCGGACGCCCTCGCCGAGACGCTGCGACGCGCGGCATCCGACATCGTCGCCGGGACGGCACCGACTCCTGTCCCGGAGGTCGCCGAGGCGTTCCGGCAGTCCTCGCGGACCGCGGCGATGATCGGGGTCTACGAGCGGGTGCTCGCCGGTCGCTGAGCGCCGCCGCCGATCTTCAGAAGAAGCGGTAGAAGGTCGAGGCGATCCAGCCGAGCACGACACCGATCAGCTGCACGCCGCCGACACCGATCGCGATGCCGGCGAGCACCTGGCCGCCCGCTCTCCGCGCTGCGATCAGGCCGAGCACGAGGGCAGCCGCACTGCCGAGGAAGACGATGACGGCGAACAGGAAGCTGAAGACGCCGTAGCTGCTCGCGTCGTAGCTGAACGAGGCGAGCACGAAGGGCTGCATCAGGATCTGCAGGACGCCCACGGCGGCGACCACGAGCGCGACGATGAACGCCGTACGAGCCAGCGGATTGCCTGACCCGGACGCGGACGGACGCTGCTGACTGTACGGGGGCTGGCCATACTGCGGCTGCCCGGAGGACTGCTGCGGTACCTGAGGTGATGACGGATACTGCGGGGTGGCCGCCGGATATTGGGGTGCGCCCGCCGGGTACTGCGGAGCGGCAGCCAGATGCGGCGCGGGCGGCGCCGGTGGGAAGGCGGGGTTCGGCTGTGCGGATGGCGGAACAGGAGGCTGCTGCGGCTCGCTCATGAGGTCGAGCGTAGTCGCCGGGTGTGCGCTCGCGTGAGGATCGCGTTCGGCGCCGCTGATGGTCAGCTCTTGGCGCCAGTCAGTGCGAGCGTGCCGCCGAGGCCGATCATCATGACGCCGCCGGTGCCGGAGAGGGTCGACATGCGACGGGGTGAGCGTGCGAACCAGGTGCGTGCCGTTCCCGCCGCCAGCGCCCAGACGCTGTCGCACGCGAGTGCGAGCAGCTGGAACGTGAGACCGAGGAGCAGCAGCTGCGCCCAGGCAGGACCGGCGGATGGCGCCACGAACTGGGGGAGCACCGCGACGAAGAAGGCGATGGTCTTCGGATTGGTGACCCCGACGATGAACCCCTGGCGCAGCAGCTTCCCTGCGGATGCCGGACCGCTTCCGGTGTTCGCCACGTGATCGTGGCGGTGGCGGATGGCCTGGACGCCGAGCCACACGAGATATGCGGCGCCGATGATCTTGATGACGGTGAAGGCGATGATCGATGATGAGACGATCGCGCCGACGCCGAACGCGACCGCCACGACGGCGGGCACGGTCCCGAGGGCGTTTCCGACGACGCTGAGCACGCCGGCGCGGCGGCCGAGCGAGAGTGACCGACCGATGACGAAGAGCACGCTCGGGCCGGGGATGACGATGATCACGACAGAGGCGATGGCGAACGCGAGCAGGTTGTCGAGCGGGATCATGACCTGACGATACCGTGACGCGAGTTCCGTCTCAGCGGTAGACGTGCGTGGACTGCGCGTCCTGATGGACGTCGCGACCGGTGACGCGGCTCCAGTCGGTGGGGGTGCGACGGTAACCGTCGCGGCGGAGTTCGACGACGGTCGCGATGGCGGCCCACGCCGAGAGGGCGATGAGTGCGATGAGGAGTACCATGGCAGAAACACTACGTTCGCCGCGCGACTGCCACGAGTGGCAGAAAAGACTAAGAACGTTGGAAAACTGCCAAACCCGGGAGAGCTGATGAAGACGGTCGCCTGTGTGATCCAGGACGGGTTCGCGCCCTTCGAGTTCGGAGTGGCCTGCGAGGCCTTCGGCCTTGATCGCTCCGACGACGGGGTGCCCAACTTCGACTTCCGCATCGTCGCGCCTCGGGCCGGGGTGGTGCAGTCGAAGATCGGCTTCTCGGTCAACGTCGAGCACGACCTGTCCTTCGCGTACGAGGCCGACCTCGTGGTCTTCTGTCCGGTTCCGCGTGCGTACTGGGGTCAGATCGATCCGCTCCTGCTCGACGTCGCCCGCCACGCCGTCGATCGCGGTGCGTGGGTCATGAGCGTCTGCAGCGGTTCGTTCATCCTGGCCGCCGCGGGGGTTCTCGACGGGCGAAAGGCGACCACGCACTGGATGTACTCGCACGTCATGGCCGAGATGTACCCGCAGATCGACATCGACCCCGACGTGCTGTTCGTGCAGGACGGCAAGATCATCACCAGTGCGGGCACCGCCGCCGGCATCGACGCGTGTCTGCACCTGCTGCGTCAGGAGCTGGGCGCCGATCTCACCAACCGCATCGCCCGACGCATGGTCGTGCCGCCGCAGAGGGACGGCGGTCAGGCCCAGTTCATCGACCGTCCGATCCCCGTCGTCGCCAGTGACTCGCTGGCCGCGGTCGCCGACTGGGCCGTCGAGCACCTGCGAGACGAACTGGGCGTCGATCAGCTCGCGGCCAAGGCGCTGATGTCGCCGCGCACGTTCGCCCGGCGATTCAAGGCGGAGTACGGGGCGACCCCCGCAGCCTGGCTCGCGCGCCAGCGCATCATCCACGCGCAGCGGATGCTGGAACGCACCGATCTGCCCCTCGAGCAGATCGCCGACGAGTGCGGATTCGGCTCGGCGGCCGTGCTGAGGCAGAACTTCGCCCGCGTGCTCGGCCTCACCCCGACGGCCTATCGGACGCGCTTCTCCTGTGCGGATGAGGAGGAGGCTCCGGCGGCCTGACCCGCCGCTCCATCATTTCGTATGGTGGAAGAGAGATTCCGAAAGGCTGGACGCGCAGCGGATCCGGTGTTACAGTCGTTCCCAGTCCGAACCTCAACAGAGGCCTCCGGGCAGGAAGCAGCACAACCTAGCGGTTCGACGTATATCTCGCGGAACGGCCTGATCAAGGCCCGACCAGATAAGCCGTATCACTGCGACGACAGCAAGGAAGCTCTCCGTCATGACCAGTACCGCTATGCCCGAAACCGGCCTTCGATCGACTCCGGCCGAGTATCTCGCCCGCGCCGTCGCCATCGCGACCGACAACGTCCGCAACCAGGGCGGCCCGTTCGGCGCCATCGTCGTCACGGCCGACGGCCGCGTCTTCGAAGGCGTGAACCGCGTCACCGCGAACCTCGACCCCTCGGCGCACGCCGAGGTCACGGCGATCCGCGCCGCCTGTCAGGGGCTCGGCACCTTCGACCTCACCGGCGCCGTGCTCTACAGCAGCTGCGAGCCGTGCCCGATGTGCCTCGCCACATCGCTGTGGGCGCGCGTCGATCGCGTGTACTTCGCCGCCGATCGGAACGACGCCGCCGACGCCGGATTCGACGACGCCGTTTTCTACCGCTACTTCGAAGGCGGTGAAGAGGACAGGGCGATCATGCCGGTCGCGCAAGAGCCCCTTCCGCCCACCGCGCGCATCGCTCCGTTCACGGAGTGGAGCACCACGTCCACCCGAGTCGACTACTGACCCGAACGACGATCGGAGCCGAAGATGTCTTCATCAGTTTTCCTGCCGGACGAGCCCGAGACCGGAGCCACCCCCGCGGCGGTGCACCCTCCGCTGCCCACCGGGGCCACCACGACCGTCGACGCCGAACCCCGTAACCGGATCGACCGCTTCTTCGAGATCACCCAGCGCGGGTCGACCTTCGGGCGCGAGATCCGCGGCGGGATCGTCACGTTCGTGACGATGGCGTACATCGTCATCCTCAACCCCCTCATCCTCGGCGGCGTCGATGACGTCACCGGCGACGCCCTGCAGGCCGCGCAGATCGGCGCCGCGACGGGCCTGACCGCCGGCGTCATGACGATCCTGTTCGGCCTGATCGCCCGCCTCCCGTTCGCGCTCGCCGCGGGTCTCGGCATCAACTCGTTCCTCGCCGTCTCGGTCGTCGGTCAGGTGACCTGGCCGGAGGCGATGGGACTCGTCGTGATCAACGGCGTGCTCATCGTGCTCTTCGGGGCCACCGGCATCCGAACAGCGATCTTCAACGCGGTGCCCGCACCGCTCAAGGCCGCGATCACGGTCGGCATCGGCCTGTTCATCGCCTTCATCGGCTTCGTCGACTCCGGCTTCGTCAACCGCACCCCCGGCGGCCCGCCCGTGCAGCTGGGCGACGGCGGATCGATCACCTCGGTTCCGACGCTGATCTTCCTTCTCGGCCTGCTCATCATCGGCGTGCTCGTCGCCCGCAAGGTGCCCGGCGGCATCCTGATCGGCATCGTCGCGGCGACCGTCGTGGCGATCATCGCGCAGGCGTTCCTCAAGCTCGGACCGAGCTTCGAGGATCCGAACGGGTGGCACATGACCATCCCCGAGATCCCGGCCTCGTTCATGACGATCCCCGACTTCGGGCTCATCGGCCAGTTCGACCTCTTCGGCTCGTTCAGCCGCATCGGCGCCCTGGCGGCCACGATGCTGGTGTTCACCCTCGTGTTCTCGAACTTCTTCGACGCGATGGGCACGATGACCGGCCTCGCGAAGAACGCCGGACTCGCCTACAAGGACGGCACGTTCCCGCGGCTGCGCTCGGCGTTCGTCGTCGAGGGCCTCGGCGCCGTCGCCGGCGGTGCCACCTCGACCTCGTCGAACACCGTGTTCGTGGACAGCGCCTCCGGCATCGGCGAGGGAGCTCGCACAGGACTCGCCTCCGTCGTGGTCGGCGTGCTCTTCCTGCTCTCGATGTTCTTCACCCCGCTCACGCTGGTGGTGCCGATCGAGGTGGGGTCTGCCGCGCTCGTCGTGGTCGGCGCGATGATGATGGCGCAGATCAAGGAGATCAAGTTCACGAACTTCGCCGTGGCGCTCCCTGCCTTCCTCACCATCGTGACGATGCCGCTGACGTACTCGATCGCCAACGGCATCGGCGTGGGCTTCATCGCCTGGACCCTGGTGAACACCCTCTCGGGGCGTGCGCGCAAGGTGCACTGGCTGATGTGGGTCGTCGCGGTCGGCTTCGCGCTGTACTTCGTGCGCGGACCGATCGAGGGGCTGCTCGCCGGGTGACCGGCGGCAGGAGAGCTGTAGGAGGAGATCGACCATGAGCGACATCGTCGTCAACGTCAACGGACAGGTCCGCCCGCTCGACGGAACCGCCGCCCACACGACCGCGCTGGACTGGCTGCGCGACACCGGGCTCTCCGGCAGCAAGGAAGGCTGCGCGGAGGGGGAGTGCGGGGCATGCGCGATGCTGCTCGCCACTCCGACGCCCGACGGCGGCACGGCCTGGACTCCGGTCAACGCCTGCCTGGTGCCGGTGTATGCGCTCAACGGTCAGGAGATCGTGACCGCCGAAGGCCTCGGGTCTCCGGACGCCCTGCATCCGGTGCAGGAGAAGCTGGCCGAGGCCGGCGGCTCGCAGTGCGGCTACTGCACGCCCGGCTTCGCCTGCAGCATGGCGGGGGAGTACTACCGGTCCGAACGCACGCCCGCCGAGACCACGCCGGCACAGGCGGGCACCGGGCACGACGACGGGATCCCCTCGCACGACGCGGAGCACGGCCCGAACGGGTTCGATCTCCACGCCCTCAGCGGCAACCTCTGCCGCTGCACCGGGTACCGTCCGATCCGCGATGCCGCCTACACGCTCGGCGACCCCGAAGCGGACGATCCGCTGCAGCAGCGGCTCGCGGCGCCGGCACCGGTCGCCGTCCCGACGGATGCCGAGGTCGACGGGTCGCGCTTCCTCCGCCCGGCATCCCTCGACGAGGCTCTGCGCCTGCTTCGCGACGAACCGGATGCCCTCCTGGTCGCCGGCTCCACGGACTGGGGCGTCGAGGTGAACATCCGCGGGCGCCGGGCGCCGCTCGTGATCGCGATCGAGCAGCTCGACGAGCTCCGCACCCTCCATCACACCGATGACGTGCTCGAGATCGGCGCGGCGCTCCCGCTCTCCGACATCGAGAAGCGCCTCGACGGCGCGGTGCCGCTGCTGGCTCAGCTGCTGCCGCAGTTCGCCTCCCGCCTGATCCGCAACCGCGCCACGTTCGGCGGGAACCTCGGCACGGGCTCGCCGATCGGCGACAGCCCGCCCGCGCTCCTCGCGCTGGGCGCCAAGCTCGTCCTGGCATCCGCCGACGGGGAGCGCGAGGTCGAGCTGTCGGAGTACTTCACGGGCTATCGGCAGACGATCCGGCGTCCGGACGAGCTCATCCGCGCGGTGCGCATCCCGCTGCCGCTCGCCACGGTGACCGCGTTCCACAAGATCGCCAAGCGGCGCTTCGACGACATCTCCAGCGTCGCGATCGCGTTCGCACTCGACATCGAGGACGGGATCGTGACCGCCGCGAAGATCGGTCTCGGCGGTGTCGCAGCCACCCCGCTCCGCGCCTACGCCGCGGAGGAGGCACTGATCGGCCGGCCGTGGAACGTCGCCACCGTGCGCGCGGCCTCCGAGATCCTCGGAGCCGAGGGCACGCCGATGTCCGACCACCGCGCGAGTGCGGACTACCGCGCGCTCATGCTCAACACCGCGCTGCTCAAGCTGTACAGCTCCACGGTCATCAGCTCGAAGGAGGTGTCGGCATGAGTGCTCTCGCCGACCGACCGGCCAACCCCATCGTGGGGCAACGCGCCGCCCACGAGAGTGCGGCCCTGCACGTCACCGGTGCGGCCATGTACACCGACGACCTCGCCGCCCACACCGCCGGTGTCCTGACCGCCTGGCCCGTGCAGTCCACGAACGCCCACGCGAAGGTCACCGTCGACGTCTCCGGGGCCTACGAGGTGCCCGGCGTCGTCCGCGTGCTCACCGCCGACGACGTCCCCGGCGTCAACGACGCGGGCATCAAGCACGACGAGCCGCTGTTCCCGAGCGAGTCGATGTTCTACGGGCACGCCCTCGTCTGGGTGCTTGGCGAGACGCAGGAGGCCGCGCGCCTCGGCGCCGAGCGGGTCACGGTCGAGTACGAGCCACTGCCGTCGCTCATCACCGTGCAGGACGCGATCGACGCGGAGTCGTACCAGGGCATCGCCCGCACGGTGCAGCGTGGCGACGCGGCATCCGCCCTCTCCTCCGCCGCGCACGTGTTCGAAGGCGTCACCGAGTTCGGCGGCCAGGAGCACT
>Ga0307406_10001636_pt1 | contig 12317 bp, 8 predicted proteins | sample 322Cmetagenome_3_FD_203706 | JGI IMG/M metagenome (GOLD analysis project Ga0307406, IMG submission 203706) | Maize rhizosphere microbial communities from greenhouse at UC Davis, California, United States - 322HYB-C-2 | ecosystem: Host-associated > Plants > Roots > Rhizosphere > Soil | place... | reverse complement strand
CACGCCCCAGGTGTTCTTCGAGCCATTGAGATCGAGGATGAACTCGACGTCGGTGTGAAAGCGCTCCGACATGAACTCCGCGATGCTGCGGTAGCTCATGCGCTTGGCATTCGCCTGCGCGGCGCGGTTGTGGGACAGGCCGGTGTCCACCCACTTGGAGACGATCTCTGGCACCACGGCCGTTGCGAAAGCATTCGGCACCGCCTTGCGCGCAGCGGCCATCACCGGTCCCATGTCGTCCGGCTCATGGCCGTGGATCTCATTCCACGAGGCCACCGCCTGAATGGTGAAACGGCCAGGCTTGCCGTCGATCACGCCGGGTCCGAAATTCGATTGATCGAGGAAAACTTGGAGACGGATCGCGTCCTCGCCGGTGGGCAGATTTGCAATCTCCGGCGCATCGGATTTCACGCTCGGCTTGTGCTCCGGCATCTTTACCACCCCCGGCGCAATCGGCGTGCACTGCGCCACCGCGATGGGGGCAGGAGCCGGAGCGGGTGGGGTAACTTTCTCTTTGGGAGTGATTTCCGACGGATCCACGGGCAGGGCCCGCAGGGGTTCGGCATCGACAGGGAGAACGGTAATGAGAATGGCGGCGGCGACGGAATTCCGGAACATCTTCGGCAAGTTTGAAGGTCGGGACACAGGGAGTATTTCAGATTTCTCCACGATGTCACGCGGCGAAGCCTAACGGTTGGAGAAGCTGGCCTGTCCCTGAGCAAGAAATCAGACCGCCAAGACGCCACGTTCACCAAGAGTCCTGATACAGATCCATGGAGGTCTTCACGACCCGTCCCGATTTCTCCCAAGGCCGGATTCTTCTCATTTCCAAGCGGCTCCGACTTGGCGTTCTTAGCGTCTTGGCGGTTCCCATTCTCACCGGTCGGGAAGCCGGAATCCCACGCGCGTGAATTCGGCTAAATTCCGCATTGCCAAACGAAAAGTCGCCGCCTAGCTTGCGCGCCCCGACGCCGAAGAGCCCCTTGGTGTAATGGTAACACTACGGATTTTGATTCCGTCTTTCCAGGTTCGAGTCCTGGGGGGGCTGCTCTTCGGGCCAGGCCTTTAGTCCTGTAGTGTAACGGTAGCACAACAGATTCTGACTCTGTTCGTCTTGGTTCGAATCCAGGCAGGACTGCCAACTTTTTGGCATGTGGTTTGAAAAAATCGGTCTGGGCGATCCGCGTGTCGGCGGTTCGATTCCGTGGGGAACTCCGCGATGCGGCGACGGATACCGTTCAAGAGCTCCAATTACTCCAGTATCCCTATGCTAACTGGAGTTCATCGAGTGGCAGAGTGTTAACCGGCTCTCATCTAGCCATCACCCGCTCGTCACTCGAAGCTCGATGCCGAGAAGGCCACATGCCCGATTGGTGGCCGTAAGAACGTTGCCACCCCCTCCGACAATAGAAGGGATGTCCGTGATCTGCGAGCCAGCGTTGGAAGTCTTGATACCACGGATCTTCAAGCCCGAACGTCTCCTCAGCCGCTGGTTTTACTGGAGGTCGAGCGGAGCAGCCTCCCATTCTCGAATCTCCTTCCGGACCTTCTCCAATGCTTCGAGCGCCTCCTGCTTCACTTTTCTTGTCAGGAGTTGTCGCGTCGAATCAATATATAGAAAGAGCATGGCGGAGATCCTTCGGCCCCGGAAAACCGTTCACTCGATGAGCGAGACCGCTTGTTCGATTAATCTAACCCAAGAACCACGGGAAACATGACCTGCAAACCCCACCACACACGGGCGATTCTTTCGGCCATCGCCTTGACCGCCACTTTGGGAGGCATTTCCAATACTTGGGCGGCGACGCCTTGTATGGATGTCCTCCATCTCTTCACAGCACCGGAGGTGCCCGCATTCGCTCCGAGCGAGATCGCGGTTCCGGACCGGCCGGCGGATGGATTCGTTCGTTCCGGGCTTCCGGGGGAGGGATTGGCGCGGCATCCGATGCTTTACGTGGGGGAGAACTACAACAAGATGTTCCTCGTCAAGGATGGCAAGGTGATCTGGACCTACGCCACCGGTCCCCGTCCTGAATTCGATGACGTCTGGATGCTTTCCAACGGCAACATCCTCTTCTCCCGGATGGAGTACGTGGCGATGATCACACCGGACAAGAAGGTGCTGTGGCGCTACGACTGCCAGCTTTCCAATGATTCGAAGAAGACCGAGATCCACGCCTGCCAGCCCATCGGATTGGACAAGGTGATGTTCGTGGAAAACGCGCTGCCGCCGCGGTTGAAGGTCGTCAACATCAAGACCGGAGCCACCGAGGTGGATCATGAGATTCCGTATGAGGCACAGCACGGGGTTCATGGCCAGTTCCGGCGCGCCCGCGTCACTGCGCAGGGAACCTACCTCATTTCCTACCTAAGCCTCGACCGCGTGGTGGAGTTCGACAAGGACTTCAAGGAGATTTGGCGATACGAGATCCCCAAGCCTTGGGCAGCCATCCGGTTGAAGAACGGCAATACGCTGATCACGAACGAAAAGGACAGCCTTACCCGCGAGGTTAATGCGAAGGGTGAAACGATTTGGGAGTTCAGCTGCCTCAAGGATCTGCCGGCGGAGTATCAGTTCACATCGGCGCCGCAGACCTGCACCCGTCTCGCCAACGGGAACACCATCTTCAGCTCCCGTGGCCAGAATGGCAAAGGGCCTCAACTCATCGAAGTGACCCCGGACAAAAAAGTCGTCTGGGTGCTGCAGGATTGGAAGACCCTCGGCGACGCCACCGCAGTGCAGATCCTGAACGATCCCGGGATCCCTGAAGTCCCGGGTGAATCAGAGCACTGACCCCCGTTATTGATGGAACGCTTCGACAAAAGAGCCCCTCCCGGCGAGAGACCGGAAGGGGCGTAGCTGAAGCACAACAATGAAGTAACAATCAATCGTGCACCGGAAGCCGACCGGGCACGATGTCATAGTGACAGGAATCCCGCCTCCAGCCATTCCGTGATCGCGTAGCTCTCTCGTCAATCCACCGCGAGGGGAAACGAGATCTGGAAGACCGCTCCCTCGCCGGGCTTGCTGACCAAGCGTACGCGGCCGCCTTCTTCATCGACCAAGCGCTTGACGATCGATAGGCCGAGGCCGGTGGATGCTTCGCCACCCGTCGGCCGAGCGCTCATGCGGGCGTAACGGGAAAAGATCTTTGGCAAATCCTCGGGCGCGAATCCGGGGCCGGTATCAGAGACCTCAAAGCCTGCTTCATTGCGATCAAGGACCCATTCCAAGCGCACGGTGCCGCCGGGCGGGGTGAACTTGATCGCGTTGCTCAGGAGATTGTCCGCCACACGCTCGACGACCCATTCGGCCACGGCGAGTTGGACGAGCGGAATACCATTCCGGTGTCCGAGCGTCAGGCCCTTGCTGGTGGCGGCAGGCCGGTGGCGTTCGAGCACTTTGGAAAGCACCGAGTGTAGATCTTGGCAGCGGGTGACTTGGCGCTCGCGGCGGGCGAGAGATTCCACCAAGCGCGAGGCTTGATCACTCGATTCGTCCAAGGCTTCCACCAGTGGAAGTAGCTCGCCGGGCAGCCGGTTGGCGCGCTCCTTCAGGAGATTGGTGGCCATCTGGATGCCAGCCAGCGGGGACTTGAGGTCGTGGATCACCACTTCCATCGAGCTTCTTTCCCGGTGGCGGGAAATCAGCAGCTCGATCTGTGCGGCGACCAGAGCAGTGAAATCCCGCACGGCCTCGATTTCGTCCTCCGTCCAATCGCGCGGACGCGTATCGATCACACAAAACGCGCCGAAGAGATGGTCGTCCGAGCCAGCCAACGGGAAGCCGAGGTAGGCGATGACGCCGAGGTCGGTGACGGCACCATTTCCCGAGACACGCGGGTCGAGTCTGGCATCGCGGATTATTAGCGGGCGGCCCTCGTTGACCGCATGCTGGCAAAACGAATGGCTGAGCGGCGTCTCGCGCAACTGGTCGTAGGGTGCAGGCAAGCCACAGGCCCCGGCGAAGACTTGGCGATCGGCATCGACCAGCGAGACAAGGCTGACCGGCACCCCAAGCATCCGCGTGGCGAGGGAGGTGATTCGCTCGAATTCCGGCTGGGGCCTGCCTTCGAGCAGACCGCTGGAATGCAGCGCTTCCAGCCGGGCTGGATCGGAAACCGAGGGAGGAGGTGTCATGCGCGCGCTACGCGTGATAGCGCGTCCGGCTTACAGCTGCAAGAACTGGCTGAAAGGAAGAAATCACCAATCATCGATCGGAGTGCCTGAAGAGATGAGACCGCTGACGCCAGGTGCAGAGTTCCCGCGGAAGATTAGCTGGTGATTTGCTTCAAAACCCGCCCTCGACGAACTCCACGCGCCAGAAGCGCTTGGCTTCTCCTACCACGGCGGGCTGTGTGAAGACCAGTGGCGCGCCCGTGCCGTCCCGCGTTTCGACCAAGCTCCAGCCATTGAGATCCGTACTGCTCCACAGGCGGTAGGACCAGCTCGGCTCGGAGGTGATGGTGATGCCGATCTGTGTCCGGTCACCATTGAAGGACACGTGCGGCTGGGGCTTGTGGGCGAAGTAAGCGGCGGCATCCCACTCCAGAACCGACATCCGGTCGGCGGTATTGGCGGGTGGCGTGTAGCCTTCGCCTTCCGAGGCCTGATAGAGGAAGTGAAGCTGGCGGTCGCGGTCCCACAGCTCGTTGTCGATGATCGGCTCGAAGTTCCCGAGGTTGTCGTGGGTCAGGTCGAATTCGATCCACACCTGCCGGTCCGGATCCTCGGCCTTCGGCAGGCTGTGGACGATGGTGATGCCATTGTCGCCGGAATCGTCGCGATAGGCGACGATGATGCGGTCTTGGTCGTCGTTTACCACGATGGGGCGGCCGAGATCGCGGACGGCGCTCTCGCTGAAACGCGTGCCGGTCGGGTCGTTGGTGCGATTGGAAACGGTGCGCGTTTGCCAGGTGCCGTTATCGTGGCGGAAGACTACCATGTACTGGCGGCGGAAGTTGCCGCTGGCGGTTTGCGGCGCCCACCAAGTCGCGGTCACCGGGTTGCCCGAGCGATCCAGGCAGGTGCTCGCTTGGTTGATCAGGCTGGAGCCCTCTGGGATGGTGACGATGGTTTCCGCACGGGTTGCTTCCACGCCGCTTTCCGCGTCGCGCGAAATCGGAAGGGAATAGAGCGTGCCATCGAAGCGCTGCCACGTCTGGCCCGCGTCGGTAGAGCGGCCGAAGCACAGCATGTTGTTCGTCTGGTAACCTGCGAAGCCGCCGGGAGAGCCGGGAGCCCCGGTTCCATTGACCGGCAGGTAGCGCCAGCACCAGGTGAGGATCAGGTCGTCGCCATCTGGTCCACCGAGCTGCGGCATATTGAGATACGCATTGTAATCATAGTCTGGTGCCCACGTGCCCTTGATGAAGGGCGCTTGCACACCGCCGTTCTGGTGAACTGGCGTCCACGTGTGAGTGGTCGTGTCCCAGCGGGTGATGAAGGTCTCGCCGCTTCCGGAAGCAATTTCGCGGAATATGAACAGCAGGTCGCCATCCGGCAGCTCCAGAAATTGCGGATACGTCACCGTGTTCTCGCTGCCGCTCATGGGGCCATCCACCCCTAGCACGATCGGGCCGGTGCCGGTAACGGGCGTGGTACTACGGGCATAGTGGAAGGCATCACCGTGCATGCCCCACGACACGTGCATGTAGCCCTCGCCATCGATGCCGTAGCTGATGACGTCATGGCCGTCGCCGATGTTGTTCGCGGTGAAGGTCGGATGGCGGAAGATTTCCCACTGCGAGGATCCGAGCGTGCGGCGACCGATCCAGATGGTGTTGTTGAAGGGTGCGGTCGCATCATACTGGTGACGGCCATACCACGTGATGAACTGCTGGTTCCCCACCGTCTTCAGCGACGAGCGGACGAAGGCGACCGTATTGATCGCCGAAGCTCCCGCGTATCCGAAGTCACTGGAGGCGTGATCGCTGTCATCCAGGGGCACCAGATTCACCGCCGTTCCGGCCGGGCGCGACCATGGATCGGCCGGGTTGGTGGCTGCGATGCGTTCCTGCAAGTTGCCGAAGCCGTCACCGTCCGGGTCCGCGCCGCCGTTGAGAGAAAGGTTGCCGAAGTGCGCCTGCTCCCAAGCGTCCGGCAAGGCGTCGGCGTCGGTGTCCGCCGCAATTGACGCGCGATGATTCGGAGCCGAGCCATTCGCGAGTTCCACCCCGGTGATTTCTCCATCGCCGTCCGGATCGCCGGTAGGTCCTTGGGAAAGGTAGCCGAAGTAGTGGATCTCCGAAGCGTCGAGCAAGGTATCCGCATCGGTGTCCGTGGGCGTGGAATTTGGATCCACGGGATTACTGCCCGCTTGGTATTCGGCGAGATCGGTGCCGCTGTCGCTGTCGTGGTTCGCGTCGCCGAGGCCGGACAGCTCGCCGAGCGTCGGAGCATACAGGAGCTCCCATGCGTCGGGTAGCAGGTCGTTGTCGGCGTCGGTTTCGAGATCGATCGGCCCGAAGAGGAACTGATCCGCACCGCGGGCGACTTTGCTAATGCGGACCTCATCGATCAGGCCGAGCAGCCCTTCGGTGGAATTCCCAGTGATGCGAGCTTCATTGCCGATCACCAACGGTCCGGTCACGCTGACGGTCATCGTCTCGGTGGTCGAGCTACCGATTAGATTGGCGGCGGAAACCGAAGCATCCACCAGGGTCCAGTAGAGCCGCGTCGTCGTCCCGTCGTAGGTGACAGCGACGTGATACCAGTTCGCCGCATTGAAGGCATGGGTGCCGGTGGTGGGGATCGTAGCCGTGGCCGCAGCGGAAGCGGTGGCAATGAAGTTGAACTCAAGTTGGCCAGTCGAGTTCACGCGGAATTGGAACCCGCGCGCGGAGAGAGAGCTGTCGGTGCAGGCGATCTCTCGCTGGCTTCCAGTGATCGAGGGAAGCTTGACCAAGGCCTCGATGGTGAAGTCTCCGCTGCTGCCCGTGAAAGACGAGTGGGCCACCGCGTCCGGGCACGTGCTGGCGGTGCCGACCTGGAAGCCGCCGCTATTATTTGCATCCAGCCCGATGCCCAGATTCGGGGCAGAGACGTTTGCCGCGTTGCCGAAGGCGGAGGAAAACCCTGTCGCTCCGAGCACTGTTATACTAGCCGGTTGGGCGTTAGTCGCGTGATTCGCCAGCGTCGCCCCATCGAAGGCGATGGCGGAACGTCCTTCTGAGACCGCATTTGCAGCCACGGATGTCCCGGCGGCCTCGTTGAAATGGAACAGATGCACCGTATCGGCGTCCTCGACATAGGGACCGGTGACGACCGCGTGCACAGGGAGCACGGCCAGGAACGCGAATAGACGGGCGACGAACGTCATGGAATTCCCAGCATGCCCTCAACCCTCCTGCGTTTGGAAGGCGAGCCAACCATCTCCCCCCTAAAGGGGAAAAAATGAGGCCGGATCCGCCCCCCGACGAATCCGGCCTGTTTTGGGTGTACACCACACTACTTCCAGCCGGAAATCATGCTATGCAGCTGCAGCCTCGTTGACCCCACGTTTGAACATTCCTCCCATGGCAATGCCCGTCAACGTGCCATCTGCCTCGTTCTCGGCGGCCAGTGATTCGTGAAGGGAGTGGGCGTCGTCTTCGAATTCGAGGCATTCCGCAAAGGCGTGGGCGACCCCATAGGCGGCGATTTCGTAGTGCTCGATTCGATTGAGCGAGGCAATCAGGACGGCATCGCGGACGCTACCCGGCGTAGCGTGGTCCATTCGCCTTTTCGTTTCCCGGATCAGACCTCGCATTGCCTCACACTCCTCTCCTCCGGGGTTAAGCCCGTGTTGGAAGAAAAGCTCCTGGAGGCGTGTGCGCTGCTCGCGGCCTTGGCCTAGCTGCCCGTTGAGGGTTTTGCGGAGCTTGTCGTCGGTGGCGCGGCGGGCCAGTTCCGGGAGCGCGGCGACAAGCTGCGATTTGGCACTGAAAAGGTCGCGGAGTTGATCGTAGTAGAGCTGTTCGAGGTTCGTTGTCATGGCTTCGAGGGGTTTGCTAGGGGATAGGAATGCAGCACCCGTGCCTTTAATGCAACTTGCTGAAAATCAGTGGTTGCGTCGGGTGTGATAGGTCCCTCGGATGCATTGTGCAATTCGCAAAAAACCCGAGTTGTCGCAAGTTGCATCCGTTTGTACTCGTTCGTTAGAAGCATGCCGGATTTCTGGCTTTCTGCGTCGTTAGAGCCGGAACCTTATTGGGAAACACCCATGGAAACCCAAACCCTGACGGAAGCCGAACAGCGTGCGGTGATCTCGAAAATCACCCGGCGGCTGATCCCGCTGCTCTTCGTTTGCTACATCGTCGCCTACATCGACCGGATCAACGTCGGCTTCGCGAAGGAACACCTGGAGCCGGTGCTTCGGGTGGATCCCAAGATCTTCGGCGAGGTCTTCGGGACGGGCGCGGGTCTATTCTTCATCGGCTACTTCCTCTTCGAGGTGCCGAGCAATCTTGCCCTGCAGAAGTTTGGGGCGCGCGTGTGGATTGCCCGCATCATGATCGTCTGGGGGATGGTCTCGCTGGGCTTCATGTTCCTGAACGGGAAGACGACGTTTTATGTGATGCGCTTTTTGCTGGGGGCTGCCGAGGCGGGCTTTTTCCCGGGAATCATCCTCTACCTGACCTTCTGGTATCCGGTAAAGGAGCGGGCGAAGACGGTGGCGCTGTTCGCGCTGGGTGGTATCGCTGCCGGGATCGTTGGCTCACCCCTTTCCGGAGCGCTGCTGAAGATGGATGGCATCCTAGGCCTCGAGGGGTGGCGATGGATGTTCTTTCTGGAAGCGATTCCGGCGATCATCCTCGGCGTGATCGTGTTGGCTTGGTTGCCGAATGGTCCATCGGAGGTGAAGTGGCTGAAGTCCCATGAGAAGGAGTGGCTTCAGAAGACGCTCGCCGCGGAGGCTGTCGAAGTACCGGGTGTGAAGTACCGGCTGGTAGACGCCTTCTCTGACTTCCGGGTGTGGCTGCTCTGCCTGCTCTACTTCCTGGTGAACGTGGCCGGCTATGGCTACGAATTCTGGGCGCCGTCGTTGCTCAAGACGTTGCTCCCGAAGGCGGACAGCTTGGAGCTGGGCCTTTGGAATACGCCCGCGTACGTGGCGGCAGGTGTGGCGATGCTGATGGTGGGCCGCCGCTCTGACCGGACGGGCGAGCGGCGTTTTCACGTTGCTGTTCCAGCAGCGATTGCCGCGGGTGGTGCGGTCCTCGCCGCTTTCGCGGGAAACCCATGGTTGGGGATGCTCGGGATGGTGATCCTGCTAGCCGGCCAGAAGTCCACGCTTGGGCCTTTCTGGGCGCTCGGCACCGCGGCACTTCGCGGCACGGCTGCTGCCGGGGGCATCGCCCTCATCAACTCAGTGGGCAATCTCGGTGGCTACTTCGGTCCGAAGATCGTCGGTATGATCAAGGATCAGACCCACAACAACACCACCGTGCTGCTCTTCCTCGGCGGCGCCCTGCTGCTGCTCGGTGGACTGGCGCTGATCCTCAAGGCAGCTCCCAAGACTGCCATCTAACAAAAAGGAGGCGCGGACCGTGTTCCCCCCCAGGAATCCGATCCGCGCCTTGGTTTAAGCTGGAACCACCTCGAACTCCGCCGGTGGAAATTCCCCCCGGAATTCAGCACCGGCAATGAAGTCAATTCAGTTGCCAACCCGGCTCGCCCTGCGAACAGGGCTAACGCTTGGGACAAAGTGCCATAAAACGAACAATTCCGAAGTATCTAGTGCCCGCGAAATCGGCCACTTGCTCCCAAAATCGGACATCGGCGATGACGCACCTCACTCACGCGCCTTTTCCATGGCGGCGCGGATCGTTTCCGGAGCGAGATCCTGAATCGTATTGTGCCTCCCGCCGGGAATCTCGGTATAGCGGACGATTCCGGGGAACTCCTTCGCCAAGTCGCGCGACATGGTTACGGGGATTGCTTCGTCGTTGTCGCCGTGGAGGATGAAGACCTCGGCTCCTCCACGCTTCTCCAGTTCTCTCAGCCGGGCTCGATTGTCGAACCGGTGCCAGACCAGAAAGCCGAGATCGACGCCGAACATCGCCTTGGTCATCTGCATCGAGCTGGTGAAGGGCGCGAGGAGCACGCCGCGGCGAATGTCATATTCGTCCGCAGCCATCAGGCAGACGGCGCTGCCGAGGCTGTGGCCGAAGAAGCGTAGCTTCGGCTGATCGGCGGGCAGCGACCATTTCAGGGACTCCATCGCTGTAGGCACCACGGTTTTGAGATTCCGCCGGATGGTTCCCGGCCGCGGATTTCCTTCGCAGGCACCATAGCCGGGAATATCGACCAGCAACCAGGCGTCCTGCCGCGGGCCGTGCTCGCGCACCCAATTGGACCAATCGAGCGCGAGGGTGCCATTGCCGCCGACGACCAGCCACAGGCGTTCCGGTTTAGGGGTGGGGGACAGCAGGTAGGCCTGCTGCTTCCCCTCGTCCGTGGCGTAATTGATGACCGTGGTTCCGGGCTCCTCATCCCATTTCGTCACGTGGTCCGGCCCGTACGGGCGGGGGAAGTAGATGAGCTTGCTCTGACAGCCGGTGAGAAGGGCCAGGAAGCCGGTGATGGATGCGAACATGATCACGGAAATCCGGCGGAAGAGGCGCATGAGCGGGTCTTAGCAGCGCGGCGCGACGGCGTCGAGATGCTGACACTCCTGCTTGCGAGAACCAGCGGGATCCCGTTGTAATCTCAGATCATGAAAACCCCGCTCCTCGCCTTTCTGCTGAGTCTGCCCGTCATGGCGGAAGATCTCCCGTCGATCGCCGCCATGAAGTCCGCTGCCGATGCCTTCCTCGGATCGCTCGACGATGCGAAGCGAGGTCAGGCCGTGTTTCCCTTCGAAGGCGACGCCCGGGAGAATTTCAAGTTCACCCCGCAGACTCGCACCGGGCTGCCCTTCAAGGATATGACCGAGGCCCAGCGCGCTGCGGCCTCGAAGCTGCTGGACGCCGTGCTGAGTGAGAAGGGCAAGCTGAAGGCGACGCAGATCATCACGCTGGAAGGCGTGTTGCGGGAAATCGAGAAAAAGCCCGACTACCGCGATCCTGAGAAGTATTACGTCTCGATCTTCGGCAAGCCGGGCGATGAAAAGGGCTGGGGCTGGAAGTTCGAGGGCCACCATCTTGCGCTCAACTACACGGTCGTTGGCGCTCAGGAGTTTTCTGTCACTCCGTCGTTCTTTGGCGCGAATCCGGGCGAGGTGCGCGAGGGCGAGCACAAGGGACTGCGGGTGCTGAAGGCCGAAGACGAACTTGCCCATGCGCTGGTCAACATCCTGCTCGAAGGCGGAAAGAAGGATGTGATTTTCAGCGATAAAGCTCCCGCAGAAATCCTCACCGCTGAGAACCGCAAGGTGACCGCGCTTGATCCGGTCGGCGTGGCCGTCGCCGACATGTCCGAACCGCAGAAGAAGGCGCTGCTAGAGCTGATCTCTGAATACTTGGATCGCCATCGCAAGGACCTCGCGGATGCGGACATGAAGAAGATCGAGAAGGCCGGCCTTGATAAGGTCCGCTTCGGCTGGGCCGGCGGCACCAAGCCCGGTGAGGCGTGGTACTACCGGATCCAAGGTCCCACTTTCCTGATGGAGTCGGCAAACGTGCAGAACAACGCGAACCACGTCCACGAGTCCTGGCGCTCATTCGATGGTGACTTTGGACGGGATATCCTTTCCGAGCACTACCAGCAGCACGAGAAGGATGGGGGAGCGCATTGAACTGGAGTCATTTTGATGCGCGGTCCGTTTCAACCTTCATTCCCGACAGGGACTGTCGTAGTTGTGATCGGGTATGCGCACGATTCTTATTCTGCTGCTGGCTGCTTCACAGGTTGGGGCTGAGCCCGACGAACCCAAGAAGCCAAATGAGAGGGAATTACAGGTCGCAAGCGCTGAATATTTCCGCGACGTAGAAGCAGCGCGGACGAAATACCGCTCAAAGCTTGCGGCGATCTTGGAGCAGGCGGATGCCGCGGAACTCTACCAATTCGACGGGACTACGGAAGCAAAGGCTCCCGAAGCTCAAGAGGCAGACTACTTCCCCATCGTCCCCAACGGTCAGGTCTCGAAGATCAACGCGCGCAAGCGATTGACCGGTGAGAAGCTGTCAGAATGTCGGAAAGCGACCGCCTTGCTCCTTACGAAATCAGGAGATTCAGGAGTTCTTTGTCATTACCCCGCTCACGGAGTTCGCTTTGTCCGAGGCGACGAGGTGATCTTCGAGACCTCGATTTGCTGGAAGTGTGAGAACTACTACGTCGCTTATCCGGACGACTTGAATGCCTCTTGGGTAGGAATCGCCGCGTCGGAGCTGAAG
>Ga0307406_10001635_pt1 | contig 12318 bp, 16 predicted proteins | sample 322Cmetagenome_3_FD_203706 | JGI IMG/M metagenome (GOLD analysis project Ga0307406, IMG submission 203706) | Maize rhizosphere microbial communities from greenhouse at UC Davis, California, United States - 322HYB-C-2 | ecosystem: Host-associated > Plants > Roots > Rhizosphere > Soil | place... | reverse complement strand
TTGTCGGCGTAGGCGACAACGACTCGGTCGTCGTCATTGCGCTCAATCCTGAGACAACTGCAGATGCAGTACGACTTGCAGGCGAGGATGCTGCGGGTGATGATTCCAACTCGACCTCAAGCGTGGCTGAGGAGAATTCCTCGCTCGGGTCGGAAGCAGAATTGACCCGTGACCCCGCACGGGTGGTGACCGAAGGGCCGGGGGTCCAGGAGGATGACAGGTGAATAAAGGGAACGCGGAGCAGCAGCCATCCGCAGATGCGCCGAAAGGCCCGAGCTCCCCGAACCGCGTCGAGGCAGGTCCGCAGGCCCGCCAAGGTGTTCAAGACCCTCCAGCAACGCCTGGTTCAGACGGCAAATCGAACGGGGGCGGGTCTCTGGGAAGCCCCAAGAGCCCTCAGGATCGGGCTGCCGCCGCTGCAGCCCCTCCGACGACCAAGGCCCCAGACGAAGAGCATCAGAAGTCCAACGGACAGGGCCAGGACGCCCGTCCGGGGCAACCAACCACCACGCGGGCGGGTGGTGCGAGCGCTGGGACGGTCAAGGGAAGTCCCGGGTCGCAATCTCCCGCAGCTGCCGTACGGCCGCAACCGACTGCTCGCCCCGCTGCTGGATCCACCACCGGGCGCAATCCAGGTGGACCCACCAGTGCTCCGCCCGTTGCATCCAAATCCGATCAGCCGAAATCTGGTCAGCCGAGAGCGCCGCAGCCGGCGGCGCAGCAAAAACCGGCCCAGCCGCCATCGGGTCAGCTAAAAGCACCACAATCCCAATCTGCACAGCAGCCCGCGACTCAGCAACGTCCACAGCCGCAGCCTGGCGGCCGACCGGCAACCGTTCAACCTCCGGCTCAGCCCCAGGCCACAGCACCGCCCGCGACAACGCCAGCGGCTCCAAACGCCGAGCCGCCTCAAAATCCATCGCCTAGCGGTGTACCCGTGTGGGATCCGCCGCCGCCACCACAACCTAAGCAATCACTGTTCGCCCGACTAGGAATCGGGAAAAAGGCTGCTCAGCCCGAAGGCGATGCAGACCTTCCGGCCGCGCCCCAAGCGCCGGTAGCGATACCACCCGGCGGGCCGCTGGCGTCTCAAACGCCAGCTGGCATGGGCACTGCTGGCTCATCGGCCGGTACGCCGACACAGCCGAAACCGAGCGCACAGGCTGGCGCCGCAACACCGTCGAGCCCCAGGCCTCAGCCTGGTACGCAGCCGCACCCGAAACCAGGGCCGCAATCATCCGGCGCTCAGCTTGTGGCCAAGCAGGCTCCACCGACCGGCCCAGGAGCGTCAACAGCTGCCGCAGCGGTAGCGGGTGCCGGGCCCATGGCCGCCCCGCCTCAAGTTCGTCCACAGCCGCAGACCGGACGACCCAATGTGCCCCAACCTCAGAAGGCGCAGCCGCCAGGTCGCACGGACGAGAGCAGCGGGCGTACCCCACCTATGCCAGGCGGTGCCGGCCAAGCACCAGGCGCTCCTCCGCCCGGACCGCATGCCCGGATGCCGGCTGGACCCGTTGCTCCCGCGGTCCGTGCGCCGGCAGCACCGACGCATCCGGGAGCTCCAGGGCCCTTCCCGATTCCGGCCCCGGTTCAGGCGCTGAAGGATTCGACGACCGGAGGCACGCCGATTGTTCCGGCGGCTCCGGCAGGGGCTTCCGAGGTACATCCAGCCGCGAAGACCAAGGTCGGCGTCGCACGGCGTACCCGAAAGGCGCGGCTGCGGTTGTCCCGATTGGACCCATGGTCGGTGATGAAGACGTCGTTCCTGTTCTCGATCGCAGCGGGCATCATGCTGGTTGTTGCGGTGTACTCGATTTGGGCGGTGCTGAGCACCTCACACCTGTTCGACTCGATCAACGAGATCGTGCGCAGCGTGGTGTCGACGCCCGGCGACACGACACCGTTCCGGATCCAGGAGTACATCAACACCCAGAAGGTGATGGGTGTGACGGCCTTGATCGCCTGCGTGGATGTGGTGATCTTCACTGCGCTGGCGACTCTTGGGTCGTTCCTGTACAACCTCGCGGCCACCATGCTCGGCGGCCTCGAGATCACCCTCGCGGAGGACTAATCATGCTGACAAGTCTGAAGATTTGAGGCGCTTGCTCGAGATCAGCTAGCCTTTGAGTTTGTGCCCATCACGGGCATCGTCATCATTACGGGCCTATAGCTCAGTCGGTTAGAGCGCTGCCCTGATAAGGCAGAGGTCAGTGGTTCAAGTCCACTTAGGCCCACCCCTAGAGCACCTAGTCAGCAGCAATTTCCTGCGGCCGGCGATCCAGACCGGCGCGAAGGTGATGGACCGGCTGTTCAGCATGGACCGTAGACAAGCAGATTGACAAGCAGGTTGGACCGGAGCTGGGAGTCACACACGTTCCGGCATCCTCGCCAAGCGCATGATGGCTGATTATCTGCGTTGCGGCTTCGCCACCGCGACATGGGTGTGCAGATCCGGGTCAGCGGCACGGCTGTCGCGGTGGGTGAACGCGGCGAATCACCCGGCGTCTGGCTCGGCTCCGGCCTGATTGCACTTCTGATGAATCTCTGCGCCGCTCGATCGAACCGCTTCCGCTCACCAAGTGCCTCGTCACGTTCCTGCATGCCGTTCCGCAGGAGCCTGTACGCGTCGTTAGCGAACTCGAGGAGCCCTGCTTGCATGATCACTCAACACAGCGACATCCACCTGCCAGGACTCACCGACAGCATGGATTACAAAAGACTGCAGCGTTACGGGTTTCCTCGTGAACCCCACGGCGCGGCCGATGAGTTTGTGGCTCCCGGCCGGTCCAAGCTCGTGACACCCTAGGAAAGGACACCGCCATGTCGGAGCTTCTCGTCGACTTCATCACCTCCCTGGACGGCTACGCATCGGGAAAGGGATGGCCCGGGTTCTGGGGCCTCGAGGGCCCGGAGTACCTCGCTTGGCTCGGCGAGCAGCCCGAGGCCACCTACCTCATGGGAGCGAACACCTACCGCCTGATGTCGGGCTTCGCCGCCGGCGAGGTCCCGGATGGTCAAGACGAGTTCAGGGCCGAAGAAGAGGCGTCCGTCGACGAGCTCACGCAAGCGTCCAAGGTGGTGTTCTCCTCCTCACTCGAGGAGCCACTGACCTGGGCCAACTCCACGCTCGTCCGCGACGACGCCGTCGAGGCGGTCCGCGCCATGAAGTCGAGTGGCTCGGGGCTCCTCAGCACGATCGGCAGCCTCAGCCTGTGCCGGTCCCTGCTACGAGCCGGACTCGTCGACCGCTTCCGGGTCGTGATGTTCCCGGTGATCACCGGGGCCACCGGCGAAGAACGCATCTACGACGGTTATCCGGACGTCGCCCTCGAGATGATCGAGCACCGCACCTTCGACGGCCGCATCCAGCTGGTCGAGTACAAGCCCCGCGTGCTCGAGCACCCGCCGCTCGGCGCGCCTGCGTGACCACGGGCCCCACGCGAGAGATGGCAAGGGTCAGATGCGGGCAAGACTGGCTAGGGCCGCGTGCTCAGAAGAGCGCCAGCGACCAGCCTCGGATGTCTTCCCAAGCTGAGAAGGAGCAGCCGATCGAGCAGCCTACGGCCCGATCAGTGACGGACCTGCTCGCGTCGCCGTGGATGGCAGCAAGCGCAGCAGCGATACGGCGGACCTCACGCTCGCGACTCGTAATGCGTAGGGCTGGAGTCTTCGCTTCGCTGCGGGCCGCGTCGCGGGGCCCGCGGGTCACACGGCCCTCAATGGCTCGGCCGTGCCTACTTTCGCACGCGGAAGCGGAGCATCGTCACGGGACCTGACTGCCTATTGCTGAACGGTTCCAGATCGATCCTGCCGAGGCCCGAGGTCGAGAAGCGCACGCCGTCGCCAAGCAACACTGGCAGGACATACACCAGGACCTCGTCGACGAGCCCTCGCTGCAGGCACTGGCTGGCCAGGTCGGCCCCGAGGATCTCCAGGTTCTTCCCACCCGCGGCAGCGCGTGCCGTGGCGACGGCCTCCGCGAGATCGCAGGTGAGAAAGGTGACCCCTTGCTCCGGCTCGTCCGGTGGCTGGTGCGTCAGGACGAACACCGGCCCCCCGTCGTAATCGGTGTCCTCGTCGGACATCCGCTTGCCGACCTCGTAGGTACCCCGGCCGACGAGCATGGCACCAGTGGCCTGCATGACCTCAGGAAACGGGTCCTCTTTGAAGAACTCGAGGATCCATCCCATCGCGTTGTCGGGGCCAGCGATGAAGCCGTCCAGCGACATCGCCCTGTTCACCACGACCTTGCCCAGGCCAGCCTCTGTGTCGCTCATACCGGTGACGACCCGAGGCAAGTCACGAAGTCATCGGCGTCGATGAAGCAATCAGGCGGACCGTCGTTCACAAGGCTGGATCGTAGTCCGGAATCCTGGGGCTAAAGCCCGGGCGCTGATCTCAGTTGCTGATCAACTCATGATGTCGGGTCGGGCTGCTTGTCGATCTGCTTGTCAACGAGCCCACGGAGCGAGCGACACCACCGGACGACCGTGGACCCCTCTGTCGGTCACCCACAGCTGAACAGCGGTCACCGGGCCCACCTGATAAGGCAGAGGTCAGTGGTTCAAGTCCACTTAGGCCCACCCACCTGACCAGGGGATTCGCCAGACGCCCGACGCTCCGGGGCGGGTCCGAGTAACAAACTGAGTAACAGCGCCCGGCCACAGTCATGCTCCGAACAACCGATCCATGACCGTGGCCCCTGTCTGGATTACCGGCTTCAGCTGGTGCCGGTAGACCAGTTCGGTGACCGTCGTCCCGCTGTGGCCGACCAGCTGCGAGATCTCGTCCAGCGGCACGCCCGCGTCCGACAGCAGCGATACGAAGGAATGACGCAGCTCACGGGGGGTCCACATTGCGGGGTCAAGACCTGCGCGCAGTCGGTCTGCGAGCTGCTGCGCTCGTTGCTTCCTCAACGCCTCGACACACCTGGCCGGCAAGGCGAGGGTCCGTCGCGACTTCCTGGTCTTGGTGTCGCCGTCAGATCGAACCGACCGCCACACCTCGATGTGCGGTTGTGCCGCGTCGAGACGAAGATGGTCCCAGCGCAGCGCTCGGAGGTTCTTCTGTCCGGCACCCGTCAAGAGCGAGACGACGATGTAGTTGTGCAGCCAATCGGGAGCCGTCTTGATCGTCGGCCTGCTCGGGAAGCAATGACTTCGACTGTCGCCCAGGCCCGCTCGGCCAACTCCACGACGTTCCGTCGAGCAAGATCCCTGGCCATCGCTCTCTTGACCGAGCGATTCAGACAGGCGTGGACGCGATGAAGCGGTTCGGTACTAAGCGACTTCGCACGATCAGCAAGCCACCTCTTGACTTCCGACGCAGTCAGATCGCGTAACTTCCGAGCACCGAGCAACGGGATGATGTGGGTCGAGCACAAGAGCCGATACTTCGCCACAGTGGACTCGCCGTGCTTAGCCAGGCCGAACGCGAGCCAGTCCTCGACGGCCTGGCCGACCGTATAGTCCTCAGCCCCGAGCACGACACCGTCTTCGCGGTCCCGCAGTAGGGCCCGAAGCTTCGCCTTCGCCTCCGTCTTGGTTCTGCCCGAGCCTCGACGGACGATTCGCTTACCCCGGCCGTCGTACCCGATCGTCGTCGCCGCTATCCACCGCTGACGTCTCTGATCCCAGCTCAAGCCGCCATCACCGTTGGCACGGCGAGTCATGCGACACCCTCAAGCGAAGACACGTAGTCGTCCAGCGCTCACACTGGTACGAGCCGCCTGCGCCCGCATTTCACGGTCCGCAGCCGACCGGACCGGATCAGCTCGTAAAGCTGAGCTCCGGGGCTGAAGACCAGGCGGACTTGGTCGGCATCGGCGAGCCGAAATGCCACGCGGATCGGGAACAGGTCCCGGGCGGGCAGGACTTCCTTGCGCGGGTCTTGGATGGCGCCGACAACCGAGATTCCGACCGCCCGCCCTTTGGGACAGCAGGAGCCCGAGAGCATTGTCGATCCGCCGCCGGATGTCTCGCTCGTTCACGTAGCTGAGTGCGGCCAGCTCGTCTGACAGCTCCCATGCTCGACGCAGCAACTCCACCACGACCCGCACCCTGAGCCATGCCCTCAACGTGCTGGCGGTTGCGTTCCACTGAAGCAAGATCGAGGCTAGCCGTAGCCGTACGGCTACGGCGAGGGAAGTCCCGATGGACTCGTTGAGGAGGACCTGTGCTGATTACGGGCGCTCACGACCTGAACACCTTTTGTCAGCTCATCCCCGCCGTTTCCTGATCGAGCCCGTGTTGAACGGTCCGGGCTACATCGTCAGCTCCGGCGCCGACACACGTTCCGGCTGGCTCCCTCGATCTGATCAACGCCATGGCCTGCATCGGATAGTCCGGAAGATCGGTTCGCGGACTTGGAAAACGGGTGAATGGACCCCAGGGCGCAATCGGCCGCGTCAGTCGATTGCGCACAGGGAATACAGCGCGAGTTACGGAGTCAGGACACCAGCTGTCTTCGCTGCTCCGATGGTGATTGCCGATGGGTTGAAACCTTTGGCGATCAGCCAGATGCCGAAGAATATTTCAAATAGACCGCCCGGAATTGTCGCCACGAGGCCGGTGCCGGCGAAGCCGAGGATCTCCAGCACGCATCCAGTTGCAAAGATTGCGTATCCAACGAGGCCCCAGACCGCCAAAAACCGCGGGACGAGGTTCGACCGAAACAGCAGATAACAGAAGAACAGACTGCCCAGGCCGAGCCCAACCATCGCCACGTTGTAGGCCAGGAAGTTCCCATTGATCGCAAGGGCGCGCAGCGTCTCGAAGTAGGAGGCATCAGCAGCGCCTGCCTCTGTGTAGCTCCGACTAACGATTACTAGCGACAGGAGGCTGATCACGCCCACGGCGAGGATAGTCCCCTCGAAAATCCTGGTGGCGAAGTAACCCAAGGCGATGTTCTTGTTGTGCGGCCTCAGAATCGGCAACATCAGCGCCCCGATGCCAATCACTAGGGCGGAGTTCAACAGCATCCACAACGCACTAGCCGTGAACAGGGTGCTCGCCGAAACATTTGACAGATAATCCGGGGCTGCCGCGATGCCCATGGCGATCGCGCTCCCTACGCCGTAGGTCAGGTATCCACCGAGGACCAACATTCCAACGATTCGTGCTGTTCGTCTGGTTGAGCTCAGCTCCTCCTGCACGACTTCCCGCCCATTGTCATACCGCAGCCGCGGGGCTTCGGCAGGCGCCTCGGCCACCAACACTGCAGTTCTTGTCGTCTCGTCCATCTCTTGCTCCATCCGTTGTCATCCACAACGGTGGGCTACGTCCCGGGCAACCCGAGACTGAGACATACGGTGCAAGTCCTGCCCGTAAGGCTGATGGGGCGCGATCGCTCACCGCCCTTAGTACCCAATGTAGCCGTACAATGTACGAATCCGTTAATCGGAGCGAGATGTCTACACGAGTGAGAGTCGCAAGAGACGCGTTCACTCAGCCGGAGAGCGGGTGGTGCTCGCCATCGCCATCGCTACGCCCGGCGGGGTCGGCTCGCTGACGATCCGCTTGCTCGCCCAACACCGCGGCGTCAAGCCGATGGCGATCAGAACTCGCCTCCTAACCGACACGAGTAGCCGCGCGGATGAACCCGCACTTAGCTTAGAGATGTGTTCCCAAGCTGAGAGTGGCCCTGGCAGCCACGTTGGCAGCCAACGGGCAGGACTGAGCCAGACCACCGGGGACGACGGCGAACGGGTGGAGGCGTGGTGGGACTCACCCAGACGCCTTGCTTGCGACTCGTAATGCGTAGGTCTGCAGTCGGCGATGACCGACGTCTGCGTACCAAAGTGAGTAACAGCGCCTCCGCCGACACGTGCACCCACATGGATAGTCCCGGACCTTTGTACGCGGGCGCTCGCCTCCGACCCGGCGGCCGGGCATCCCTGATAAGGCAGAGGTCAGTGGTTCAAGTCCACCTAGGCCCACCCCTAGCACCCCTGGTCAGCGGCAATACCACTCAACGCCCGTCGCGGACATGCTCGCGATACTCGTCAGCCTTGAGGAGAAAGGAGGCCCAGATGGCGCCGAGCGATTGGGTACTGGACGAGCTCGCCGCGGTCGAGCACGCGGTGATCGCGGAGTACCTACAAATCGCGTACGGACTCGGTCATCGTCTTCCGGATCCGGCGCCCGGGCCGGCGGGACCCGCGATCGCCGACGCCGCCCAGAAGATCTTGAGCATGGCGCAGTTCGTCGAGATGAAGCACCCTGAAACTGGTCAACGAGTTCCTGGTGTCTTCCGGTCGTCCGGCGCAGTTCGGCCAAGCTGTCGGGATCGACCACAGTCTTGGGTCAGGCGCGATGACTGTCTTCGGTCCGCTGCGGGAGGACGACCTGCTCGCCCTGGTGGAGCGGGAGACCGCACTGGCCAAAGCCGTCGACGCCCGGTACGCCCGACTCCGGCCGGAGGTGGATCCGGATGACCGGGCCTAGGCTTGGGCCCAACGCTGGAGCTGGTGCTGGATCGCTGTGGGCATCACGCCGAGGACATGGCTGAGTTCACCGGCATGCTGGCCTCGCTGAACAGCGCGGACTACCTCCGCGTACGCCGGCAGACGCCATCCGGTGCGCTCGAGCAGGCCCTGCACAAGGCGGGTCAGTCCCACTATGGGCTGATCCTCGCCCTGCTCAGTTGCGAGCCTGAATCACCCGTACCGCAGACGGTGCGTCGGTGAAGACGTAGAACAGCTCGTCGCCTTCCGATCCCGGCTCCACACCGACCAGCCAAACGCCTCACGCGGCATCGCACCAGACGCCAGGCGACACCTCTTGGTATCAATCGCGGGCGGGGGCGTGTCTCTTACTTGACGCGGCGCCCGATACGAGGCGCCCAGCACAGGAAGAACCATGCCATGGCTGATCTCAACCCGCAGCCGCTTCCGCCTCGCCAGATCGGGGTGACCGTACACGTTCCGCCCGAGATCCTCAGCAACCTCGACTCGTTCCAGAAAGTCCAGGCCAGCGTATTCGGCCGGTTCGGCTGTCCTGAATGCAACTCGGGCATTCAGATCGACTGGAGGCAGATCGCGGAGTTCGTTGTCACGCCCGAGCTCGATCTCAAGCCGGTCGCACCCGCTGCCCAGCAGTTCGGCTGATCTGGCGCACGGGCATGACGTGGTCACGGCTCGACCTCGGTGTCGGCATCATTGCCCTCGGCTCGCTCGATCAGCTGTGGCCCGGAATCGCGGACCTGGTCGACGTTGTCGAGGTCGAGCCGCAGACGTTGTGGGTGAGCCGGCGTAGGGGTGGACAACACATCGCCGCTGAGCCGCTGAACTGGCTGCGGCGCTGCAGTCGTCCGCTGCTGTCCCATGGCGTCGGCTTTCCGGTTGGCGGCACCCAGGCTCCCGACCGCGACGGCGTCCGAGCCGCGGCGCGATCGGCCCGCGACCTGGGCGCCATGCATTGGAGCGAACACCTAGCCTTCAACGCAGTTGGTAACGCGTACGCCGGGTTCCTGCTGCCGCCGGTCCAGACTCCCGAAGCGGTGACCGCCGCCGTGAAACACATCGGGTACTACCAGGAGCTCTACGACCGACCGTTCCTCGTGGAGACCCCGACCAACTACCTGCGCCCGGTCCAAGGCGACCTCGACGACGGCGCGTACGTGGCGACGATCGCCGAGCAGGCTGACTGCGGCATTCTTCTGGACCTCCACAACATCTGGACCAACCAACGCAACGGCCGCCAGCCGGTGACCGACTACCTCGCCCAGCTGCCGCTCGATCGGGTCTGGGAAGTCCATCTGGCTGGTGGTTTCGAGACTGGCGGCTTCTACCTTGATGCGCACGTCGGCGCGATCGACCCCGAACTCCTCGAGCTGGCCGCTCGCGTGGTGCCGACGCTTCCGAACGTTCGGGCGGTGATCTACGAAGCCGTACCGGCCTCGCTCGCTGCGCAGGGTGCCGAGGGGTTGCGCCGTGTGCTCGCGGGCATGCACGAGATCACCGCCCTTCCTGCCACGGAGCCGGTCCTAGCCCCAGGTTCGTTCAGGCCGGGCACTCGATCTGATCGCGATCCGCAGCCGTCATCCACGCCCGGAACGATGGCGCGACGCGAGGCCGAGCTGCTCGCTTACACCACGCGCGCCTCGGATCGGCTCGCGCAATCCGATCCGGGCGCAGCGCTGATGCGGGCGCTGACCGACCAGGCTCGGCTTTCGGGTCTAGTCCGCACTCACCAGGGCGAGCTGGAGGCACTGCTGTCCGTCCTCGGTGCGCAGCGTACCGAAGCCGTACTTACCGAGTTCCTGACCGCATCGCCAGCCAGCTCCTGGCCCGAGGAGCAGAGCCGGGCGTTCACGCGCTGGCTCGTCGGGCGCCCCGACCTGCGTGCGATCATCGCGCCCACTCGAAACGCCGGCAATGGCTGACGCCCGTGGGGCGGGAAGCGAGAAGGTGGGGCGCCGGTGGCGCGCCGCACATCAACCAAGCGCCTCAAAGATAAGGGCGATCGCCTTAAATTTCGGTAGCACATCCGTAGGTCAACGGCTCTCTCGGATTACCGGTAACTTTCGCCAGCAAGCGACTCCCTCTACGCACGAGCTGCTGCCCGCACCATCCTCATCCGCGTTAGAGTCCGGGGATGAGCCGGTGGATGGACGATGCGGTCGAAAGCTACCTAACCGATTTGGCTAAGACCGAACACGAGGAACCGGTTCTGACCGAGATGGAGGCGCGGGCGGCCGAGTACCGGTTCCCGATTGTCGGAAGGGCAACCGGTCGCTTCCTCGAGCTCGCTGCTCGAGCCGTCGGGGCACGCAGGGTGATGGAGCTCGGTTCGGGATACGGATATTCGGCGTACTGGTTCGCACGGGCGGTGGGGCCGGAGGGTCAGGTCACATGCACAGACAGCGATGCCGGAAATGCCAAGCTGGCCGAGGACTACCTCAGCACGGCGGGCGTGTGGGACCGCGTGCGCTACCGAGTCGGAGATGCCCTCGGCGAGTTCGCCCAGGAAGCGGGCGACTTCGACGTGGTGTACTGCGACGTTGACAAGGACGGTTACCCGGACTGCTGGCGGGCGGCCCGCGACCGTATCAGGATCGGCGGCTTGTGGCTGTGTGATAACACGATCTGGAGCGGGCGCGTCGCAACCCAAGCCGACCCAGGGGACCGCGCAACCGCCTTCATTCAGGAGCACAACCGGCTGGTTGCGGAGGACAGCCGGTACGTCGGCAGCATCGTGCCGATTCGCGACGGCGTCATGACGGCCCTACGGATCGGGTAATTCGCTGCAACGCCATGTGACGACCAGGTACCGAGTGCGCTCGGCCAGCGCCGTTCGGCGTACCTTGACACCCATGACTGATCAGGAATCGGCGGCAACAGAGGCAACAAAGCGAAGGTGGAACAGCCAGACCGCGGAAAAGTGGCTCTCTCGGGTGGATGGACTAGAACGCTCGGGCGCACCAATCCGGGAGCTGCTCATGGAGCGGGCGCACCTCCAGCCTGGGGAGCGGGTGCTCGATGTCGGATGCGGATCAGGACCCTCGACAGCAGCCGCAGCTAAAGCGGTACGCCCGGGCGGAATGATCACTGCCATCGATGTCGCAGCGCCGATGATTGCGGCCGCCCGACAACGCGTTCCGGACCACAACATCGAGTGGATCGTCGGTGACGCCGAAACCTATCCGCTGCCTGAAGCGCATTACGACGCGATCATTTCTCAGATGGGGCTGATGTTCTTCGTCAACAATGCGGCGGCCTTCTCGAATCTGGCTCGGGCTTGTCGAGCAGGAGGTCGGCTCGTTGGCGTTGTCTGGCCCACGAGGGACAAGGTCAGCATGACGAGGTTCTTGTTCGCTAGTGTCCGACAGACTCTGGATCGGCTGCATGTCGCATATCAGGAGCCACCGCTTGATTTCGGGCCGTTCTCGCTCGGTGATCTTCGATATGTCGAACAGCTCCTAGGCGGGAGTGGTTGGACCGACGTACGGGTTGAGACGCTCGAGCGACCCATGACCATGGTGGAGTTGGAAACCTCAATTGATCAGCAGGGAGCCACTGATTGGCTCCACATGGGCCCAGCCAACACGCTGCTTGAGGGACAACCGGAGGATGTCTATGGAGAGGCGGCCAAGGACTGGCTCCAGGCTGTCAAGCAACGCGCTGCAGACCCGGGTCCGCAGCTCGACGTGCTGTTTCACGTGATCACGGCCAGGCGTCCGTGAGTCGCCTCGACCACGCCAGCAGTTGCCGCGAAGGGGTCGTTTCGCTGCCGCAAAGGGGTCGTTTCGCATCACAGCCGTCAAAACGGCCCACGGGATCCTGATGGAAGGGGTCGTTTCGCATCACAACCGTCAAAA
>Ga0307406_10001634_pt1 | contig 12319 bp, 7 predicted proteins | sample 322Cmetagenome_3_FD_203706 | JGI IMG/M metagenome (GOLD analysis project Ga0307406, IMG submission 203706) | Maize rhizosphere microbial communities from greenhouse at UC Davis, California, United States - 322HYB-C-2 | ecosystem: Host-associated > Plants > Roots > Rhizosphere > Soil | place... | reverse complement strand
CGGGTTGGGGGTGTGGCGGGTCACCGAGACGACCTTGCCGCCGGCTTCGCCGAAGGTGCGCGCCAGGTGGCACAGCGCGGTCTGCTTGCCGAGCTCGGAGAACACCAGCAACAGGTCGTTCTGGTTCGCGGTGGCGGTGCTGGCGGTCATCAGCACCGGGTCGAAATGGTGGACGCTGAGGATGCCGATCATCGCCAGCTTCATCGCCAGGGCGCGGGCCGGGATGCCGTCCTCGCCCAGGCCGATGATGAACACCCGGCGTGCGTCCTGGATCAGCTCGGCGATGGCGTCGATGCGCTCGGCCGGGTTGATCAGCCGGGTTTCCTCCTCGGCGCGGGCCTTGCCGTGCCACAGGCGTTCGGCCAGGGCGGCATGCGGGTCGGCGTGGACCGATTCGACCGTGTGGGCGTCGTCGTGGCCGTGGCCGCGCGCGACCGCCTCGCCGATCGAGTACTTCAGGTCCGGATAGCCCTTGAAGCCGAGCTTCTGGCTGAACTTGACCACGCTCGACTGGCTGATGCCGAGCGCGTTGGCCAGCTGCTGCGAGGAATAGTCGCGCAGCAGGTGCGCGTTCTCGAGCAGGTAATCGGCGATCCGGCGTTCGATCGCCGACATCTGGTCGCGTTCGGAGCGGATCTTGAGCAAGGGCGACATCGGCGGGTCCAGTCCTGTACGGCTAATCCTGTGGCGAAACCGGAGCCGCGGCTCAGACGTCGAGCGGTTCCAGGCCGCGGATCTCGCGGATGCCCAGGCCCGGCGCGTCGGTCACCGTGATCTCCGATTCGTTGAAGATAACTCCCCCGTCGACCGGATTGAATGCGCACAGCGAGGGACCGTCCAGATCCACCTTGGTGATCACATTGGATTTGGCCACCGCCAGGTGGACGGCGGCGGCGACGCTGATGCTGGTCTCGATCATGCAGCCGATCATGCACTCGACCCCGTACATGGCGGCGATGTCGGCGATCTGGATGGCCTTGGACAGGCCGCCGGTCTTCATCAGCTTGATGTTGATGATGTCGGCCGCGCGCATCCGGATCAGGTCGATGACCTCGGCCGGGCCGAACACGCTCTCGTCGGCCATGATCGGGGTGTGGACCCGATCCGTGACGTATTTCATACCGTCGAGGTCCTGGGCCTTGACCGGCTGCTCGACCAGTTCCAGGCGCACCCCGGCGTCTTCCAGGGTCTGCAGGGCGTAGACCGCCTGCTTGGCGGTCCAGCCCTGGTTGGCGTCCAGGCGCAGCAGGGCGCGGCCTTCGACCGCGGCATAGATCGCCTTGACCCGCTCGATGTCGACGCCGATGTCCTTGCCGACCTTGATCTTCAGCGACTCGAAGCCGCGGTCGACCGCGGCGATCGAGTCGGCGACCATTTTCTCGATGTAGTCCACGCTGATGGTGATGTCGGTGGTGATGACCGGGTCGCCGCCGCCGAGCATCTTGTACAGCGGGGCGCCGTAGAGCTGGCCCCACAGGTCGTAGACCGCGATCTCGACCGCGGCCTTGGCGCTGGAGTTCTTCTCCAGCGCGCCCTGGATCAGGCCGGTGATGCGGTTGAGGTTGGCGATCTCCTCGCCGATCAGGCGCGGCGAGATGAACTTGCGGATCGCCTCGACGATCGAGCCGTGGGTGTCGCCGGTGATCACCGCCGTGGCCGGCGCCTCGCCGTAGCCGATGTGGCCGGTGTCGGTGTGGACGGTGACGACGATGTCCTCGACCACGTCGACCGTGCGCAGCGCGGTCTTGAACGGGGTCTTCAGCGGGACCCGCAGCATGCCGAATCGGATGTCGGTGATCTTCATGTGGTCGGTAAGGTCTTGGTTCGTTCGGCGTGTTCGGTGGTTGGGAGGGTGGCGGCGCTCGGCGACGCTACTTCGGAGGGTATCGACGGCGATGTGAAGTCGGCGGACGCGGCTTGGGAGAGGATCGCTCTCCGGCGTGGAGGGCCTCGCTCATGGACGAATACGTTGAATGCTGGTGATCCGGTCCACGGTCGGCTGCTCGCGGTTGAACAGCAGCGGCACCAGCGGCGTCACCGAGACGCCGTTGAGGTGCACGCGCGCCAGCTCGCCGGTGCGGTCGCGGAAGGTGATGCCGGTGGTGTCGTGGATCACGTAGGGCCAGCCGTCCTCGTGGCCGACCACCATCATCACGTGGCCGGGGATGTAGATCAGGTCGCCCACTTCCAGGGTCTTGAGGATCTTCAGGCGGTCCTCGTGGCCGACGTCGTCGGCCAGGTCGATGCGGTTGTAGGCCGGGCTGACCGCCTGGTCGCGAGTATTGCGCGGCAGCTGCACGCCGAAGCTGCGGTAGATCTCGGAAACGAAGCCGCTGCAGTCGCGGGTGTTGTAGGAATGCCCCCAGCCGTAGCGTTCGCCGAGGAACTTGAAGCCTTGGCGGACCAAATTAGCCTGCGTCAGCGGCAGATAGTCCGCGGAAACGTCCGCGGTGCGCGGCAGCAAGGCGGGGGAAAACTGCAAACGCCCCGCGCTGTCGCGATACGGCAGCTCGATCACATGCGAGGCGTAATGGTGTTGGCCGTTGACCGGGCGCTCGGCCGGCCAGTCGGCGAGCAGCGGCACGCGCACGCCCATCTCCAACTGCACGTCCGACACGCCGGGCTGTTCGGGCGCATGCACGGTGCGCGCGGTCGCGCCGGTGACGACCAGGTAGGGCGCTTTGCGGGTGTAGGCGAAGATCGGCTGGGCCTCGCCCTCGGCGATGCGGTCCTTCTCGACCCAGGCCGCGTACAGCTCGCTGACCACGAACCAGTACTGGCCGTCGAGGCTCTCGTGCACGATCGCCACCGGCGTGCCCGGGAACAGCGCGCTTTCCTGGTAGCGATCGATGTCGGTGTCGCCGCGCGCGGTGAACACGCGCAGCCGGGTCGGGAAAGTACGCAGGTCGGCGCGGCGCACCACCATGCCGTAGCGGGTGTCTTGTTGCGCCGGGATGGCGTCCAGCGCCAGAGCGTCGCCGAGTTGCTGCAAGGTCGGCGCCGGCACTTCCTCGCCGCGCTCGTCGTACAGGGTTTCCTCGCGCGCCTGCGACAGCGCCGCGATCCACTCGCGTACCTGCGCACGTCGCAGTTTTGCCGGCAAATGTTCGATATCGTGCACCGACGGGTCGAGCCGATGCAGGCGCTGGTTCTGCGCGTCGATCGCTTTGCGGTCGAGTATCGTCGTGTCGGGCTGGGTCTGCTGGCGTATCCAGTAGTCCGCGTTCAATTGCCCCTCCTCGATGCCGATCACGCCGGTCGCCGGCGTGCGCGCAGTCTCGCGTGCGAAGGCCGGCGCCGCGCCCAAGGGCACGGCGGCCAACAACGCCGCGATCAACAGCGCGGCGCGGCCATGGGAATGCTGCGGGTGGCGAGTGTCGCTACGCATCGCTTCATGCTCCGGGCGCGCTGGGCCGATCCCGCGCGCCGTCACAGGCCCGATGCCGGTCGTCCGGCACCCACCCGGCTTCGACGAACGCGCGACGTCGGGTCGGTCCGCAGAATACATACTTCCTACAAAAAATAGATAGAGAATAATTTATTGACCGGGTCCGCCCTTCATGTTACACAGCCATGAATCGATGGCCCCGCGTGGGTGACACCAGGTATGGATCCCGTGACTGACCTGCTGTTTATCGCTCCCCGCGCGAGGGCCATCGTCTTCTTCGCTGGGAGTTGGCGGGCGGCCGTGCTGGCCGCGGCGCTGGCCGTGGCCGCTCCGGCCTGGGCCCACGGCGCGGCCACGGACGACGCCGGCGAGCGCCTCGCCGCGATCGTGGCCTTGGTCGACACCGGCCATTTCGAGGGCGCCCGGGCTCGCATCGCCGAGGCCCTGGCCCGCCCCGGGTTGACCGCGCCGCAACGCCAGGCGCTGGAGTTCGAGCGCGAACGCATGCGCCGCATCCGTCTGGACTTCACCCTCGACGAAGCCCAGGCCCAGGCGAAGCTGCGCGAACAGATTCCGGACCTGCGCGCCGACGAGTTCGCCGCCTGGGACCGCGCCGGTCTGCTCGAATACCTCATCATCGACGGCGACAAGCGCTATTTCCAACGCGCGCCGTCGAACCTGTTCCGGCTCAGCGAGCAAGCGCTGGCGCGCCGCAAGCCCGGCGCCAAGCCGCTCAGCCATGGGCCGATGGAAGTCCTCAACGCCCATCACGCCGAAGTGCGCGATGCCGCGCTCAAGAGCGGGCTCGCCCACGCCGCGCCGCGTCGCGTGCGGGTGACCCAGTCGCTGACCGTCGAAGCCGATGCGGTGCCGGCCGGCAAAACCGTGCGCGCCTGGTTGCCGTACCCGCGCGCTTTGCCTCGGCAGCAGGAAGGCATCCGCTATCTGGCCAGCACGCCGGCCCGCCACCGCATCGCCCCGGAGTCGGCCCTGCAGCGTACGGTCTATCTGGAGCAGACCGCGAAGGCCGGGCAGCCCACCAAGTTCCAGGTTCAGTACGAGCTCACCGTCTATGGCCAGTACCGCGCGATCGATCCCGACAAGGTGGTGCCGGCACCGGTGAATCAGGAGACCCGGCCTTATCTGGGCGAACGCGCGCCGCACATGGTCTACACCGACGCGCTGCGCAAGTTCTCGCGCGAGGTGGTCGGCGACGAAACCAATCCTTACCGCATCGCCAGGAAACTCTACGCCGCGGTCGACCGCATTCCCTGGGCCGGCGCGCGCGAGTACTCGACGATCTCCAACATCAGCGACTACGCCCTGCACGCCGGCCACGCCGACTGCGGCCAGCAGACCTTGTTGCTGATGACCCTGCTGCGCCTCAACGGTATCCCGGCGCGCTGGCAGTCGGGCTGGGTCTACGGCGACGACGGCTACACCAACATGCACGACTGGGCCTGGATGTATCTGGCGCCCTACGGCTGGATGCCGGTCGACGTCACGACCGGCCGCTTCGATTCGTCCGACGCGCAGCTCGCCGATTTCTACTTCGGCGGCTTCGATGCCTATCGCATCGCGTACAACGACGACTACGGCCGCGACTTTGTCCCGGCCAAGACGCACGAACGCTCCGAAACCGTGGATTCGCAACGGGGCGAGGTCGAGTGGGAAGGGGGAAATCTCTACTTCGACCAATGGGACTACGACTACGAGACACAAGTGCTGCCCGCCAAGGCCTGAGCAGGCGGAGCGGCGTCCATCATTCTGGGGAGGAAGTGCGGTATGAACGGCAAGACCTTGCGTAAGTCCGGGCTGTGCATGGCGATGGGGATCTGCCTTGCTTCGATGGCGCTGCAGCCGGCGCTGGCGGCCAACACCGACGGCTCGCTCGCCGGCCGGGTGACCGCCGGCGCCGAGGTCACGGTGCGCAGCACCGAGACCGGCTTCACCCGCACCGTGAAGGCCGACGAGAGCGGCAACTACCGCTTCCCGTTCCTGCCGATCGGCACCTATCAGTTGCAGGCCAGCAAGGACGGCGCCGCGGTCGGCGAGCCGATCGAGGTGGTGGTGAGCCTGGGCAACGAGGCCAACATCAACCTCGGCGACGCGACCAATCTCGGCGCGGTGCAGGTGATCGGCTCGCGGGTGATCTCGCCGGTGGACGTGCGTTCGACCGAGTCGGCGACCAATGTCACCAAGGCCGAGCTCGAACGCGTGCCGGTCGGCCGCGACGCGCAGTCGGTGGCCTTGCTCGCGCCCGGCGTCATCCAGGGGCAGTACGGCGGCGCCTCGTTCGGCGGCTCGTCGGTATCGGAAAACGCGGTCTACATCAACGGCCTCAACGTCACCGACTTCTACAAGCGCGTCGGCTTCTCCTCGGTGCCGTTCGGCTTCTTCAAGGAGTTCCAGGTCAAGACCGGCGGCTACTCGGTCGAGTACGGCCGTACCACCGGCGGCGTGATCAATGCGGTGACCCAGTCGGGCACCAACGAATTCCGCTACGGCGCCGAACTGGTGTGGGAGCCGGCCTCGCTGCAGTCCAAGGGCAAGAACCACTACGACGCCGACGGCAATCCGTTCCGCATCGCCAGCAAGGACCAGTACGACCGCACCAACCTCAACGTCCACGCCTCCGGTCCGATCGTCAAGGACAAGCTGTTCTTCTACGCGATGTACGAGTTCCGCGACTACCAGCCGGAAAGCACCAACGATGCCGGCAGCACCTTCTTCAAGGGCAAGTCCGACAAGGGCTTCTGGGGCGCCAAGCTGGATTGGCAGATCAGCGACAAGCATCTGCTCGAATTCCTGGCTTTCTCGGACAAAAACGAGACCACCACCGACAACTATCAGTACGACTTCGACGCCGGCCAGCGCGGCAACCGTTCCAACACCCAGTTCAACGAGGTTGGCGGCACCAACTGGGCATTGACCTACACCGGCTACCTCACCGAGAACTTCTCGATGAAGGCCTTGTACGGCGAGAACAAGCGCGACCGCATTCAGAGCAGCCTCAACGACATCGCCTGCGATGCGGTGCAGGATCGCCGCGTCGCCGGCCTGCCGCAGATTAGCTGCGTGTCGTCGGCGCAGATCGAGGTCGGCCTGGACAAGCGCGAAGCCGCGCGCCTGGACTTCGAGTGGCAGCTCGGCAACCACCTGCTGCGTTTCGGCCTGGACCGCGAGGTCAACACCTCCGACAACGAAAGCTTCTATCCGGGGCCGTCGCGCAGGTTCTTCCAGATCTATCCGACCCGTCCCGGCACCACGCTGGAGAACGGCGGCGTCGTGCCGGCCGGCGTCACCGCCTACGTGCGCGCGCGCCAGCAGGAAGTGCGCGGCAACTTCGAGTCGATCAACTCGGCGTACTACCTCGAAGACAACTGGCAGATCACACCGGATTTCATGCTCAACGCCGGCGTGCGCATCGAGGGCTTCGACAACAAGAACGGCGAGGGCAATACCTACATCAAGATCGACGACATGGTCGCGCCGCGCCTGGGCTTCTCCTGGGACTTCAAGGGCGACGGCCGCTCCAAGGTGTTCGGCAACGTCGGCCGCTACTTCCTGCCGATCGTCAACCAGATCAACGTCAAGCAGGCCGGCGCCTTCCTCGACGAGCGCACCTTCTACGTGTTCAACGGTCTGGAGCCGTTCCAGTACAACGGCTCGACCTATTATCGCCCGATCCTGGGCGCGCAGATCGGCGCGGTCGACAACAGCCAGGGCGACGGCACCGTCGGCGACCTGCGCAGCGAGGTCGACGCCGACATCGACCCGGTCTACCAGGACGAGGCCATCCTCGGCTTCCAGTCGATGATCGACGACACCTGGTCGTGGGGCGTGCGCGGCATCTACCGCCGCCTGCACAACGCCATCGACGACATGGAGATCACCTCCAACGGCATCCTGTGCGGCGGCGAACCCGGCAGCATCGGCTACGTCATGGCCAATCCCGGCAAGGACGTCACCCTCTACACCGACACCAACTGCGACGGCAGCAACGACGGTTTCGTCACCATCGATACCTCGCGCGCCGGCTGGGCCTTGTACGACGACGACGGCAACTACGTCGGCGAGCGCGGCTGGGTCAAGCCCAAGCGCAGCTACCGCGCGCTGGAGTTCATGCTCGACCGCGCCTGGGACGACAAGTGGGCGTTCAATGCCTCGTACACCTGGTCCAAGAGCGAGGGCAATGCGGAAGGGCCGTCGAACTCCGACTTCGGTTTCGACAACACCGGCCGCACCGAGTCCTTCGACGACCCGTTCGTGAACTTGAACGGCAACGGCCCCTTGCCGAACGACCGTCGCCACCAGATCAAGCTGCGCGGCGCCTATGCCTTCGACGACCACTGGTCGGTGGGCGCGACCTTGAACGCGCAATCGGGCCGGCCGATCAACGCCTTCGGCAAGGGCAACCCGTTCGACGACACCAGCTACCACAGCTTCTATGTCTGCGTGTCCAACTGCACCGCCGACGCCTCGCAGCGCGTGTACGAGCTGCGCCGCCGCGGCTCCGGCGGCCACCTGCCGTGGACCTTCGATATCGGCGCCAGCCTGACCTATCAGCGCTCGATCGGCGCAGCCGACCTGCGGGTGAAGCTGGCGGTTTACAACCTGCTCAACAACCAGCGCAAGCTCGAAGTGGACGACGAGTTCGAGACCGGTATCGGCGTGCCGAACGAGTTCTACCGCTACGGCACCGGTTACCAGAGCCCGCGCTACGCCCAGCTGACCGTGTCCGTGGATTTCTGATGCTGTACCCGTTGGCGGCCCTGGGATGGGGCCGCCTTTCTTTCCCGCAGGACCGTCCGATGCGACACAGACCCCGTTCGCCGGTCCTGATTTTTATTCTTGCGCTGCTCGCGACGCCCTGGCCGGGCGCGGCGGCGGATCGCGTCGATGCGCCGGGCGCCGATGACGCGAACCGGCGAGCGCTCGACCGCATCTTCGACGACGTCATGGGGCGCTACCGCCTGCCCGGGCTCGCGATCGGCGTAGTCGAAGATGGGGTGGTGACGTACGAGCGCACCGCCGGCGAGTTGGTGGCCGGCGAGGGCGCGGCGATCACGCCCGACAGCGTGTTCAAGATCGCCTCGAACACCAAGTCGATGACCACCGCCTTGCTGGCGCGTCTGGTCGATGCCGGCAAGCTGCGCTGGGACGACCCGGTGACCCGGCATCTGCCGGGTTTCCGCATGCACGAGGATTGGGTCACGCGCGAGATGCAGGTGCGCGACCTGCTGATCCACAACAGCGGTCTGCGCGCCGGTGCCGGCGACCTGATGCTGTGGCCGGAGCCGAACACGTTCACCCGAGCCGACCTCCTGCACGGCCTGCGCTATCTCAAACCGGTGCACAGCTTCCGCTCGCGTTACGACTACGACAACCTGCTCTACATCGTCGCCGGCGAAGTGGCTGCCGCGGCCGGCGGCGCGCCTTATGAAACCCTGTTGCGGCGCGAAGTGTTCGCGCCCTTGGGCTTGTCGCGCTGCCGGATCGGCGATTGGAGCCGCGATGCGATTGGGGACGTCGCGCAACCGCACGTGCGTCGCGACGGCGGCCACGTCGCGGTGCGCCGCGACGGTGCGCAGATCGCGGCGACCACGATGGACCCGGCCGGCGGCGTGCGCTGCAGTCTGCGCGACATGACCGCCTGGATCGGTGCCTGGCTCGACCCCGAGCGCGCAGGCGCCGACGGCAAACCTTGGCTGTCGCCGCGGCAGCGCGAGGAGCTGTGGCGGCCGCAGATGGCGATGACGGTGTCGAAGCGGCAACGCGAATGGAGCCGGACCCATTTCGCCGCCTACGGCTACGGCTGGCGGCTCAGCGATGCCGACGGCTTGCTCAAGGTCTCGCACACCGGCACGCTGATGGGCATGTACTCGTTGGTGACCTTACTGCCCGAGCGCCGCAGCGGTTTCGTCGTGTTGATCAACGGCGACGCCGGACAGGCGCGCAGCGTGCTCGACCAAGTCCTGAGCGAACGTCATACCGCACCGGCGCGGGCCCGTACGGTCGCCTATTACGCCGATGCGCTGGAGCGCGAAGCGCAGGCGCCGGCGGCGAAGCGCGCGCCGGATACCTCGAAGCGCAGGGCGATACCCGCTTCGGCGCTGCGCGATCGCCTGGGCGTCTATCGCGACCCTTGGTTCGGCGAGGCCTCGGTCTGCGCACGCGGCGACGGCGTCGAGTTCGCCGCGCGCAAGTCGCCCTTGCTCGCGGGTAAGATCGTCAGCGTCGGCGAGCGCCTGCTGGTCGACTGGGCCGCAGACGAGGTCGACGCCGAGGCCTGGCTCGACTTCGCGACCGCGGCCGACGGCGCCGTCTCCCTGACACTGGCCAAGGTCGATCCCGATGCGGATTTCAGCTACGACTACGAAGACCTGGCGTTCGCGCGCATTGGCGACTGCCCTTGAGTCGAGTTTGGCGTTGGCGCTCACGGCCTGCGCTACGTCGCCGGCAGTTCCGCCCAAGGCGCAAGCGGTCGCGCCCGAGCTGTCGCCTGCGCGTGATGCCGCCGCCGCGGGCATGGTCGAGATCCGCTCGCTGGTGCCGGACATCTCCCTCGACATCCGTTATGCCGGCGCCGACAACTTCGTCGGCCGCCCGGTGAAGGGATACGAGGCGGCCGGCTGCTATCTGCACGAACCCGTCGCCCAGGCTTTGGCCCGGGTCGAACGCAGCCTGCGCCCGCAGGGCTTGATGCTGCGGATCTACGATTGCTACCGGCCGGTGCGCGCGGTGCAGGACTTCGTCGCTTGGGCCGGCGACCTCGACGATCAGCGCAGCAAACCGCAGTACTACCCGAACCTCGACAAGCGCGACCTGCTCGGCGACTACATCTCGCCGACTTCGGGCCACAGCCGCGGCGCCACCGTCGACCTGGGCCTGCTGGAACTGCGCGAAGACCGTTTCGAGCCGATGGACATGGGCACCCCCTTCGATTTCTTCGACGAAACCGCGCATACCGCCTCGCCGAACGTCAGCGCCCGACAGCGCTCCAACCGCGAGTTGCTGCGTTCGGCGATGCGCCGCGAGGGGTTCGAGAATTATCCGCTGGAGTGGTGGCACTACACCTACAAGCCGGAACCCACCCCGAAGACGGCGTTCGACTTTCCGGTGAGGTGAACGCAGGCCGGGACTTCGGTTTTCGGCGTTGCGCTTCGGCCCGGGCGTCCGCATCGCCTGTTTCCCCTCACCCCAACCCCTCTCCCGTAAACGGGAGAGGGGCCAAGAGCGGATGGCTTCGGGTCCTCTTTTTCCTTTCGAGAGAGTGACTAAGAGCGGATGGCTTTGATTCCCCTTTCCCGTTACGAGAGAGGGCTAAGAGCGGACGGCTGTGAGTCCCCTCTCCCGTTTACGGGAGAGGGTTAGGGTGAGGGCGTAGTGCTGCGCGGCCTCAATCGAACCTCAACGTCCCGCGCCTGCGGCATCCGGCAAGTACAGCTCGGCAATCCGCAAGGCGAGGCGATACGGCTCGGGGTCGTTGCGATTGCTCAGCAACACCACGGTCAGGCGCCGCTGGGGGTAGCGCACGATGACGTTGCGGAAGCCGATGCTTTCGCCGGAATGCCACAGAGTCTCGCCGGTGATGCGCCAACCGTAGCCATAGGCGACATCCGCCAAGTCGGTGGACGTATGCGGGCTGAAGGCCAGGCGTCGCGATGCATTGCTGAGCAAGCGGTCGTCGTACAGGGCTGCGTCCCAGCGGGCCAGGTCGTCGATCGAGGAATAGATGCCGCCGTCGCCGAGCACCGCGCTGGTCGGGCTCTGGTCGGTGCGGGTCCAGCGGCCCTGCCCGAAGCTGTAGCCGTAGGCGCGGTGCGCGACCTCGGACACGTGGCGCTCGTAGGCGATGGTGTCGCGCATGCCCAGCGGCAGGAAGATGCGTTCGCGCAGGAAGGCGGCGAAGCTCTTGCCCGAGGCTTTTTCGACCGTCAGCGCGAGCAGGGCATAGCCGCTGTTGCTGTAGCGATAGCCCTGGCCCGGCACGAAGTAGGTGCGGTCCTGGCCTTCGAGGACGCGCAGCACGTCGCGGTCATGCATCTGCCGGTCGCGGTCGTCGAACTCCGGCGGCATGACGTCCTCGTAGTCGATCAGGCCCGAGGTGTGGCTGAGGATCTGGCGGATCGTGATCGCTTCGGTTGCCTTGGGCAGCGACGGCAGCCAACGTTTGATCGGGTCGTCGAGGCCGAGCTTGCCGTCCTGCGCGAGCAACAGCACCGCGGCGGCGGTGAACTGTTTGCTGATCGAGGCCAGGCGGTAGTTGGTCTGCGGGGTGGCCGCGGTGCCGTCCTCGACCACCGCCAGGCCGTAGCCGCGGCGCAGCACCGCCTGGCCGTCGCGCAGCACCAGCAACGAAGCGCCGGGGCCGTCGCCCGCATAGTCACGCATCAAGGCTTCGACGCGTTCGGCCGTGGCCGGGTCGGCGTTCGCAGGATCGGTGGTGGAAGAAACCGGCGCGCCGGCGCAGCCGGCGATCAGGGCGGACAGCCCCAGGGTCAGGGTGATCGTTCGCATCGGCCGATAGTGCGACAGGGTGGGGCGCGGCTGGAAGTGTCTTGGTTATGGTGGGGAGGGGCTGCACAGGCGGGCTCCGCCTTCCTTTCGCGGGGCCGAATACCCAGGGCTTTACCGAGGTATGACGCTGAAGTCTCTGGATTCCCGCTTTCGCGGGAATGACGGCTGGCGGTACGCCCCGAAACCGCCCTGCCGTCGTTACCGAGAAGCAGGCTCCGCTTTATTTCGGCGGAGCCGAATACCCGGGGCTGCACCGAGGCGTGACTCTTAAGTCTCTGGATCTCCTAAGTCTCTGGATCTCCGCCTTCGCGGAGACGACGGCTGCAGTAGCACCGCCCGGGATTCGATCCACCACTGGAACACTCCGGGACCCGATTCGGCGCCTGGCAGTGCTTGCTATTAAATAGC
>Ga0307406_10001633_pt1 | contig 12321 bp, 6 predicted proteins | sample 322Cmetagenome_3_FD_203706 | JGI IMG/M metagenome (GOLD analysis project Ga0307406, IMG submission 203706) | Maize rhizosphere microbial communities from greenhouse at UC Davis, California, United States - 322HYB-C-2 | ecosystem: Host-associated > Plants > Roots > Rhizosphere > Soil | place... | reverse complement strand
GTGGCGAAGAGTTTTCAGAAGATGACTTCGAAACGATTCGCGCGATGGTCCGGCACATCGGTGTCGGCATTCACACGCATCGTTTGCTTGAACAGTTAGCGCAGCGCGCGGAAGAGAATCGAAGGGTATACGATGAATTGCGCGCGATTTATCGCGACACTGTGAGGGCGTTCGCTGCTGCGATCGATATTAAAGACAAGTATACCCAGGGCCACTCCGAACGCGTGGGCAAATACAGCGAGATCATCGCGCGTGAAATGGGCTGGAGTGAAGAAGAAGTTGAGGGAATTCAGATCGCCGGCTACCTGCACGACATCGGCAAGTTGATCGTCGATCGCGACATCATCAACGCGCCTTACAACATCGACGCGAAGAATTCGAGCGAACTGAATCGACATCCTGCGGCCGGTTACGAAATTCTCTCGCCGATCAATCATCCATATGCGGATATTCCACTCATGGCTAAATATCATCATGAGCGTCTCGACGGGCGTGGTTATCCGGACGGATTAACAGACGAGCAGATCCCGCTCGGTGCGAAGATCGTTTCACTCGCGGATTCGTTTGATGCGATGACGACAGATCGTCCTTACCGGCGGCGTCGCTCGTTTGAAGACGTCGTGCGTGACCTGCGAGAGAACAGCGGCAAGCAATTTGACGGGAAGGTCGTGGCTGCGTTTGCGAGAGCGATGCTGAAAGAGGTTAACGGCGAAGCGAAAGAGCGTCGCATCACAAAGATGCTCGGGAAAGGTTATCTCGAAGGCGAACAGGTCCCGACACTCTTGAAAGACCTCATCTCGGATCTCAAAGCAGGTCCACAGACTACACAGATGTCACAGAAAAAATCCGTGTAATCTGTGGACGACTATTGGGGCTGGATGCGCAGCACGAAGTTGCAGATCGCGATCCTCTGATCCGGCGCCACTTCGGTTGGTTCTTCGCGCGGTAACTCTTTTCCATTTACCACCGTCGGGTTTCGGCCCTTCGCAACGATCCAGTATCTCCCCTGATTATCGCGCGACAGCACCGCATGAACGCGACTCACTTCCGGATCGCCTTTGATCGGAAGGTCCACCGTGATACTCCGCGACCCACGGCCGATCGTTATCTCGTTCTTGGCGATGGGAACCACCGCTTCACGCACGCCGCTGCGCCAGATCTCGACTGAGTAAAGCGCCTGCGCCTTCGGACGAACGACAGTCTGCTCACCGTCGCTGCTTACATCCGAAGCGCGCTCGACCACCGTATCGTTCGGATTGAACGCGGGCGCCGTTTGTCCGGGATTCACGCGCGGAGTCACCATCGTGTGGCCGCTCTCAGTTTCATCCCACACCGCCTGCACGCGAAACTCGCCTTTATTCAACGTCCCATCAACGCGCAGTTCAACCGCGAATGATTTGACTGCCAGTTGCGTCTGTCCGCTCAACTCGCGCGCGCGTTCGGAAAGGACGTGAAAGAGTCCCTGTTCGAGTCCGCGACGTTTATCGCCCTGCCAGTCTTTATCGTCGTCGGCGCTGAGGTAAACAATGTATTCGCGAGGAATGTAAGTTGGACCACCCGGCGGCGTGAACATCTCGCGCTGCATGGCAGCCTCTACTTCGCGCGCAATCTTCACCAAAAACTCTTCCCACACGCGCCTGGGTTTGGCATGTTCGTCGGCGGCTTCGAGTAGATCCTCGCCTGTTTCACCGTCTATCCATTTTCTGATCGATTCAAGCAGGCCCAAACTGTCGCTCCTTCTGCCGCACGCAAAATCAGTCAAACTTTACGTATATCTTACGAATCCAGCCACGATCTGAAGAGTATGGATCGATCTTCGGTCGCGCGTGTTCCATTACCTGCACTTCGTACCAGTTGGTATCGGCATTCAAGACCTTAACTTTCGATCCTGATTCGGCAAGTCCGATCGGCACGTTGTTCGCGCTGCTCGCGACTGGCCGCAGATTCACATCAGTGGTCGTTACACCCTGCCGGCCAATCTCAACGGTCTGCACAGTGCTCAACGGATTCCAACGCTTCGTTACATACTTATGCGTCGCCAACAGCATACCTGAGAAAGCCAGGATCAAACCCAACGCAACTAACGCTCTTCGCTTGCGGCCGGCAGGCAACACAGACGCCGCCGGTGGACCAACTTTCTCGAAACGACGTTCCGGTTCAAATCTCGCCTCCTGACGCGTTTGCATCTCTCTCTGGCGCTGCGTCTCCATACGGAGGTTGATCGGTACAACGATCCGCGGTCGCTTTTGTGAATCCAGATCCGTGAGCACCGGCCGGCGTGGAACGTCGAAGTGCGGTCGCGGTGGCGCTGCTTCAGTGAACTCTTCTTCAGGTTCGACTGACAGATCCGCGCTTGGCTTGCGACGCATTTGCTGCTGCATCTCCGGTGTGACCATCTGCAACGGCCGTGTCGGCGGGAGACTCGCGTCGGCGATGTCGTCCCAGAACTCTTCCACTGTTTGATAACGCGCCTCGGGGCGACTCTGAGTCGCCTTCTCAAGCACGCGCAGCAGCGCGTTGGACCAGTACTCTTCGCGCAGTTGCAACGGCAAGTCGGTTATCGCGTGTTGCGCGAAGCGACGCGGAGATTCACCGGCGAGCAATGTATAGGTGGTCTTGGCGAGAGAATAGATGTCCGCTGCCGGAGTCAGATGATCGTGCGGCAGTCGCAATCTCCCGGTGTCGAGTTGGCCCGTTTGCATCAGCGGATTGTGTTCGGGCGCTGAGTAGATGTTTGTTCCGACTCTGGTGATCGCGCCATCATTCGCGTCGAGTCGCGCAACACCGAAGTCAGCAATTTTCACGATCTCCTGATCGGCAGTAAGTAAAAGGTTTTGCGGTTTGATGTCGCGATGGATGACACCACACTTGTGCGCATGCGCGAGACCGGAACAGACCTGTTCGAGGTAGAAGAGCACTCGCTTGAGCGATAACGGTCGCGTTTTTGTTAGGGCAAAGAGATCGCCGCCCGGCAAGTATTCGAGCACGATGTAATGAAAGGTTGTGCCGGCGAGATCGATGGCGGTGCCGTGGCCCAGACGATTGATCACGTTCGGATGGCGCACACGATCCAGCGCCACCGCTTCGTTCTGAAAGTTCGTGACTAAAGTTCGCTCGAGCTCGGCGTCCGGCGCGTCCTGAAGATAGAGATTCAGCGCTTTTATAACGATTGTGTGCGGTGCGCCTTCGGGTGCAGCGTTGTCGTTGGCGACATAGATCTCAGCATAACTGCCGCGTCCGAGGCATTCGAGGATGTCATACCGCCCATCGAGTCTGCTCTGTTGAAGTTTGAGTTCCGACATCGTGTCATTGCCGATTGCCAATTGCCGATTGCCGATTTTCAACCTTTTGCAACAACCAAATCGACAATCGGCATTTGGCAATCGGCAAAATCATTAGATGCTTAACGAAAGATCAGGGTTTCGCATCAGGGGGCGTTAGTGTTGGCGGGAGGCCGGGTCAACTCTTCGTAATGATTTAGCACTTTCCAACGGTCACGCTGAGTACGGACGCTGACTGCCGCGAGGCCGAGAACAGCTTCCTTCTTAATCGTGGCGTTGGCGGGCGAGGGGTTTGCGTCCGCTTTGCTGATGGCTGCGTCAAAAGCCTTGCTCGCGTCGTCGGTATTGCCACTCAAAAGATTTGCGCGACCATAAAGATACAAAAACTCCGCATTCGGCGAATCGAGCGGATTCTGAACGCTCGATGCGAGCAATTCCTTACTGACTTCGCTGGACAACCACGCGCGCGGATCCTGGTCGACTGCCCTGCGTGCCCTCTCAAACTTCACGAAAGGTTCCTCCGGTACCGGCGTGCTCGTCGGCGCCGCAACCGGCGCTGTTTGCACCCTGGTTGCCAGGAACGGAATTCGTTCCTTGTACCGCGCGCCTGCATAAAAAGCTCCGCCGATCAGCAACAGTACGACTAAAACGCCTAACAAACGTCCCACGCCACTGCCTCCTTTAGTTGGCGGCGCCGCAACGTTGAGCGGTTCATCACGAACGGCGGCAGCCTCGCTCGCGGGACCCGGAAACGCGATGCGAGAAGCGGGCACAAAGGTGTTTGCCGCCTCAGAACCATTGCTCGACTGGACCGCGTAAACGGGCTCAGTTTCGGGTGTGATTGTCGGTTCCAGATCTGCCAAACGCTCGCCGGCTTTCAAATGTTCACCGACGCGCACCACGATCACCGTCAAATTGTCTTCGGCGCCGCGCTCGTAGCAACGTCGTTTCAGCTCGCTGCAAAGATCTTCGAGACTGTTGCTGATAACCATCAACTGCCGCAACTCGTTATCTGAAACGTGACGCGTGATGCCGTCAGTACACAGTAGAAACTCCGTACCGTCTTCGACTTCCATCGTCTTCATGTCGACTTCGACAGCCTGCTCGGCCCCAAGCGCGCGACTGATGACGTTCTTGCTCGGATGATTCGCAGCTTGCTCGGGCGTCATTCGTCCGGCGCGTACTTCTTCTTCGACGATCGAATGATCTTCAGTTTCGCGACGCAGTTGTCCGTCAGGAGTGAGACGGTAGAGGCGTGAATCACCTACGTGGCCGAACGTGGCGATATTGCCTTTGATATGAAGCGCGACGATCGTTGTCGCCATCATGGAAAACTTGGCGTGCTCCTGGGCCATCTGGTGAATGGAAGCGTTGGCGCGTTGAATCGCGAGCTCCATCAGGTCTTCCACGTCAGTGCCGTCAACCTGGTGTCGAAACGCTTCGTCGAGAACTTCGATCGCCGTTGATGACGCTACTTCGCCGGCTTCTGCGCCACCGACGCCATCCGCGACAGCAAAGATGAAACGTTCCTGATCGTGGAGGAACGAGTCCTCGTTCAGTGGGCGCCGTTCGTTCAGGCCACGGTCCGTCAGGGCTGCGGATTGGACCTGAAAGGTTTTAGTGTCTTCGCTCATTCAACTGCCTCCAGCTTAAGGGGAGAAGAACTCTTAGCTACCGGCCGATCCGCTATGACACGATCGCGGGCATTTCTACTTGAAAACGCCATCAGCATCCCCAGCATCGCAAAGCTAGTAATCAAACTGAAACCACCGTGACTGACAAAGGGCAACGTAATTCCAGTCATCGGCAAAGCACGCAAGATACCGCCAATATTCACGAGAGCTTGAAAACCGACAAACGCTGTTAGACCTGCCGCGCACAACTTCGTAAACATATCACGCGCCTCCAGCGAAGTGCGAACTCCTGCGACCACAAAAATAATGATCGCGAGGATGATCACGGCCCCGCCAGCGAGGCCAGTTTCTTCGGCGATTGCGGCGTAAATGTAATCGGAGTCGGCGATCGGGATCACTTCGGGGAAGCCCAGACCAAAGCCGCGTCCGGTTGATTTGCCGGAGGCGATACCAAACTGCGCTTGTGCGGGTTGAAATGCCAGTTGGTCGAACCAGATGTCAACGTTGACAGTCTTTTGCATCGCCGGACTCTGTTCGGCAAGCTCCTTCAATCTTGGATCCTTCTTCAACGCCTCGTCATAGTCTTTCTTCCACCACGAGACTTCCGGCGACGGCGGATCGAAACCATCGAGCCAGAGATGGAAGCGTTGTTGAATGCGAGCGGGAAGAGCGGCGCTGATCGGACGTGCGATCGTGGGCAGCAGCGGCACTTTTTCCTGTACGTCGCGCGGCAACGCCCCAACCACCAGAATGCCGATCACGAGCATCAGTGAGCCAACGAAGAGCAGCAGTTGCGGCCAGCGACGAACGGCGACGAGATAAAGCGTCGTGTAAGCGCCGCTAAAGATCAGCATCTGGCCGAAGTCTTTGAGTGCGAAGAACGGCACGAACGGCAGTATCGCCATCACGAGCAGCGGCACGATGTCGCGAGCGCGTGGAATGCCCCAGTAAGTTTCAGCGAGATCCTTGTAACGAGCAGTGAGAATGCCGGCAAATCCGACGAGAAAGGGAATCTTCGAAGGTTCCCAGGGCGTCATGTTGCCGAGTGCTTTACCGGCGCTCGATGTGACAACCGCGATTGCAAGTGGCAGGAGCGTGAACAAGACGATGATGAAACTGTTTCGCTGTAGCCACAAGAGAAACCCGTCGCGCGAACAGAATGAATATGCGATGGCGAAAGCGATGAACGAGAACACCGGAATCCACGTGTAACTCGAGGTGATGGCGTTCCAGAGTGAGTAGTTCGACTCTTTCTTCGGCAGTTGGCTGATGTCGATCGGCTGCGCGGGCGTTGGAGGCAGACCCATCATCTGTTTCTTGACGGGATCGTAGTTCTCCATGATGTAGCGCGTGCGCAGCGCCTGCATCTTCTCTTCGCGTGCGGCGGCTTTGTTACGCGCGTTGTATTCCGGATCGCTGTAGAGGCGATACTGGATCAACATGCCGAAGGAAAACAGCAGAATCGCGGTGGTGAAGAGAACCCAGTTACCGGCAAATTTCTTTCTACGCGATAGCCAGATCACGAGAAACATCAAGGGAAGGAACATCATCAAATCGCGCACCGCGCCGATGATCGACGTCTCGTAGCCACGCAACAGCCCCGAACGATGCACGGCGAAATACCCGGTGATCTCCAGCCCGAGAATGATCAGAATGATTAATAGATGTGACGACGCCCTATTCTTCATCCGTGTTTATCTGCGTAATCCGCGGCTAAAACCTATCGAAAGTAACCAAGGTCCCTCGCTTTCAACACGAGCGCCGCGGCAATGGGCGCCGCGGATCTCGATCCGTAACCACCACCTTCAACAATCACCGCCATCGCGAGCTGCGGCCTCTCGAGCGGCGCGATGCAGAGAAACCATCCGTCAATCCGCGGGTTCTCATTGTCCATGATCACTTCATCGTACTCGCGAATGATGTTGCCCTTGTTGTCGCGCTCGACTTTGTGTCGCGTCTTCGGCTCGCCGGTCTTCGGATCGTAAACAGGCACCACTTTCTGCGCCGTTCCCGTCTTGCCGCCCGTATTAATCCCTGCCGCTTTGACTGGACCAAACACGCCGCGCGCCGTTCCACTTGGACCACCTGTGACAAGGCCCATAATCGATCGCAAACGCGCGGCAGTCTGCGGCGTCATCACCTGGTTGAACGGCTGCGGCGCCACGTTGAACTCAATCCGCGGCTTCATTAGCTTGCCCTCCATGTTTCCGATCGCTGCCGCCGCGAGCGCCATCTGAAGCGGCGTCATCTGTCCGGCAAAGCCCTGACCGTAGCCCATCAACGCGAGATCGTATCTTGTCACTTGCTTGCCGGTAACAATCGTCGCCTCCCTCGGCGCGAGTGCGCGTTTGACAGCATCAGTGCTCGCGTCCCAGATCTGCGGTTGTTTGCGGCCACGCAACGCTTCGGAAGGCGTGTCGTACGAACCGATTCCCAACAACTGCGCCGCACGTTTCAGACGTTCCGCGCCAAGCTTTACGCCCATCTGCGCGAAGTACTGGTTACACGAAACCTCATACGCCTCATCGATCTTGATCCGGCCATGAACTTCGCCTGGTCCACCATCGTCAAAGATCACGTTAGCGCCGGGCGCGGCATAGTAACCACCGCCACTACACGTAAACTCAGTGTCCTGCTCGCCGGCGAGAAAAGCCGCGGTCATCGTCACTGTTTTGAAAGTCGAACCGGGAATGTAATAAGCACCCAGAGCACGACTGACGAGTGGCTTGTCGCGTTCATTCGCCTCGAGACGAATCCATGTCGCCTCGTCTTCAACTTCCGCCAGGCTGTAAGAAGGCTCACTGTAAAGCGCGAGCACGTCGCCGGTTTGCGGATTTAGAATCACTACCGCGCCGTGCTTTCCTTTCAACTGGTCCACCGCGGCCTGTTGCAGCGAACGATCGATCGTGAGGCGCACGTCCTGATTGCCTTTGAACTCGACGTCCTTGCCTTTGACGATCTCGAGTGCTTCAGGCAAAGCGCCGCTCTGAACTCCGAACAGCGCACGTTCGAGTCCCGGATCGCCGCGATCCGATCCGAAGATGTGGGCCAGCGCCTTGTCCATCGGATACTCACGCCGGATGTTGCCGCTTGTGTCGCGTTTGTAATAGGCGAGTGGCTGGTCCACACGACCGCTGCGATCGAAGACCCAGCCGCGCAGCGTCGATTCTGAAAGACGTCGCGCGCGCAGGTCCTTGTAACTCAGGTCCTGAAACTTTTCATTTTCTTCAGCGGCGTAATGGGCCCAGTAGATATGAAAGCCAAACATTCCGAACGCGAGCAGGACGAACAACCAGCGGAGCGCGCGTAGTCCGCGATTCGTTGAAGTCGAGCCGAGACGTTTTCTGACTTCTTTCGGAAGATCCGCAGGAACTGGCGGCCCGACCTGCCGGCGACTACGAATCAGTCCGAGCAGCAAAAGCAAAATGACGAAACCAAAGCCGCCGACGTAAATCAGCGTGAACAGCGCCGGTGTGCGTTCGGGCACGTGAGGAGTCGGAAGGGGAGTAGCTGAAGAAGTTTGGAGGAGAAGTAGAAGTAATGTGAATCCGTTCATCCAGTTTCGCTACTCACTTTTACGCAATCGAACTTCTACATCTCCGAAACCAACCACGTCGCCGTCTTCGATCAGTCGCGATTCGCCGTAGGAGATGCGGCGTCCGTTGAGATAAGTGCCATTGGTCGACCCGGTATCGGCAACGAGGAGCGCGCCTTCTGTAGTCATCAACAGGGCCGCGTGAATCTTAGACACGCTCGCGTCGTTCAACGTTAGTTCGTTATCCGCGGCACGGCCGACGTTGAGTCGTTTACCTCCGGGCTTGAAGATCAGCGGCACTTCGCGCGTGCCGTTTGGCATAGTGACGCGTGCGATTACCTGGATGTCGGGCATCGTCGGCGCGGCGCTTGGGATCGGCACACCGATTTTTGCCGCGCGCCGCTCTTCATCCTGTCGCCTTAAATCTTCCTCGAATTCGCCAAACGTCGGATCGACGGAGATTCCGGTGGTGAAGATATCGACTTCCGCTTCGACCGTGACTGTTCCAAGCGTACGATAACGATGATCGTTGATGTGATCTATAGCTGCGGCCAGCACTTCATTTTTCAGGTCGTTAAGGATCTCCGGCGGTGCTTCTGAATGGGTGCCCCACTCGACTTTCAGGATGAGGTGATGCGGGGCGATTCTGCCTTTCTTGCCTTCGTCGCGAACACGCTCATCGATCAGCTTTTTCATGCGCTCAATGAGTTTGGAGGTGGTGAGTCCGCTTCTGGGTTCGACGGTGCGACCGAGGCGGCGGTCGACGACGCTGCCCATGCCTTCGAGCACGCGCCGCAGAAGGCGTTCGGGTAACGCCTCCTCACGCTTACGTTTTGCGTCTTCCTTTGCCTTACCCGTCGAGTCGTCTGAGTCAGTCATGAATGGCTGCATTCTAGCCTAAAGTCAGAGAAGGTTTCACGCAAAGACGCAAAGGCGCAAAGAAGACTGACTTTTCTTTGCGCCTTTGCGTCTTTGCGTGAAATATCGCTCAGAACAAAAACTTCACCGAGAATCGCATGGTCCTTGCACCGCCGAAGCTGTAGAGCGATCCAAAACCTCCGCCGGCAAGACTGCGGCCGCTCAACGATGTTGACTGACCAAACGCGAGACTATCGCCAGTAACGAGATCATTCCCGAGCGGATCTTCGAAGTTTGTGTGATTGAACACATTGAATGCGTCAGCCTGAAACTGAAGCCCAACGGTTTCGCTGAAGTTGAATTTGCGGCGTAATGCTAAATCGATCTGGTAAAACGGAAAGCCACGCAAACTGTTTCGCGCCAGGTTTCCTTGTTCTAACGTCCACGGAATTAGAAACGCCGCCGGATTGAGTCGTCGTCCACCCGGTGCGTTTAAGTCAGGAATGTAAAGCGAAGCTCCACTCACAACATCCGGGCGCAGATACGCAACGCCGTATGACGTCGGAAACATGTAGACAACGTTCAAAGACCGTGCGGAGCGTGCGTTGAAGATCGAATCGAGGCTCCAGTTGCGAAGGAGTTTATTGCCGAGCCCCTGGGCCAGCGGCGCCGGCAACGCGTACGAAACGTAGCCCGTGAGATGGTGCCGGATGTCAAAGTCGGATGGTCCACGATCGAGTTTCGGATTCGCGCTCGCCATGATTACTCTTCGTTCCGAGTCCTCACTGACGTTGTCGAGCGACTGCGACCACACATACGAAACATTCGCAGCGAGATTGGCGGAGAACGTGCGCTGAAAGTTAACTTGAAGGGCGCGATAGTCGGAGCTGCCACGATTGGTAACAAGCCTGAGAAAACCCGGGTTCCGATCAAAGAGCGTTTCCGTATGCAGCAATCGCTTGCCTGACGAGCCGGCATAAACGGCAGAAAGCTGTTGACTTGATCCGAGATATCTTTCCACTGAAACACTCCAGTCAATCGCGTATGGCGCTTTCAGTTTCCGATCGAAGGCGATGAACGGCAGCGCATTTTCGCCTGAGATAAACGGAACCGAGTTGGCGAAAAAGTTTCCGGAGCGGTCCTGGCTCATGTCATATACGACGCCTACAGCTCCTCGCAATACAGTGTCAGAGTTCCGTTTCACCTGGTAAGCAACGCTCGCGCGTGGGGCAAAATTGCCGAACGACGTATTCCATAGCGCGTGGCCGTTGCTCGATGGTGCGGGCGCCAACTCCCAACGCATGCCGTAGATAAGCGTCAGTTGCGAAGACTGTTTCCACTGATCCTGTCCATACAGCGATAATCGGTTGAACACCGGCCGCTGCGGAGTGGCGTGATTTACGAAACTGATCCGAGGCGCTTGTCCGATGCCAGGGAAGAGAACGTTCTCCTCAGTAGCTCGCTGACCGATGATGGGTGAGAGGCGGCGATAGTCACCACCGAACTTAAAAACGTGATTGTCGCTGGCTCTTGTCACGGAACCCACCAGATTGAACTGGCGTTGCACGCTGCTTGTCTCGTCGCCACGCATGAACGCCGCATTACGCGAACTCAGATCAAACGTGAAGGAAGATGGAGAGAGATTGTCAGGCACTGCCGCACCGCCAAAGTTATCGAGCACATATGCTCCGCTCACTGTTGAGCGACTGTAGTTGGCCTGCAACTCCATCACCATAACTGGTGAGAATATTTGGTTCAACATTCCCGTGAATGTTTGTGCGTGTGTGCGAATGCGATCCGTAGTATTGAGTGAAAAACCGTTTGCGCCACGTTCGGATGCGTCCGAATTTGCAAAGCTATAGCGCCCCAGCGCCTTTGAGCCAGAAGCGAAGTTATGTTCGATTCGTAAACTGCCCACGTCGTGTCGTGCCGGGTTGGCAAAGCTTGCCGCGAATTCAGCGAAGCCGTCAGGTCGCGCACTGCCGGTTGGCAACGGAAAAGCATTCAGAAACGATCCGCCGGGTGCAGCCGCTCGCGACGTAAGTGAGGGCACATCCGTTATGCCCACCAGTGGCTGTCGTAATCGCAAGCCTTCATACGCACCAAAGAAGAACGTGTGATCGCGTTTGATTGGACCACCAAATGAGCCCCCGAAGAGATTCAATCTCTTTTCCGGCTGGTCGAGCCCGCGACTATTAGCAAACCAGTCACTCGCATCGAAGACATCATTGCCGAAGAAATGAAACGCAGAACCGTGAAACTCATTGGTTCCGGCGCGCGTCGTTACATTAACTTGCACACCCGAGCCAGTCCCATGCTCAGGCTTGGTCGAGAGTGTTTGAATATTTAGTTCATCAATCGCATCAAGCGAGGCGATTCCATTCGTTCCGCCACTCGCCGTCAGCGCTGGCGCATTGCCGGATGCAGAAGGCCCGGGACTTTCACCGCCCGCGGCAATACCAAAGTTGGCACTCACGCCATCAACTTTAAACTCGTTCGACCGGCGACCATTCACCGCCAGGTCAACTCTGAAGAAGGAATTACCTGTCTGATTACTGGCGCCAGGCGCCAGAGTTACCAGACCATTGAAACTTCTTCCTTGCAACGGCAGCTCGCCCAGTCTATGCAACGTGACGACGTGTCCATATAAAACACAAGTGAATCCCGGGCCTGAACCCGTAACCGTTACGCACTCCGAGATACCTGTAACAGCCGGAACGTCAACACGCTGTGGCTCATCACCTCCCGTGAAGTTCAGATCGTCAATCGCGACGAACGATGTGTACTGCGTCATCAGCTTGAAATTCAGACCAAGCTGCGTGACTTCTTCCTGCTGTTGCTCCTGTGCTGTTTTGTCCTGCATGGAAAAAATCTGGCCCATGAGATCGTCCACCTTGCGCCTGGCCCACAAGGTCGCGAGCACATCGTGATTGGCTTCCGTTTCCGGCAGTTTCACCGGAATATCACGAACGAAGTCCTGGCCCGCCATCTTTCCTTTCAGACGAATCCTTCC
>Ga0307406_10001632_pt1 | contig 12322 bp, 9 predicted proteins | sample 322Cmetagenome_3_FD_203706 | JGI IMG/M metagenome (GOLD analysis project Ga0307406, IMG submission 203706) | Maize rhizosphere microbial communities from greenhouse at UC Davis, California, United States - 322HYB-C-2 | ecosystem: Host-associated > Plants > Roots > Rhizosphere > Soil | place... | reverse complement strand
GGATCGAGGTTGGTCAGGCCGTAGACCGTGCCGTAGATGAACAGCGGCAGCGCGGGCGGGAACAGGAGGCCCACCGAGCCGGTGCCGGCGATGAGGCCCATCGAGAACCGCTCGGGGTAGCCGTTGCGGACGAGCGCCGGCATCAGCACGCCGCCGAGCGCGATGATCGTCACGCCGGAGGCGCCGGTGAACACGGTGAACAGCGAGCAGGTGCCGATCGTGACGATCGCGAGCCCGCCGGGCATCCAGCCGAGCAGCGCGTTGGCGAACCGCACCAGGCGATCGGCGGTCCGCGCCTCGGCGAGCAGGTAGCCCGCGTAGATGAACAGCGGGATCGTGGACAGCACGTTCACCTGCTCGCCGGTGCCCACGCCGAACAGCTTGACGATCGCGCCGTCGAAGTCGGCGTCGAAGCCGCGCGTGCCGAACAGGGCGCCGAGCGCGGTGCCGCCGAGCATGATGGTGAACAGCGGCGCGCCGCAGACGAACAGGAGCCCCAGGAGGGCGATCAGGAGCTTCGCCATGTCAGTGCGCCGATCGCATCCGCTCGGGCGGGGTCTTGCCCCGCACGATGTAGTCGACGTCGATGATGGTGTGGAGGACCGTGTGGAAGATGATCAGCGCGCCGCCGAGCGGGATCAGGAGCGCGATCCGGCGGGTGGAGAGCAGCTGATCCTCGTGCTTCTCGCGCTCGATCAGGTGGAGCCCCGACCGCACGACGAGCACCACGATGACGATCGTGAACAGCGCGAGGATCACCTTGAGGAACAGCCGCGCGCGGGGGGACAGCCGCCGCGAGACCAGGTCCATCGAGAGGTGGCGGCCCTGGTGGCTCGCGAACGCGGCGCCGAGCAGGGCGATCGCGAACGTGCCGGCGCGGACGATCTCGTCCTTCATCTCGATCCGGTAGAGGCCGAACCGATCGAGCAGGGCGTGCCCGCCCGCGGTGAGCACGACGATCGCGAGCAGCGCCACCAGCACCACCTGCTCGACGCGCCCGAGCCAGCCATCGATCCGCCTCATGCGGCGCGCCAGCTGGCCGTCATCGGGGTAGGCGAGGTGGCCGCCCAGCTCGAGCTGGCTCTCGCGCCGCGGCGGCTCGGTGACCGCCTCGGTCCGGCCCGCCTTCGTCCGGGCCTCGCTTACTTGCGCTTCGGGATCTTCGGGCGCTTCACCGTCGGATCGCTTGCTCACCGATCGGATGGTAGGTGCGCGGCCGGCGAGCTTTCAATACCCAGCTGCGACTTCGCGCCGTGCGCACTCCACTGCGCAGCCTGCCACGCCCGCTTCGCGCCCCCGGGCGCGCGATCGTTGCCTGGGCCGGGGCCTCGGGCCTGATGCCCGGTGCCTGGTTACTTGGTGCCCTTCTTCGCCCGGAACTCGTCGCGGTACTTGATGACCATCGCGAGCTCCTCCTTCGAGTAGACCTTGCCGGCGAGCTCCTGCTGCACGACCGCGGCCTGCTTGGCGAACTCGTCGACGGTCGTGGCGGGCGTCGGCACCACCGTGACGCCCTTGCGGGTCATCGTGGTCCGGGCCTCTTCATTGGCCTTGCGGATCTCCTTGCGGGACTTCTTGGAGTACGACCGCGTGATCTCCTCGACGAGCTTGAGATCCTCCGGCGAGATCTTCTTGACCACGTCCTTGGAGATCACGGTCGCGCCGATCGCGAAGCTCATCGGCATCGAGGTCATGAACTTGACCTTCGTGTACCACTGCAGCGCGACCGCCGCGAGCGGCGAGGCGTACGCCGCGGTGATGCGGCCGGAGGTCAGGCTCGAGTCGACCTCGGGGACGCCCATCGGCACGCCGTTGAACGCCAGCTTCTTGTACATCGCGCCGACCAGCGCGTCGTCGCCCCACTGCCAGATCTTCTGGCCCTTGAGGTCCGCGAGCGTCTCGACCTTGTTCTTCGACAGGAAGTAGATCCAGCCGACCTCGCCGCGGTCGTTCAGCTTGTAGCCCTTCTTCTCGAACTTGGCCTGGAAGTACGGCCACATCTTGTCGGAGACGTAGTCCACCTCCTCGACCGACTGGAACATCATCGGCAGCTCGAGCACGCGGATCGACTCCTCGATCAGCGACAGCCCGATCGAGGTCACCGCCGCGCCGTCGAGCTGGCCCGCCTGGATCTTGCGGACGAAGTCGCGCTCGTCACCCTGCGAGCCGCCGGCGAAGTACTTGATCTCTACGCGCCCGGCCGTCTTCTCCTTGATCTCGGCGGCCGCCTTGTCCAGCGTCACCATCCACGAGCTGCCGTTCGGCGCCAGCGTCGCGAACTTGAGCACGACGTTCTCCGCCGCCGCCGGCCGCGCCGCCAACATTGCCAGCGCGACGCCGGCGAACAGTCCGAGAGACCTGGTGCTGATCATGGAAAGAGCTCCTTTTCTTTCGAGAGATATCGGCGCGCCTTGCGGTGAGCGACCTCGTTGGCCAGGCGCTGCTCGGGCCACACCGACGGCGGGGTCTCGAGCACTTGCTTCAGCTGATCGTGGAAGAACTTGCGGTCGCCCTTGGCGAGCCCGACGCGGTACGCCATCAGCGCCCGGGCGAGCAGGAACTTGCCGCCGGTGATCTGGAGCGCCTTCTCGAAGTACCCGCGCGCGCGGTCCGGCTCGCCGCCCATCGCGGCGGGGCGGCCGGTGTGGATCATGCCGAGCGCGACGTACGGCAGCGCCGCGTGCGCGAGATCCTTGGGGAGCTTCTTCTGGTCGAGCTCGACGACGCGGTTCAGGATCGCCTCGACGGTCGGCAGGTACCCCAGGAGGTCCACGCGGGTCAGGTTGTGGTTGATGATCGAGCCGAGCGCGAAGCCGGCGTACATCATCGCGAAGCGCTTGCCGGCCTTGCCGTCGTCCTGGAGCAGCGCCTTGAGGGTGGCGTCGTCGGCGAACAGGTCGCGCTGCCAGCGCTTGCCGAGCGTGAGGAGCGCGTAGTTGAGGCAGCGGCTGAAGATCTTGGTGGAGCGCTCGTTGTTGTAGTCGACGCCGCGGAGATCCTTGTTGAGCTGCGCGGCCTCCCAGTCGTCCTCGACGAACGCGGTCCCGTACTGGCAGTAGCCCTCGGTCAGGATCTTGATCAGGTTCTTGTTGCCGGGATCCACCACCCAGAACCCCTCGACCGTCTTCAGCGCGCCGGGGATCGCCTGACGGGCGAGCTCGTAATCCGACTCCTGCTGGAGCGCCGGCTGGGCGCGCGCGAGGACCTTCGCCGTCGTACTGACGGTGATCTTGCCGAGGTCGCAACCTGTCGACGCGGCGATGAGCACGAGCACGAGCGCGAAACGCATGGACGGAGAGTCCCCCTTCTGACGCGGACTGCGTTGGATCATTCACGAGCGCGCCGACCGAGCGCCTCGGCGGCACGCTAAGTCAGTGAAAGAGCCCAAGTCAATCGCGTGATAGTGTCCTCTTTCGATGCGGACGCTGCTCGTCGTTCTAATGGGCGCCGCCTGCGTGCTGGGCGCCTGTGACGCAGAGCGGCGACTCCATCGCCGACGGGATCCGGGCACGCTCGTGGTCGCGCGCCCGGCGGACGTGCAGCTCCTCGATCCGGCGCGGGTGCTCGACACCGAGTCGATCGAGATCGGTTCGCTCCTGTTCGAGGGGCTGGTGCGCTGGGAGCCGGGAACGACGAACATCATGCCCGGACTGGCCCGGACCTGGGAACCGTCACCGGACGGCAAGACCTGGACATTTCATCTCCGACGCGGCGTGACGTTCCACGACGGGGGCAAGCTCGACGCGGCCGCGGTGGTGTTCTCGTTCGAGCGGCTGCTCGATCGCCACCACCCGAACTACCTCGTGGGCGATGACGCGGATTACTGGCGCTCGCTCATCACCGCGGTCACCCGGGTGGCCGCGCTCGACGCCGAGACGGTCGAGATCCGGGTGTCGCGGCCGTACGCGCCGTTGCTCGGCTATCTCGCGCTGTTCCCGATCGTGTCGCCGGCCGCGGTCACCCAGTGGGGCGACGCGTTCAAGGAGCACCCGGCCGGCGCGGGCCCGTTCAAGCTCGAGCGGTGGCTGCCGGGCGACACGCTCGTCCTGCGCCGGTTCGACCACTACTGGGGCACCCCGGCGGGGCTCGATCGGATCGTGTTCCGCGTGGTGGTGGATCCGCGGCAGCGGCTGGTGGAGCTCGAGTCGGGCGCGGTGGACCTCGCGATGGCGATCCTCCCCGACGAGCAGTCGTTCGTCGAGCTGCACCCCGAGCTCGAGCTCCACCAGATCCCGAGCAACGACGTCTCGTACCTGGCGTTCAACATGACGCGGCCGCCGTTCGATCGGCCCGACGTCCGGCGCGCCCTGGCGCACGCGATCAACAAGCAGCCGATCGTGAAGCTCGCGTTCCAGGGCCGCGCGGTCGCGGCGGAGGGCCCGCTGCCCGAGACGCAGTGGGGCCACTGGGAGCCGCCGGTGCCGCGCTACCCGTTCGATCCGGCGCGGGCGCGGGAGCTGCTCGGCGAGGTGGTCGCGGCGCACGGGTTCGATCCGGAGGTCACGTACACGCTCTACGCGCTGTCGACGCCGCGGCCGTACATGACGTCGCCCGAGCGGGTCGCGCGGTTCGTCCAGGCGGCGCTCGCCAGCGTCGGCGTCAAGGTCGAGCTCCGGCTCCAGCCGTACGCGCAGCACCGCGCGTCGGTGCAGGCGGGCGAGCACGATCTGGCGCTGTACGGCTGGCTCGGCGACACGGGCGATCCGGACAACTTCCTCTACGTGCTGTTCCACTCGGCGAACGCGGTGAAGGGCTCGGCCCAGAACATCGCGTTCCTCCGCGACGAGGAGGTCGATCGGCTGCTGATCCAGGCGCAGGCGGTGACGGATCAGGTGGGCCGCGCCGGGCTCTACCGCCTGGTGCAGGAGCGGCTCGCCGACCTGGTGCCGTGGGTGCCGCTCGCGCACAGCGAGTACGTCATCGCGGCGCGCAAGGAGCTCGGGAACGTGGTGCTGTCACCGCTCGGGCATCCCGTGTATTCCATGATCAAGCGCGAGGGGAAGCGATGAGCGAAGGGCGGGAGGGATCGGGAGCGGGGACCGGGCCGCGGGCCACGCCGGAGGAGCCGCGCGCGGCGCGGGCGGACACGACGTCCGGGATCCGCGAGCCGGCGTCGGGGACGTTCACGCGGATGCTCCGGCTGCCGACGTCGCTCCGGCTGCCGGTGCTCGACGCGCAGGCGCCGCCGCCGAAGCTCCGGCTGCGGCTGCGCACCAAGCTCGTCGTGGCGATGGTGTTCGCCGCGCTCGGGCCGGTGCTGATCGTCGCGCTGCTCGCGACCAGCGTGATCCTGTCGAGCCTCGAGGCGGGCCTGCGCGAGGACGCCGACCGCCAGCTGACGGTGGGGCTGAACCTCGTCCTGCGCACCGTCGCGCGGCTCGGCGAGGAGTGCGTCCAGCTCTCGGAGTCGGCCGGGCTCATCAGCGCGCTCGCGCAGGCGCGCGGCGAGCCCGACGCGATCGAGCCGCTCCTGCCGCAGTTCGATCCGTCGCGGGCGGTGACGGCCGGGCGGACCGCGCTCAAGGCGTGGATCGCGCACGAGTCGGCCCACACCCCGTCGGCGCGGCTGCAGGTCCTCGACACGAGCGGCACGGTCGTCTTCGACTGGACGCTCGGCGGCCCGCCGGCGCGCTTCGAGCGCGTGGGCGTCAGGCCCGATGATCCGATCGTGGCGGCGGGGCGCGAGTGGACGCGCGGCGTGTCGCTGGTCGCCGTGGGCGATCTGCTCGTCATGCGCGCCGTGTCGCCGATCCTCGACGAGGGCTCCACGCTGCGCGGCATGCTCGTGATGTCGACGCCGTTCGACGGCTTCTTCGCCGACGCGATCAAGGGCGCGCTGTCGGCCGACGTCCTGCTCGGCGGGCCCTCGGGCGAGCTCGCCGTCACGTTCCGCTCGGGCATCGGGACCCGCGGCCGGCCGGTGGTGCTGGGCGCGGAGGACCGCGCGCTGGTGGCGCGCGGCGAGCGCGTGTTCCGCGATCAGGATCTGCCGACGGGCGCCTACAAGCTGGCGGCGACCGCGCTCGTCGACGGCGGGGACCGGCCGGTGGGCGTGCTCGCGGTGGCGCTCGACCGCGGGCCGCTCGAGCGGACCAAGCGGCTCGCGGTGCGCACGCTGCTCGGCGGGGGGCTGGCGGCGCTCGCGTTCGCCGTGCTGCTCGCGCTGTTCTGGTCGCGCCGGCTGGGCGCGCCGATCGCGAGCCTGCACCGCGGCGCGATCGCGGTGTCGCGGGGCGATCTCGATCACCGGATCGAGATCGTGGGCGGCGACGAGCTGATGGACCTGGCGACCGCGTTCAACCGCATGACGTCGACGCTCAAGGAGAACCAGGCGCGGCTCGCGGCGCGGATGCGCGAGATCGTCGCGCTGCACGACGCCGGCCGCGCCATCTCGTCGGTGATCGATCTCGATCCGGTGGCGCGCAAGATCGTGGACGCGGTGGCGCGCACGTTCGACGTGCAGCTGGTCGCGCTGTGGCTCGTGGACGACAAGCGCGCGCAGGCGGGGCAGGGCGACGTCGAGCCGGCGCTGCAGCTGTTCGCGGCGCGGGCGCGCCGGCTCGACGTGACGGCGGCGCTCGCGACCGACGAGGCGCTCACGGCCGCCGGCGCGCTGCAGGCGCTGGCCGAGCGCGTGCGCGAGACGCGCGCGCCGCTCCGGCTCGAGCGCGCGGCCGACGATCCGATCTACGGCGCGGCGGCGGCCGCGGCCCGCACGCCGGGGCCGCTCGTGGCGCTGCCGCTCGAGCGCAAGGGCCGCGTGGTCGGCGCGCTCGCGGTGGCCCGGGCCGCGGACGCGCGCGCGCTCTCCGACGCGGACCTGAACCTCCTGACGACGTTCGCGGATCAGGCGGGCGCCGCGGTCGAGAACGCGCTCCTCTACTCGCAGGTGCGCGAGGCGAGCGGCGAGCTCGAGAAGAAGGTGCGGCAGCGGACGCGCGAGCTGACCGCGACCAACCAGGAGCTCGGCCGGGCGCTCGCCGATCTGCGCGAGACCCAGGCGCAGCTCGTGCTCTCCGAGCGGATGGCCGGCCTGGGCCTGCTCGTCGCGGGGGTCGCCCACGAGATCAACTCGCCCACCGCGGCGATCCGCGGCTCGATCGACGGCCTCGGCGCGCTCCTGTCGCGGGTGGTCGGGCGCGGCGCCGATCTGGCGGTCCGCGCGCCGTCGGCGGAGGCCGCGGCGGCGATCAACGCGTTCCTCGCGGAGACCGCGCCGCCGCTCGCCGAGCGGCCGCTGGCCACGAGCCTGACGGCCCGGCGCGCGGCGCGCGAGGTGGGCGCCGTCCTCGAGCGGACCGGCTTCGCCGACCCCGCGCAGCTCGCCGCCGACCTGGCGGATCTGGGCGCGACCTCCGCCGACGCCGAGCGGTTCGCGGCGGCGCTCGCGCCCGCCCGCGGGCTGGCGGCGGACGCGGTCGCGGCGCTGACCGACCTCGTCTACCTGCACCGGACCGACTCCACCGTCCGCCGCGCGGTCCAGCAGATCCAGCGCATCGTCGGCGCGCTCAAGACGTACTCGCACCTGGATCAGCAGGCGACCCGCATCGAGGCGGACGTCCACGAGGGGATCGAGACCACCCTGGCGCTCCTCGATCACGCGCTGCGTGATATCGTGGTGGAGCGGCGGTACGGGAACCTGCCGCGGGTCCCGGTATACGTCGACGAGCTCAACCAGGTGTGGACGAATCTGATCTCGAACGCGCAGCAGGCGCTCGGTGGGAAGGGGACGATCGCGATCGAGACCAAGGTCGATGGCGTCGAGGCCGTGCTGGTCCGCGTGATCGACGATGGCCCGGGCGTGCCGGCCGAGGTGCTGCCGCGCATCTTCGAGCCGTTCTTCACGACGAAGCGCAAGGGCGAGGGCACGGGCCTGGGCCTGGGCATCGCGCGCCGGATCGTGGAGAAGCACGGTGGTGAGATCCGCTGCACCTCGCAGCCCGGGCACACCGTGTTCGAGGTGCGGTTGCCGCGCATCGCACCGGAGGGGGCGGAGTTGGCGGAGGGGGCGGGGGTGACGGGGGCGGCGGGGGCGGCGGGGGCGACGGGGGCGACGGGTGCGGCGGGGGCGGCGGGGGTGGGCCCGTGACCCGGCGCGAGGTCATCGTCTGCGTCGACGACGAGGAGGGCGTGCTCCGCGTGCTGCGGGCGCAGCTGGGCGCGCGGTTCGGCCACGAGTGCCAGATCGCGACGGCGCGGTCCGGCGACGAAGCGGTGGCGCTGTTCGACGAGCTGACGCGCGAGGGCGAGGCGATCGCGCTCGTGATCGCCGATCAGCTCATGCCCGGCATGAAGGGCGTGGAGCTGCTCGAGATCGTGGATCGCCGGCTGCCGTACACCATGAAGATCCTGCTCACCGGGCAGGCCGGCCTCGACGCGGTGATCGAGGCGATCAACCGCGCGCACCTGAACCAGTACGTCGGCAAGCCCTGGGACGAGACGGGGCTCCTGCTCGCGGTCGAGAACCTGCTGCGCCAGTACCGCCTGGTCCACGAGAACCAGCAGCTGGTCGCGTCGCTGTCGGCCAAGAACCAGGCGCTGCTCGAGATGAACCGCGAGCTCGAGGCCAAGATCCACGAGCGCACGCACGAGCTGGCCGAGGCCAACGCGCGGCTCGCCCAGCTCGCGGTGACGGACGGCCTGACGGGGCTGTACAACCACCGCCACTTCCACGAGCGGCTCTCGCTGGAGGTGGAGCGCAGCCAGCGCAGCGGCCTGCCGCTGTCGCTGCTCATGCTGGACGTCGATCACTTCAAGCAGTTCAACGACTCGTTCGGCCACCCGGCGGGCGACGAGGTGCTGCGGCAGCTCGCGCGGGTCCTGTCCGACACGCGGCGCGCCAACGACGTGGTGGCCCGCTACGGCGGCGAGGAGTTCGCGGTGATCCTGGTCGATACCGCCAAGTTCACGGCCGCCAAGGTCGCCGAGCGGGTGCGCGAGCGGATCGCCTCGCACGACTTCTCCGACGCCGCCCAGCGCGCCGGCAAGCTCAGCGCCTCGCTCGGCGTGGCGACGTTCCCTGACGACGGCGCCGACGCCGAGGCGCTCGTCCGCGCCGCCGACACCGCGCTGTATGCGGCCAAGCACGCCGGCCGCAACCGCGTCGTGCTCGCCACCGAGGCGCTCTCGGCCACTCACGGCTGAGCCCCGGCCAGGGTTGTGGCCCCGCGGATCGCGCCTCCCCCCTTGTCTCGCGACATGTGCGAGGGTGCTCGGGCGACATGCTAGGCTGGCCGCGTGAGGGTTCTGCTGAACCTGCCGCGTCGGGCCACGTACGCCGACTACCTGGCTGCCGAGCAGAATAGCGAGAGCCGGCACGAATTCCTCGATGGCGTGATCGTCGCGATGGCCGGCGGTTCCGACGAGCACAACGCGATCGCGACGCGCCTCACGACGTTGATCGGGGTGCGTACGACGGCCGGGTGTCACGCCTACAACTCCGATCAGCGCTTCTGGATCGCGGCGACGGCGCGCGGCCGTTACAGCGACGGCTCGATCATCTGCGGCAAGCCCGCGCATCCGGCGCACGATAGTCAGGCAACGACGAATCCGCTGGTGGTCGTCGAAGTGCTCTCTCCCAGCAGCGAGGGGGACGACGAGGGTGACAAGCGCCGCGACTTCCAGTCGCTCGCATCGCTGCAGGCGTACATGCTCGTGGCTCAGGACTCGCGGTGCGTGACCGTCTACCGCCGCACCGAGCGCGGAGAGTGGCGCGCCGAGCCGGACGTCTACCGGGACGGCGATCACTTCGAGCTTCCTGGGCTGACGCGCGCGATCGCGGTCCACGAGGTCTATGACGGCCTCCTGGACACCAACGGCCGCTCGCTGCTGCGCTGACCCATCGCCTTCGCTCGGGGTGGAGCTACGCGAGCACGTCAGGGCCGCGTCATGGTGACGATAGCGTGCGATGCCGTGCGAAGGTGCGGCCGATGCTCGATCCCGTCACCATCGACCAGCTCCGCACGCTCATCGCCGCTGTCGACGCGGGCAGCTTCTCGGCGGCGGCGCGCAAGCTCCAACGCGTGCAGTCGGCCGTCAGCACATCGATGGCGAACCTCGAATCGCAGCTGGGCGTCGCGATCTGGGACCGCTCGAGCAAGATCGCCGTGCTCACCGAGGAGGGCCGCGCCGTCCTCGCACGTGCGCGTCGCGTCGCGGCCGAGATGGACGCGCTCCGCGCCTTCACGACCGAGCTGGCGAGCGGGCTCGAGCCGCGCGTCTCGATCTGCGTCGATGCGCTGTTTCCGGTCGAGGCGCTGGTCGAGGGCTGCGCGGCGTTCGCCGAGACCTTCCCTGGAGTCGATCTCCGCGTCGACACGCAGGCGCTGTCGTCGGTCTCGGCGCGGGTGCTCGACGGCACCGCGACGCTCGGCATCGTCAGCCCGCTCGGGGTTCGCCCGAACCTGGCGACGCGCGCGCTCGGCTCGGCGATCCCGATGATCCCGGTGGTCGCGGCGACGCACCCGCTCGCCGCGCTCCAAGACCCGATCTCCACGCCGCGGCTCTCGGAGCACGTGCAGATCGTGCTCTCGGAGCGCAACGCCGAGGGCGTGCCCGACCAAGCGGTGCTCTCACCGCGCACGTGGCGCGTGGCGGATCTCGCGACGAAGCGCGCGATGCTCCTGCGCGGTCTCGGCTGGGGCAACCTCCCGAGTCACGTCGCCGCGAAGGACCTTATCGAGGGTCACCTCGTCCAGATCCGCCCGATAGCGTGGGCTGAGCACGAGCACACGCTGAGCTTCTACGCTGTCCATCGCGCGGGCGAGCCGCTCGGGCGCGCGCACGCCTATCTCCTCGAGAGCCTCGAGCGGCAGTGCGTCGCCCTTGTCGTGGGAGAGCTTGGCGCGAGCGCTGGCTACGCATCTGCGCTCGCCTCTGCGCACGGGCGCACGCCAGCCCGCACGTCCGCGCGCGCGTCAGCATCCGCGCCCTCGCGTACGTCAGCCCGCGCGCCTGCGCCCGCTCCCGTATCCGCATCCGTACCCACGCGCGCGTCTCCCCGTTCCCGGCAGAAGATCGTCCCCGCCCGGGGGCGTGGAACTTCTCGATGAGGCGAACAGCGAGGGCTCCCGTTCCCGACAGAAGCGCGCCCACGCCCGGGCTGACCATCGCCGGAGGTGATGACGTGTATCTCGCGATTGCCGATTCCCGGACTCCACTCGCGCTCTTATTGTGAGCCTCAGTTGGAGGTTACGACCATGCCGAAAGCGACCGCAGCCCCGGGTAAGACGCTCCTCTCCCCGAACGACCACACGCTCATCCTCATCGATCACCAGCCGCAGATGGCGTTCGCGACGAAGTCGATCGACGCGACCCTGCTCCGCAACAATGTCGGCCTGGTGGCGCGGGCGGCGAAGGTCTTCGACGTGTCGACGATCCTGACGACCGTCGCCGAGAAGTCCTTTTCGGGCCCGATCTTCCCCGAGATCAAGGCCGCGTTCCCCGACCTGGAAGCCATCGATCGGACCACGATGAACACCTGGGAGGATCCGCGGATCGCCGAGCGCGTCAATGCGATCGGCAAGGGCAGGATTGTCCTCGGCGGGCTCTGGACGTCGGTGTGCATCGTCGGGCCGGCGCTGTCGGCGCTCGACCAAGGCTTCGAGGTGTACGTCGTCGCCGACGCGTGCGGTGACATCTCCACCGAGGCGCACGAGCGCGCGATGGATCGCATGGTCCAGGCGGGCGCGCGACCGCTCACGTCGCTCCAGTACCTGCTCGAGCTGCAGCGCGACTGGGCGCGCGGCGCGACGTACGATCCGGTCGTGAACCTCGCGAAGGATCTGGGCGGCGGCTACGGCCTCGGACTCGTCTACGCCAAGACAATGTTCGGCGGCGGCGAAGGCCACTGACCGTCCGGGCGCGCGCCTGCGCGCCCGCGCGCCCGCGTTCGCACACCCGCACGCCATGCGCCACGCGCCACGCGCTACGCCCCCACGCCACGGTACCTTCTTCATCGGAGCGAGACCCCAATGGCACCCGACCTCGTGCTCACCAACGGACGCTTCACGACGCTCGCTGGCTCTCCTGGCGCCGCCAGCGCCGCCAGCACCGCCAGCACCGCCAGCGCCGCCAGCGCCGCCGAGGCGGAGGCCGTCGCCATCACCGACGGCCGCTTCACCGCCGTTGGCTCCACCGCCGACATCCTCCGCCTCGCAACCGCCCGCACCCGCGTCGTCGACGTGCGCGGCCGCCGCGTCATCCCGGGCCTCATCGACAGCCACACGCACCTGATCCGCGGCGGCCTCAACTACAACCTCGAGCTCCGCTGGGACGGCGTCCGCTCGCTCGCGGACGCGCTGGCGATGCTCGAGCGGCAGGT
>Ga0307406_10001631_pt1 | contig 12341 bp, 15 predicted proteins | sample 322Cmetagenome_3_FD_203706 | JGI IMG/M metagenome (GOLD analysis project Ga0307406, IMG submission 203706) | Maize rhizosphere microbial communities from greenhouse at UC Davis, California, United States - 322HYB-C-2 | ecosystem: Host-associated > Plants > Roots > Rhizosphere > Soil | place... | reverse complement strand
GTAAAAATTAAACCTGAAACTAGGCTAGATAAACCTTCACAGATTACTGGGCGCGCATTATAGGCGCTTGTTTTTTGTACAGCCAGTATTATTAATGGTCGTGTTTACTGCCACCAAGACATTGGGGTGACGCCGGAACCACTGCACTTGCCAACCACTCATCCGGGCTGAACGTGTGCAGCGCCAAAGCGTGAACACCATTTTGCAGCTCTTCGGCAAGGCAAGCATAAATAGCTTGGTGGCGCTGTACCTGACGCTTACCTGCAAATGCGGCCGCCGCGAGTACAACTTTGAAATGGGTTTCTGAACCAGGAGGCACCGAATGCATATGGCTTTCGTTAATCACTTCCAGATGCACAGGTTGAAACTCTGCCGCTAGCTTGGTCAGGATACGATTTTCAACAGGTTTCATAAGGTCACCACAGGGTACAAAATTTTACGCGCATTCTAACGGCAAAGACCTACACTGTGTTGACTTGGAGCAACTAGTCGCCACTTTCTTACAGAGTAATCACCATCCACCTAGGTAAATGGGATTCATCATGAGCGGTTACCGATTTTTTATCGATCGTCGTAAAGGTAATGATCGCCGCCTAGACCGCGACCCCTGCAAATACCTGCCGCTCGACCTTTACCACCGCAAACGCCGCAAATCCACCGAACGCCGCGCCGCTGATCGCACTCTGGAACAAGATCTGGAAGCATTTTTAGGTCTTTCAACCTCCCCACCCCCTAAGGATTCAGGTAACTCCCATTAAGTTACCCCTCTATTTATTATCTGGATTTAAAACTGATTTAGCTGAATTCATGAATAACTGGCTAGCAAAAAAAAGCCCCGCACAAGGCGGGGCAAACAACGACATAAGGGAGAAAAATTACCGCAGTTACTGCAGATTAAAACGCCCCGGCACTGGCTTTAGCGCGGATTAGCGTAGGAATACAGCCGGTGCGGGCTTGATATTTCGTTTCCACGGCGGCTATCAGCTGCGGAATAACTGCCGCAGGCGCCACGGCCACTACACAGCCACCAAAACCACCACCGGTCATACGTGCACCGGCCTTACCGGCACCCGCTTCCACTAGAATGTCAACCAGGGAATCAATCGCCGGAGTGGTGATATTGAAGTCGTCGCGCATGGAGGCATGGGATTCAACCATCACCTTGATTAATGCAGGTAAATCACCTGCCGCCAACGCTTCTGCCGCCGCCAAGGTACGTGCATTCTCAGTCAACACATGGCGCGCACGACGAAAGCTCAATTCATCCAACTCACCTTCAGCGGCCAGCAACTGCGCAAGCTCAACCGCGCGCAATGAAGTTTGACCAAAAAATGCCGCGGCGGTCTCACATTGCTGACGGCGCTGATTGTATTCACTGTCCACCAAACCGCGTTTCACGCCGCTGTGCACGATCAGAATTTCCCAATCGGCGGGCATAGGCACAGGGCGCACCGATAAATCCTGGCAATCAATCAATAACGCCGAATTTTCCTGCCCGCGCGCGGAAATAAGCTGATCCATAATGCCGCAGTTACAACCGACAAAATGGTTCTCTGCCGCCTGCCCAATCAAGGCTGCTTCCGTCGGGTCCACAGCTTCACCACTGAGCGCCAGCAAAGCGCGAATCAGGGCAATCTCCAACGATGCCGAGCTACTCAGCCCCGCGCCAGCAGGCACATTACCGGCGATGTATAAGTCACCACCCGCCAGAGTGAACCCTTTTTTGCGCAACTCCTGCACCACACCGCGCACATAGTTGGGCCAGGACTCAGCCGCGTCATGTTGTTGTACTGCATCCAGATCAACAACACAGGACGCATTATCAAAGTTGTAAGCAACCAAATGCAGTTGACGATCATCGCGCGGAGCAAGTGCGATAAAGGTGTTGTAATTAATCGCGGCGGGTAGCACGAAGCCGCTGTTGTAATCCGTATGTTCACCGATGATATTGACGCGCCCTGGCGCCTTCACTGTGGTGACCGGTTTAAAACCAAAGGATGCTTCAAATAATTCGCTCACACGAGCGGCAGAGAGAGTCGTCACGCCCGCTTACCTCAATCTAAAATGAACAGGAGATTGCTGACGCAACCGCTCAGCGGCTTGTTCAGGTGACAAGTCGCGCTGTGCTTCGGCCAACATTTCATAACCCACCATAAACTTGCGCACCGTGGCGCTGCGCAGCAATGGCGGGAAAAAGTGTGCATGCAACTGCCAATGACTGGCGTCATCTGCAGTGAATGGGGCCCCGTGCCAACCCATGGAGTACGGAAAGGAACACTCAAAGAGGTTGTCGTACCGGGCAGTAATGTCGCGCAATATATCGCCCAAACTCACTTGCTCAGCTTCGGTCAACTCAGTGATACGCGCACGCGCCTGCTTAGGCAGCAATAAGGTTTCATAGGGCCAAGCTGCCCAAAACGGCACCACCACCAGCCAATGTTCGTTTTCAACAACAACCCGCTCGCCGCTCGCCGATTCTTTGCGGGTGTACTCCAATAACAAGGATTGTTGGTGCTGCTGATAATAGGCGCGCTGTTGCTGATCCTCTTTGCTCACCAGTGTTGGTAGCTGGGACTGCGCCCAAATTTGTCCATGGGGATGAGGATTGGAACAGCCCATCACCGCACCTTTATTCTCAAAAATCTGTACGCTGGCAAAGCGTTTACCTAACTCGGCGGCCTCTTGCATCCAGGTGCTGATCACCGCGCGGATCTCTTCATCGTTCAATAACGGCAAGGTTTTGCTGTGATCCGGAGAAAAACAGATAACCCGGCTGCTGCCGTATTCCGCCTGGATTTGAAACAACGGGTCGCTGGATTTAGGGGCATCCGGCACTTCCGGCATAAGTGCAGCGTAATCGTTAGTAAATACAAAGGTAGTTTTATAAACCGGATTGATTTCACCACCCGCTCGTAGATTGCCGGAGCAGAGATAGCAGTTGGGATCATGGGCGGCACTTTCCGGCCATTGATTGGATTCTTGCTGCCCCTGCCAGGGGCGCTTGGTACGGTGCGGGGAAATTAACAACCACTCGCCAGTAAGCGGATTGAAACGGCGATGGGGATGCTCATTGACCGAAAAGGTTTCTGTCATACACTACCTACTTGGGCATATAAATATGATAATTAAACAATGAGCCTAATTTAACCTAATAGCCAGAAGATCACAATCCGTAATTCTCTTTTTTTCCTGTGTATTACTCACATAGGGGCGAGTTCTGGATGACTCCCAATCAAGCAGTAAGCTTTAGGGCGAATTTACGATCACAAAAAATACAAAACCCCAGCAAGATAACTTGCCGGGGTTTGGAGAAACAAACCTATCAATCATCACGCAAAGCGGTTAAACGCCACTATGCCCCAGACTATTGCGAGTAATAATAAACTCATAAAAACCAGTGCCGAACCTATATCCTTTGCGCGCCCTGATAGCTCATGGCGCTCGGAACCAGTGCGATCCACCACTGCTTCAACCGATGAGTTTGCCAGCTCTGCCATCCACACCCAAAAAATACTGCTGATTAATAAAATCAACTCTATGTGAGTTTGCGCCAACCAAAAGGCAACTGGAATCAGCAACACGCCCATGGTTATTTCCTGACGAAATGCCGCTTCGTATTTCCAACTGGCGGACAAACCTTTCATCGAATAACCAAATGCATCAATCACCCGCGCTATGCCAGTTTTACCAGGCTTACCCATTTATCTTCTCCACATTTGTCAGTTAGATGCCAACCAAGGTCCAGTACAACCCCGCTTGTCAGTTGTCATTCGAGCTTCACCAAGTATTCACAGAAGCGTCACAAAGCAGTGCTAAAAATGATTGCGGAGAGAGCCCAATGCACTGTCGCTCTCATTCATCTGCAAATCATTAATGACGGTGAATCATGAACACTTTCCTACAGCGAGTCCATCACCTGGACACCCTTGCATTCTTGTGGGTACATGTGACAAAACGCTTTCAATATCGTCGCTCGGTAAGATTTATTTCCGCCACCGGCGACGGCCCGGTTTATTTGTGTATCGCGCTGATGCTGGTATTGCTCGAACCCAAAGCGGGCATCACATTTTTTTGGGCGGGCATTATCGCTTATAGTTTTGATGTGAGTCTTTACCTGCTGCTGAAAAACCTGATTAAACGCGATCGCCCCGCAGTAAAAATTACCACTTACCAAGCATTTATCACCCCGTCCGATCAGTTCAGTTTTCCCTCCGGCCATACCGCTGCCGCATTTTTATTTGCCTGTTTGGTATGGCAGTTTTACCCCGCGTTTGCCCTGCCCTGTTTTGTGTGGGCCTCGGCCGTTGGCATAAGCCGCGTACTACTCGGTGTTCATTATCCGACTGATTTAGTGGCCGGTGCACTGCTGGGCAGTACCTGTGCATTTTGGGGAATTTATTTGCATCAACTGCTTATTGCACTGCATTAATTGCTGCACTGCACTGATTGTTGCACTGCGCTAATTTTCTTTACAGCCAGCCTTGTATCAGTCTAACGGCGCGCTGGTCATAACATAACGCGCGCGCTTTTCACTTCAGGAGCAAAACCGCATGAAAATTTTATACGGCGTTCAAGGCACAGGAAATGGCCATACGACTCGCGCGCGGATCATGGCCACAGCACTGGCCGATGCAGGAGCTCAGGTTGATTGGGTATTTTCCGGGCGCGAACGCGCTGACTATTTTGATATGCAAACCTTCGGTGATTTTAAATCCTTTCGCGGGCTAACCTTTGCAACCGAACACGGTAAAGTTCGCTACTTAAAAACCCTGCTGACCGCAAATATCCGCCAACTATATCGCGATGTAAGAAGCCTGAATGTGGAAGGCTATGATTTTATTATTAACGACTTCGAACCCGTCAGCGCTTGGGCAGCCAAACTCGCCGGGAAAAAAGTCATTGGCATCTCGCATCAAAACGCTTTTTTTTACGACATACCCAAAGCAGATGACAATATTTTTGTGCGCTGGTTTATGCGCAACTTTGCACCGGTAACACAGCCGATTGGCTTGCATTGGCATCACTTCGGCCAACCTATTTTGCCGCCATTGGTGGAAACCAGTCACTACCCAAATATCTCCACCCCCAAACACTATTTGGTGTATCTGCCGTTTGCAGGGCTGGATGACATACTGCCACAGCTGCGTGAATTTCCTGACTATGAATTTTTTGTGTATCAACCCGTTCCCGCTGCCTACGACGAAGGCCATATCCATATCCGCCCTTTTTCACGTGAAGGATTTCAAATGGATTTGCATCGCTGTGAAGGTGTTATTTGCAGTGCGGGTTTTGAATTGCCAAGCGAAGCCATACATTTAGGCAAAAAAATTCTGGCCCAGCCCGTCGCCGGGCAAATGGAACAAAAATCCAATGCCATGGCGTTGGAAAAACTAGGTTTAGGCACCGAGGCAAAACAATTTGATGTAGCCACTCTCGCACGTTGGCTACCGCAACCCGCACCCAATGGACCACGAAATTACCCTGACGTTGCCAAGGCACTGGTTGATTGGTTGATTACCAGTCGCGGGAAAAATATGGAGGTTTTACAGCAGCAGTTGTGGCAACCACTGATTCAGCAGGATCGTCTGGAGCTGAGTGAAAAGAAGCAAAAAGAAAGTGTAAGTGTATTGGCTAAGTCAGCTGGGTTTTAAATAACCCGAGGCAACCAACCAAATGGGCAAGGCGCGCTAATCAAAGGATATTTTTTTCTGCCGCGCTGATTTAATGCTGCCGCGCTGGGTTTTTTCATCCATGCGGCGCTGTTTGGAAGAGAATGTCGGGCGTGTGGCGTGGCGAGGCTTCTCAATTTTTATCGCGCCAAGAATTATTTCCCGCAATCGCACTAAAGCATCATCGCGATTCTGTTCCTGCGTGCGGTAAGTCTGTGCCTTGATAATTAAAACCCCGTCGTTGGTGATACGTTTATCACCTAATGCCAACAGGCGGGATTTACAAAAATCGCTTAACGAAGAATTGGGGATATCAAAACGCAAATGTATCGCACTCGACACCTTATTGACGTTCTGGCCACCCGCCCCCTGGGCACGCATGGCAGTCAGCTCGATCTCACTCGGCGGGATAACGATGGAGGCATTGATACGCAACATCTCAGTGTTGTTCTGCAGGTTCGAAAAAACGCAGTAGTTTTTGCTCATCCACTAACACTGGCTGTAACTCGCGATCAAAACGGGTTCGCCAGGAATGCCAGCGAACGATAAACCCACCAAGAATCAAACCGGTAAAACCGGCCAGTGTTGTCAGCAACTCATGGGCAAAGTAGTTATGCGCCAGCGCTGTCAACACAACCAGGCTAATCACCGGCACCAGATAAACCAGCAACGAACCTTTAGCGACTACTTCTTCAGGAATGCCAATTTGGATTTCATCTCCCACGCGGTACTGCGCGGAATCGCGACCATCCAACAACACCCAGATGTAGGCAGTGTGGCCATCCAACTTACTCAATAGACTTTGACCGCACCCTTTTTCCGCTTTGCAGGAACCACAGGCCGTTTTTTGGATGGTCTCCACCCAAACACCCTCAGCTTCCAAAGATACGATACGGCCAGTTTCAACAATCATGGGACACCTGAACGATTTAAATTCCAGCTATATTCTGCGCAATTTTTTGCGCGGTGACGACAGGAATTTCACCCACTACGGTGATGCGGTAATTTTTATTGGCATGACGCAGTGAATCCATCACCGCCAAAGTAGCGCCGCGCTGGGCAACACCTTCCGGAATCGAACCACTGGCCTCTTCGATAAACACAGAAAAGGTGGTCAAGCCATCGGTATACATCAACATATCAATCTGGTTGCGCACCTGGCGCTGTCCTACAAAAGCAAAACCCGGCGGAACCCACACCAAATTCCAACGCTCAGCTTGTTTAGCATCGGTTGGGTTGCAATCAGCCACTTGCGGTGTTGCCGCACGATGTAAGCGCGCTTTGGGTTCCCGCAAGTTCTCGATTTCCGGGCTTAGATCGAGATCGATAAATTGATAGCGTTCCAGCGGTCGCGCGGATTCATCCACTAACCAGGATTTGAGCACCAAGCCGGTTTCATTGTCGATAGTCAGCAAGGAGCTATGACGGAATTGATCCAATGGCAGTGCTAGAAGAGCAGTTGCCTCACGCCCTGCGACACGCTCAGGTCCGCGAATTTCAAACTTGTAGAGCTGATCCATACGTGCAAGGTTGGCACCAAACTGGCTAATTTTGCCCTGTAACAACTGATCTCCCAGCGATTCACAACCAATCGCTTTACCCGTGCGCAGCACCTCCCGTTCCGGTCCATTCAAATGCTGCAAACGTTCGTGCTCTACGCCGTCTTCAACCCAATGAATGATGCGAAAGCTCTGCAGCGCAGGATTATCCTTATGTTGATAGGTAAACGAACCTTGGTAATTAAGGGTATGAGGGATAGTCGCCATTTTGCGCAACAGGTTGGCAACTTCAGGCGATTGGGTCGCCATAGGTGCAACAGTATTTATGGCATCGGCTGAATGAGCTGAGCTATTGAGCCCATCTGACTGTGCCAACACAGTCAGAGGAAAAATAGCGACGAAAGGAATAAAACGAGTCACGCTGGAACGAATAAACTGACGGATAAGAACGGGGATCAACATGCTTGTCTCGGGAGTGTGGGATCAGGGGAGCAGCATAACTACTCCACCTGCTTTTACAAGGATCCGGACAGAAAGGGAGATATAAAAACTAGTCCTCTTCGACCAGAATCACTCGAGTATAAGGCAACATACCTTGCCCGCTATTGAGCGACGCGTTGTCGGTATGCTCTTGGATTAACTGGTTTACATAACTACTCACATCTTCGTTGTACACGGGTGCCACTTGCTGACGCGGTACAAACATCACACGACGACTCTCTTGCGGACGAGACTCATAACCACTCTGTACGGCAACAGTGCGCGCAGACAATGCAGGTGCATTAATGCCAGATGGTAGATTTGCCGCTTTGGTTTCTACTGCCGGTGCAGGCGCCGCAGCCATGGTGCCAGCCGCCATATCAGCAGGGTTAGCACCGGGAGTTTGATATTGTTGAACACCAAGAATTACCGCCCCCGCTACCGAAGCAGCAACGGCGACACGCCCAGCTTGTTGCCACCAGCGCAAAGGCATGGCAACTACATTCGAACCTGCAACAGACGTTTGTTCTGCTACATCACTGATGGCTGGTGCCGAATAGGTTTCTTCCGCCTCAATGGCTGCACTCACACGCGAGGCAAAATCGCTTGAAGCAAGAACCGGAATATCACCCTTTAAGCCTGCACTGGCGATCTGGTAACGCGACCAAGTGGACTTCAGTTCAGAATCCGAGTCCAGCGCTTTAAGTAAACGCTGTAGCTCAAGCTCGGAAGCCTGATTGTCCATTAGTGCTGATAAAGATTCGGCAAGCACTGGTGGTTGAGTTTGCTCTGTCATTCTCGCTGGCGCCTCTGTGCAAATGCTGGTGAAGATTCGGTTATGTAGCTCTGTACTCGATATGACTGGATACTAGTCAATTGGTTCAAAGATTTACAAAAAAATGTGAAAGTTTTTAAAGATGGCTAAATGTCCTCAACGAGCGGCTTGATTCGTTTATCAATTGCCTCTCTGGCGCGGAAGATGCGCGAACGCACCGTCCCTACAGGGCACTCCATGGCCTCAGCAATTTCCTCGTAACTCAGACCATCAATCTCCCGCAAGGTTACCGCTGTACGCAGATCGTCAGGGAGATCTTTAAATGCCTGGGCGATGGTATTTTCAAGCTCCTCACACAACACATTGTGCTCGGGAGTGTTGAGTTCATGCATACCATCATTGCCATCAAAGAACTCGGCATCTTCAATTTCTACGTCGCTGGACGGCGGACGGCGGTTGCGCGCCACAATATGATTCTTGGCGGTATTAATCGCAATACGATAAATCCAGGTGTAAAACGCACTATCGCCGCGAAAATTGGGTAGTGCGCGATAGGCCTTAATAAACGCCTCCTGGGCGACATCCTGAGCTTCCGCATGATCGCGGATAAACCGGCTAATCACCGCCAGCACTTTGTGCTGGTACTTAATCACTAGCAAATCAAACGCGCGTTTATCGCCTTTTTGAACTCGCTCGACCAATTGCTGATCAACATCAGGCGCTAGTTGCGCTGTCATTCTTTAAACCCCCAAGGGAAAACACAGTATCTTATGCAAAGTCTATTGGATTTACGCCGCTTATAGACAAAACCCTACACTAAAAGTTCAGGGGGCATTATACGGAGTTATTACCCGCAACGCTGTTTAGTTCGTATATAGCATTTGTGGCCGCTCTTTGTGCCACGAAGGCTTGATATACTGGCGACCACTTTTGCCCTCCTTTCCCAACCCGGGTTTGATCTGAATGAATAAACACTACCAATATGATGTGCTGGTGATTGGCTCAGGCGCTGCGGGCCTCACGCTGGCATTAAGCCTCGCGAAGAATGCGCGCGTAGCTGTGCTGAGTAAAAATGCTATTAACCAAGGGTCTACCTGGTATGCCCAAGGCGGGATTGCCGCGGTACTTGACGATCAGGATTCGATTGACGCCCATGTTGCCGACACCCTGATTGCCGGCGCTGGCCTGTGCCACGAAGACGCCGTGCGTTTTACGGTTGAACACAGTAAAGCGGCAATTCAATGGCTGATCGACCAAGGGGTTAACTTCACCAAAGAAAACTCCAATGGCGATTATCACCTCACCAAAGAGGGCGGTCACAGCCATCGCCGTATTATTCACAGCGCCGATGCCACCGGTCAGGCGGTGCACTCCACCTTGATCGATCAAGTGCAGCAACAGTCAAACATCGACATATTTGAAAATCATGTAGCGATTAACCTGATATCCCAAGCCGATGCCGACTCGCGCAAGCTGCGCTGCAGCGGCGCCTATGTGCTCGATAACAACAGTGACGATATTCACGTCTTCCAAGCCAAAGTAGTTGTTCTGGCCACCGGTGGTGCAAGTAAGGTTTATCTTTATAGCAGCAACCCGGACAGTGCCAGCGGCGATGGTATTGCCATGGCCTGGCGCGCCGGCTGCCGGGTGGCCAATATGGAATTCAACCAATTCCACCCCACTTGCCTCTACCACCCGCGCGCCAAAAACTTTTTGATCACCGAAGCCCTGCGCGGTGAAGGCGCTTATTTACGTTTGCCCAGTGGCGAGCGGTTTATGCCGCGTTTTGATGAGCGCGAAGAGCTGGCGCCGCGGGATATAGTGGCACGTGCTATAGACCATGAAATCAAACGCCTCGGCTGCGATTTTGTCTATCTGGATATCAGCCATAAATCGCCTGAATTTATTAGCGAACACTTCCCCACGGTTAAAGCGCGCTGTTTGGAATTTGGCATTGATATCACTAAAGAGCCCATTCCTGTCGTGCCTGCGGCGCATTACACCTGCGGCGGCGTGGTAGTAGATAAAAACGGCCAAACCGATTTGCAGCATTTATACGCGATTGGCGAAACCTCATTTACCGGTTTACACGGCGCCAACCGTATGGCGAGCAATTCGCTGCTGGAATGTATCGTTTACGCCCAATCGGCCGCGCAACATATTTTGGCTAAACTCGATCAGATTCATACGCCCGATGTATCACCCCAATGGGACGCCTCGCGGGTGCGCGATTCCGACGAGGACGTGGTGATTTCGCACAACTGGGACGAGCTGCGCCGATTTATGTGGGATTACGTCGGTATTGTGCGCACCCATAAACGCTTGGAGCGCGCGACCCATCGCATTAAATTGCTGCAAAAAGAAATTGCCGAGTATTACAGCAACTACAACATCAGCAGCGATTTGATCGAACTGCGCAACCTGGCCACTGTCGCGGAATTGATTATTCGCTCGGCACATGAACGCAAAGAGAGCCGCGGCCTGCACTACTCGCCCGACTATCCAAACAAATCACCTATTGCACGGGACACCATACTGGTACCCACCAATTTTGCCGGACAGGATGTGATTGTTAGCAAGGATATTGACCTTACTGCATAGGCTACCCTTTTGGCCTTAAACAGGCTCGCAGCCAGGTGCGCAAACGCGCCTGATCTGCGGGCTTAATAGCATCATGGCAAAGCAGTAAAAATCTTTTGCTCCCGTCCTCGGACTGCAAGGGCAAAACAATTAGCCAAGGCCAACAGAGCACCTCCCCAACCAAGACACAATTCAGCTGCTCTTTTTGGTTGTTGGAAAGAACCCAAAATCCGTTTTCATAAGCGAGCGAACCAACAGGTATTGCTGCACACTGCAACGCATATAAATGCCATAGCCCAATACAACCACCCAGCAACAGGGCCAACCAAACCAGGCGCACTACACCACCAGTATTAACATCACTTATATAGGGAAAGAGCGCGATAAATAGCGACAACACAAACAACCCGTAAAAGAGCCGGTAAAAGATGCGCAAAAAAGCAGAGGTTGAAATGGAGAGCACTGCCATTGGCGGCAGTGCTTTTGATGCAGAAGCCGATGGACCGCTTGCCCCATCCGCCAGCAGGTCAACAGTGTCAGCTGTTGGTTTTTTGAAGGCCGGTATTTGCACGAATAATGTCCACAATCCGTTGTAGTTCAGGGCTATCGGGATTTTCGCGACGCATAAACCAAGCAAAAAGATCTTGATCCTGCTCTTCCAATAGCAACCAGAAACGTTCTTTATCGCTCTGCTCCAGTCCTGGGTACACTTTCTCTAAAAAAGGCGCCAGCACCAGATCCAACTCCAGCATACCGCGCCGACAAGCCCACTTTAAACGATTGATATCCACGCTAATACCTGTATTAAAAATAAGAGAAGCACATTATAAACGAGCACCTTGCCAAAGACTCGCTTTGACTAGAGAATCGCGCTGCCTGTAGTCAATTTGCGGAACTCTTCCCCATGCCCAATCCGGATTTATCAACCATGACTTACCTCGCAACGCTCACCAACAAACAGCTGCTCTTGGTCAAAGGCCCTGATGCAGGTAAATTTTTGCAAGGCCAAGTCACATGCGATGTAAAAGAACTAAACGAGCCAGTCACTCGTCTTGGCGCGCAATGCAATCCGAAAGGCCGAATACTCCTGAGCTTTCGCGCCCTGCAAATGAATAACGAAACCATCGCGCTACGCCTGCCCGCAAGCATGATGGAGTCGGCGCAAAAAACACTGGGTAAATACATAGTGTTCTCCAAAGCCAAGCTGCAGGATGGCGGTAATGACTTCGCTCTATTCGGTTTGTTTGGCGATTCCGCCGCTGCTGTAGCGTCCACCTTTTTCCAACAGTTGCCTACAACTTACGAGGGCTGGATAGAAAAAGATGGCAGCTACCTGAT
>Ga0307406_10001629_pt1 | contig 12342 bp, 7 predicted proteins | sample 322Cmetagenome_3_FD_203706 | JGI IMG/M metagenome (GOLD analysis project Ga0307406, IMG submission 203706) | Maize rhizosphere microbial communities from greenhouse at UC Davis, California, United States - 322HYB-C-2 | ecosystem: Host-associated > Plants > Roots > Rhizosphere > Soil | place... | reverse complement strand
TTTCCGCCGGGGCGGTGGAGTGATCGGAGAGCGACTCGAGCACGGCCTTGGCCCGGCCGGGTTGGTCGGAAAGGAGGATGGGCAGCGCCTTTTTTAGCCCCTCGAGACGGAAATCCGCCTCTCCCGGGTGCCTCTCGATCCGGTCGAGGAAGGCGGCGATGTCGATCAGCTTGTACCGCGCATCCATGAAATGGAGGTCGAGGATGTCCTTCTTCGTGGGCATGGGTGAATTCTACGGCGGCAAATTGCGATTCCCAGCGGGAAAGCGTGGCAGCAGGGGAATCTAAACCTTTCCGGGGCACCCGACATCCTCTCAAGTAGCGGATGATGAACGCCTCCAAAAACCCGGACGAGGGCGAAGTCTCCGAAGCCTTCGTCAGCGAGCTGACCAACCACCAGACGGCCATGCTAGCGTTCATCCGCGCCCTGATGCCGGGATCCTCGGGTGCCCGTGACCTGCTGCAGGAGGTGAACATCATCCTTTGGCAAAAACGCGCCCAATTCGAACCCGGAACCAGCTTCAAGGCGTGGTCGTTTCAAGTGACGCGCTACCACCTCATGAATCACCGACGCCGGCTCGCATCGAAGGGTTGGCTGGTTTTCGATGATGACCTCGTGGAGCGCATTTCGCCGGCGCTTGAGGCGGATCCGGGGGAGCTGGAATCGCGGCACCAGGCATTGAACCTCTGTCTTTCCAAGCTCCGGCCAAAGGATCGCGATCTGCTCCAGCATCGCTACGCCAGCGGGGCACCGCTCAATGACTACGCCAAGGTCATCAACCGCAGCGCCGGCACGCTCAAGGCCACCCTTTTCAATCTCCGCACCGCGCTCCGGAAGTGCATTGAACGTCGCTTCCAGGAACAGGGCATTTCTCTCCCATGAATTTGAACGACCAGCAGCTCGTCGCCGCGGCCTTTGACGGTGCGCTCGACAAGACCAGCTTCCGCCGCCTGCAAGATCGGCTGCTCAATGAGCCCGCCCTGTTAGCGCTCTATCGTGAGCACGCGATGCTGCACCACTCGTTGTGCGAGGAGTTTGAGGGCACTCAGATGATTGGGCGCAGCGTGCCATCGGTCGCTCGGACTCCGCGCTGGGTGCCGGTGCTTGCTGCCTGTGCGGTGGCAGTTGCCGCTGTCTTCTTCGGGTGGCAATGGCTGAAGTCCTCACGCCCTGCGCCGGTGATGGCTGGCTGTGCCTTTTCGGCGGATGCGATCGTGAAAGTGGATGATCGTCAGGCACTCAATGGCTCTGGCTTCGCGGTTGGCTCCCGGCTTTCGGTCGAGCGCGGTTGGGTGCGGCTGAATCTGCCAAAGCAAGCCGTAGCGCTGGTCGAGGCGCCGGCGTCGGTGGTTTTCGAGGCGGACCACGTGCTGCGTTTTGAAAGCGGGCGCGGTCGTCTCCATTGCCCGGAAAGCGCGCGTGGATTCACGGTGAAATCCGGCTCCCTCGTGGCGGTGGATCAAGGCACGGACTTCGGCGTTGTCAGCCGTCCCGGTGCTGCGGATGAGCTTCACGTCTTCTCCGGTGAGGTCGCGGTGAATGCGGTCACAGGTACCGCGAGGGCCGTGCTGCATGCGAAGGAAGCGGCTGCGGTCGACAGCGCGGGTGCGCTCCAACGCATGCCGGCGCGGGAGGAGGATTTCGAGTCGGTCACGCCGGAACTCAGGGTTCTGTTGGAAGACCGCTTCGATACCGGTGGCCCGATTGCCGATCGCCAGCCGGTCGTTGGCCTCAGCCACTGGCGCTTGGAGAAGGGCTCGCCGGAACTCAAGGGCGGCCACCTTGAAGGCACGGGCTTCGAGGCATTCTATTCATTGCCGATGGACGGGCTTACGGCATCGCGGCCGGTGCTGCTCGTCACGGTCGAGACCGTTGAATCGCCTTCGTTTCACACGGAGCAGTGGGCGGGCGTCAGTCTCTATCAGGAGGGCTACGAGCATTGCTTCTTCGGTGATTGCTTCGGCCCCGAGGAAACATGGTCGCTGGATATGAAGCGCCGTCTGGTTCCGGTTCCGACGGAACCTCGCCTCACTGGTCCGCGCACGGTCACGCTTCGCTACGATCGCCGAGACGGCACCATCGAGCTGCATGAAGGAGCGAGCGCCGGGAGCCGCCCGCTGGTGCGCAAGACGATCCAATCCGGCCTGTCGTTTGATCAGATTCGCATCGGTGCGGCGGACGGTGCCACCCTCGCCGTGGTGAAAATCAGCGTCCGCGCGATCCAAGAGCCACCGCTCCGCTAAATCCGAATGGCCTCATTCAGGTGGCGAAACTGCGCTGTGGTGAAAGATTCCATCGGGGGGTATCGTCCCGGCTGTCGAACTGATGCGTGCACCCGTCGTCCTGCTGGCCCTGCTTTCTTGCGCTCTCGCGGAGGAGAAGCACTGGGCCTACGTGCCGCCGGTGAAGGCGGGGGTGGCGGGGCATCCAGTCGATGCACTGCTCGATCGGGCGTGGGAGCATTCCCAACTAAAGCCCGCGCCGCTCGCGGCCCCGCACCAGTGGCTGGAGCGGGCGGCATTCACGCTCACGGGGTTGCCGCCGTCGGACGATCAACTGCAGCGAATCGAAGCGACCCCGGATGATGCGACGTGGAAGGCGCTCATCGATGAATTGCTCGCGAGCCCGGCCTACGGGGAACGTTGGGCGCGGCACTGGATGGACGTGGCGCGCTACGCCGACACGCGAGGCTACAATTTCGACCAGGATAACCGCTACCCCTTTGCCTACACGTATCGGAATTGGCTGATCAAATCCTTCAACGAGGACTTGCCGTATGACCGCTTCGTGAAGTTGCAAATCGCAGCGGATCATCTGGTGGACCGGTCGGATCATCCGGATCTCGCGGCGCTCGGGTTTCTTACCGTGGGGCTGCGTGGCGGGCCGGTGGAGACGATCGATGATCGTGTGGATGTCGTCACCCGCGGCTTTCTTTCCAGCACGGTCTCGTGTGCGCGCTGCCACGACCACAAGACGGATCCGATCACGATGCGGGATTACTACTCGCTCTACTCGATTTTCGATCACACCGAGGAGCCGGACGACAAGCCCGTGATCGGCAAGGCGGAGGACGAGGCCGCATTCCAAGCGTATCAGGCCGAGGCTGCGAAGCTGCAGGAACAGGATCGTGCAGTGCGGCAGCAGCTCGTCGACCACGTGCGCTCGAAGGAGGCGCTGCCAAACTATTTGGAACTCGCCTGGCGGGCGCGGAAGGAAAATTGGAATCATGGCAAGGCCACGAGCGAAGGCTTTAAGCGCAACCGGCTGCGCCCGAATGCGCTGATGCGTTGGAAAGACTTCCTCGGCGAGAATGCGGAGGGTGAACGCGTGAAGCGCTGGCTCACGGAGATGGACGCTGCGGCGAATGATAACGCGCGCAAGACATTGTGTGAGGCCCTGGCCGGTGAATGGCTCGCGGCGGGTGAGGGGAGTGAACTCGCGCAGCTTTCCGCGAAGGGTGGCTGTCCCCTGGAGTACGGCGTGGATCGTATTTCCGAATTCATGGATGTGGAGGACGGCAATCAGCGCCGTGCCCGTGTCGGCGCGATGAGCAAGCTGATGATGGAGCATCCCGGCTCTCCGCCGCGTGCGATGAGCCTCAGCGACAAGCGCCAGTGGGGTCAGGCGGTGATTTTCGAGCGGGGTAATCCGGCGAATCGCGGGGAGACGTTCGATCGCCAGTGGCTGTCGTTCTTGGGTGGTGGGCCGTATTCCGAAGGCAAGAGCCCGCGTCTTTCATTGGCGGAGAAGATCATCGATCCTGTCAATCCGCTGACAGCGCGGGTGATCGTCAATCGCGTGTGGGCTTGGCATTTCGGTGCGCCACTTGCGGAGCCGGGTGACTTCGGTCCACAGACGCCTCGGCCTGAGCTGTTAGATCTGCTCGATACGCTGGCAGTGGGTTTTCAGGAGAAGGGGCAATCGTTAAAGGAGCTGCACCGGCTGCTACTGACATCGAAGGCCTTCCGGCTTTCGGCTGAGGGTTCGCAGGCGAATGATGCGATCGATCAGGCGAACACGAAGTTCTGGAAGTGGAGCCGACGTCGCCTTGATTTCGAAACGATGCGTGACCACGTGCTAGCCGCCAGCGGGGCGCTCGACACAAGCCGCACCGGTGGGCGCTCGGTCGATCTCGACAAGTCTTCGTCGGACGAGCGGCGCAGCATCTATGCGTTAGTGGATCGCTATGCCTTGCCCGGAACCTTTGTCTCGTTCGACTTGCCGCATCCCGACCATCACAGCCCGAAGCGGGTGGAGACGACGGTGCCGCAGCAGGCGCTTTACTTCCTCAATGGCCGGATGGTGATCCGGCAGGCGGAGAAGTTCGCGAATGATGCGGCTTTCAAAGCGCTTCCGGATGATCGGGCCAAGGTGCTCTCGATCTACCATAAATTGTTCCAACGAGTTCCGGCAGAGGAAGAGGTTCGCGCCGCGCAGGATTGGATCGAGAGTGTGAATCCCGCTGACTACGCGCCGAAGCTTGGGGGCTATTGGGAGGTTCGCCACGCGCCGGACACGGGCGCGCCGAATGACGACCTGAGCACCTTCCCGATTTACGCCAATGAGGTTTGGAAAACCGGTCCGGATCCGGCCACCGCGCCGATCCGCTGGCTCAATGTGGGAGCCGGTGGCGGTCATGCATCGGCGCACCACACGATGGTTCTCCGCTGGCGTGCCACGGGTTCCGGACAGGTGAAGATGACCGGTCACCTCAAGCGCAATCAGAAGGGTGGCAACACCCTCGCGTGGCGTATCGATGGCAAAGGCAAGGCGCTTGCCGAGGCCAGGTTCTCCCCGGAGTCCTCGGTCGATATCGAAGGCGCATGGATCGACGTGAAACCGGGAGATACGATGGATTTCGTACTTCGCGCTCCGGAGGGAGACGCTTGTGGGAGCGTGAACTGGAAGCTCAGCATCGAAGGTCGCGAAAGCGAATCGCAGCCGGTGACTGAAGTCGGGAATTTCGCGAAGCAGTTCCCCACGTCCAACGATCCTGCGCCCGGTGTGCAGCTGGCGAATCCATGGGCTGATCTGGTGCAGATGCTGTGGGCGTCGAACGAGTTTCACTTTGTCGATTGAGACCATGTCCCATCACCGCCTCAACGCTTCCGATGTCCTGCTCGACCGCCGCGATTTCCTGCAGCGATGCGGGATGGGCTTTGGTGCGATGGCACTCGGTGGACTAATGGACGCGAAAGCCATGCCCGCGCCGCAATTCGCGCCGAAGGCGAAGCGGGTGATCCATCTCTTCATGAATGGCGGGCCGTCGCAGGTGGATACCTTCGACCCGAAGCCGAAGCTGCAGGAGTTCCATGGCAAGTCGATGCCGCTCGATGGCCTGAAGACCGAACGCCCGACTGGTGCCGCCTTACGCTCGCCGTTTTCGTTCAAGAAGTATGGCGAGAGTGGCTTGGAGGTCAGCGAGCTGTTCGAGCATACCGCGCAGCATGCGGATGACTTGTGCGTGGTGCGCTCGATGACGGCGGACGTCCCTAACCATGAGCCTTCGCTGATGCTGATGAATTGCGGCGACGGACGCTTGCCCCGGCCTTCAATGGGCTCATGGATCAGCTACGGGCTCGGCAGCGAGAACGAGAACTTGCCGTCCTACGTCGCGCTCTGCCCCGGTGGCATGCCGATCAAACGTGCGGAGAATTGGCGCTCGGCCTTCCTGCCGGGGAATTTCCAAGGCACCTACCTCGACAGCTCGATCGAGGACGTGAACCGGATGATCGAGAACCTGCGCAATCCCTCGGCACGCGACAGCCGGCAGGCGCGGCAGCTTGATTTCCTGAGGAAGGTCAATGCGCGGCATCTCGTTTCGCACGGGCACGATCCACAGCTGGAGGCGCGGATTCGTAGCTTCGAGCTTGCTTATCGCATGCAGAGCGAGGCGACGGATGCCTTCGATGTGACCAAGGAGCCGCAGCATGTGCGCGACATGTACGGCCCGGGCTCCTTCGCCCGGCAGTGCTTGATGGCGCGCCGGTTGGTCGAGCGTGGCGTGCGCTTCATCCAGCTCTGGCATGGCAACGGCCAGCCGTGGGACAGTCATGACGACATCGAGGATCATCGCCGCCTCGCGAAAGAGTGCGACCAAGGCATCGGGGCACTGCTGGCCGATCTGAAGATGCGCGGCTTGCTCGATGAAACGCTGGTTCTGTGGGGTGGCGAGTTCGGCCGCACACCTGCGGTCGAGTTACCGCAGGCTGGATCCAATCAAGGTGTGATGAAAGGCCGTGATCACAATCACTACGGCTTCACCGTTTGGATGGCGGGAGGCGGTGTGAAGGGTGGTCATGTCCACGGGGCGACCGACGAGTTCGGTTACAAGGCGGTGGAGAAGCCGGTGCATGTCCATGACCTGCACGCGACCATGCTTCACCTCTTGGGTTTCGATCACGAGCAGCTTACCTATCGCTACTCAGGCCGGGATTTCCGGCTGACGGACGTGCATGGGAAAGTGGTGAGTGATCTCTTGGCGTGACCCGCTTCCCGGTTTCCGAGCGGAAGAATGTTGCCAGCCCAGTCGTGAAAGTGCGGGCATTTCCGCCACGATGGACAATCCGCTTTGCGGGTGGCCGGGAGAAGCGCTGGAATCCCGCCATGAAATTGCTCGCTGCCGTCGGCGTCATCTTCCTCGCCGCCTGCCAGGATCAAGCTGCGCCGCCGGTGGCGACGACACCGGCACCGGCCGTGAAGCCGTCGACGGCTCCGGCCAAGCCAAAGTCTGAGGCACCCGCGGTGAAAACCGGTAAATTGACGGTGATGGATATAGCGACCTTCTTCCCGCGGCAGCAGGCGGGCACGGTCCTGATCTACGATGCACGACCCGGTTTCGTCGCGGGTTTCGGAAAAATCCCGGGAGCGATCTCTTGGTCGCGACATGAATTCGACGCTCGTCTTTCCCTGAGCGAGTCCGAGATTCGCGCGGCAAAAGCTGCGGGTAAGCCGGTGGTGATTTATTGCACCGATGCTGCCTGCCCGGATTCACGTTCAGTCGCGGAGAAGCTGGCGGCCCGCGGTCATGACGTGGCGATTCTCGAGGGAGGGTTTGCGGCGTGGAAAGAAGCGGGGTTGCCGACGGAGTGAGACCTTGAAATGCGGCGAGAGTTCGACGTGTATGGTTGAACTCCGATGCCAAAATCCTCGCGTTCCCTGCTCATTGCCCTCGGCTGCGTGGCGGCCACCACTTTCGTCTTCATGACCGAGAGTCCCGCTGAAACCACCAAGGCTGAAGGAGCGGCAGCGAAAAAGAAGATCGTCTTCGTGGCGGGACGTCCGAGTCATCCGCCGGGCGAGCATGAGCATCGCGCTGGTAGCGTGCTGTTGGCCGAAGATCTGAATAAAAGCGGCCTGCCGGTTGAGGCGGTGGTGGTCACCGATGGCTGGCCGCAGGACGAGTCGGTTTTCGACGGGGCCGCGGCGGTGGTATTTTATGCCGATGGCGGTGACGGTCATCCCGCGATTAAGCATCTGCCGAAGCTGCGAAAGATCGCGGATGCGGGCACCGGGATTGGTTGCATCCACTACGCGGTGGAGATCCCGAAGGGCGAGCCGGGCAATACCTTCCTTGATCTGATCGGTGGTTATTTCGAAGGCGGTTGGTCAGTGAACCCGCACTGGGATGCGTCATTCAAGCCGGCCAAGCATGAGATCAGCCGCGGTATCGGCGACTTCAAGATCCGCGACGAGTGGTACTATCACATGCGCTTCCGCGAGAAGATGGACGGCGTTACTCCGATCCTCACTGATCTGCCCGGGCCGGATACCTTGTCGCGTCCTGATGGCTTTCACTCCGGCAATCCCGAGGTGCGCGAGGCGGTCCTCAAGCGGAAGGAACCGCAGCATGTGATGTGGGCATTCGAGCGTGACGCGAAGGATGGAAAGGCACGCGCCTTCGGATTTACCGGCGGGCACTTCCACAAGAACTGGCAGCATGATGACCACCGCGGCATCGTCCTCAATGCCATCGCGTGGATCGCGAAGGTGGAGGTGCCAGCCGATGGCGTACCGAGCAAGACACCGACGGACGAGGAGATGAAGGCGAATCTGGATAAGAAGTAAGCCCGTACATCAAAAGCCCGGCACTGTGTGCCGGGCTTCTATAAGGTGTTCCTTCAGGACGGGTTGAGAGGAGGAGAGGTCTTCAGTGATACTCCTGAATGCTCTTCACCGTCAGCTCCTGCTCCTTTAGCGAGCGGATCGCTTTCACGGACGCGCGGGCGGCGGCCATGTTGGTGCAGTAGGAGATCTTGTTCGCCACGGCACCGCTGCGGATCTTCACCTCGTCCTCGCGGGCGGAGTGGCCGCTCGGGGTGTTGATGATGAAGTGGATGTCGCGGTTCTTCATCATGTCGATGACGTGCGGACGACGTCCTTCGCTGAGCTTATAGAGGCGATGGCAGGGGATGCTCTCCGCTTGCAATCGGTCGCAGGTGCCACCGGTGGCGTAGATCTCGAAGCCGAGTGAGACGAGCTCGCGGGCGACTTCCATTGCTGCCGGCTTGTCGCGGTCGGAGACGGAGAGGAAGACATTGCCCTTCGTCGGTAGCGGGTTGAAGGAGCTGGTCTGCGCCTTGGCGTAGGCCATGCCCCAATCGGCATCGATGCCCATGACCTCACCGGTGGAGCGCATCTCGGGACCGAGCACGATGTCGATGCCCGGGAAGCGATTCCATGGGAAGACGGCTTCCTTCACGGAGAAGTGAGTCGGGATCACGGTTTCGGTGAAGCCGAGTTCGGTGAGCGTCTTGCCGACCATGATCTGCGCGGCATACTTCGCCAGCGGCACCCCGGTCGCCTTCGAGACAAACGGCACGGTGCGCGAGGCGCGCGGGTTGACCTCGATGACGTAGAGCTGCTCGTCCTTCACGGCGAACTGGATGTTCATCAGCCCTTTCACGTCCAGCTCGCGGGCCAGCTCCTTGGCGGCGCGGGTAATCTCGGCCTTGATCTCGTCGGAGAGCGAGTGGGCGGGGATACAACAGGCAGAGTCCCCGGAGTGAATGCCAGCCTGCTCGATGTGCTCCATGATCGCACCTACGACGGACATCGTACCATCGGAGATGCAGTCGACGTCCACTTCGATCGCGGCTTCCAGAAAGCGGTCAACGAGCACCGGGCGGTCAGGTGAGACATCGACGGCCTCGCGCATGTACTTCCGCAGTTCGTTTTCCTCGTAAACGATCATCATCGCGCGACCGCCGAGCACGAAGGACGGGCGGACCAGCACGGGATAGCCAATGCGCTTGGCAATGGCCGCGGCTTCGTCTTCCGAAACAGCGGTGCCGGCTTCGGCTTGCTTGAGGCCGATCTTGTCGAGCAGAGCGGAGAAGTGCTTGCGGTCTTCGGCGAGCTCGATGCTCTCCGGCGAGGTGCCGATGATCGGCACACCGTGACGCTTGAGGTCCGCGGCGAGGTTGAGCGGCGTCTGGCCACCGAACTGGACGATCACGCCGTCCGGCTTTTCCTGGTCGCAGATGTTGAGGACATCCTCGAGCGTGAGCGGCTCGAAGAACAGCTTGTCCGAGGTGTCATAGTCGGTCGAAACCGTTTCCGGGTTCGAATTCACCATGATGGTCTCGTAGCCGAGTTCCTTCAGCGCGAAGGCGGCGTGGACGCAGCAGTAGTCGAACTCGATGCCTTGGCCGATGCGGTTCGGGCCACCGCCGAGGATGATGATCTTCTTCTTGTCGCTCTCGCGGGCCTCGTTTTCGTCGCCGTAGGTCGAGTAGAAGTAGGGCGTGTAGGCCTCGAACTCCGCAGCACAGGTATCGACGAGGCGGTAGGTCGGGATGATGCCGCGGGCCTTGCGCTCGGCGCGGACCGTGTCCTCGGTTGGGACATCGACGACGGCGCCCTCGGGCTCGGCGCGTGGTGGTGCTCCGGCTGGCTGGTCCTTTTCACCGTGGATCGAGGCATCGTGGATGGCCGGCGAATGCGCGCGGGCCATCGCGATCTGGCGGTCGGAGAAGCCGAGGCGCTTGGCGTCCTTCAGGTCGAGCGTGGCGAGGTTCTTGCCTTCGTCGGCGATCTCCTTGAGGTGATGGAGGAACCACGGGTCGATGGCGGTCGTTTCGAAGACCTCGTCGATGGTCCAGCCATTGAGGAAGGCGGTCTGCAGCCAGAAGATCCGCTCGGCATTCGGCACGGCGAGCTTGTTCTCGATCTCCTCGCGGGTGGCGCCGTGGATGTCCTTCTTGTCAAAGCCGAAGCCCCAGCGGCCGGTTTCCAGCGAGCGCAGCGCCTTCTGCATCGACTCCTTGAAGGTGCGGCCGATCGACATGGCCTCGCCGACCGACTTCATCGAGGTCGTCAGCACTTGGTTGGCAGTCGGGAACTTCTCGAAGGTGAAGCGCGGGACCTTGGTGACCACGTAGTCGATGGTCGGCTCGAAGGAGGCCGGGGTCTCGCGGGTGATGTCGTTCGGCAGTTCGCCGAGCGTGTAGCCGACGGCGAGCTTGGCAGCGATCTTGGCGATGGGGAAGCCGGTGGCCTTCGAGGCGAGAGCGGACGAGCGCGACACGCGCGGGTTCATCTCGATCACGATCATGCGGCCGGTCTTCGGATCGATGGCGAACTGGATGTTCGAGCCACCCGTTTCCACGCCGATCTCGCGGATGACGGCGAAGGAGGCGTCGCGCATGATCTGATACTCGCGATCGGTCAGCGTCTGGATCGGCGCGACGGTGATCGAGTCACCGGTGTGGACGCCCATCGGATCGATGTTCTCGATCGAACAGATGACCACGCAGTTGTCGGCCTTGTCGCGCATGACCTCCATTTCGAATTCCTTCCAGCCGAGAAGGGATTCATCGATAAGGACTTCGGAAACGGGGGAAAGGTCGAGGCCGCGGTGGATGATTTCCTCGTACTCCTCGCGGTTGTAGGCGATGCCGCCGCCCTGGCCGCCGAGGGTGAAGGCGGGACGGATGATGAGCGGGAAGGTTCCGATCTCCTCTGCCACTTTTCGCGCTTCCTCCATCGTGTGGGCGATGCCGGAGCGAGGCATGTCGAGGCCGATCCGGATCATGGCCTCCTTGAAAAGCTGGCGGTCCTCGCCCTTGTCGATCGCTTCTGGCTTCGCGCCGATCATCCGGACGTTGTGCTTTTCGAGCACGCCGGACTTGTGAAGGGACATGGAGGTATTGAGCGCCGTCTGGCCGCCGAGCGTGGGTAGCAGGGCATCCGGCTTCTCGCGGATGATGATCTTTTCCACCACTTCCGGCGTGATCGGCTCGATGTAGGTCCGGTGGGCGAACTCCGGATCGGTCATGATTGTGGCCGGATTGGAGTTCACGAGCACCACCTCATAGCCTTCCTCGCGCAGCGCCTTGCAGGCTTGGACCCCGGAATAGTCGAACTCGCAGCCTTGGCCGATGACGATGGGACCGGAACCAATGACGAGAATTTTGCGGATCGAGGTATCTTTGGGCATGGCGGGACAGGGTTAGGCGCGTGGGGGGTAAATTTCGCGGTGTTTCGCAGGCCCCGCCCCGGTTGTAAAGGGTTGGATTGCCACTCTTTTCGCGATGCCCCGGAAGGCCGCTACGGCGGGCTCCGAATGCCGGGGATCCGGGTTGACCGCAGGGTCACGGCTTCGGATTCTGGCGACGATGAAGAAGAGTCCCGCGTTCATGCCCAAGGTCTTGCTGGCCGCCTTTTCGATCGGCGCGATCAGCTCGTGCACAACCTCGGCTTCCGGAAATCGAGCCATGGCGGCTGATGGCCGGGCGATTCACCGGCCGGAGCAACTCGACGACTTTTACCTTAAGGAACCGGTGAACGTGCAGGGTTTGGGGACGAAGGCGGCATTGGAAAAGCTGGACCGTGAGTATCGTGCCATCTGCCGGAAGGCTGGCGAGGTGCCGCTCGACCTCATGTACGAGGTGCCGGCGGGATATGAGCGGCCGCTGAAATTCCAAGCGGGTGGGACTTTTGAAAATGCGGTCCGCGAGATCGCGGCGACCTCGGGACTGGAATGGAAACGGCGTGGTAATACCTACAAGTTCCAAGCACCGCGGGAAAATGACCGGCTCAGCCAGGAGACGCTTTCCGTGCCGCCCGATTTTCTCGCCCGGATTGGTGGCAATCCTGACGACCGGCGATTGGGAGCCCGCGCTGTATTTGAGAAACGGGGCGTTTCCTTCGATCCATCCACGCGGCTGAGCGTAAGTGGCTCGCGCCTTAGTGTGGAAACTCGTAGTCCATCCCATCAGGTCGCGATTTCAGGAACGGTAGATGCGATCGTTCGTTGTTCCCCGCTTCTCATTCGCTTGGATGCTCAGGCTTTTGAAGTGCCCGCTGGCCGGACATGGTTGGCTCCGGCGAACGGGATTA
>Ga0307406_10001627_pt1 | contig 12352 bp, 11 predicted proteins | sample 322Cmetagenome_3_FD_203706 | JGI IMG/M metagenome (GOLD analysis project Ga0307406, IMG submission 203706) | Maize rhizosphere microbial communities from greenhouse at UC Davis, California, United States - 322HYB-C-2 | ecosystem: Host-associated > Plants > Roots > Rhizosphere > Soil | place... | reverse complement strand
TGTCGAGATCTCGCGCGGACACAACCCGCTGCGCGACCCCGATGACCGCCGCCTCAACCGCATCGCCGGCCCGAGCGCCCTGGTCATCTTCGGCGTGACAGGCGATCTGTCGCGCAAGAAGCTCATGCCCGCCGTGTACGACCTGGCCAATCGCGGACTGCTTCCGCCCGGGTTCGCCCTGGTGGGCTTCGCCCGCCGCGACTGGGAGGACCAGGACTTCGCGCAGGTCGTCTACGACGCGGTGCGGCAGAACGCCCGCACGCCCTTCCGCGAGGAGACCTGGAAGCAGCTGCTGCAGGGCATCCGGTTCGTGTCGGGCGAGTTCGGCGACGCCGACGCGTTCCGCCGGCTCCGCGAGACGGTCGAGCGCCTCGACCGCGAGCGCGGGACGATGGGCAACCATGCCTTCTACCTCTCGATCCCGCCGCGCGACTTCCCCATCGTCGCCAAGCAGCTGAAGGACTCGGGGCTGGTCGACGACACGAACGACGAGGACAGCTGGCGCCGGGTCGTCATCGAGAAGCCGTTCGGCAGCGACCTGCAGACGGCGCGCGAGCTCAACGCCGCCCTGGAGGTCGCCTTCCCGGCGGACTCGATCTTCCGGATCGACCACTACCTGGGCAAGGAGACGGTGCAGAACATCCTGGCGCTGCGCTTCGCCAATGAGCTGTACGAGCCGATCTGGAACGCCAACTACGTCGACCATGTGCAGATCACGATGGCCGAAGACATCGGCGTCGGCGGCCGTGCGGGGTACTACGACGGGATCGGGGCGGCGCGCGACGTCATCCAGAACCACCTGCTGCAGCTGCTCGCCCTCACCGCGATGGAGGAGCCGATCTCGCTCGACGCGACGCACCTGCGCGCCGAGAAGGAGAAGGTGCTCGCCGCCGTCAAGCTCCCCGACGACCTCTCGACCGCGACCGCGCGCGGCCAGTACGCCGGCGGCTGGCAGGGCGGCGAGGAGGTGACCGGCTTCCTCGCGGAGGACGGCATGGACCCCCGGTCCACGACCGAGACCTACGCCGCCGTCAAGCTCGAGATCGCCACGCGCCGCTGGTCGGGCGTGCCCTTCTACCTGCGGACCGGCAAGCGACTGGGCCGCCGCGTCACCGAGATCGCCGTCGTGTTCAAGCGCGCTCCGCAGCATCTCTTCCTGCGCAACCAGACCACCGAGCTCGGCCAGAACGCCCTCGTGATCCGCGTGCAGCCCGATGAGGGCGTCACGATCCGCTTCGGATCGAAGGTCCCGGGCGCCGCGACCGAGGTCCGCGACGTCACCATGGACTTCGGGTACGGCCACGCGTTCACCGAGTCGAGCCCCGAGGCGTACGAGCGTCTCATCCTCGACGTCCTCCTGGGCGACCCGCCGCTGTTCCCGAGACACGAGGAGGTCGAGCTCTCCTGGCGCATCCTCGATCCGATCGAGCAGTACTGGGCGGGCCTGGACGAGCCGCTCGAGCAGTACTCCCCCGGCTCCTGGGGCCCGACATCCGCCGATGAACTCTTGGCCCGCGACGGCCGCGTCTGGAGGCGCCCGTGATCGTCGACCTGCCCGACACCACCGTGTCGAAGATCGCCCGCTCGCTCGTCAGCGTCCGCGAGGAGGGTGGCGCGGTCGCCCTCGGACGCGTCCTCACCCTCGTGATCATCACGACCCACGGGCTGGAGGAGGATGCGATCGAGGCCGCCAACGATGCGTCGCGCGAACACCCGATGCGCGTCATCGTCCTCATGACACAGCCCGACGGGCCGTCGAAGCTCGACGCTCAGATCCGCGTCGGCGGCGACGCCGGCGCCAGCGAGGTCGTGGTGCTCCGCGCTTCGGGTGACGCCGCGAGCAACGACGAGAGCCTCGTCACCGGCCTCCTGCTGCCGGACGCTCCGGTCGTGGCCTGGTGGCCCGACAATCCGCCGACCGAGCCGGCGGCCTCGCCCATCGGTCGCATGGCGCAGCGGCGCATCACCGACGCGGCGACCAAACCGTACGCGAAGGACCGCCTCTCCAAGCTGGGACCCAACCACGCCCCCGGCGACACCGACCTCGCCTGGACGCGGCTCACGCACTGGCGCGAGCAGCTGGCCGCCGTGCTGGACCAGCCGCCCTACGAGCCGGTGACTGCGGTCGAGGTCGTCGGCAGCGGCAGCTCGCCGTCGACGGGTCTGCTCGCCGCATGGCTGCGGCTCAAGCTCGACGTGCCGGTCGACTGGCACTACGCGCGTCCCGAGGAGTGGTCCCACGGCATCCAGCGCGTGCGCCTCACCCGCGCATCGGGCGACATCGTGCTGGAGCGCAGCAACGACCTCGACGCGACCCTCACCCAGCCCGGGCAGCCCTCGCACGACATCGTGCTGCCGCGCCGCACGCTGCGCGAATGCCTCGCCGAGGAGCTGCGGCGACTCGATCCCGACCTCCTGTATGGTCGAGTGATCACGGCAGGGTGGGAGCTCCTCGGACCGCCCGATTCGCCCGAGGGGACGACGTAGGAGTCGCATGTCAGTTTTCTCGACGGAGAAGCGGGTCGTCATCAGCGCCGATGCCGAGAGCCTCGCGACCGCGGTGGCCCGTCGTCTTCTGGACCGCCTCGTCCGGCGCTCGGCTGCCGGGAAGACGAGTCACATCGCGTTGACCGGCGGCCACATCGGCACCGATGTCCTGCGCGCCGCCGGCGTCGATCCCCGACGCACCGAGGTGGACTGGTCGACGGTGCACTTCTGGTGGGGCGACGAGCGGTTCGTCGCCCGGGACGATGAGGAGCGCAACGAGCGCGGCGCGCGGCAGGCGCTCCTCGACCGCATCGCGGTGCCCGAGCAGAACGTGCACACCATGGCCGGCACCGGCGAGGGACTGGATCTCGACGGCGCCGCGGCCGCATACGCCGAGGAGCTCGCTCGGTATGCAGCCGACGGGCAGGACTGGCCGAAGTTCTACATCTGCTTCCTCGGAGTCGGGCCCGACGGGCACATCGCCTCGCTGTTCCCCGACCGTGCCGAGATCCAGATCACCGATCAGGCGGTCGTGCCGGTGCGCGACGCCCCCAAGCCTCCGTCCGACCGCATCACGCTGACCCGCCCGGTGATCAACTCGGCGCGCTGCGTCTGGATGGTGCTGTCCGGGGTCGACAAGGCCGCTGCGCTCGGTCTGGCCCTGGCGGGGGCGAGCTACGACAGCGTTCCCGCCGCCGGCGCGAAGGGACTGAAGAAGACGATGCTCTTCGTCGACGAGGCCGCCGCGCAGCAGGTGCCGCCGGAGCTCATCGATCCGGAGTTCTGAGCCGGACGACGACGTCCGGCGGCCGGGTCAGTCCTGGCCGCGGCGCTCGCGCAGCTGCTGCAGCGCGTCGCCGAGAAGCGCTTCGGCCTCTTCGTCGGTGCGACGCTCCTTCACGTAGGCGAGGTGCGTCTTGTAGGGCTCGGTCTTCGCGACGGCCGGCGGGTTGGCCTTGTCGCGGCCGGCGGGCAGTCCGGAATGCGGCGAGTCGATGACCTCGGGGATCTCCTCCTCGGCGATCCCGGCAGCGAAGTAGCGGACGGTCTCGTTGCCGAGCGCGTCCCAGTACGACACCGCCACACGGTCGGCGTGATGACCGTGGTCCTGCTCGCCCATGGGGCCTGCACCGACACGGGTGCCGCGGATCGCGTTGCCTCCCGTTGCCATCAGATGCCCTGGAACTTCGTGATGAGACCGAGAGCGACGATCGCGACGAACCACACGAGTGCGAGCACGATCGTGAATCGGTTGAGGTTGCGCTCCGCCAGGCCGGACGATCCGAGGGCCGAGCTCATGCCGCCGCCGAACATGTCGGACAGGCCGCCACCGCGACCCTTGTGCAGGAGGATCAGGAGCGTCAGCAGGAGGCTGGTGATCCCCAGCAGCACCTGCAGCACGAGCGCGATGATGTCCACAGTCGAGTTGCCTTTCGCGGCGCCCACGGAGGCGCACAAGGGTCGAGTATACCGGCTGGTGCGGCACGAGTCGGCGCCGCACCAGCCGGAACGTCGCGGGGTCTGCCGGTCAGACCCCGACGTGCTTCTGGAAGCGGATGATCGCGGCGAACTCATCGGCGAGCAGGCTCGCTCCCCCGACGAGGGCGCCGTCGACATCGGGCTCGCGCATGAAGCTCGCGATGTTGCCCGACTTCACCGAACCGCCGTAGAGCACCCGCGTGCGCTCCGCCGCCTCGGCGCCGAGGACATCTGCCAGCACAGCGCGCAGCGCCACACAGACCTCCTGAGCCTGCTCGGGCGAGGCGACCTGTCCGGTGCCGATGGCCCAGACCGGCTCGTAGGCCACGACGACGTCCGCATCGGCCGGCACGCCCTGCAGGGCAGCCCGCAGCTGTGCCACCGAGACCGCCGTCGGCCCCGACTCCTCGCGCTGCTCCAGCGTCTCGCCGACGCAGACCACCGGCACGAGGCCGTGCCGCAGCGCCGCCTGCACCTTCGCCGCCACGACATCGTCGCTCTCGTGGTGGTACTCGCGGCGCTCGGAGTGACCGATGATCACGTACGACACGTCGAGCTTCTTCAGGAACGCGCCCGACACCTCGCCGGTGTACGCGCCGGTGTCCTGGGTCGACAGGTCCTGCGCACCGAGGGCGAACGGGATCTTGTCGGCATCCAGCAGCGTCTGCACGGTGCGGATGTCGGTGAAGGGCGGGAAGACCGCCACCTCCACCGTGTCGTCCTCGTGCTTGGCGTCCTTCAGCGTCCAGTGCAGCTTCTGGACGAACGCGACCGCCTGGAGGTGGTCGAGGTTCATCTTCCAGTTGCCGGCGATGAGGGGCTTTCTGATCACTGCCATCCGAGGATCTCCAATCCGGGAAGCTTCTTGCCTTCGAGGAACTCCAGGCTCGCACCGCCACCGGTCGAGATGTGGCCGAAGGCGTCGTCCGAGAAGCCGAGCTGACGCACCGCGGCCGCCGAGTCGCCACCGCCGACGACGGACAGGCCGTCGACCTCGGTGAGCGCCTGCGCCACGGTCTTGGTCCCCGCGGCGAACGCCGGCATCTCGAACACGCCCATCGGCCCGTTCCAGAAAACGGTCTTCGATCCGCGGACAGCCTCGGCGAACAGCGCCGCCGTCTCCGGTCCGATGTCCAGGCCCATGCCGTCGGCCCCGAACGGAGTGTCCTCCAGTGCGTCGGCGGCGGCCACGACGTGGTCGGCGTCGGCGGCGAACCCGGACGCCATGACGGCGTCGACCGGAAGGAGCAGCTCGACGCCGCGCTCCTGCGCGTCGGCGATGTAGCCCTTCACCGTGTCGATCTGATCGGCCTCGAGCAGGCTCTTGCCGACCTTGTGCCCCAGGGCAGCCAGGAAGGTGAAGAGCATGCCGCCGCCGACGAGGATCTTGTCGGCGCGCGGCAGGAGGTGCGCGATGACGCCGAGCTTGTCGCTGACCTTCGAGCCGCCGAGGACGACGGCATACGGACGCTCGGGCTTCTCGGTGAGGCGGTCGAGGACGTCGACCTCCTTCTCGATGAGGTACCCGGCGGCCGACGGCAGCAGCTCGGCGAGATCGTAGACCGACGCCTGCTTGCGGTGCACCACCCCGAAGCCGTCGGAGACGAGCGCGTCGCCCAGCGCGGCGAGCTCGGCGGCGAAGGCACCGCGCTCGGCGTCGTCCTTGGCGGTCTCACCCGGGTTGAAACGGAGGTTCTCGATGACGGCGATGTCGCCGTCCTCGAGTGCTGCGACCGCCTCCTGGGCGGAGGTGCCGACCGTGTCGCGCGCGAACGCGACCGGCTTGCCGAGCAGCTCGGACAGCCGCTGGGCCACCGGCTCCAGGCTGTACTTCGGATCGGGCGCGCCGTCGGGGCGTCCCAGGTGGGAGCAGGCGATGACGCGCGCACCCTGGTTGATGAGATGGTTCAGGGTCGGAAGTGCCGCCCGGACACGCCCATCGTCCGTGATGACGCCGTCCTTCAGGGGGACGTTGAAGTCAACACGGACGATGACGCGCTTTCCGGCCAGCGAACCCAGCGAATCGAGGGTGCGCAGCGCCATGGCTCTACCTCAGAGCTTTTCGGCGACGAGCTCGGTGAGGTCGACGAGGCGGTTCGAGTAGCCCCACTCGTTGTCGTACCAGGACGACACCTTCACGAGGTTGCCGCTCACGTTGGTCTGACCGGCGTCGAAGACCGACGAGTGCGGGTCGAGCTGGATGTCGCTGGAGACGATGGCGTCGTCGTTGTACTTCAGGAAGCCGACGAGCTCACCCTCCTCCGCGGCCTTCTTGTAGGCGGCGTTGATCGTCTCGGCGGTCAGGCCCTCGGTCGGCGTGATGATCGTGAGGTCGACGATCGAGCCGGTGGGGACGGGAACGCGGTACGAGGAGCCGCTCAGCTTGCCGTTGAGCTCGGGCAGGACCAGGCCGATGGCCTTGGCGGCACCGGTCGAGGCCGGGACGATGTTGATCGCCGCGGCGCGGGCGCGGTGCAGGTCGCTGTGCGGGCCGTCCTGCAGGTTCTGGTCGGCGGTGTAGGCGTGCGCCGTCATCATGAAGCCGCGCTCGATGCCGAAGTTGTCGTTGAACACCTTGGCGAGCGGGGCGAGGCAGTTGGTCGTGCACGACGCGTTGGAGATGACGTGCATCGTCTCCGGGTCGTACGAGCCGTCGTTGACGCCCATGACGAAGGTGCCGTCGACGTCGGTGCCGGGCGCCGAGATGATGACCTTCTTCGCACCGCCGGCGATGTGCTTCTTGGCATCCACGGCCTTGGTGAAGCGACCGGTCGACTCGATGACGATGTCGACGCCCAGCTCGCCCCACGGCAGGTTCGCCGGGTCGCGCTCTTCGAAGACCTTGATGGCCTTGCCGTTGACGGTGATCGAGTCCGCGTCGTAGGACACGTCGGCGTCGAGGCGACCGCCGACCGAGTCGTACTTGAGGAGGTGCGCGAGCGTCTTGTTGTCGGTGAGGTCGTTCACCGCCACGATGTCGAGGTCCGCGCCCTGCTCCAGCGCGGCGCGGAGGAAGTTGCGTCCGATGCGGCCGAAGCCGTTGATTCCGATCTTGACAGCCACGGAATGTCTCCTGAGTGTGTCGTGCGCGAATGCGCGGTTGTTGCGGTTTCGAACAGTGGACAACGGCGTCCTGCCCGGTCGTCTATGAAGCGACGACCGTGACGATCATGACAGTACCAGCAGGCCCGATGTCTTCTCGCGAGCCGTGTCAAAGCGGGCCTGGACGTTGCCCCAGTTCGCGATGTTCCACGCCGCCTTGACGTAGTCCGCCTTGACGTTGAGGTAGTCGAGGTAGAAGGCGTGCTCCCACATGTCGAGCTGGAAGATCGGGATCGTGCCCTGGGCGGTGTTGGACTGCTGGTCGAACAGCTGCTGGATGATCAGCTGCGCGCCGATCGGGTCCCAGCTCAGCACGGCCCAGCCCGAGCCCTGGATGCCGGTCGCGGCGGCGGTGAAGTGCGCCTGGAATTTCTCGAATCCGCCGAAGAACTCGTCGATGGCCGCCTTGAGCTCACCCTCGGGCTGTCCGCCACCGCCGTTGCCGGCGGGCGCGAGGTTGGTCCAGAAGATGGAGTGGTTGACGTGACCGCCGAGGTTGAAGGCGAGGTCCTTCTCGAGCTTGTTGACGTTGGCCAGGTTGCCCGACTCGCGGGCCTCGGCGAGCTGCTCGAGAGCGGTGTTCGCGCCGGTGACATAGGCCTGGTGGTGCTTCGAGTGGTGAAGCTCCATGATCTTCCCACTGATGCTGGGCTCCAGCGCCGCGTAGTCGTAGGGGAGCTCGGGAAGCGTGTAGGTCGCCATGTTCTCTTCTTCCTGTCGGTGCCGCACGAGCGCGCGGCGAGGTGACACTGTGTCGGACGGGCTTACCCCAATCCTATTGATCCCTAACGCCGCGGACAGGGGGTTGCTTCCCGTCGGAGGCCGGTGTTACCGACTCAGTCCTCCAGCCCTGCAGGAACGGCGGACTCCGTGTCGGGAATCCCCTCGGCGGCGGCCTTCTTGTCGGCCATGGCGAGCAGACGCCGGATGCGACCGGCCACGGCGTCCTTCGTCAGCGGCGGATCCGCGTGGTGGCCCAGCTCGTCGAGACTCGCGTCGCGGTGCGCGAGGCGGAGGTCCCCGGCTTCGCGGAGATGATCGGGAACCTCGTCGCCGAGGATCTCGAGCGCACGCTCGACCCGGGCGCACGCTGCCACCGCCGCCTGGGCGGACCGACGGAGGTTCGCGTCGTCGAAGTTGACGAGTCGGTTCACGCCGGCGCGCACCTCGCGGCGCTGGCGCAGCTCCTCCCATGCGCTGGCGGTGCGGGCAGCCCCCATCTCCGCCAGGGCCGTGCGGATCGCCTCGCCGTCGCGCACGACGACGCGGGGAGCCCCGCGGACCTCGCGCGCCTTCGCCGCGATTCCGAGGCGGTGCGCGGCGCCCACGAGCGCCATCGCCGCCTCGGGCGACGGGCAGGCGATCTCGAGAGCGGCCGAGCGGCCGGGCTCGGAGAGGGCGCCGGAAGCGAGGAACGCGCCCCGCCAGATCGCTGCGAGGTCTCCGCGAGAGCCCGTCGTCAGGCGATTGGGCAGGCCGCGGACCGGACGACGGCGCTGGTCGAGCAGGCCGGTCTGGCGCGCGAGGGTCTCGCCGCCCTCGATCACACGGACCGCGAAATGGCCGCCCGCGCGTCCGCCCGAGGCCTGGACGTGGGCGAGCTCGGGCCGCACACCGTAGATCTCCATGAGCTCGCGCGCCACGCGCCGGGCGAGAGCCTCGGTCTCGAGCTCGGCCTCCACCGCGACGCGACCGGCGATGGAGTGCAGCCCTCCGGAGAAACGGAGCAGCGCGGTCAGCTCGGCCACTCGCGCCGTGGGCCGGGGGTCACGCACCGCCGCCAACTCGATCTTCACGTCAGCGGTCAACGGCACGGCGGTCCTTCGGTCGAGGGTGGGGGAGGTCACGCGGGATGAGCCGCGGGGAGGTTCCAGCCTACTCGCGGCCCAGGTCGCGGTGTTTCACACGCACGGCCACTCCGGGCACGTCCGAGAGGCGGCGGGCGAGCTCATTGACGGTCACCACCGAGCGGTGCTTGCCGCCGGTGCAGCCGACAGCGATCACGGAGTGCTGCTTGTTCTCACGCTGATAGCCCTCGAGCACCGGTCGCAGCGCGGCGGCGTACGCCTCGATGAACTCGACGGCACCCGTCTGCGCCAGCACATAGGTGCGCACGGCCTCGTCCTCACCGGTATGCGGACGCAGCTCCGGGACCCAGAAGGGGTTCGGCAGGAATCGCATGTCCGCGACGAGATCCACGTCGGTGGGGAGTCCGTACTTGAAGCCGAAGCTCATCACGGTGACGGTGTGACGCGCCTCGCCCTTCTCGCGGAACAGATCCAGGATCCGTGTGGCCAGCTGGTGGATGTTGAGCTCGCTCGTGTCGACGATGAGATCGGCGCCCTCGCGGATGACCGCGAGCTGCTCGCGCTCGCGGCGGATCCCGTCGAGGATCGTGCCGTCGGCCTGCAGGGGGTGCGGACGACGCACCGATTCGAAGCGCCGGACGAGCACGTCGTCGGAGGCATCGAGGAACAGCACGCGCAGCGGCCGGCCGGCGCGGAGCGCCTGGGTGACGGCCGGGAGCGCCCCGAAGAGCTCGCGCCCGCGTACGTCGACCACGGCGGCGACCTTCGGCATCGCCCCGGCGGCGGCCTCGGACATCTCCAGCATGGGCCGGAGCATGAGCGGAGGGAGGTTGTCGACGACGTACCAGCCGATGTCCTCGAGCGCGTTGGCGGCGGTGGTGCGTCCTGCGCCGGACATGCCGGTGACGATGAGGACCTCGCCTGCCGCGTCCGTCACGTGCTCCCCCGTTCCCGTCACCTCCAGCCTATCGACTGACGACGCGGCCGTGGCCTCAGCCGTCGGCGAGATGCCGGTGGATCGAGCCCGCCAGCTTGGGTCCGATGCCCGGCAGCTGGGCGATCTCCTCCGGAGTCGCCTGGCGCAGCGCCGCGACCGATCCGAAGTGCCGCAGCAGCGCTTTGATGCGGGCGTCGCCCAGGCCCGGCACCTCGCTGAGGATCGAGCTGATGTCGCGCTTGCGACGCTTGCGCTGGTGGGTGATGGCGAATCGATGCGCTTCGTCACGGAGGCGCTGCAGCAGATAGAGGGCCTCAGAGGTGCGCGGGAGGATGACGGGGTACTCCTCCCCCGGCAGCCAGACCTCCTCCAACCGCTTCGCGATGCCGCAGAGGGCGATGTCCTCGTGGCCGGCGTCCCGCAGCGCCCGGGCGGCGGCCTCCACCTGCGGCTGTCCACCGTCGACGACCAGCAACTGGGGGCGGTAGGCGAACCTCGGCCGCTTCCGCGAGGTGACGACCGGCGCCTCGTCCCCGTCGACGGTCGGATCGACCTCGGCGTCCGCGCGCTCATCGGCGTCGACGTGGGCCAGCCTCCGGCGCATCACCTGGTAGATCGAGTCGGTGTCGTCGGTCGTCTCGGGCACGCCGAACGACCGGTACTGGTCCTTGCGAGCGAGCCCGTCCTCGAACACCACCATCGAGGCGACCACGTTGGTCCCGCTGAGATGCGAGACATCGAAGCACTCGATCCGCAGCGGGGCCTCATTCATGCCCAGCGCCTCCTGGAGATCGGTGAGGGCCCGGGTGCGGGCCGTGTAGTCACTCGTCCGGCGCGTCTTGTGGAGCATCAGCGCCTGCCGGGCGTTGATGTTCGCGGTCTTCATGAGCTCTGCCTTGCGCCCGCGCTGGGCGACCTGCACGGACACCCTCTTGCCGCGTCGCGACTGCAGCCACGCCTCCAGCTCGGCGGCGTCCTCGGGGAGCGTCGGCACCAGCACCTGGCGGGGGATGTCCGCGGCCGGCGCATCGCCGTAGGTGCGCTGCAGCACCTGATCCACGAGTTCGGGCCCCGAGATGTCGAGCTCCTTGTCGATTGTCGTCGCCCGCACCCCGCGGACCCGCCCACCGCGGACCACGAAGTGCTGCACCGCCGCCGACAACTCGTCCTCGGCGATGCCGAACAGATCCGCATCGGTGTCCTCGGCCAGCACGAGCGCGCTCCGATTGAGGACGGCGTCGATCGCCTGGAGCTTGTCGCGGTAGACCGCAGCCGACTCGTAGTCCATCGCCGCAGCCGCCTCGCGCATCCGGGCGGTCAGTTCCCGCGTGAAGCGCTGATCGCCGCCGGACATGAACGCCACGAAGTCGTCGACGATCGCGCGGTGCTCCTCGACGGTGACCGTCATCGAGCACGGCCCGCCGCATCGGCCGATCTGTCCCGGGAAACAGGGCCGTCCGGTCGCCATCGCCTTCTTGTACGACGCATCGCTGCAGGTGCGGATCGGGAAGACCTTGATCATCAGGTCGATGGTGTCGTGCACGGCCCAGACCTTCGGGTACGGCCCGAAGTACTTCGCGCCCGGGATGCGCCGGTTGCGGGTGACGATCACCCGCGGAGCCTCGTCGGCGAGGGTGACGGCGAGGTACGGGTAGGACTTGTCGTCCTTGTATCGCACATTGAACGGCGGTGAGAACTCCTGGATCCACGTGTACTCCAGTTGGAGGGAGTCCACGTCGGTCGGCACGACCGTCCACTCGACGGAGGCGGCCGTCGTCACCATGCGGCGGGTGCGCTCGTGGAGTGTGCGCAGCGGGGCGAAGTAGTTCGACAGGCGGGCGCGCAGGTTCTTCGCCTTGCCGACGTAGAGGACCCGGCCGTCCGCATCCCGGAACCGATAGACGCCGGGATCGGTCGGGATCTCCCCCGGTTTCGGCTTGTACGGCAGCGCCGACGCCATCTCAGCCCGCCTTGCGCGCGGTCGCCGTCCTGCTCGCCGGGAGGATCTCGGCCAGGAACGCCCCGGTGTGGCTCTCGGGGACGGTCGCCACCTGCTCCGGTGTCCCGGTGGCGACCACCTGCCCGCCACCGGCGCCCCCCTCGGGCCCGAGGTCGATGACCCAGTCGCTCGACTTGATGACATCCAGGTTGTGCTCGATGACGATGACGGTGTTGCCCTTGTCGACGAGACCGCCGAGGACTTCCAGCAGACGGCTGACGTCTTCGAAGTGCAGTCCCGTGGTCGGCTCGTCCAGGACGTAGATGCTGCGCCCGTTGGAGCGGCGTTGCAGCTCCGTCGCCAGCTTCACGCGCTGGGCCTCTCCGCCCGACAGGGTGGTCGCCGACTGCCCCAGCCGCACGTAGCCGAGCCCGACGTCGACCAGCGTCTTGAGGTACCGGTGGATGGCCTGGATCGGCTCGAAGAACTCGGCGGCCTCGGCGATCGGCATGTCGAGCACCTCGGCGATGTTCTTGCCCTTGTAGTGGACGGCCAGGGTGTCGCGGTTGTAGCGCTTGCCGTGGCAGACCTCGCAGTCGA
>Ga0307406_10001626_pt1 | contig 12355 bp, 9 predicted proteins | sample 322Cmetagenome_3_FD_203706 | JGI IMG/M metagenome (GOLD analysis project Ga0307406, IMG submission 203706) | Maize rhizosphere microbial communities from greenhouse at UC Davis, California, United States - 322HYB-C-2 | ecosystem: Host-associated > Plants > Roots > Rhizosphere > Soil | place... | reverse complement strand
AGTCGCAGCCACCACGCGGACATCGACCTTCACGGTCGTATTTGAGCCGACCCGCTCGATCGTTCGCTCGGAGAGCGCGCGCAGGAGCTTCACCTGGATGGAGGCGTCGATTTCGCCGATTTCGTCGAGGAAGAGCGTGCCGCCGTCGGCCTGCTCGAAGCGTCCGATCCGCCGCTGCACCGCTCCGGTGAAGGCTCCTTTTTCGTGGCCGAAGAGCTCACTCTCCAGAATCTGCGGGGCCAGTGCGGCACAATGCACGATCACCAGTTTCTCGGCCGGGCGTCCGCTCAGCCGATGGATGGCGTGGGCGACGACTTCCTTACCGGTGCCGCTTTCGCCCTCAATCAGGACGGTGGCGCGGGTTGGGGCTACTTGCCGGACCACTTCAATGACCCGCTGGATGGCGGGCGACTTGCCGGCCAGCTTTTCGAGGCCGGTATTGTCGGAAACCTGTGCGCGGAGCTGTTTGTTCTCCGTCTCCAGCTTGCGGCTGCGAAGGGCACGCTTCAGCAGCATCTCCACCTCGTCGAGGTTCAGGGGCTTGGTAACGAAGTGCCAGGCACCGCGACGCATCGCTTCGACTGCGGTGTCCACCGAGCCATAGGCGGTCATCATGATCGCGACGGGCGGCTGTGGCAGGGCCATCGCTTGGTCCAGCAGATCCATCCCGGAGTCGCCGCCCATCCGCAGGTCGGTCAGTAGCAAGTCGACCGGCTCGGCCTTCAGCACATTCATCGCCTCGGCGACGTTCGAGGCGGTGTAGACTTCGAACTCTTCTTCCAAGGCCGAGCGCAGGCCATCGCGAGTGGCCTTTTCATCATCGGCGATGAGGAGGGTGGGTGTGGTCATTGGTCCGTATTCTTGCGGTCAGTGGGTCAGGGGCGCGTGAACCTCCGGAGAAATTCAGCGTCCCGGGCCTGGGCCTCCCGCCGTTTTGTCAGGGAGATGGAGATCGCGCGTGTGATTTCGTAGGCCAGCAACAGGGCGGCCATTGGGATGGCAAAAAACAGGAGATTGGATGGATCTCTCGAAAAGCCGGGGACGCGCGGCATCCACTCCCGTGGAAGAAAAATCGAAAGGGCGGTGGAGAGGACGATCAAGCCAATGGAGATTCGTTTCGCCAAGCGGATCGCGTTGGGTTCGTGCGCTAACATGGCGATTCAGTCGATGTCGATGATGCTCACCGGTTGTTCCAACAGCCGCACCGGCTTGGGCCCGCGCGGAAGATGGATGAGGATGCGGGTGCCGGCACCGGGTTCGCTCTGGATTTCGATTTCGCCACCGTGCTCACGAACGACGCGACGGACGATCAGCAATCCTAGGCCGGTGCCCGATTGCTTGGTGGTGCGATAGGGTTCGAAGAGTGAACCCATCTGCTCGGGCGGGATGCCGCTGCCATTGTCCTCGATCGAAAGGGTGGCTTCGAATTCGTTGGCGTGGGCGGAGACCCGGATCACGCCGTTCTTGCATGCCAGCGCCTGATAGGCATTGCGCAGCAGGTTGTAGAAGACCTGTTGGAACTGCCCGGAATCCAGCTCCATGGCCGGGAAATCCTCGTCCATGTCCAGTTCCACCGTGATGCGCCGCGACTCGAGTTCCGGCTCTAGCAGCTTCACTGCATCGCGCAGCACTTGGGGCAGGTCGCAGCGCTCGCGGTGCGGGGTGGTGGGTCGGATGGCCTGCAGGAACTGCCGGAGGATCGTATCCAGTCGCTGGATCTCGCGCCGGGCGGTGTTGAGATTCTCTTCCAAGGGCTGACGATCGCCCGGTGGCAGCTTCTTCAGCTTCCGCGCCATCAATTGGAGGTGGATGTCCAGCGAGTTGAGGGGATTGCCGATTTCGTGCGCCACGCCGGCGGCGAGCAGCGTGAGGGCGTTCAGTCGCTCAGATTCGAGTGTCTGCTCGGCCTCCTGTCGCGTGGTCGTCAGGTCGCGCACCAGCAGCACCCAGCCGACGGTTTTTTCCCCTTCGCCCGACTGGATGGGGGACAGGTAGAAATTCAGGAAGCGATTCTCCGGATAGAAGATTTCCAGATCCCGCGACACCGCCGTGCCCGGCTTGGCCAGCGACTTCCAGTCCAAGCCCGGGATGCAAGTGGCGAGCGGCATGCCCGGCGCCGTCTCGACATCGATGCCGAAGAGCCGGCACGCTGCGCCATTGATGAAGGAGATCTCGCCGTCTTCATCGAGCACGATCATGCCCTCGTGCAGCGCCTCGAACACCTGCTCCAGGAAGCCCTTTTCCCGGACCAGCCGGTCCAAAAGCTGCCGGGCCTCGGCCGGGTCGATCCGGTCGATGCGAGCGAGGAGTTTGTCGAGGAAGCCGGGCTTCAATGAGTTTGCTAGTTTTCAGTTTTCAGTGTTCAGGAAGCAGCCATGGAAAACGCCATGGTCGTCCTCTGCACTTTCCCCGATCTCAATCAGGCGCGACAGATTGGCGCGGCTCTGGTGGAAAGGCAAGTGGCTGCCTGCGTCAATCTCTTGCCCGGCGTGGAATCGATCTACCGGTGGGAGGGAAAGGTGGAACGGGCCGGCGAGGTGCTAGGGGTGATCAAGACCACCCGCTATGCTGACCTGGAAGCCGCGATCCGCGAGCTGCATCCGTACGAGGTGCCCGAGATCATCGCGCTGCCGATTGTGACCGGTTTGTCGGACTACCTGAGTTGGATCAAGGAATCTTGTAGTCCTCAGTCTGATTGAAATCTTGGTCGCCTGAGCTTCCTGCAAATGTTAGGGGAACGAGGCCAAGCCAATGATCGATCTGCGCAACTGCCAAGGACGCCTGATCTCCGGGTCGGATCGAACCTTCTATTTTTGGAAGCGGACGTTGTCGATCTTCGGAACGCTGGTCATTAAATCCCTCTCAGCCGAGCCAATGACTGTCAAAACCTTCGCCGACTACGCGTCCCAGCCGGATTTGAATGACGATCAGACCTACATGGTCGAGATGATTGTCGATTCCGCTCGCTCCGAATTCGATGAGAGCTATTGGGATGATTTTAGCGATCGTATTGATGAGCGCGAGAAGCCGGACTACAAACCTCAGTTCAAGCGTGAGCACATCGCTCCCGCAGCCCGCATCGTGATAGATCGTGATTGGCTAAGCTTCCAGCGGACCAACGGCGAGCGTCCCATCCGCGACATCGACGCCCTTCGTTTCTTTCCCAAGGTGGTTGGGCTCTCGTTGGGAGAAAATGAAATCTCAGACATCTCCCCGCTTGCCGGGTTCAGTGAACTCCGGCGGTTGCATCTCGAGAAAAACCGCCTCCGTGACTTGTCACCCTTGGGCAGTTGTTCGAAACTTGATCAGCTGGAGATCGAAGGGAACCCCGTCGAGGATCTTTCGGTTCTTGCCAAGCTGCCGTCCCTGAAACGCCTGAGTATCTCGGCGGACCAATTGCCAGCGTTTGGCAAGGTGAAGATTCTTCCCCAATTGGTCGAGCTCGACATCAGTTGCGATGGCAAGCCGCTGACTTCGTTCCACGGGCTGCCTGCCATGCCAAAGCTAGCTTCGCTTCGTGGCGTCGATACCGGGAGCCTTGCCGGCTTGGAGCGCTATCCCTCGCTGTGCAACCTCGTCAATTTCAGCGGCAACTTCGAATCCTTGGAGCCGCTCGCCGCTCTGCCCCTGCTCACCCATTTCAACTTCCCCACCACCAAGGTAAAGGATCTGGCTCCTCTGTCTCGTGTGGCAGGGCTGAAGGACATTTGGATCGGTACCAGTTCCAAAACCCTTGATCTCACGCCATTGGAGTCTATTTCCGGCCTTCGGGGCCTTTCGGTGAAATGCGCGGGCAAGGAACCCGCCGGACTGGCACCTCTCCGCAAAAAGCTTAAGTCTTGGGATGAGGACTTTCACGTGACGCCTGCACGCCACACGCCGTCGCAGAAGCTGGAGATACTGGATGAAAAAGCATTTGGCGCGCTGGATCGCAAGCCGCCTCATGGGACTTGGAATCCCGACGGCAATGCCGGGCTATTAGGATCCGAACTTGAATGGCTCGATCAGAAAATAGAGGCAGCCCTCGGCAAATGGCTGGAGGAGGACGATGACTACCACTTCCCTTACCAATGGCAGGGATGCCGGTGGCGCGACCTCCAACTGATGAGCGAAAATTCCCTCGGTGCGCTTCCGCGAGTGGTCGGGGACATCCAGAAGGTCTTATCCCACAGCAAAAACGACTGGATCATCTACCTCCAGTCCGACGGCGGGGATCTCAACATGTGGGTCTATCCGGACAAGGTGGTGGTCGCCGAGGAACACGCGGAAATGGCCAAGGCTCTTTTGCAGAAGAGATGATCGCGAGACCTCTGAATCGCCAGACGGCCTTCCACTTGGGACTTACAATCCCTCCAGCCCCAGCAGCTTGATGATTTCATCCGGGACGCCGGGGTAGGGACCGGCGATGGGGGTGTTGCCGACGTAGCCGAGGCTCTTCCAGGTGGCAGGGTGGGTGTAGTAGCCGCCGAGGGTGAGCATGCGGAGCTTCTGGAAGAAGCACGCGCCGTAGGCGAGTTCGGGCAGGGCTTTCGCTGGATCGCAGATGCTATCGAGGATGGCCGTTTGCTCCTCGATTGCGATTGCCGTGAAGGACTTGCCGTGATGTTTCCAGGCGTGCGTATTGATCCAGGCCACGCCGCCGCGGATGGTTTCGTAGTCGGCGCGGTTTTCGGCGTAGGGAGCGCCGACCCATTCATTGAGGAAATCATGCACGCCGATGGAGGACGCCGCAGGCGAGCTTTCGTCGGCTGGCAGGATAAGGTCGACCAGTACGGCGAGAGTGGCGAGCTCGGTGGCTTCGAGCGGCTTCTCCCAAGGGATGGAAGGGTGCGCGTAGTCGGGATCGCTGAGCGTGTTCTTGAAGTGCCGGGTCAACGGCTTCGGCGGCTCGGCACCGACGGGGGCCAGCGCGCCTGCGGCGCTGGCGGCGGCGACCAACTTGAAGACGTCGCGGCGGGAAAGTGGAGACGGGGTCATGGCGGTGCGGGTGCTTGTTAGACGGTGCCCTTCTTCATCTCCTCGAGCAGATACTCGGAGGAGCGCCACGCGAGGGCCAGCACGGTGAGGGTGAGATTTTTGTCGGGATTCGATGGCAGGATGGAGGCGTCCATCAGGAACAGATTCTTCACGTCCCACGTCTGGCCGAAGGAATTAACCACCGAGGCCTTTGGGTCACTGCCCATGATCGCGGTGCCGGCTTCGTGGATGATCTCGCCGGGCTTGTTGAGCGCCTCGCGGCCGGGTCGCGGCGTCGCCTTGCCGCCCATCGAATTGATGATGTCGGCGAAAGTATTCTGCATGTGTGTCGCCTGGTTGATCTCGTGGTCGGACCACTTCCAGTTGAAGCGCAGGATCGGGATGCCCCATTGATCGACGCGGCTGGGATCGATCTCGCAGTAGCAGTTTTCGTTCGGGATCATCTCGCCGCGGCCGGCGAAGCCCATGACCGCGCCATAGTAGCGGCGTGCCTCTTCCTTGAGCTTCTTGCCATAGACGCCCGGCGAGGTGACATCGAGCAGGCCGAGCGAACCCATCGATGGCATGTGGCGACCACCACCGATCTCGATGTGATAGCCGCGGGCAAAGCCGAGGGTTTCCTGCGTCTTGTAGTTCCACCACGGCGTGTAGACGTGGCCGCCGCCGGCACCGTCCTCGTTATAGGGCGGCAGGCTCTCCATCGCGGGAACGTGTCCGGCAAGGGAGGATCCGACGCTATCTGTGAGGTTCCTGCCGACCTGGCCGCTGCTGTTGGCGAGGCCGTTCGGGAAGAGAGCGCTCTTCGAATTGAGGAGAATGCGCGCCGTCTCGCAGGTGCTGGCACTGAGGATCACGACGCGGGCCTTCGCGATCGAATCGATGCGCGTGACCTTGTCCATGTAGTGCACGCCGGTCGCCTTGCCCGAGTCATCGGTAAGAACTTCGCGCACCATCGCATCGGTGATGATGTCGAGGTTGCCGCTGGCGAGAGCGGGCGGGAGCAGGACGGTAGTGCTTTGGAAATTCGCACGGATCGAACAGCCTCGACCGCATTCGGTCGCCCAGAAGCAGGCGGCTCGTGCCGACATGTCATCGCCTACCAGCTTCTGCGCCTTCGGGTTGTTAGGGAAGAGTTTGGCGGCGAGCTTGGGGCCGTCCATCGGCTGGCTTAGCACCGCCCGGTGGATCGGGATGACCGGAATGTTCAAGCCGCGGCAATGCTTCTTCGCCAGCAACTCGCCGACCCTTGCCTTGGGCGCTGGCTGGAGCACGCCGGGTGACGAATCGGGCGTGTTTTCCATGCCTTCGTTCGTGCCATATACGCCGATCATCATCTCGGTCTTGTCGTAGTACGGCGCGAGGTCCTCGTAGGAAATGGGCCAATCGTAGCCGAGGCCGTCGCGCGACTTCGGCTTGAAGTCGTAGTGGCCGAAGCGCAGCGAAATGCGGCCCCAGTGGTTAGTCCGTCCACCTAACATCCGCGGCCGCCACCACCAGAATTCCTCCTGCGTGCCCTCCTTGTCGCCGTAAGGCTCGCCCGGTACCTGCCAGCCGCCGCCGACGGTGGCATCGTAGTGGCCGAAGAACCGGTCCGCCGTGCCCTTTCCGCGCAGCGGCGCTTGGTCCGGCGTATTGAACATCGGCGTTTCCTTCACCGGGTCGTAATTCCGCCCGGCTTCCAGCATCAGCACTTTCGCGCCATTGAGGCTGAGCAGCATGCCCATCATCCCGCCTCCGGCACCGGAGCCAACGATGATCACATCATATTCGCGCGTGGATTTCCGGTCGGTAAGGATGGCCATGGATTCACTCCCACGCTAGGCACCGGTCCGCCGGATGGAAACCGGGAAATCGATTTCGGCTGTCCCCGATTGTGGGGACGTTTGTAATGCCGTCAGCGCTCGATCGTGAACCCTTTCACGCCTTCCAGCGGCGGGATGTTCTTCACGTGCATGCCCTTGATGTGGTGCGCCAGTGGGCTTTCCTCGGCGATCTCCTTGATAAAGGCCTCGACCTCCTCGCTCTCGCCCATCACTTCGAGTTCCACGGTGCCATCCGCCAAATTCTTCACGGTGCCACAGACCTCGAAGCCTTTGGCTAGATCCTTGGTGGTGTAGCGGAAGCCGACGCCCTGGACGCGGCCCTCGAAAATCACACGGCGGGCAATCACGGCGCAGAGGATGCGCTGTAGGTGGAGACCCCGTCGAGGAACATTTGGACCGCGACCAAGATCAGGAGCAATCCCATCAGCCGCTCCAAGGCGCGCGTGCCCTTGGTTCCCAAGAGCTTCAGCACCTTGGGCGAGAGCAGCAGGATCACTGCGGATACCAACCACGCGCCGCTGACTGCCAACGCGATGGCGCCGATCTCCGTCGGGTATTTCGTCGCCGTCAGCAAAATGAGCGCGATGCTCGACGGTCCCGCCATGAGTGGCACTGCGAGCGGGACGATGAAAGGTTCCTCATCGCCCATTTCTCCAAGAACCGAGCGGGTGGGGAAGACCATGCCGAGCGCGATCAGGAATAGCAGGATGCCGCCGGAAATGCTCAGCGTGGCCGGCCGAACACCGAGGAAGCCGAGCAGGTGTTTTCCCACGAAGAGGAACCCTAACAAGATACAGAGGGCGAACAGCAACTCGCGCAGCAAGACCTTGCGCCGGCGCCCCTCGGGAATCTTGGCAAGAACGGCGTGGAAGATCGCCGCATTGCCGAAAGGATCGAGCACCAGGAACAGGGTAACGGCGAGCGGGAGCAGGTTCACGCCGCGATCTGAGCGACCCAATGCCGTCCTGCCAATCCCGGACCGAGAGATGAATGGGGCTCTCAGTCGATCTGGCCCACCGGAGACAGCTCAGGGCTGTTTGAAGAGCGGCTGGGTCTGGGGCGGTTCGCGCAGGATCTCCCGGCGATGATTCTCGTTGCCGAGGGGTGCTTTGCGAGCGGTCTCTCCTGCGCCGTCGGTGGGAATCTTAAGATCGAGGGTGGATAGGATCTGTTTTACGTCCTCATCGCCGAACCACGCATAGCAAAGCCTGCTCTTCATATGCCGGCCATCTTGGCAGGAATCGGAAATCCCTGCCATAGGTGCGGTGGCGGATCCTACAGTACGAATTTTCCGTAGCGCCGATGGTAGACGTTCCCAACGAGTAAGTTCGGAAGATCTGAAAATCAGGCAACACAGCGCGTCCTTGGCTGGGTCCAAAATTGTTCCACACGAGGGATGACGGGTGGCACGGGATAAGGTACGACTTCGGTGTCGTCCCCCCGGTGATTTCCTCCCCTCAAACCCGTCGCCGTTTCCTCGGCAGCGCTGGCAGCGCCGTCGCGTGCTGGCATCACGCCTGGCAGGCTCTGCTTTCCAGTAGGATGGCGCTGGCTTCGGATCCGCCGGCCGCCACCGAATACCGGGCGACCGTTTGCCTCTTCCTCGCCGGCGGAAACGATAGCTTTAACCTGCTCGTCCCGCACAGCGGTGCATCGGTCACGCACGATGATGCCTACGCCGAGTATGCGGAAAGCCGCGGGACGCTGGCACTGCCAAAGGAGGCGCTGCTGCGGATTGATCCGCTCAATACCCCGGGTCGCAGCTTTGGCGTGCATCCCTCGATGCCGCGGCTGGCGGAACTGTTTGAACGGGGCCACGCGGCCTTTGTCGCGAACACCGGCACGCTGGTGGAACCGATTGCCGATCGCTCGGAGGCGGCGATGAAGAAGCTGCCGGTCGGGCTGCGCTCCCACGTTGTTCAAAGCGCGCAGTGGCAAACGGCCATCACCAGCGACGAGTCAGCCACCGGTTGGGCGGGACGCATCGCGGATCTGTTAGGCAGCCCGCTGGCAACGGTCCCAACCAATCTGTCGATGGCTGGCAGCCACATTTTCCAGAACGGTGCCGGGCGTGGTGGTCTGGTGATCGATCCACTTAAAGGGGCAATTGCCCTTAAAGGCCACACAGCCGAATACGACCCGGAGGATGAACTCGCCAATGCAGCAAGCGATGCACTCGATGAGATGCTGTCGCAGTTTCACGGGCATCTGTTGAAGGACGAACTGCTTGCGAAGCAGCGAGAAGCCCTCGTCGCGAATGCAGCTTACGCCGCCGCGGTTTCGGGGGCATTGCCGGAGGTGGTGAGTTTTCCGGACACGTCGTTGGGCCACCAGCTTCGTCAGGTAGCGCTCGCCATCCACAACCGCGAAGCACTTGGGGCGCTGCGGCAGATTTTCTTTGTTCAGCTCGATGGCTTCGATCTTCACTCTGATTCCCTGTCGAAGCACGCCGCTCTGTTAGCTGAAGTGGATGCCGCGGTCGGTGCCTTCTGGGATCAGCTGGTCGCCATCGGGATCGCGACGGGCGAGCCGGTGGAAGGGCAGGTGACTCTCTTCAGTGCCTCAGAGTTCGGTCGCACCCTGGCGGGAAATGGGAGCGGCTCGAATGACGGCTGGGGCGGCAATCATTTCGTCATCGGTGGCAGCGTGGACGGTGGAAAGATCTACGGCGACTATCCATCGCTCGCACTCGATTCAGCGTTGGACCTCGGCCACGGCTGTCTGATTCCGACCACCGGCTGCGATGAATACTTTGGAGAACTCGCTCTCTGGCTCGGTGTTCCAGCAGAAAGCTTGCCGCAGGTATTGCCGAATCTAACAACCTACCTGCCCCCGGGCGCGACCTTCGCGCCGCTCGGGATTCTCGGTCATCCCGGATCACCGGTGAACACCCAGGCACCTGCGCTCAACGAAGTCGACGGGGTGATCACGGCGGCACCCGGCGAATGGAATGGGGCGCCCGAATCGTTCGCTTACGCGTGGTTTCTCAATGGCGTCCTAGTGGAGGATATGGCTGGTCCTGTGTTCGAGGTTTCGCTGGTTGCCGGTGATCGTGTGCATGTGCGTGTCAGCGCGACCAATGGCGTCGGAACCCGCATGGCAAAGTCAGCGGTCTTTACGATGCCCGGGCCGGTGACTCTCGCGCTGCATTGGACGGATCGCTCGGATAACGAAGCCGGCTTCATCCTCGAATGGGGCAAAGACGGCACGAGCTTTCCCAATCTCCTTCAAGTTGCCTCTGGCACGAAGAGCACGTCTCTCGTCTTTCCCCGCCCCGGCACCTACTACGCGCGGATCAAGGCGTTCAACGCTGCCGGTGAAAGCGCGTATGGGAACACTCTAACCATTCCCGCCCAGGCATGATTGGAGACATCGTCGCCGTTCGCATCGCGCCGGAAGGGTGGTATGCGGAGTTTGAGATCGAGGGCTTCGTTCCCGGTGCGATCTATGATTTCGGCTTTGCTGAAAAGACGGTGCCCACAGAACTCACGCCCTACTTCATCGTGGTGAGCGAAGGATTCGATACCGCGGGCGAGCCGGTGACGGTCACCCGCAAGATCCACGCGACGATCCAACAGCGAAGGCCGCATCCGGACGATGAGGAGAATCAGGAAACGCTGGTGGAAGGGAAGCTGCGTTTCGAGGCGGTGTTGTCCGAGTTCATCTATGACGACGACAGGGCGGGTGGCCCGGGCACCTCCGGGACTGATCCCGTTTTCCACGCTCCCGCCGGATGGGTTCATAGTGCAGGCATGCCCTCGGCTCCTGTCGTGGCGATGCCGGTGGAGAATCTCTCACAGCTCGACTACCCGGTGCCGATTGCAAACTGGACGCGGCCCGACTATGAGCGTTTGAAAGAATACTCCGTCACGGTGGCGGCGATCGGCTTCCATGCGTCCGGGCGCGACCAGCGTCCCTTGGCCTGCATGGAATTCATCGCCACGGCGGGAGAGCATGCTGCTAGCCGCATGGTCGCCGAGCCGGAGATCGATCCCACGCAAGACGACGCGCATCCGGTGATCGAGTATATCGCACGGGTCGACCTAGCGGGTTTTCCTGCTTTCGCACAGCTGACGTTGAACTTCCGTGCTTATCCGATCATCGGAGACCTTGATTCCGTTTTTGATTCAACCGTGGGCTCGCCCACTGCTGCGCTGAACCATCATACCTTGCCTCAATCCTTCTTGCTCGATGTGGACGGGGTTCGCGGCTACCCGGTGGCAGTGGTGGATCCGGTGACCGGCACGCCCGGAGGATTGATATCGGCTGACGATACCGAAACCGACCGGGCCGCTGCGGCGGCTGCACCTTTCGCCACGCCCGCACAGGCAATGGTGGCGCTTTCCGCTCATCTGTCCGCGACCCGCGGTCGAGCCGATCTTTCCGGTGCCACGGTTTATCTGGCATCTGGTACCCACCGGCTCATGGGAGGAAACCAAGCCTCCGACATTCCTCCCACGGATGGAGGTTGCTGGTTGACGATCACGCCGCTTCCCGGTGCCAGTGTCTTGTTGGTGCCGGACAGCGGTAGCAATTTCGAAGTGCCCGCGCATGCGATCAAGTTCCTGGGGTGCACGCTTGAGCGAAACGCGAACAAGCCCTTCGCCGCGGGCCACGATGGTCGTCTCCTCACGCAGGATTGCGTGATCCGTGATACCCGTGCGAGCACCAGCAGCGACGGCATCTTCGATGACACGGGATGGGAATGGCATGTGCATTCGGAGTTCCGGCGAGTGCAGGTGAATACCTCATGCTTTCGCGGCTGCAGCTTTCCCGAGGGCAGCCAGATCGGCCGCCGGAGATTCATCGTCGGCTGCGACTGGGTGCCGTATGGCGACCCTCCCAAGTTGTTCGCGTCGTCGTCCAGCACGTCTAACACCTCAGACGGCATGGTGATGGCTTATAACGCCTTCTGGAAATGCAACGAAGGGGGAGCCGAGTATCCCGGAGTAGGTGAGGGGGACTTCCAGCAAGGATGTGCCGTGGTGCAAAACCTCTTCGAGCAATCGGCTGGCGATGGCAACCGGCTGATCCGTCTTGCGGCCGACGGCGACCACTGCTCGACCCGCAATTGTGTGATCGCTCACAACACCGTCGTTGGCGAGCTGTGCAATGTTTTCTACAATGACGAGCGCGGTCCCCGTCACCTGCACGTGGGTCACATGCTGGTGCTGAACGCAACCCGCTCGCTCGGAAGCAAGACCGATACCTTCGCCGGCGACGCCCGCTGCACCGGGAATTGGCCGGTGCATAATGGCTGTGGATTGCTCGGCAACCGGGTGCAAGGCGGCAACTTCCCGACCCGATTCCGCGGTCTCTACAGTATTGCGGGGGAAGGGGATCCGGGCGACGCAACGTTCATCCATCCCGGATTCATCAACGATGCCTCCGGCTCCGGTTCCGAACTTGGATTCGGAAACTACCGCCCTGCGCCGGGATCATTGCTTGTGGGTGTTCCGGGACCGCAGATGTTGCGATGGGATCTCGATGGAAATGAACGCTCAGCGATCGATGCCAGTGGCGCTTATCGCTACGACCCGAACTACGCTCCGCCC
>Ga0307406_10001624_pt1 | contig 12368 bp, 13 predicted proteins | sample 322Cmetagenome_3_FD_203706 | JGI IMG/M metagenome (GOLD analysis project Ga0307406, IMG submission 203706) | Maize rhizosphere microbial communities from greenhouse at UC Davis, California, United States - 322HYB-C-2 | ecosystem: Host-associated > Plants > Roots > Rhizosphere > Soil | place... | reverse complement strand
ACGCCAGAGCTACATCGGCCGCATCCGCGAGCTGTGTAAGGCCTGCGCCACGGCCTACGTCGAGCGCGAAAGGGCGCAGGCGTGAGCCGCCGGATCGTCCTGGCCCTCGCGGCGGGGCTGGCCGCCCTGACGCTGTCCGCCTGCGACTCCGAGGCCCCGAAGGTCGACAACTCCGGTCCGGGCGACGAGGTCGTCCAGTTCGAGGCGCAGGACGCCGCCATGAACGCCGCGATCGCACAGGCCAAGGCGAGCCTGCCGGCCTTTCTCGCCCGTCTCGACGCCGGCCAGATCACGCCGGCCGACAGCCTCAAGGTCGGCTTCCCCGCCAACGGCGGCCACGAGCACATCTGGGTCAACCAGATCGCGCGCCGGGGCGATCAGCTGACCGGCCTGCTGGTCAATGAGCCGAACTGGATGCCGGGCCTGCATGAGAGGTCGCCGGTGACCTTCGCCCCGGCCCTGGTGAGCGACTGGTCCTATGAGAAGGACGGCAAGCTGTGGGGCAACTACACCACCCGCGTCATGCTGCCCTCCCTCCCGCCCGAAGAAGCCGAGGCCTTGAAGGCCGACCTGTCCGACACGCCGACTGAATCGACCGCCCGCTGATGCCCCAACTCCTCCTCGAACTCTTCTCCGAAGAAATCCCCGCCCGCATGCAGCAGGGCGCCGCGCGCGACCTGGAGCGGATGGCCGCCGAGCGGCTGAAGGCCGCCGGGCTGTCGTATGAGGCGCTGACCACCTTCGGCGGGCCGCGCCGTCTGACGTTGGTGATCGAAGGCCTGCCGACCTCGACGCCTGACCGCGAGGAAGAGCTGAAGGGCCCGCGCGCCAACGCCCCGGAACAGGCGCTGGACGGCTTCCTGCGCAAGACCGGCCTGACCCGCGAGCAGTTGGTCGAGCGTGACGGCGTCCTGTTCGCCGTCATCAGCCAGAAGGGCCGCGCCACCGCTGACCTGATCCCCGAGATGGTCGACCAGATCGTCCGCGCCTTCCCCTGGCCCAAGTCGATGCGCTGGGGCTCCGGCACGCTGCGCTGGATCCGCCCGCTGAAGCGGATCATCGCCCTGTTCGACGGCCATGTGGTCCCGTTCGACATTGACGGCATTCAGAGCGGTGACGTCACCGAGGGCCACCGCTTCCTCGGCTCGGGCAAGCCCTTCACGGTCAAGGATTTCGCCGACTACCGGGCCAAGCTGGAGCGGGAGTTCGTCCTGCTCGACGTCGCCGACCGCAAGCTGCGCATCCTCGAAACCGCGAAGAAAGTCTGCGCCGACAAGGGTCTGGCCCTGGTCGACGACGACGGCCTGCTGGACGAGGTCGCCGGCCTGGCCGAATGGCCGACGCCGATCCTGGGCGACATGGACCCGCAGTTCCTCGACCTCCCGCCCGAGGTCGTCCGCCTGTCGATGAAGGTGCACCAGAAGTATTTCGCGGTGCGTGATCCCGCCAAACACGGTCTGGCCCCGCACTTCGTCGTCGTCGCCAACGTCGAGGCTTCGGACGGCGGCAAGGCCCTGGCCGCCGGCAACAGCCGCGTGCTGAGCGCCCGCCTGAACGACGCTCGCTTCTTCTGGGACGAGGATCTGAAGACCGGCTTCGACGCCTGGTCGAAGAAGCTGTCCGGCGTCACTTTCCACGCCAAGTTGGGCACCCTGGCCGAGCGCGTCGATCGCATCGCCGCCCTGGCCCGCGAGATCGCTCCGCTGGTCGGCGCCGATCCGGATCAGGCCGAGCAGGCGGCCAGGCTGGCCAAGGCCGATCTGGCCTCCGGCATGGTCGGCGAATTCCCCGAACTGCAGGGCGTGATGGGCGGCTACTACGCCCGCGCCTTCGGCCAGCCCGACGCCGTCGCCGACGCCGTCCGCGACCACTACAAGCCGCAGGGCCCCTCGGACACGGTCCCGACCGCCCCGCTGACGGTGGCGGTCTCCCTGGCCGACAAGCTCGACACCCTCGTCGGCTTCTTCGCCATCGACGAGAAACCCACGGGCTCGAAGGACCCGTTCGCGCTGCGGCGGGCGGCGCTGGGGGGAATCCGGCTGGTGCTGGAGAATGGATCGCGACTGGCTATGCGCGAAGTCGTTGGCTTCGCGCTGGAGAGCGTCGGCGAGCAACTTCAATATGTAGCCATTTCCGAAGTTCACGATCGAGCCCAACCGGCTTTTGCCGAAGGTCTCGACATTCAGGGGGACGTTGACGCAGCGTCCGATGCCCTAGCGTTCCGGGTTGGTCGCGATTTCGATGAAGGGAAGGTCGCGAAGCAGAGCGATCTCCTCGCCTTCTTCGCCGATCGCCTGAAGGTCCTCCTCCGCGACCAGGGCAAGCGCCACGATCTCGTGGACGCCGTCTTCGCGCTCGGCGACGACGACCTCGTCCGCATCGTGCGCCGCGTGGAGGCCCTCGACGCCTTCCTGGCCACCGACGACGGGGCCAACCTGCTGGCCGGCTACAAGCGCGCGTCCAACATCCTCAAGGCCGAGGAGAAGAAGGGGCCGCTGCCCGAGGGCATGGTCCGCACCGGCCTGCCCGAGCAGCCGGAGCCGGAGACCGCCCTGGCCTTCGCCGCCGCCGCCGCCGCGACCGCCGTGGACGCCGCGCTGGAGACCGAGGACTTCGCCGCCGCCATGAAGGCCCTGGCCTCGCTCCGCGCCCCGGTCGACGCCTTCTTCACCCATGTGATGGTCAACTCGGACGTCGCCGAGGAACGCGACAATCGCCTGAAATTGCTGGGACAGGTCCGCGCGGTCATGGGCCGCGTCGCCGACTTCGGCATGATCGCGGGCTAGGGGCGGGCCAGCCCCGGCTGGTCCATGAAGGCCGCGTCCAGTCCGTAGCCGGCGAACCGCGCCAACCGCTCCCGTAGCCGCCCGTGGCCCGCGGGTTCGGCCCCGATCCGGTCCGCCTCCGGCAGGAAGATGTTCTCCGCCCGGAAGGTCCAGGCGGCGACCTTCAGCCCGGCCGCATGGGCGTCCGTGATCAGTGAGGAAGGCGCGCCCGGCGTCGGCTCGATCATCGCCGTGTCGGCCCCGATCCAGTCCGCATAGGCCTTCACCGTCGCCAGCCCCTCGGGCGTCGCCATCGCGGCATAGGTCAGCGCCGGCCGGTCCGCCGGGCCGCCTTCGCCGGCCATCAGTTGCAGCAGGGGCGTGTCGATCCGCGTGCTGAGCCGCTCCAGCGGCCCTACCTCGAAGCACTGGACCAGCACCGGCGCGTCCGCGCCCGTCAGGCCGCGCCGCTCCAGCACCGCCACGAAGGCGTCCTCCATCGGCAGGCCCAGGGCGGCGAAGTGGGACGGGTGCTTCAGCTCCGGCGCCACGCCGATGGTCCGGCCGGTCCGCGCCGAGGCCTCGCGCGCGATCTCCAGCACCGCCTCGAAGGTCAGGGTCGGCTCCTGCCCGTCGAAGGCCGTTCCGCGCAGCGCCGGCAGCCGCTCACGGGCGCGCAGGGTCATCAACTCGGCCAGGGTGAAGTCCTCGGTGAACCAGCCGGTCACGGACTCCCCGTCGATGGTGCGGGTCGCGCGGCGGTCGGCGAACTCCGGATGGGCGGCCACGTCGGTGGTCCCGCCGATCTCGTTCTCGTGCCGGACCACCAGGACGCCGTCGCGGGTCATGACCAGGTCGGGCTCGATGACGTCGGCGCCCTGCCGGATCGCCAGTTCATAGGCCATGCGGGTGTGCTCGGGCCGTTCGCCCGAGGCGCCGCGGTGGGCGATGATGAGGAGGGAAGGGGAGGCCAGGGCCGGGCTCGCGGTCAGCAACAGGACGGCCGTCAGGATGATCCGGAACATGCGCCGGAGATAGGGCCGTCAGGCGACAGGGCGGTGACGCCGCGCCTGAATCGGGGCGCCGGGAACCCTCCCGACACCCCTTTCGTCAGGCGGTCGGGATCAACAGTCCCATTCGAGGTAGTCGTAATCCTCGCTGATCGTCATGTCGGGATTGCCGTTGTAGCCCTGCCAGGTCGAGACCCCGTCGCAATGGTTCCAGTTCTCGGCCACCACGGTCGTGTGCATCCAATCGGTATAATAGATGTAGCGATAACCCACTTCCCGCGGCGGGCCGTACCAGATGGTCTGGGCTGAAGCGGGGCTGACGGCGGCGCTGGCGGCGGCGAAGGCCAGACCGCCAAGGATCAGGATACGCGGCAGTTTCATCGTCGTACTCCTCGATTGATCGCGTTACGCGAATGCGCAACGGCTCAGCTTCGCCCATGAGACGAAACTGTCAACCACGGGGCGAAGTTAACGATGGGCTATTCCCGTTTTACGCGCCGAGGATCCAGCCTTCTTCCTGCTCGACCCGCGCGATCAGGGCCTCGTCCGCGCCCTTGGGCGGGGCGAAGGCCTTGGCCAGGTCGCCGGCCTCGTCCATCTTCGCCAGCGCCTCGGCGGTGGCGCGCACCTGGGCCTGGTCCTTGAACTCGCCCGCTTCCGGCTTGGCGTCGAACATCGACGGCCAGACCTCGACGACCACGGCCGACAGGGGCTCCACGTCCGCCGTGTCCAGCGCGCGCCAGCCGGTGCCGAAGGGCCAGACGGCGCCCGACGGACCCAGGCTCTCCAGCAGGCGGCGCACCATCGGGATGCCGACCAGGGTCTGGCCGCCGACGGCGCCCGCGCCGTGCATCTGCCAGACCGACTTGGGCTGCAGCTTGCCCTTGCGCACCGCGTCCTCGGTGGCGCGGAACTCGGGGATGTCGGCGCCGGCGCCCGCGGGCGGCTTGGTCGTGGTCAGCCAGCGTTGCGCCTGCTTGGCGGGCGCGCCCCACATCGGCCAGGCCTCGTCCGTCATCAGCCGGTTGATCTTGGCCGCCACCTGGTAGCGGTTGTTGGTGTTGTCCGCCTTGTCGACGATGTTGGCCGCGATGAATTTCCACATCGCCGACCACGGGGTCCCGTCCAGCTTCAGCCGCGCCGCCGTGCCCGCCGGATAGCCGAAGTTGAAGTCGAAGCCGACCAGCACCCGGTCGCCGCGCTTGCGGTGTTCCGAGACCAGCTTGTTCAGCAGGGCCTCGCCCTCGGCGCGCGTCGCCGTGTTGTGGGTCTCGGTGTAGAGGCGGAAGCGCACGTCGCGCTTGGCCACGCCGATCCAGACCGACTGATCGCCCAGTTTCTTGCCCTCGGCGGCGGTCCAGTCAGCGATGATCACGGCGTCGAACAGGCGGGCCACAGCGGGCTCCTTCAGGCTTACTCAGAGACAGGATGGGGGGCTTCTAGCGCTCCCGCGTCGGGGGAGGAACCCCGCAGTCGCTCAACCCTTCAGCAGGGCTTCCAGATGCGACAGCCAACGGCGGCCCAGCCGCAGGGCCTCGCCGGGCGAACTGGTCTGGACGGGCAGGGTGGCGTCCCACAGGGCCAGCTCGAACTCGGGGTGGCGGGCGTCCGCGAACATCAGCCGCAGCACCACCTGCTCGGCGTCGGGAGCCAGGATGTCCAGTGACTTGCGCGCCTCGCCCCGGCGCACCCGGGCGACGACGTGGCCGTCGACGATGATCTCGCCGCCCTCGATCTCCTCGAAGGCGTAGACCAGTCCGGTCGCGCCGCGGTTCCACAGCACGGCCACCTGGGCGCCGTCGAAGTCCAGTCCGGCGGCGCGGCCTTCGGCGGGGGACAGGGCCTCGGCCTCGGGGACCGCGCCCAGCGATTTCAGCAGCGCCCGGCGCATCCGGCGTACGGGCTCCATCCACCAGACCAGCAGCAGCGCCCCGGTGGTCAGCGCCGCCGCGGCCAGCGCCACCAGCAGTACCACCCGGAACACCTCGCTCAAGGTCAGTCCTCCAGCTCGACGACCACGGGGACGTGGTCGGACGGCTTGTCCATGTCGCGGGCGTCGCGGTGGGTCTCTACGCCCCGGAACCGGTCCGCCGCCTGCGGCGACAGCAGATGGAAGTCGATGCGGATGCCGTGGTCGCGCTGCCAGGCGCCGGCCTGATAGTCCCAGAATGTGTAGGTCCCCGGCGGCTGCTTGCCGAGTTCGCCCGCGTCGCTCAGGCCGAGGTAGCGCAGGGCGCGGAAGGCGGCGCGGCTCTCGGGCTGATACAGGGCGTCGTTGACCCAGGCGCTAGGGTTCTTGGCGTCTTCGGGCGTCGGGATGACGTTGTAGTCGCCGCACAGGGTGAAGGCCTCTTCCTGCGCCAGCAGGGTCCTGGCGTGGGCCTCGAGCCGCTCCATCCAGCCCAGCTTGTAGGCGAACTTGGGGCTTTCCACCGGATTGCCGTTGGGCAGGTAGAGGCAGCCGACCCGCACCGGACGCGGGCATTCGATCAGGGCCTCGATATAGCGGGAGTGGACGCCCTCGTCCTCGACCCCGGACTGGTCCTCGCCGGGCAGGCCGCGACGGACCTCGGACATCGGGAATTTCGAGAGCAGGGCGACGCCGTTGTAGGTCTTCTGCCCGTGAACCTCGACGTTGTAGCCGAGGCTTTCGAAGGCTTCGCGCGGGAATTTCTCATCCACGCATTTGATTTCCTGGAAGCCGACGACATCGGGCTGCGCCGCTTCCAGCCACGCCAGCACGGTGGGCAGGCGGGCGTTGACCGAATTCACGTTCCTGGTGGCGATGCGCATGGGGTGCAAGCTAAGGCGCGTCGGGGGGCTCTGTGAAGCGCTGATCGCCGCAACGAAAAACGCCCCGGAGTTTCCTCCGGGGCGCTGATCGTTCGGCCGTAAGGACGCCTTAGGGGCGGCCGCCGGTCTCCGGAGCGGCGGCCGGAGCCGGGGTCAGGGTGCAACCCCCGCCGATGCGCTGGGCGGTGGCGCAGGGGTAGACCTGCTGGGTCACGCCCTCGTTGTTGACGCGGGCGATGTAACCCTGGCCTTCGGCGGCGCATTTGGCTTCGTAGAAGCGGCCGTTGGCGTTCTCGCCCATCATGCGGACCTGGGTGACGGCGCAATCCGCGGCGTCGGTGCCGGCCAGCTTGGGCTGGAAGCTCTGGGCCTGTTCCTGGGCCGTGGTGAAGCGGCACGAACCGTTCATTGAAGCGATCTGCAGGCAATCCTTCAGATCCCAGCCGGTGGCGGTCTTTTCCAGCCAGTAGCCGTCGGCGTCGGCGCAACCGACTTCGTAGACCATGTTGTTCTCGGCGCTCTTGCCGATGGCCAGGGCTTCGTCGACCGTGCAGGTCGCGCCGGCGGCGCGGGCCCAGCCGCCGATGACGGCGACGCCGTTCTGGTTGGCGGGCAGGGCGCACTGTTGGCCGACGTCGGCGTTCGGATCGCGCGCGCGGGCGATGGCGGCGGTGCCGGCCAGTTCGATGCAGCCGAAGGCTTGCGCCGGGGTCGAGGCGATCAGGATGTAGCCTTCGCCGCCGGCGCAGGCGGTTTCATAGACCTGGGACTCGCCGATCTTGCCGGGATTGATGGCCTCGACCAGTTCGCACGTCACGTTGGCGGCGGTCAGCTGGGCCTGGGCGGCGGCGCGGACCTGCTCGGGCGTCGGCGGCGCGGCGGGGGCCGGCCGCGAGCGGTCCTGGCTGCGCTGGCGCGGCGCGGCGGCGGGCTGGGACCGGTCGCCGAGACGGCCCGGCTGGATGCGCGTGCCGGTGACCGTGCCGCTGGCGCGGTCGGTCTCCGAGATCGGGCCGCCTGTGGGCTGGGATTGCGCAAATGCCGGCTGGGCCACGCCCATCAGCACCGCAAAGGCGCCCGCCAGGCCGATCAGCTTTCTGTTGAACACGGGGTCACTCCGGAAGGGTAATCTTCGATCGACACCCTTGGCGAGCGGTTGGAGCCGGGTCAAGGCTCTGACCGGGGATGCTGGACGAGAGGCGGCGGTTCGGTCTATCCATCCTGCGTTGCGATTGGAGACGGACTTGGCGGACGGCGTGATCCCGGCGGAGACCGAGGCGAGGCCCGCCGAGCGGGGCCTGACCTATCCGTTCGCCGGACCTCCGGCCTCGGGCGAGGCGGTCATTGTCGCGCCGGACGTGCTGTGGATGCGCGTCGCCATGCCGATGCAGCTGGATCACATCAACGTCTATGCGGTGCGCGACGGCGACGGCTGGGCGGTCATCGACTGCGGTCTGGCCCTCGACGCCACCAAGGCCGAGTGGGAGCTTCTGCTGGCCGGTCCGATGGGCGGCGACCCCGTCACTCGGGTGATCTGCACCCATATGCACCCCGACCACATCGGCCTGGCCGGCTGGCTGTGCGAGCGGTTCAACGCGCCGCTGATCATGACCCGACTGGAGTATGTGATGGCCCGCATGCTGCTGGCCGACACCGGCCAGCCGGCGCCGGAAAGCGGAGCGGACTTCTATCGCGCCTCGGGCTGGGACGAGGCGCAGATCGAGCGCTACCGGCGTGAGTTCGGGCGCTTCGGCATGGCCGTCTCGCCGTTGCCCGCCGGCTATCAGCGGATTCGCGAGGGCGACCGGCTCAACATCGGCGGCCGCGACTGGCGCATCGTCGTCGGCGAGGGGCACAGCCCCGAACACGCCTGCCTGTGGCGCGAGGACGACGGCGTCGTGCTGGGCGGCGACCAGATCCTGCCGCGCATCTCGTCCAACGTCTCGGTCTGGCCGACCGAGGCCGACGCCGATCCGCTGGGCGACTGGCTGGCGTCGCTGGAGCGGATGAAGACGGTCTTCCCGGACGACATCCTGATCCTGCCGTCGCACGGCGAGGTGTTCCGCGGCGCCCACGCCCGGCTGGACGCCCTGATCCGCGGTCATCACGTGGCGCTGAAACGCCTCGACCGGTCGCTGAGGGAGCCGAAGCGGGCGGTGGATGTGTTCCCGGCCCTGTTCGCCCGCCCGGTGGGCGACGGCGTGCGCGGCATGGCCACGGGCGAGAGCATCGCCCACCTGAACTATATGCTGCTGCGAGGCCTGGCCGTTCGCGAACGCGATGCGGACGGCGTCGACTGGTGGCGCTCAACGACACAAGGGGAGGAGGCGGCATGACCGACCACATCAAGACCGAGCTGGCGAACGGCGTGCTGACCGTCACCCTGGCCCGCGCCGACAAGAAGAACGCCATCACCCAGGCCATGTACGCCGCTCTGGCGGAGGCGACCGAACGCGCGCGCACCGACGACACGGTGCGGGTGCTGCTGTTCCGGGGCGAGGGCGACAGCTTCTCTGCGGGCAACGATATCGGCGACTTCATCGCCATCGGCTCGCAGACCGACAAGCCCTTCGACATGTCGGTGTTCCGCTTCCTGAAATCCCTCGCCGACCTGGACAAGCCGGCGGTGGCGGCGGTGCGCGGCCGGGCGGTCGGCATCGGCCTGACCCTGCTGCTTCACTGCGACATGGTGGTGGTGGCCGAGGACGCGCTGCTGTCGGCGCCCTTCATCAACCTGGCCCTGGCGCCGGAGGCGGCGTCCTCCATGCTGCTGCCGGCGGTGCTGGGCCACCAGCGGGCGTTCGAAGTCTTCGCCCTGGGCGAGCCGATCGACGGCAAGACCGCCGTGGCCTGGGGCCTGGCCAACCGCGCCGTCGCCGCTGATCATGTCGAGGCCACGGCCGCCGAACTGGCCGCCAAACTGGCCACGCGGGCGCCCAACTCCATCCGCAAGACCAAGCGGCTGATGCGCGACGCCGAACGCCTGTGGACGCTGATGCAGCGCGAGGGCGAGGCCTTCGGCAGCCAGATGAAGAGCCCCGAGGCGATGGAGGCCTTCATGGCCTTCACCCAGAAGCGCGCGCCCGATTTCTCGAAAGTCGGTTGATTCCCCGGAGCGCGCGCCTTAGGTGCGCGCGCTCATGACCGGCGCCGCTCTCCAGACCATCGTGCGCATCGACGCCGAAACGCCCGCCGACGCCGCGTCGGTGGAGGCCCTGGTCATGGCCGCCTTCGGCCCGGGCCGCTACGCCAAGACCGCCGAGCGCATCCGCGAGCAGGCGGGCGTCGCCGCCGGCTTCGTGGCGCGCGAGGATGGCCGGGTGATCGGCGCGGTGCGGCTGTGGACCATCATGGTCGGCGACCGTCCGGCCCTGTTCCTGGGCCCGATCACCGTCTCGGCGGACAGCCGCAAGGGCGGGCTGGGCGCGGATTTGGTGCAGGCCTGCATCGACCACGCGGGCCGGACCGGCGTTCTGCTGGTCGGCGACGCTCCCTATTTCGGCCGGTTCGGTTTCCGCCAAGCGCCGGACGTCCGCCTGCAGGGGCCGGTGGACCCGCGCCGCGTGCTGTGGCTGGGCGAGGGTGAGCCCTCGGGAATCGTCCGTCCCGCCTGAGCGGGTTTGCACGCCGGTGCGGACCGCCTAAGTCTGCTCTATGGCCGACGCCGACAAGACAACAGGACTGGCCGCCATGGCCGAGGCGGCGAAGCAGGCTCCGGGCCGCGGCCTGCCGCCGGTGCACCTGTGGCATCCGACCCATTGCGGCGACATCGACATCGTCATCCGCCGCGACGGCGTCTGGCTGCACGAGGGCTCGCCCATCGGCCGGGCCGAGCTGGTGCGGCTGTTCTCGACCATCCTGCGCAAGGACGCCGACGGCTATGTGCTGGTCACGCCGGGCGAGAAGCTGGCCATCGCCGTCGAGGACCTGCCGTTCCGCGCCGTCTCGGTCGAGCGCCGGGGCGAGGCGCTGGTCTTCACCACCGATGTCGGCGACCAGACCACGGCCGGGCCGGACGCACCCATCGTGGTCGAGACCGATCCGGCGACCGGAGAACCTGCGCCCCGCGTGCGCGTCCGCGCCGACCTGTGGGCGCGCATCGTCCGCCCGGTCTTCTATGAGCTGGTCGAGGCGGCCTCGGTCGAGGATGGACGGCTGACCGTCCGTTCCGGCGGCGCGGCCTTCGCCCTGGGACCGGTCGGAGCCGGCGTCGAATGAGCCTGGCGACGCTGCGGACCCGGCTGATCGAGCATCTGATCCATCCCGACGGCTGGTCCGTGGGGGACGCCGCCTCACGGTCTGACTACGACCTGAACCCCGATGCGCGATCGACGGGCAAGGCCCTGCGTCCGGCCGCCGTGCTGGTGCCCGTCATCGCCCGGCCGGAAGGCGCGACGGTGCTGCTCACCCGCCGCTCCGACACTCTGGCCAGCCACACCGGTCAGATCGCCTTCCCCGGCGGCCGCCTGGACCCCGGCGAGACGGCCGTCGAAGCCGCGCTACGCGAGGCCTTCGAGGAGGTCGCCCTCGACCCCGGCGTGGTCGAGGTGCTGGGCGTCGGCGACGCCTATGAGACCGTGACCGGCTTCCTGGTCACGCCGGTGATCGGCTGGCTGGCCGAGCCGCCGTCCGTGACCGCCTCGCCCGACGAGGTGGCCGAGGTGTTCGAGGCGCCGTGGGACTTCCTGATGGACCCGGCCAATCACCGTCGCGATTCGTATGAGCTGGAGGGTCAGCCGCGGCGCTGGTTCTGGGCCATGCCCTATGAGGAGCGCTACATCTGGGGCGCGACGGCGGGGATCGTGCGCGGCCTGTGCGCCCGGCTGTACGGCGACGAGGCCGAACCGGTCGCCGCCGCCGGGGAGGATGCGGCGTGACCGTGCTGACCGGACAGGCCTGGCTGACGGCGTCCGCGACCCACGTCGTCCTGGCGGCGCTGGAGGCGGCGGGCGGCCCCGGCTGCGCCCGCTTCGTCGGCGGCTGCGTGCGCAACGCCCTGATGGGCCGCGAGATCGACGACATCGACATCGCCACCACCCTGAAGCCGGAGGAGACCGAGCGCGCGATCCGCGCCGCCGGGCTGAAGGCCGTGCCCACCGGCATCGCCCACGGCACGGTGACGGCGGTGGCCGAGCGGCAGCCGTTCGAGATCACCACCCTGCGCCGGGATGTCTCGACCGACGGGCGTAACGCCACCGTGGCCTTCACCGACGACTGGGCCGAGGACGCCGCGCGCCGCGACTTTCGCCTGAACGCCCTCTATGCGGACGGCGAAGGCCGGGTGTTCGATCCGACGGGCCACGGCGTCGCCGACGCGGCGGCGGGCCGGATCGTCTTCGTCGGCGATCCCGGGACCCGCATCCGTGAGGACTATCTGCGCATCCTGCGCTTCTTCCGCTTCTTCGCCTGGTATGGGCGGGGTCAGCCGGACGCCGCTGGGCTGGACGCCTGCCGGGATCTGGCGCCGGGCATGACCCGATTGTCCGCCGAGCGGGTGTCCAAGGAACTGATGAAGCTGCTGGCGGCGACGGATCCGCGCCCCGCCATGGCGGCCATGGCGAAGGCCGGCGTGCTGGCGCAGGTGCTGCCCGAGGCGGGCCCTCTGACGCTGTTCGACGCCGTGGTGGACCTGAGCGACGATCCCGTGGTTCGGCTGATGACCCTGTTCCCCGTGGACGCCGAGGCCATGCGGCGGGCGTCGGAGCGGCTGCGTTTCCCGAACGCGGCGCGGGACCGGCTGGTCGGTTCGGCCCTGGCGGCGCCGGTCGTGTCGCTGGACATGAGCGACGCCCAGGCGCGC
>Ga0307406_10001623_pt1 | contig 12369 bp, 10 predicted proteins | sample 322Cmetagenome_3_FD_203706 | JGI IMG/M metagenome (GOLD analysis project Ga0307406, IMG submission 203706) | Maize rhizosphere microbial communities from greenhouse at UC Davis, California, United States - 322HYB-C-2 | ecosystem: Host-associated > Plants > Roots > Rhizosphere > Soil | place... | reverse complement strand
GGGCCATCGCGCCGGCCACCTGCGAGATCGAGCGCACCTGGTGGGTCAGGTTGGAGGCCATGGTGTTGACCGAGTCGGTGAGGTCCTTCCAGGTGCCGGCCACGCCCCGGACGTCGGCCTGGCCGCCCAGCTTCCCCTCGGTGCCCACCTCGCGGGCCACCCGGGTCACCTCGTCGGCGAACGACGACAGCTGGTCCACCATCGTGTTCACCGTTCGGCCGATCCGCAGATATTCACCCCGTAGGGGTCGCCCGTCCATCTCGAGTGCCATGTGCTGCGACAGGTCGCCCTCGGCGACCGCGACGATGACCCGGGAGATCTCGGTGGTCGGCCGGCCCAGGTCGTCGATCAGCGAGTTCACCGACCGCACCGAGTCGGCCCACGCGCCGTCCAGGCCCTCTTCGTCCAGCCGCTCGGTGAGCCGGCCGTCCCGGCCGACCACCCGGCTGATCCGGCGCACGTCCAGGTTCTGCCGCTCCTGCAGCGAGACGACGTCGTTGAAGGCGTCGACCAGTTCGCCGGCCGTGCCGGACCGGCGGGCCAGGCGGACTTTGAGATCGCCACGCCGGACCCGACGCAACGCGTCGGCGAGCTCGCCGAACAGGGCGGTCTGGTCGGGCGTGCCGACGCTGACCTCTTTGGCCGCAGTCATGCTGTCCTCACTCGCTGTCCATCTGCCAAGGGGCGTTTCATCATCCCTCGCCCGACCGGGTCAATGCGAGGGACGGCTTTGTGCGAAGACCCCACGACGGGGGAGGATGCACTCGTGTCCGTGGAGGCAGAGGCGACGAGCGCCCTCGTGCGCCGCGTGCGGCTGCCCAACGACCGGCGTACGCCGGCCGCCGCGCGGGCCCTGGTCCGGTCGGTGCTCGAGGAGGCCGACCTGGATGTGCTGCTCAACGAGGCTCTCCTACTGACCACCGAACTGTCCACCAACGCGGTGGTGCACGCCAACACCGAGCTGGACATCGAGGTGTCCGCCGACTCGTCCGGCCTCACCGTAACGGTCACCGACTTCGCGCCCGGTCCGGTGGAGCAGCTCGCGGTGGGGCCGAGGAACGAGTCGGTGGACATCGGCGAGGTTGCGGAGCGTGGCCGTGGGCTGTTGCTCGTCGATCACTTCGCCAGCCGCTGGGGCACGGTGCACGAGGGGACCGGCAAGGGCGTCTGGTTCCGGCTGGAACGCCAGGGACCGGCCGGTGCGGCGGGTGTCCCGGCCGGCGGGCAGGCCGGCGCGGACGCGCCGGGCGTCGGCGCGCTGACCTCGTTGCTGGAGATCATCCCGGACCGGCCGGCCGAGGAGGAGGGGCTGGCCGAGTTCGCCGCCGACCTGCTGACCCGGCTGGCGCAGCTGACCGGCGCGGCCGGCGGCACGGTGCGGCTGGACCGCGGCGACGGCTCCGGGCGGCAGCTGCTGGCCCGGTACGGGCGGGCGCCCCGGGACGACGCCGCCACCATCCGGGTCCCGCTCACCGTGCATCGCCCGTACGCCGGCGAACTGGAACTCGACGCCTCGCCGATGAGCTATGCCCAGCCACTGGCCACGATCGTCGCCGAGCGGCTGGCGCTGCACCTGGAGAACGATCGTCTGCGCCGCGCCGACCTGCGCCGGCAGACCTGGCTGACGTTCCTGGCCGAGGCCAGCGAGCTGCTCGCCCAGTCGCTGGACGTCAACCTGACGATGGCGCTGATCCCGCAACTGGTGGTGCCACGGCTGGGCCAGTGGTGTGCGGTGCACACCACCGACGCGTGGGGCCGGTTGCAGCTGGCCGCGGCCACGCACGCGGACGAGGCGGCGGTGCCGCAGTTGCATGCCGCGCTGGCCGAGTCCGGGCCGGAATCGATCCTGGCCCGGCTGGAGGAGGCGTCCCGGCTCGGCGCGCAGGTGATGTTCGGTACGCCGCCGGAGGGCTTCGCGGTGCCGCTGGTGGCCCGGGGCCAGCGGCTCGGCACGCTCGCCGTGGGCCGGCACCTCAAGCACCGGCATGACGGCGACGAGGTGGCGGTGCTGGAGGATGTCGCCCGGCGCGCCGCCCTGGCCATCGACAACGCCCGCATCCACGACGAACGCCGCACGGTGGCCCGCACGCTGCAGGCTTCGCTGCTGCCGCCGGCCCTGCCGCACGTCGACGGGGTGGGCTTCGCCGCCGAGTACGTTCCGACCGGCTCGGAGGTCGGCGGCGACTTCTACGACGTGGTGCCGTCCGACGACGGCTGGATCGTGGTGGTCGGCGACGTCTCCGGCAAGGGGGTGCAGGCCGCCACGGTGACCGGCCTGGTCCGGGACGTGATCCGGATCCTGGTCGACGACGGCAAGCCGATGGCCGAGATCCTCTGCCGGGTCAATCGCACCCTGGTGCAGCGCGGCGGCGGACGGTACTGCACGCTGGCGATGGCCTCGGTCGCCCGCGGGCTGGACGGCGCCCTGGACGTCTGCCTGCACCTGGCCGGGCACGACCGGGTGGTGCTGGTCCGGGCCGACGGCGGCACGGCGTTCGTCGGGGAGGGCGGCACCGCGCTGGGGCTGCTGGAGACGATCACCTCGCCGGACGCGGCGGTGCGGCTGCGGCCGGGCGACTCGCTGATCTTCTACACCGACGGGGTGACCGAGCGCCGGCGCGGCCGCGAGCTGTTCGGTACGTCGCGGCTGCGCGAGGCGGCTGCCCCGCTGGCCGGCTATCCCGCGGACGTGATGGCGGCGCGACTGCGCTCGATCACGATCAACTTCTCGGTCGAGGAACCGCGGGACGACATCGCCATCCTGGTGCTGCGCAACGACGCCTGACCAGCGGTTGACGGCGATGTGCGGGTGGCCACCGGTCAGGCACTGTTGATCATCAAGGCGCTGCGCAGGCCGGTGATGTCCAGCACGCGCAGCAGGAAGTCGCCGACGTTGGCCAGGGCGAGCACGCTGCGGGCGTGCTGGGCCTTGCGGCTGAGCACCACCAGCGTGCCGAGACCCTGCGAGTCGCAGAAGGTCACCCCGGCCATGTCGAGCACGATGCGGGCCGGCGGATCGGTCAGCTCCTCATTCACGAGGGTCGAGAGCTGGGTGACCGTGAGCACGTCGATCTCACCGGCGAGGTGGTACCTGACCTCGTCGGTTCCGCGCTCGACCTCGATGGTCAGCTCCGGTCGTTCCACCGCCTCACCCTATCGCGAGCGGCCCTTTCCGGCCTGTCGGGACGGACGCCGCCGGGGCCGCTGAGGTGACATGAACAACCCTCTTGCCGTGCTTCCCGGACGCCGCTGCCAGAATGGATAGCGCTGTGACCACCTCATACCATGCCGAGCCCTTCCCCTATCCGGAGGAGGCGCCGGCTTCCCAGGCCCTGTTCGACCGCGCCCGGGCCATCGTGCCGGGCGGGGTCAATTCACCCGTGCGTGCGTTCCGGGCGGTCGGCGGCACGCCCCGATTCATGGATCGCGGCAGCGGTCCGTGGCTGTTCGACGCCGACGGCCGCCGCTACGTCGACCTGGTGTGCTCGTGGGGACCGCTGATCCACGGCCACGCGCACCCCGAGATCGTCGCGGCGGTCCAGGCCGCGGCGAGCAAGGGCACCAGCTTCGGTACGCCCACCGTCGGCGAGGTCGAGCTGGCCGCGGAGATCGTCGGGCGGACGCCGATCGACGAGGTGCGCCTGGTCAACTCGGGCACCGAGGCGACGATGACGGCGATCCGGCTGGCCCGCGGGTTCACCGGGCGGGCCAAGATCGTCAAGTTCGCCGGGTGTTACCACGGGCACGTGGACGCGCTGCTGGCCGCGGCCGGGTCCGGTGTCGCCACGCTCGGCCTGCCGGACTCGCCGGGCGTGACCGGGGCGACGGCGAGCGAGACCATCGTGCTGCCGTACAACGACGTGGCCGCGGTGGAGGCGGTGTTCGCGGCGAACGAGGACATCGCGGCGGTCATCACCGAGGCGGCGGCCGGCAACATGGGCGTGATCGCACCCGTGCGCCTTGATTCTCCGCGCCGTCCGGAGGACCAGGCGCCGGTCGCGGCACAGTACGGCTTCAACCAGCGGCTGGCCGAGTTGGCCCACGCGCACGGCGCCCTGCTCATCGTCGACGAGGTGATGACCGGGTTCCGGGTCGCGGCCGGCGGCTGGGCCGAGCTCGACCCGGTGGACGCCGACCTGTTCACCTACGGCAAGGTGATGGGCGGCGGGCTGCCGGCGGCGGCGTTCGGCGGCCGCGCCGAGATCATGTCCCGGCTCGCCCCGGCCGGTCCGGTCTATCAGGCCGGCACGCTGTCCGGTAACCCGCTGGCCTGCGCCGCCGGGCTGGCCTCGCTGCGGCTGGCCGATGAGGGCGTCTACAAGCGGCTCGACGAGTTGTCCGCGACGGTGGGCGCGGTCGCGTCGGACGCGCTCACCTCCGCCGGCGTGCCGCACCGGCTCTCGTACGCCGGGAACATGTTCTCCATCTTCTTCACCGACGCCGACGTGCGCGACTATGAGACGGCGAAGACGCAGGACGTGGCCGCGTTCAAGGCGTTCTTCCACGCCATGCTGGCGCGCGGGGTGTACCTGCCGCCGAGCGCGTTCGAATCCTGGTTCGTCTCGGTGGCGCTGGACGAGCGGGCGCTGGAACAGATCGCCGACGCCGTGCCGCACGCGGCGCGGGCCGCGGCGCAGGCCGGGGGGCAGGGATGAGCGAGCCGACGCGGACCACGGTGCACGTCGTACGCCACGGCGAGGTGCACAACCCGAACAAGATCCTCTACGGCCGGCTGCCCGATTTCCACCTGTCCGAGCTGGGCCGGCAGATGGCCAAGGCGGACGCCGAGGCGCTGGCCGACCGGGACGTCACGCACGTGGTGGCCAGCCCGCTGGAGCGCGCGCAGGAGACCGCCGAGCCGATCGCCGCGCAGTTCGGGCTGGACATCGCCACCGACGTCCGGCTGATCGAGAGCGCTAACTTCTTCGAGGGCAAGCGGGTGTCGCCCGGCGACGGCGCGTTCACCAACCCGCGCCACTGGTGGGTGCTGCGTGACCCGATCACCCCGTCCTGGGGAGAGGCGTACCTGGTGATCGCCCAGCGGATGTTCGCCGCGGTACAGGCCGCCCGGGTGGCCGCCGAGGGCCACGAGGCGGTCTGCGTGTCCCATCAACTGCCGATCTGGACCCTGCGGCGGTACGTGGAGAAGAAGCGCCTGTGGCACGACCCGAGGCGCCGGCAGTGCGGGCTGGCCAGCCTCACCTCGTTCCGGTTCGTCGGCGCCAAGGTGGTCGGCATCGAGTACGCCGAGCCGGCCGCCCACCTCGTCGCCCTGTCGCCGGGCGCCCGGACGGCCAAGGGAGCCTGACGTGCGCCGCCTCGCCGCCGCCCTGATCACCGTCGCGATCGCCGCCGGGGTGCTGGCCGGCTGCGACGACGGCAACTGGGCGAAGCGGTGCGGCACCACCGACGCCGGCGTGATCGAGTGCGCGCCGGACCAGCGCCCGCGGGTCACCGACGTGACCGGCGAGTTGCTCGACGGCGGCACGTACGACGTCACCGCCGACCGCGGCAAGGTCGTGGTGGTCAACTTCTGGGGCTCCTGGTGCAACCCGTGCCGCGCCGAGGCGGACGACCTGGAGACGACGTACCGGGCCACCAAGGACAAGGGCGTCACGTTCGTCGGGGTGAACACCCGCGACGACCGGGACGCGGCGATCGCGTTCGAGCGCGGCCGGGTGACCTACCCCAGCGTGTACGACCCGGACGGCAAGGTGGCGCTGAAGTTCGACGTCACCCAGGTGACCACGCCGTCCACGCTGATCCTGGATCGGCAGGGCCGGATCGCGGCGGCGATGCGCCGGGCCACCATCCGGTCCGAGCTGCGGCCGCTGGTCGAGCGGGTCGCCGCCGAGGGCCCTGGCTGATGGGCGAAACCTTCGCCGGCATCGCCAGCAGCGGCCCGCTGCTGGTGGCCATCGCGGTGTCGGCCCTGGCCGGGCTGGTCAGCTTCCTCTCCCCGTGCGTGCTGCCGCTGATGCCCGGGTATCTGTCCTATGTGACCGGTCTGGCCGGCGCCGACCTGGACGCGACCCGTGAGCGCGCCGCTCCGGGGCCCGGGCCCGGCGGGGTGGCCGTGGCCACGAGACCGGTCCGGACCACCGGCCGGGTGCTGGCCGGCACGGTGCTGTTCGTCGCCGGATTCGCCGTGGTGTTCACCCTGCTGGCCACGCTGGTGGCGAACATCGGGATCGCGCTGCAGGAGCACAAGCGGATCCTGGACATGGTCCTCGGCGTGCTGGTGATCGTGCTCGGGCTGGCGTTCCTGGGCCTGATCCCGGGGATGCAGCGGGAGTTGCGGATCCGCCGGCTGCCGGACGCCGGGCTGGTCGGCGCGCCGGTGTTCGGTGCGCTGTTCGGGCTGTCCTGGATGCCGTGCACCGGGCCGACCCTGGGCGCCGTGCTCGGGCTGGCCACCACGAGTGGGCAGACCGACCGGGCGGTGGTGCTGGCGCTGGCGTACAGCCTCGGGCTGGGCCTGCCGTTCGTGCTGTTCGGCCTGTTCTTCCGCAAGCTGATCGGGGTGTTCCGGGCGGTACGCCGGCACAGCCGCTGGGTGACCCGGATCGGCGGCGCGCTGCTCATCGGGGTCGGCATCGCGCTGTTGACCGGCGGCTGGAACACCTTCCTGATCTGGCTGCTGACGACCTTCAACTTCGATGCGGGAACGCTGCTGTGACCGTCGTCGAAGACCAGATGGCGCCGCCAGCGCCGCCGCCGCGCCGGGGCAATCCGATCTGGGCGTTCCTGCGCAACTCCTGGCGGCAGCTGACCAGCATGCGCACCGCGCTGGTGCTGCTGTTCCTGCTGGCCGTCGCGGCCATTCCCGGCTCGGTGCTGCCGCAGCGCTCGGTGAACATCGAGCGGACCGCCGGCTACTTCCGGGACCACCCCGACCTGGCGCCGGTGCTGGACCGGCTGGGCATGTTCGACGTGTACGCGTCGGCCTGGTTCGCGGCCATCTACCTACTGCTGTTCACGTCGCTGATCGGCTGCGTGATCCCCCGGCTGGCCGACCACGTGCGCGCGCTGCGCACCGTACCGCCGAACGCACCGCAGCGCTTGGACCGCCTGCCGCACCATGCCGCGGGGGTGGAGCGGCCGGACGATCCGGCGGGGACCGCCGCGGCGGTGGCGAGGACGCTGCGGCGGCGCCGCTGGCGGACGGTCGTGCGGGAAGGCGCCGGCGGCGGGTGGACGGTCGCCGCCGAGAAGGGCCACCTCAAGGAGACCGGCAACCTGCTGTTCCACCTCGCCCTGCTGGCGGTGCTGGTCGGGGTGGGCGTCGGATCGTGGTACGGATGGCACGGCAACCGGCTGCTGGTGCAGGGCGCCGACAAGGGGTTCTGCAACACCCTGACGCAGTACGACGAGTCGAAGCTGGGCGCCCGCGTCGACGCGTCCGATCTGACGCCGTTCTGCCTGCAGCTGACCGACTTCCGGGCCGGCTTCCAGGACAGCGGCCAGCCGAAGTCGTTCGACGCCACGGTGCTGGTCGACCAGGACGGCAAGGAGTACACCCGGACGTTCACCGTCAACGACCCGCTGCGGCTGCCGGGCGCCACGGTCAACCTGCTCGGCCACGGCTACGCGCCGGTGTTGCGCTACACCGACCGGTTCGGGCAGAGCCAGACCCGGGTGGTGCCATTCCTGCCCCGCGACGGCATGTTCACCAGCGAGGGCGTGGTGACGTACCCGGACGCCAACGTCGACCCGACCGGCAAGCGCGACGAGCAGCTTCAGGTCGGCTTCGAGGGCGTGTACCTGCCCACGGTCGGCACCGACGGCCGGCCCACCTCGGTGTATCCGGCGGAGCGCGATCCGGTGCTGTTCCTCACCGCGTACCGGGGCAACCTGGGCGTCGACGCCGGCCTGCCCGGCTCGGTGTACGCGCTGGACCGCAGGCAGATGGCCGCCGGCCGGCTGAAGCAGGTCAGCGGGGCCCGGCCGCACGAGCTGCGGCCCGGCCAGGCGTGGACGCTGGACGACGGGACGAAGCTGGAGTTCCTCGGCACCCGGCCGTTCGCCACCCTCGCGGTGCGGCACGACCCGGCGCAGCCGCTGGTGCTGGGCGGCGCCGTCCTGGGCCTGATCGGGCTGATGTTGTCGCTGTTCGGGCACCGCCGCCGGGTCTGGTTCCGGATGACCCCCCTCGCGGCTGCCGAACGCGAATCCGGCGGTACCGTGATGGAGGCCGGTGGTCTGCCGCGCACCGACTACCCGGGCTTCGCCACGGAGTTCGAGGCTCTGGTGCGAGCGGCGAAGGACGACGAGGAGACCGCGTGATGGCGGAGTTGTCGAACCAGCTGATGGCGTTCACGGTGCTGGCCTACCTGGGCGCCATGGTCGGCTACGCCGCGGAGTACGCGTTCGGCAAGCGCAGCCACATCGGCCGCGCCGCCGTGCGGCCGGCGCAGCAACTGGTCGGCGCCGGCGGCCCACCGGTGGTCGACGAGGTCGAGTCGCCGATCCGGCCGGCGGAAGCCCGCGATCGCGGTGCCCTGCTCGGGTGGATCGCCGTCGGCTTCAACGTGCTGGCCCTGCTGCTGCACCTCGGTGCCCTGGTCACCCGCGGTGTCGCCGCCGACCGGATGCCGTGGGGCAACATGTACGAGTTCATCCTGTCGGTGTCGTTCGTCGGCTCGGCGGCCTGGCTGGTCGTGCTGCTGCGCCGGCCGGGCATCCGGCACCTCGGGCTGTTCGTGGCTCTGATCATGGTGGTGCTGCTCGGCGCGAACGGGCTGATCGCGTACACGCCGGTCGGCCCGCTGGTGCCGGCGCTGAACTCGTACTGGTTCGTCATCCACGTGTCCACGATCATCCTGGCCTCGGGCATCCTGCTGCTGGGTGCGGTGCCGGCCGCGATGTTCCTCCTGCGCACCGGCTACGACCAGGGCAAGCGCCGCTTTCCGTACACCCTGGGCAAGCGCGCGCCGGAGGCCGGGACGCTGGAGCGGCTGACCTTCCGGCTGCACGCGTTCGCCTTCCCGCTGTTCACCTTCGGCGCGCTGATCGCCGGCCCGCTGTGGGCCGAGGCGTCCTGGGGCCGCTACTGGGGCTGGGATCCCAAGGAGGTCTGGGCGTTCATCTCCTGGATCGTCTACGCCGGCTACCTGCACGCCCGGGCCACGCCGAGCGTGAAGCGGACCACGGCGACGTGGATCGCGCTGATCGGCTTCACCACCATGCTGATGAACCTGTTCGGCGTGAACCTGTTCTTCGAGGGCCTGCACAGCTACGCCAACGCCGGCTGACTACTCGATCGGGCCGACCACCTCGGCGTCGCCCATCGGCGGCGGTTCCGGCGCCCGGAGCAGCCGCAGCCGCGGGCAGGTGCCGGCCGACCAGGTGTCGTAGCGGGTCGCCCAGGTCAGGCAGAACCCACCGGACCGCTGGGTCGTGCCGTCGCCGCCCACGGTCTGCACGTCCTCCCGCCAGTACCGGCTGCCGCCGCCCCCGGCCGGGCGCAGCTGAACGTTGTCCACGGTCACCGGCGGCACGTCGATCCGGGCGCCGCGGCGCGGGTCGGCGTACACCTCGACGTACTGCTCGACGTACGCCCGGTCACCGATCGGCAGTTTCTGCGCGGTCAGCAGGTTCCAGCGGTTTCCCCACCACAGCCACGCCTGCCAGACGTTGTCCGTGTCGGTGTGCAGGTCCAGCCACACCCGGTCGCCCGGTTCGATCGCGTACTGGTCGTAGAACTGCCAGGTCCGGCTGTTGGTGTTGAACGTGTAGATGTGCTGGCGGCCGACCCCCGCCCAGCCGGTCTCCGCCCAGCCGGCCTCCAGCCAGGCGATGCTGCCGCCACCCAGGTCCCGCTTGACCATGAACCGGCCGGCGACGAAGTCGTACGTATTGGCCCGGACCGAGCCGTCCACCACCGAGATCCGCCCGGACACCCCGCCCCACTCGCTGCCGGTGCCGGCGCCGAGGTGGTGGTAGCCGCCCGGCGTGACGCTCTCCCGAAGCGAGCCGCGGAGCGAGGATTCGGGGGTACGCGCGCGGCACGCGCCCGGCGCGCCCGGCCCGGCCGGAGTGGTCGGGGCGTGCGTCGGCGCGCCGCCCGGCGGGCAGGCCGGCAGCCGGTCCCGGGTGTGCGAGACGGCCGGCGCGCCCACCGCCACGGCGGCGCCCAGCCCGGCCAGGGCGCACCAACGCGCCAGGTGACGGATCATCGTTCACTCAACGGGACAGGCCGATCATGGGTGACGCCGGGCCGTGTCCGCGGTGATGCGAGACTTGTTTCATGGCTGTTCGCGCTTTCCCGTACCCCGACCTTCAGGGTTTTCTGGCCGCCCTCGACCGAGCCGGGGAGCTCAAGCGGATCCGGGTGCCGGTCGATCCGACGCTGGAGATCAGCGAGATCGTGACCCGGACCGTGCGAGCCGGCGGGCCGGCGCTGCTGTTCGAGCGGCCCACCCGCGGCGACATGCCGGTCGCGATCAACCTGTTCGGCACCGAGAAGCGGATGGCCATGGCGCTGGGCGTCGAGCGGCTGGACGAGGTGGGCGACCGGATCGGCGCGATGATCAAGCCGGAGCTGCCGGTGGGCTGGTCCGGAATCCGCGACGGCCTCGGCAAGGTGCTGCAGCTCAAGTCGCTGCCGCCGCGCAAGGTCAAGTCGGCGCCCTGTCAGGAAGTGGTGCTCTCCGGCGATGAGGTGGACCTGAACCGGCTGCCGGGCCTGCAGGTGTGGCCGGGCGACGGCGGGATCTTCCACAACTACGGTCTGACCCACACCAAGCATCCGGAGACCGGCAAGCGCAACCTCGGTCTGTACCGGCTCCAGCAGCACTCCCGGAACACCCTGGGCATGCACTGGCAGATCCACAAGGACTCCACCGCCCACCACGCGGTGGCCGAGCGGCGCGGCGAGCGGCTGCCGGCCGCCATCGCGATCGGCTGCGACCCGGTGGTCAGCTACGCGGCCAGCGCGCCGCTGCCCGGTGACATCGACGAATACCTGTTCGCCGGGTATCTGCGCGGCGAGCGGGTGGAGATGGTCGACTGCCGGACCGTGCCGCTGCAGGTGCCGGCGCATGCGCAGATCGTGCTGGAGGGCTACATCGAACCGGGCGAGCGGCACCCGGAGGGCCCGTTCGGCGACCACACCGGCTTCTACACGCCGGTCGAGCCGTTCCCGGTGCTGCACGTCGAGTGCATGACGATGCGCCGGGATCCGATCTACCACTCGATCATCACGTCCAAGCCGCCGCAGGAGGACCACGGCCTCGGCAAGGCCACCGAGCGGATCTTCCTGCCGCTGCTGCGGATGCTGATCCCGGACATCGTCGACTACGACATGCCGGCCGCCGGGGTGTTCCACAACTGCGTCATCGTGTCCATCCGCAAGCGCTACCCCAAGCACGCGCAGAAGATCATGAACGCCATCTGGGGCGCGCATCTGATGTCGCTGACCAAGCTGATCGTCGTGGTGGATGAGGACTGCGACGTGCACGACTATCCCGAGGTGGCGTTCCGGGCGTTCGGCAACGTCGACTACGACCGCGACCTGCTGCTCACCCAGGGCCCGGTGGATCACCTCGACCACGCCTCCTACCAGCAGTTCTGGGGCGGCAAGGCGGGCATCGACGCGACCCGTAAGCTGCCCGCGGAGGGCTACACGCGGGGCTGGCCGGAAGAGATGACCATGGCGCCCGAGGTGGTCAGCCTGGTGGACAAGCGGTGGAAGGAGTACGGGATATGACTCTCACCCAGCCGGGCAGAGTCACGTCCTTCCTCCGCCTCGTCAAGATCGAACACTCGATTTTCGCCCTGCCGTTCGCGTATCTGTCGGCTTTCGTGGCAATGGGGCCGGACATCAGGTGGCTGGATCTTCTCTGGATCACGGTGGCCATGGTGGCCGGGCGCACCTTCGCCATGGCGGCCAACCGCATTCTCGATCGCAAGATCGACGCGCAGAACCCGCGTACCCGAGATCGTGAGCTGGTCACCGGGGCGGTGAGCGTGCGTACGGCCTGGACCGGCGCGCTGGTCTCCCTGTTCTTCCTCTTCCTGGCCGCCGGACTGCTCAACTGGCTGTGCCTGGTGCTGGCCCCGCTCGCGGTGATCCCGCTGGTGGTCTACCCGTACGCCAAGCGCTTCACGAACTACCCGCACTACGTGCTGGCACTGGCCCAGGCGGTGGCCCCGGTCGGCGCGTGGATCGCGGTCACCGGGACGTTCGCCGGCTCCGGACCGGCCTGGGTGCTGGGCGTGGCGGTCGGCCTGTGGATCGGCGGCTTCGACATCATCTACGCCTGCCAGGACGTCGAGGTGGACCGGCGGATCGGGGTGCATTCCACCCCGGCGCGGTACGGGGTCCGGACCGCCCTGCACATCTCCACCGTCACGCACGTGGTGACC
>Ga0307406_10001622_pt1 | contig 12372 bp, 11 predicted proteins | sample 322Cmetagenome_3_FD_203706 | JGI IMG/M metagenome (GOLD analysis project Ga0307406, IMG submission 203706) | Maize rhizosphere microbial communities from greenhouse at UC Davis, California, United States - 322HYB-C-2 | ecosystem: Host-associated > Plants > Roots > Rhizosphere > Soil | place... | reverse complement strand
TTGATGAACATCGCGATCAACGCCCGCGACGCGATGCCGGCCGGCGGGACGATGACGATCTCGGCCAAAAACGTGCATCTCGACGAGTATTACGCCCGGATGAATCCGGACGCGAAAAAGGGCGATTACGTCCTGATCACCGTCGCCGACACCGGCACCGGCATGCCGCCGGGCGTGGTCGAGCGCATATTCGACCCGTTTTTCACGACCAAGGCGATCGGGCACGGCACGGGTCTCGGGCTCGCGACGGCGATGACGATCGCCAAATCGCACGGGGGCTTTATAAACGTCTACAGCGAGCCGGGCAAAGGAAGCAAGTTCTCGATCTACCTCCCCGCCGCCCAGGAGGACGGGCCCGCCCCGACACCCGAGATCGGCGGGTACCCGCGCGGCTCCGGCGAGCTTATCCTGGTCGTCGACGACGAAGAAAATATCCGGCAGATCACCGCGGCGACCCTGGAACGCTTCGGCTATAAGGTGGAATCCGCGGCCGACGGTACCGAGGCGATCGCCATCTATGCGCAGCGGGGAAGCGAGATCGCGGTCGTCCTGACCGACATGGCGATGCCGTATATGGACGGTACCGCGGTGATCCGGGCCTTGAAGAAGATCGATCCTTCGGTGCGGATCATCGCAATGAGCGGGCTAATGAACGTTGAGCAGACCACCGAGCTTGGGGAGCTCTGGATCAGGCACCTTCTCTCGAAGCCCTTCACCGCGGAGATGCTTTTGCGGGAAATACATAAGACGCTGCACAACGACGCCGGTGGGCATTAAAAAAGGGCCGCCCGTGCGGCGCGGCCCTTTTCGCGATGTCATTCGCGGTGTGCTTACTCCATGCACCAGTTTCCGGTTTTCTGCAGACAATTGAACTGCGTCGCGAAGATGAGATCGCTGGGGATCGGGTTCCCGTCGATCATTGGTTGGATCAGGAACGCGTCCGGGGCGATGCCACCCCCGGTTGGATCAACGATCACCGGAGTCAGCGCGAAGACCGGGAACGAGCGATCGCCGTAAACGTTGCCGATCCGGGTGCTTATCATTCCTTCCTTCATCAACATGTTCATGTCGTCCATGCCCAATATAGCGGGAGTGTGGTCGGCGGCCGTGCCGTTCTTCTTCATCATGTAGTCCATTATCGGCTGGCCGTCCTTCGAGAAGGCCTTGTCGGTATAATTCACCCACACCACGACGTGGAGCCCGGCATCGTCGACTCGAGGCCTGGGCCGGCTGCTCGTGCCGAGCATGGCGGCCTGACGCATAATGAAGATCGAGTACTCGCCCGGGCCGACCGGCACTGAGCTTTCCATCGGGAAGACGTAAAGGGGGCTGGCCAAAGCCGCATCTCGGGCGATGGACCCGAGCTTATCGCGCGTGAAGCCGGCATACGAAAGTTCGCCGAGCGGGTACCAAAAAAGAATCTCGCCACTCGAACCGCGGGCGGTCATCGTCCCCAGCACGCGCAAGGCGCTGTGGTTCGGGTTGCTGGAATATCCATATGTGGACAGGTAGTCGGAACCGTTTCGCCTCCCGACGATCGATCTGCCCATTATTCCTTGCGAGGCGTAGAACTCATTCGTAAAGTCGTGTGGATTGATCGCCGTGTCCGCGCATGCATCGCAAAACGACCGGCTCGATATGATCTGCGCGTTGGAGATCGAGGCGAAAACTAGAATGATTAAACCGCATATGACCAACGCCCTGCATGTCCATATGATCTGATTCATGATCGTGGACCTCCTTTCTGCTCGTCCCTTAGGCGGGAGTCTTCAGGGCGTCCCGTTCAAAACCGACGGGCTTGCCGGTTTTCAACTCAATAAACGTGCCTAACGGAAACGTAAGGTTTATTAAGGAATTTGACGCGAGACCGACTGACCCGATCGCGTACTTATTCGCGAAGTGGGGAGATTTTCGCACGCGGGCGGCGCGTTCGACTACAGTTGGCGAGCCTCTGCGTCCCGGTTCCGGAGTAACCGAAACCCACCCACGTTGGAACGGGGATTGCTTCGCTTCCGGCCAGGATGGGCGAAAAGAACGTTTCCAGCGAGTACGGCGAGCGCGAGTTGCGATCATTTACGCGGAGCGTGCTCGACGACCTTCAAGCCCTTGAGCAGATGCTTTCCGAGGGGCTGATCGAAAACGGTGTTCGACGCATCGGCGCCGAGCAGGAGATGTTTTTGGTCGACCCTGCGATGAGGCCGGCGTCGCTGGCGCTCGAGGTGATCGAGAAAGCGGCCGACCCGCGGCTGACGACCGAGATCGGGCGGTTCAACCTTGAGGCAAACCCCGCCCCGCTGAAATTCGACGGACGGTGCCTCAGTGAACTGGAGGCGGAGATCGACGACATTCTCCGCGTCGTCAGAAGCGCCGCCGCGCAATTTGACGCCGGCGTGGTGCTCGCCGGCATACTGCCCACCATTCAGCAATCCGACCTCACGCTCGAGAACATCACCCCGATCGCGCGGTACCACGAGATCAACCGCGTCGTCAGCAAGCTGCACGGCGAGAATCGTTACGTGCAGATCAAGGGCGTCGACGAGCTGCAGCTGCTCGTCCAGGACACGAGTATCGAATTCTGCAACACCAGTTTCCAGATCCACCTGCAGGTCGGGGCCGACGAGCTCGCGCGTGCGTACAACTGGGCCCAAGCGGTCGCGGCGCCGGTGCTGGCGTGCGCGGCGAATGCCCCGCTGCTTCTCAACAATCATTTGTGGGAAGAGACGCGGATCGCGCTTTTCCAGCACGCGACCGACACGAGGTCGTACGTGCACCAGGCCCGGCGGCAGACGCCGCGGGTAAATTTTGGCGACAAGTGGGTCGAGGATTCCGTGATCTCGATGCTGCACGAGGACGCGGTGCGGTTCCGGTTCCTCCTGACCCGTGACGTCGAGGAGAATGCCGCGGCGGAGCTCGATGCCGGCCGCGTCCCGGAGCTTTCCGCCTGGCGGCTGCACAACGGGACCATCTGGCGTTGGAACCGCATTTGTTACGGGGTCACTGACGGCAGACCCGGCCTAAGGATCGAGACGCGCTTTCTGCCGGCCGGACCGAGCGTCGCGGACGAGATCGCGAACGCGGCGTTCCATCTTGGGTTAATGACGGAGCTGCTCGACGCCGGCGGCGACGTGCGAGACCGGATGCTGTTCGACCACGCGAAACAGAATTTTTTCGCGGCGGCCCGTTACGGCCTCAAATCGCAGTTGACATGGCTTGACGGCCGCGATGTTCCCGTCCACGGCCTGATCCTCAACGAGCTGCTGCCGTTGGCAAGAGCGGGCCTCGACCGGGCAGGCATTGACAAAAGCGACATCGAACGTTTTCTCGGCATTATCGAAAAGCGCGTCGCGGCGAACCTGACCGGGGCCGCGTGGATGACGGAGTCTCTCGCCGGGATGGATAAGCGTGCGAAGCCCAATGTAAAGATGCGCAGCCTGACGGCCGCGATGAAGGAGAACCAGGAAACGGGCAAGCCCGTGACGGAATGGGAAATGGCGACGATACCGGATTCTTCGGAGTGGATCGACAATTATAAGTCGGTCGAGCAGTTCATGGCTTCGGACCTCTACACCGTGCGAGCGGAGGACGCCCTCGACCTGGCCGCGAACCTGATGGATTGGCGCGGCGTAAGGCACGTGCCGGTGGAGAACGACGCGGGGGAGCTGGTCGGGCTGATCTCCTACCGTGACCTGTTGCGCATGCTTGCCCGAGGCAAATTCAGCGGCGTCGAAAAACTCGCCGTCCGCGACGCAATGCGGACCGAACTGATAACAGTCAGCCCGTGCACGTCGTCGCTCGAAGCTCTCGAACTGATGCGCGAAAAGAAGATCGGCTGCCTGCCCGTCGTTCGGGAGGGTAAGCTGGTCGGCGTGGTGACGGCTTATGACTTCCTGACCGTCGGAAGCAAGCTTTTCGAAGAGAAACTAAAGAGCGTGATGGCGGCGGTTTCCGGTCCGAACGGGGGCCCCGAAGATCGTGCCGACTGAAAACCGCAGGCCGGCGCGTGATTTGACGTCGGCCGATCGATGGAAATGGCATGCCGTCGGTTCACACATGAAATTTAAGGCGGTTCAACCGCTTCCCTCGTAAGCCCGCAGGCCGGCAAGGTCGGAGATCACGATCTTTTTGCCTTTCACGGCGATGAGGCCCTGAGACTGGAGCCGCAGCAGCGACCTCGAGACGACCTCGCGGACCGTGCCGATGCGAGCGGCCAGCTGATTGTGGGTAAGGTCGAGAGTGATCTCGACCGTCCCGTTCGAGTGCAGCCCTTTCGCATCCACCCGTTCGAGCAATAGTTTTGCTATTCTCTGCCCGACCTCGCGGAGCGAAAGCGACTCAACCAGTTCGGCACATTTTCTCAGCCTTCGCGCAAGCAAACGCGTGGCGGCGAGGGCCAGTTCCGGGCGGTCGACGCAAATGTTGCGGATGTCCCGCTTTGGGATCAAAAGTAAAACCGCCGGTTCCTCCGCCGCGACGGTCGAAGGGTAAGCGCCTTCGTCGAAGACCGGCACCTCCGCGATCGTAGTCACGGCCCGCTCGACGTGTATCACCTGTTCGCGCCCGTCAAGGCCGGTTCGAAAGGCCCGCACCGAGCCTTCCACTACGACATAAAGACCCTCCGCCGGCTCTCCGGCAACGAACAACACTTCGCCCCGGTCCAAACGCTTTTCGACAGCCCTGGACGCAAGCAGCTTCAACACGTCTTCACCCAAACCCGAAAAAAGCTCGGCCTTTTTCAGTATCTCGATCTTGTTTATCGACACCGGCGCAATTCTAACTTGAACGCGCCCGACAGCCAACACCAATGCTATTCGTCGAAACGTTCGGCGATCTCTTCGGCGAGACGCAAGTCGTCCGGGGTATTTACGTTCAGAAAGTGGTGCGAGAGGTTTTCTACAAGTCCGTATTGGGGCGGTTGAAGAAATACGGTGTCCAGCTTTTCGAACATTGACGTCAGCCGAAGCTCGCCCGAGAAGATCAACGATTCGACGACAGGCAGGCATCGGGACGTCCTGTATATTGCCGCCAGCGGCTGCGGCCGTCCGTCCGGTTGGACCGGCACAACGGCGTCGGTGTTCGGCCGGTCGGTCTCCGCAAGAAGCACTTGAAAGAGGTTCGCGGATACGAAGGGCATGTCGCACGCGAGCACGGCCGCCCACTCGGTTCTGCAGTCGGCGAGGGCGGCGTGCATACCGTAAATTGAGGCGCGGGTATCGGTGGCATTGCGGTCCGGGACCGTCTCCCACCCCTCCAAACTGCCGCCGACGACTTTAACGCTGTCCGCGATCTTGTCCAGGACAACTGCCGCCCTCTCCGCGAGCGTGAGGCTGCCAAAAACAAGCTTCGACTTGTCGGTCCCCATCCTCCGGCTTGCCCCGCCGATTAGAATATATCCCGTCACTTCCGTCACGGACCTGCCGCTCCGCCGGCCAACCGCTGCGGGTAATTATCGAGCTCTTTGCGGACGGCCTGGACAACTTGCTCAGCGTCGGTGTCTGACAGAATGCCCGGGTTCACCAGCGGGTATATCTTTTCCTCTTCGATCCGGTTGTGCAGGGCGAGCCGGTCGCGAACGGCAACGAGAATGCCGGTAACCGTCTCGAATGTCTCTGCTTCATTCCCGAAATGAAAGACCAGACGCATCGCTTTGATCGCCCGTGCGAGCTCGCGCATGAAAAAGTCGTGATCGTGCCGCAATTCGGTGAGAAGTTCGAGTGTGTCGGCCCGTCCCGATCGTTCGGCAACATGGCGGAGAGCGGGAAACAGCCGCACATGCTCGGCTCGGATGTGCATGGCCAGGCGTGCCCAGAAAAGGTCCAGTCTCGAATACGCGAGGTCCTTGTCCGCCGACCGGATCGCGGAAAACGCTTCGTCCATGAGTTCGTCCAGCTCGCGATGGTCGGATTCCAGCAGCTGGTAGATCGATTCGTTCAAATCTGGTTGATCAAAGGCTAACTCGGCTGCCCGCCCGGCACGGACGCGGCGACGCCCCTTAAAAACGATAAATAGTTGACGACGAGGCAGACCACCGCGAACACCGACAGCAGCACAAATCCGAACGTGTAATTTCCAATCGCATCCTTGATCAGCCCGAGCTCCAACGGCGGGAAAAAGCCGCCGAGACCACCGAAGGCGCCCACCAAGCCGGTGACCGTGCCCGTCTCCTTCGCGAAATACTGCGGGACCAATTTGAACACCGCACCGTTGCCCAAACCGAGTGCCGCCGCGCAGCCGAGAGCTCCGATCGTGAAGGGCACGATGGTGTCGAAACTCAAAAACAGCGACAGCACCGCGATCGCCGCGAAGACGACCACCAGCACCTTCGCCCCGCCGATCTTATCCGCCACGATCCCGCCGACGGGCCGCATCAGCGTCGCGAGCACCACAAAGCCAGCGGTGCGGGCGCCGGCGTCGGTCGGCGTTAGGCCGAATATTTCGCGAAGCAGCGTCGGCATATAAAGTGCTAGCGCGACGAAGCCGCCGAAGGTCAGAAAATAGAACAGCGATAAGACCCAGGCAACCTTCGAGACGCGAAGAGGAGCGAGGCTTTCGCCCAGCGACTTGGGTCTAACGGTCGATGTATCGTTTTTCGCGAACGCGAAAAAGACGATGCCCCAGACCAACGCCACGGCCGCGAAGATGAAGAAAACATATCGCCAGTCGCCGATGCTTGCGGCCAGCACGGGTGCAAAAAACACGGCTATCGACTGGCCGATGTTTCCCATCCCGTAAACGCCCAGTGCGGTGCCTTGCTTTGCCTGAGAGAACCACCGAGACGTGAACCCGACGCCGACCGGAAACGTCGTCCCCGCCACACCGAGCAACAGGCCGAAAAGCAGAAGCTGATTGAAGCTGGTGGAGAATCCGATCGCGATGGCCGGTACTGCGGAAAATACCAAAAGCGCGGCCATCACGTTGCGGCCGCCCAAACGGTCGGCCGCCATCCCGGCGAACAACCGCCCGACCGACCCGAGCAGCACGGGTACCGCTATCATCACGCTCTTCTGCGTGGCGGAAAGGTTGTAAAGCTGGGTGAAAGTCGGGGCGAGCGACGCGATCAGCCCCCAGACCGCGAACGAAACGGCAAATGCGGTCGTCGATAGAAATAGAGCCCTTCCCGAGCCCGGTCTGCTGGTTTCAGCCATAAGCGTTTAGTTTTCAAAATCTCTCGGTGCCTGTTGATCGCATTTTTTGCATTCGACGAATTGGCCGAGTCGCGAATTGCGGCCTTCTTCGCTTAAGACCCACTCGCGCACTCGTAGCGGTGGGTCGTGCCGCATATGCTGGTAATGGCGGCACTCGAGCTTTGCCCGCCAGTCACCGCTATCATCGGTATCGAACCCCTCGATTTCGCGCTTCACTTCTTCGCCAGATAGCCGGTGCTGGTGCGGCGCGGGCCCGCAGGCTTCCACCATAAGAAGATCGTCACCGCGATCGCCCAGCATATCATCGACGCGAGAACGAGCGGCACGAGGTGGTCGTACTCTCCCGCGAGAGCGGCCTCGATCGTGGCGGAAAGTATCCAAAGCTGGGCGATGTTGATCATCACGAGCAGTACCATCCGCGCTTGCCAAACGGCCGTGCGGCCACGCTCGGCGGGGCGGCGCGCGCCAGCGAACGAGGTCGGACTTGCCTCCGCGTAGGCTTCCGCGGCCTTTCGCCTGGCTTGCTCGTCAGAAAACTCGTTAAACGTTTTCACTGCGTTCACCTCTGGCCAGCCCAACGGCCCAGACTTCCCCGCCGCGGACCTCGATCTCGACCTTGTCCAACGGCCGCGGCGGCGGGCCGTAGAGCACGTTGCCGGTCCGGGCGTCGAACCCGCCCTCATGGCAAGGGCATTCGAGGCGCTCGTGCTCTTTGGAATAATAGACCGGGCAGGTCAAGTGTGTGCATTTCTGCCCGTAGGCGTAATATTGCCCGTCGCGCGAGCGGACGAGAATGGCAGAGTCGTTCTCGTCCGGGTAAAAGAAATTAAGCGAGCCGCCGGGCTCGAGCTGCATCCCGCCCTCGATCTTCATCGGGTGAAACACCGTTTCTTTAGACCGGTCGTATGCCGCCTTGCCGGCGACGCCCGCGGACCCGACAAGCAACGCGCTCGAGGTCAAAAAAAGAAAGTTGCAAAATTCGCGTCGCGTCACCTGTGCCTCGTCGTCGCGCTCATATGGGAACTCCGACTGGTACGGCGCGGTCGCCTCGCGAACGTCATGCTCGTCGGAAAGAACTTTGTCGATCCTTTCGCTGAGATCTGGACTCATCATTTTTTAGAATTCGTTGCTTTTGTCAGATTCTTCGACCTGTGTGTCGATCCACGATTCCGCCGAAGCTTCGCCCGTGATGACGTGCCCTTCGAACACGCCGCAGCCGTCCACCTTCACCTCGTCGGCGTCGGTCGGAAGCATCAGGTAAACTTTTGTCTCGACCCGCTGGTTGCCGAAAACATGAGCGTTGACGGGTTTCGTGCGCCTCAGCGGGACGATCTGCTCGTAGGTTCCGAACGAGAGCGCGCCCGTCGGGCAGACACTGGCACACATCGGCTTCAGCCCCTCGGAGGTACGGTCGTAGCACATGTCGCACTTCATCTGCAGGTGCATCTGCGAGTTGTATTTCGGCACCCCGAACGGGCACGCGTTGACGCAGTTGCGGCAGTCGAGGCAGCGCGGTTTGAGGGCCGACATCACGACGCCGTCCTCGTTCATCTTGATCGCGTCGGCGGGGCAAACAAGTGCACATGTCGGCTCGGTGCAGTGCATGCAGACGGTCGGCATCGTCGCGGTCGTCTCCGCTCGATCGATGTAATCGACGAAGATCATCGAATAACCTTTGTGGGTCGAGCACTCTCGGCACGCCGCCACGCACGAGCGGCACCCGATGCACCGCTGCGGATCGATGAACATTGTTTCCTTCATAACCTCGGCGGTTCAAAGTTCAATGGTCAAAGTTGGGTCTCGCGATCTGACCATTGAACTTTGAACCCGGAACTTTGAACTCTATTTCCCCCTTTGCACCTCGCTCATGCTGGTACCCTTGCGCGATTTCCCGAGTATCGGCAGCTCGCGGGCGTGGATCTTCTCGATCCGCGCCGCGCATGCCTTGTACTCGGGAATCTTAGACGTCGGATCGAGCTTCGGATTTGTGAGCTGGTTGGCGGCGAGTTGTTCTCCCCAATGATACGGGATGAATATTGTGTCGGGCCTGATCGTTTTGACGATCAGCGCGGGAAAAACGCCTTCGCCTCGTCGCGATACTACCTTCACCCGCTCACCGTCGTTGACCTTCAGTTTCTGCGCCGTTTGCGGATGGATCTCGACGTAAGGCTCGGGACACTGTTGCACAAGAAACCCGATCCGCCTTGTTTGATTACCTGAAAGATACTGATAGACGACGCGGCCGGTCGTAAGCGCGAGCGGGTATTCCGCGTCAGGGACTTCGGCGGGTCCCTTGTATTCGATCGGGTGAAACTTCGCCTTGCCGTCCGGATGATAAAACTTTTTGTCTTCGAAAAGCCGCGGCGTGCCGGTGCTCTCTTCCGTCGGGCACGGCCACATTACGCCGTTCTGCCGCTCGATCTTCTCGTACGTGATGCCGTAATAATCGGCGTTTCCGCCTTTGGACGCGACCCGCAGCTCGTCGAAGATCTCTCGCGGATTGTTGAAGTTGAAATACTTGCCACGGCCCATCCGTTTGGCGATCTCCTGCACGATCCACCAGTCGGGTTTCGATTCGCCAGGCGGGTCGATCGCCTTGTTGATCTTGACGACGCGGGCCTCGCTGTTCGCGGTCACGCCCTCGTCCTCTGCCCACGTCGTGCCGGGCAGGACGATATCGGCGTACCGCGACGACTCTGACATGAAAAAATCGATGTTGACGTTAAACTCAAGCTCCTCCAGCGAACGTCGGATATTGTTCGTATCGGGGAGCGATACCATTCCGTTGTTGCACAGTGAAAGAAACCCTTTGATCTCGCCGTCGCGCATCTTGTCGAACATCTCGACCACCGAGACGCCCGCCTGCGGAAGCTCATCTTCGGGCAATCCCCACACCTCGCAGACGTATTTGCGGTGCTCGGGGTTGAGCATCGATCGCTGACCCGGCAGCTGATCGGCCTTTTGCCCGTGCTCGCGGCCGCCCTGCCCGTTTCCCTGCCCGGTGATCGTGCCGTAACCGCGGCCGGGCGAGCCGATCTTTCCGGTCGCGAGGACGATGTTGATGTACGAAAGAACGTTGTCGACACCGTTGCTGTGGTGCTCGATCCCACGGGCATGCATGATCATTCCGCTGCGTGCACGGCCGTACAGCAGGCCTGCGGCCTCGATCTTGTCGGCCGGAACGCCCGAGATCTGCGCCGCGACGTCGGGCGTGTATTTCAAAACGACATCTCGCGTCGCGTCCCAATCGTTCGTGCTTGCGGCGATGAATTCCTCATCGACCAGGCCTTCGCGAATTATTACGTTGAGCATCCCGTTGGCGACCGCGACGTCGGTTCCCGGCTTTAACTGAAGATGCAGATCGCCCTGTCGAGCGGTCGCGGTGGCCCGCGGGTCGATCACGATCCACGTCCCGCCATTGTCCCGCTGCTGCCAGAGGAATTTGTTAAGCACCGGGAAGGTTTCGGCACAGTTCGAACCGGCGATGACGAGCACCTCGGCGAGCGGGATGTCCGCCCACGGGTTCGCCGCACGGTCGATCCCGAACGCCTTGTTGTTCCCCGCCGCGGCCGACACCATACAGAGTCGGCCGTTGTAATCGATGTACCGTGTACCCAAACCGGCGCGGGCGAATTTGCCCATCACGTACGTCTTTTCCGTGGTGAGCGAAGAGCCCGAGTAAACGCCGATCGCGTCCTTGCCGTACTTTTCCTGAATCTCCTTGAACTTCGCCGCGATCAGGTCAAGCACCTCATCCCAGCCGATCTTTTCGAATGCCCCGTTGCGTTTGATCAGCGGGTGCATTAGCCGGTCCGGGTGGTGGATCTGTAGATACGCGGTCACGCCCTTCGGGCAAAGGCGGCCCTCGTTTACGGGAAAATCGTACCGCGGCTCGAACCCGACGACCTTGTCTTTTTCGACCAGCAGATTCATCCCGCACTGCACGGCGCAGTAGGGGCAGTGCGTCGGCACGACCTTGTCGATCGTCCGCTCGGCCGACCAACCGCCATCCGGCGCGTCGTGGAGGTGCGGGCCGTACTGCTCGATGATCCTGTCGAGGTTTTCAACTTTGCTCATTAATTATTTTCCCGCTCGCCCGTGACCGGGCGCGAGCCCTGAAACACGCTTTCACGCTTCATCGGCAGATCAGCGTACGCGAGACCGCGCATGATCCGCTTGCACCGCGGACAGTAATCCTGCAGTGTGTGGCCGTTATCCATTCGGTAATCGAACCCCAGCTCGTCGACCACTTTTTTGAGATCGTCGATCCACAGCTTGCCCATGAACATCGTCCCGCACCGCGGGCAGACGGCCTGCTCCATCTCACGCGAGCGGGCCTGGTAAAGCTCGACCCCGATCGACGCCGGACGCTGCACGACGTGAAACAGCTTCCCAAACGGAAGGTAAAAGAGCGTCATGATCACGAGGGCCTGGTGCGAGAGCGATATGAACGAATACATATACCCGTCGAACCACAGGCTCGAGGCCGTCAGCATCAGCCCGGAAACCGAGATCGCGATCAATAAAAGGTGAGGCGTGAAATCGAGCAGAAATGTCTGGGACGCGATCGCTCCACGATCCTTTAACCGGCGATGGATCGCGATCGCGCATCCCGCCAGAACCATCAATGCGGAAATATCCAACGCGTGGAATTGGATCCAGGCAAGAATGCTTCGGCCGTCCAACGCGGCGGTCGGAAAGCCGAAAAGGTACGCCCTGTACATCCGCTCGCCCTCGAGCTCGAAATGGACCCACCCGAACGAGAGCGGGAACGTAATCAGGGCCGCGAGGATGCAGCCCCACATAATGAGCTGGTGCATCAGCCACCGCATCCGGCCTCTCTTGAAGATGAAACGCTGCTCGACAAGATTCGTCGCGACCGTGCCGGCGGCGACCGCGGCGTTCGTCGCAAACTTTTTTCGCTTGAAAAAGAGGTCCAGGCCCCGCCAAAAATAGGCCCGCGTCGCCGGCCGTTGCAGCCAGATGGCGTAACGGAACGCGATCGCGCCCAATGCGACAATGCTCGCGATCGTGTAGCCGAAAAGTGCGGGGTCGAAGTGTTGGAGGTTTCGCGAGCCGACGATGACCAAAACGGTCAAGATCGCCGAGGCCGCAATGCCGATAACGGCAGGGTCTCGGTAATTTATCTCGCCCTTATGCGAAGCGGTTACTGCGGTAGCCATAAGCCAAACAGACCGTCAAAAAGGGATGAACAGTCGGCTCTGACACG
>Ga0307406_10001621_pt1 | contig 12374 bp, 8 predicted proteins | sample 322Cmetagenome_3_FD_203706 | JGI IMG/M metagenome (GOLD analysis project Ga0307406, IMG submission 203706) | Maize rhizosphere microbial communities from greenhouse at UC Davis, California, United States - 322HYB-C-2 | ecosystem: Host-associated > Plants > Roots > Rhizosphere > Soil | place... | reverse complement strand
AACCGGCGCCGGCAGAAAAACCCATCATGCCGATTTTTTTCATATCCACATTCCACTCTTTCGCACGGCTGTTAATTAAGGCGTAAGCGGCTTCCACATCGGCTAATTGATTACTTAAATCCCACTGCGGCCGTGCGGGGGCTTTTTTATCATCCGCCGGTTTTGCGGCGTCAGCAAAACGTTGGTTCATTTGATTTTCAAATGCTTCCAGTGAATCTGCGGTGGGCTGCAGGCGATATTTAAGTACAAACGCATTAATGCCGCGCGCTGCCAAAGCCTCAGCCACTTCCCAACCTTCATTTTTCATGGAAAGCCACATAAAACCACCACCGGGCGCCACAATTACACTGGTGCCATTGGCTTTTTTCGGGTCAGCCAAAAATGGTGTGAGTGTTGCTTTGGTAATGTTCCGCGCCATAGGGTCACCCCACTGGCGAAACCAGGATTCCTGCGCGGGCTGATTCTCCACCCCACCGGTATTCAGTGGAATTGCGCCCGGTTCATTGGGTACATCGATGGGGTACATTTTTCCATCTTGCGCAAAAATTGCTGCGCTGTTCAGGCAAATGAATCCAAAAACCATTGACCGTAAAAATACCTTTAATTGCCGTTGCATTGTGTTATCTCCATACAGCATTTCATTATGTAAAACTTCACGGCGGCTGCAATTATTCAGTCGTCAGCAAAGTTCATCGCGGAGTTCTGCGCATAATCTGGTGATTATTTATTAGCTCTTGAGCTTCGTCGGTTGTTGTTGCACAGAACAATGGGCGTGTTTGGTTTTTATGAATCAGCAAAAAATATTTATTAGTAAAATCCTTGGCATATATAAATGCGCAGCCTCATATTTCTACGGGGGTGATTTAATAGCAAAATAAACTATATTATATGACAAGTGTTGCGCAAGGCGTTTGGGGTTAATTTCTGTAATGGAGTGGGTCTGTAGTAGGGATCTACAGTAATTGCATGTGAGCAATAATATGGAGGGGTCAACCGGGTTTTAAATGCCGGGCACCAGTGTACGGCGCCCAGCAATAACGTCTATGGCTTTGCCATTAACTCTTCTTTGCGTTGCGCCAATTGCTCGCCAAGTGCGTACAAATCTAGTTTGCTGGCTTTTACTTTGGGAAATAGTTCGTTCTGTTCTTCTTTGACGTGGTGTTTTACGTATTCAGAAAGTACTTTGACTTTTGCATCGTATAGCGCATCTTCCGGGTTGCCGTCTTCAATTTGCGCGATCAGATCTTTCAGTGTTGCATGTTCAACAATGGCTTCTGGAATTAATTCTTTATCTTTGAGTTCAGCCTGCACTGGAGGGTAAAAAATTTCTTCTTCAATTTGTGCGTGCACGGTTAATTCGGTACAGATTTGTGAAACCAGTGCTTTCTTTTTGGTGGATGAACGAGCCGCTTCATATTGCTGAAACAACAAATCCACTGCTTTGTGATCCGCTTTTAACAGTGCAGTAGCTTCTTGGGCCTTGGGTGATTTATCGGTGCTAACGGGTTTCTTTTGTGCGGTTGCCATATCAATCTCCGGATCTTGGTTTGGGGGAGGGCTCCAGTGCGAGCCTTGAGTATTTATAGGTGATTGGTGAAGCTATCTCGGTGCTGCAACTAACATACAGTGATAAAAATCAGGGAGTTATTTATTACCAATAAAAATTTCCTGATTAAAAAATTGTTTTAAGGTCGTAAAATTATTTTCCTGCATGCATCTTCTTTTTTATCAAATATTCGATATCCCTCGGCGGCTTGCTCAAGGCTTAGCCGGTGGGAAATAATAATTTCCGGACGCAAATCACCTTGCAGAATATATTCAATCAGCGTCGGCAAATAAGATTGCACATGAGTCTGCCCCGTTTTAAAACTTAGCCCTTTTTCAAATACGTCGCCAAACATAAAGCCGTGAATAAAACCGGCGTATACACCCGGTACGCTAATGGTGCCACCGCGCCTTACGGCGGCTATACATTGGCGCAGGGCGGCACCACTACTGCCTTCCATTTTTAATGCGGTGAGTGCTGTTTCCAGCGTGCTGCCTTTCGCTTCAAAACCCACAGCGTCAATGGCGGCGTCAACTCCGCGATAACCGGCGGTCTGTTCAATAATCGCCGCGGCCGGGTCATCTATCTCATCAAAATTAATGGGGATAACACCATAATGTTGCACCGCAAAATCCAGGCGGTATTGATGATGATCCACCATAAATATTTGTTGCGCGCCGAGCAGGCGAGCACAGGCGGCGGACATAAGCCCTACTGGCCCTGCACCATGAATGACCAGACTACTGCCGTGGCCAATGCCGGCATTGAGCACGGCTTGATACCCGGTGGGGAGAATATCCGAGAGGAAAAGGACACGTTCATCGTCAATGCTGTCGGGAATTTTGAAGGGCCCGACGTTGGCTTTTGGCACGCGAACAAATTCCGCCTGACCGCCGGGAATTCCCCCGTATAAATGACTAAAACCAAACAGCGCAGCACCGGCAGGAATTTGTTTTTTGTTGAGAATTGCACCGCGCCCGGTGTTGGTGGTTTCGCACGCAGCTTGCAAATTCATGGCACAAAAAAAGCAGCTGCCACAAGCAATCACAAACGGCACCACTACACGATCGCCCTTGGCAACCGCCGTCACCCCGCTGCCCACTTCCTCCACAACGCCCATAAATTCGTGACCAAAAATATCGCCATCTTTAGTCTCGGGAATTTTTCCGCGATAAAGGTGTAAGTCAGAACCGCAAATGGCGGTGGCGGTGACTCTCAAAATAATATCGTCGCTTTCTTGAAGAATTGGATCGGGCATATTATCTACCCGGACATCATTGCTGCCGTGATACGTGAGCGCGCGCATAGTGAACTCCCATCCAGTGAAATGACTTACTTGATTTTTTGCTCCCTGCTTATAGGCTCCGGCGTTACATTGCTGATGGATCTGTTTCGCGCTCAAATGAACGGTGCCCGGCTAAGGCGGTTTTAAATTTGGCGAGTGAATCGGTTTGCATTTTTTCCTCATCAATAATAATGGCGGGATCGGCATCGCCATCGGCAAAAACCGTGGGAATGCCTGCTGCGGCTATTAACATTCCGCCACCGATGGCATAAATCGGTTTGCAGTGACGATGTTGTTGCCGCACAAATTCGAGGGGATCAGCACTGCGGGGGAGCGATGCATCACCTTGCATAATAATTACGCCGTCATAGAGCACTGCAGGGCCTGCTTCCAAAGTGATCTCTATATCCAGCGTCGTACCTTCAGCGGTTTTTATTTTGCCCAGGCGTGCCCCCACTAATCTTGGTACGGCACCTTCTTGCAGCAAGTCGTTGTAAACTGCGAACACACTTTTTTGCGCAACGCCCTCGCACACCAAAATCGCTACCCGGCGTGTGGCTATACCGGTTACGCCGGGGCGCGTTAATAACGAGAGCGCCGGAGAGGGAGGGTAGGATGGAATAGGTAAGTCGGATGCAAGTGGCATTGCCGGCGGCAGTTCGATACCCAAACCATCGGCAACACACTTTGCCAATGGCGCATCAACATTCACCAGCAGCGACACCACCCGCGCACGCACAGCCGGTGTTTGCACCCGTGTCAGTTCAAAACGAAATGCGTTAATAATGTGTGTTTGTTCGTCCGGTGATTGGCTCTGCCAAAAAAGTCTTGCTTGCGAATAGTGATCCGAAAATAGTTCGGGATTGCCGCGTACTTTATCTTCCGCAATGGGTTCAGGAAAACTTTTGTAGCCCGCCATTCCCGCTTGAAATGGACATCCGCCGGCCAGTGAATTGGGTTCGTAATTCACCCGGCCGCGATTAATTGCCTGGCGATGCATGCCATCGCGTTGATTGTTATGCACTTGCGCTAGGGGTGAATTGATGGGGATCTCATGAAAGTTTGCGCCGCCCAAGCGACTAATTTGGGTATCCACATAAGAGTGAATCCGGCCTTGCAATAGCGGGTCATTGGTGAAATCGATACCCGGAATGACATGCGCCGTACAAAATGCAACTTGTTCAGTTTCGGCAAAAAAATTATCCGGGTTTCGATTCAATACCATCTTGCCCACCGGGATCACTGGCACCAATTCTTCCGGTACTAATTTGGTGGGGTCGAGCACATCAAAGGGGAAACCATTAGCGGTCTCCTCTGAAAATATTTGTAGGCCCAATTCATATTCCGGAAAAGCGCCTGCTTCAATTGCCTCCCATAAATCGCGGCGATGAAAATCCGGATCGGCGCCGATAATTTTTGCGGCCTCATCCCACACCAAGGAGTGTGTACCGGCAAGCGGTGTCCAGTGGAATTTACAAAATACCGATGCGCCGTCTGCATTCACCAAACGAAAGGTGTGCACACCAAAACCTTGCATAGTGCGATAGCTGCGTGGAATGGCCCGGTCAGACATTTGCCAGAGCAACATATGCGTGGATTCCGGCATTAGCGACACAAAATCCCAAAAGGTATCGTGTGCACTGGATGCCTGCGGCATAGCGTGATGTGGCTCGGGTTTAACGGCGTGAACCAAATCGGGAAATTTCATCGCATCCTGAATAAAAAACACCGGAATATTATTGCCCACCAAATCCCAGTTGCCTTCATCGGTATAAAATTTCACTGCAAAACCGCGCACATCGCGCACCGTATCGGCCGATCCACGTTCACCGGCGACTGTAGAAAAACGCGTGAATACCGGTGTGCGTTTTCCTTTTTCACTAAACGGCGCGGCGGTAGTGAATTCGGTTAAGGCGCGATAGCACTCAAAATAACCATGGGCGGCCGAGCCACGCGCATGCACCACACGTTCTGGAATACGTTCATGATCAAAATGGGTAATTTTTTCGCGCAGAATAAAATCTTCCAGCGCTGTTGGGCCGCGCAAACCAATTTTTAACGAGTGTTGGTTATCGGCAATCGGTACGCCTTGGTTGGTGGTTAGCTGTTGGTTGCTGCTATCCACTCTTACGCGATCCAAGGAACTAACCGTGGGGTTTAATCCAGGCATTGTTGTTCCATCACCTGTTTTGGGCGACTCAATAATTTCTGTTGAGGTGCTGCCGCCGGCAGCGGGCGAATCAGGTTCCACTATCGCTCCCGTAACCGGTGTGCGTGAAGCCTCACCGTATTCGTGCGGTTTATTGAGGTTTGAAGGGATTTTTTCTGCCAGCTTTTGACCGCCTACTGTTTTGTCCAACAGTCGCTGTTGAATCGGGTCATCTGCCCCCAGCGTTTGTGGCGGCTGATCAGCGGAGGGCCCGGCAACGGTGCTTAGCACTGAACCGGCACCCGCTGTCTCTGGTTTGCCAGCGCCGCGTTTATCATGGCTACCGGATTTATGTTGGGTTGTTTTGGATGAATCGTTCATAAAAATATCCTTACTAAAATCGCACATTAATCGGAGGAATTGTTTTGAAATATTTCAGCTCAAGGTAAATGTGCACCGCCGGTGACACCAATCACTTCAGCGGTGATGTAACTGGATTCTTGCGAAGCGAGAAAAACAAATGCGGGTGCAACTTCTGCTGGTTGTCCTGCGCGCCCCAGTGGAACTTTGTCGCCAAACCGACGCAGTTTTTCTTCGGGCTGACCGCCACTTTGTTGGAGTGGTGTCCACACCGGGCCGGGTGCAACGGCATTCACACGAATGCCTTTTTTAATCAGCATTTTCGCCAAACTTTTGGTGAATGCAGTGATGGCACCTTTGGTGGATGCGTAGTCCAATAAACCGGGGGAGGGCTGATAGGATTGAATGGACGTGGTATTGATAATGCTGGCGCCGGGCGGCATGTGCGGTACGGCGGCTTTGGTAATCCAAAACATACCAAATACATTGGTCGCGTAGGTTTCAACAAATTGTTTGGTAGTGAGATCTTCCAGCTCTTCCACAAATTGCTGTTTGCCTGCATTGTTGACCAAAATATCAATCGCCCCTAATGCTTCAACGGCTTGTTTTACCAGGATTTTGCAAAAATTTTCGTCGGTAATGTCACCCGGAATTGCAATTGCTTTTTGTCCCGCCTGGCGAATCATATTCAGTGTTTTCTGACCATCAATTTCTTCACTGGGCAAGAAGTTAATCACTACATCTGCCCCTTCACGGGCAAACGCGATTGCCACCGCGCGGCCGATACCGGAATCGCCACCGGTAATAAGTGCCTTGCGCCCATCGAGCCGGCCTGCGCCGCGATAACTCCGTTCACCGTGATCTGCCTGTGGTGCTAAAACTGCATCCAATCCCGGGTCTGGTTGTTGCTCATCGGCCTCGCCTTGATCTTGGCTTTTGGGGTATTGCGTTCGTGGATCTTGCATGGCGTGTTGATCAGAATTTTTCATCACATCCTCCTTCGGTTGATCGGTGAATGTGAAAGAGGGTGGTCTTATCTTTCCGCTGCATCTGTGCGGTAGCTAACGTGAGGGCAATTAAAATTCGCTTTGCGCTTTGATAGTTGTGCGTGAAGCAGAATAAATTGTTGCGTCTAATTCAACTTGCTGAAAATGCGCATGGGCCAACAGGCATAAATATTTTCATTATATTTATGAGTAATTAAAATTATTTTTAAGTGTGTGTTTTAAAAACTATTTCAATAAATACCCCATAAACCATTCTCTTATGGAGGTTGTGTGCAGCAGCGTACAGAGACGGTGCATGTGATCCACTAAGGTCGCCGGATGATAGTAAATTCATATCGGAAAATATTGGTGATGCGGAGGTTTTATGTATCTCTCTGGAATAGACCCGCAAACATTTCACGTTACGCTTGCTAACTTTAATCGTTCACGAACGTCGGTTGCTATTCCGTGTGACGAGTGGGAAGCGGATGAAAGTGCAAGTCTTAAAATGCGTTTACTCGAAGGTCGATTTTTGGAGGAGATGCGCTCATCTGTTTGCTCGCTGGTCGATGGTGTAACAACAAATCCTGATGAATTTGTTGGCTGGTTTGAGTCCCTTATTGAGTGGGGGCCTGGTCAAAATCATCCCTTATTTGATTGGTTGGCAGATCACGCGTCTGCCGAAGAAATGAAATGGTTTCTCACGCAGGAGGCAGCGGGTGAGGCGGGCTTTGATGATCTGGTGGCCTACACGCAAGTTAAGCTACCAACCCAAGCCAAACTCGAGTGTGCCCGTAATTACTGGGATGAAATGGGGCGCGGCAAAACCAAAGCAATGCACGGCCCATTGTTGGAAGCGATGGTGCAGGAATTACAATTAACTCCATCCATTGAAACTACAGAGTGGGAATCTCTGGCTTTGGCAAATACCATGTTGGGGTTAGCGACATCGCGCCGGTATACCTATCAATCCTTGGGCGCGCTGGGCGCTATCGAATTAACTGCACCCCGGCGCGCCGCAAAAGTATCGCGCGCAATGCAACGGCTGAAATTTCCACGTAGATCACGTCGCTATTTTGATTTGCATGCAGCGATTGATGTTATTCATTCGCGCGCGTGGATTCAGGAAATTGTGCGACCGCTGGTGAGTTCACATCCTGAAAGCGCGCGATTCATCGCTGAAGGTGCGCTCATGCGGTTGAGTTGTGGTCAGCTCTGCTACGACAAATATAGTCAACATATGAAACTCAGGTTTCCGGCGATTTCACGCAAAAAATCTGTTGTGGCGGAACCGGTCTATGCCTAATCGTCGATATGAGGTTGTGCGTTATGGTGATCAATATCTTATGCGCACATCCAATGCTAAACGCATTATGTTGTTAGAGGAATTGCTGCATTCCATTGCCTTACAGGGCTACAGTTTTACCACGGTGACACCGCGCACCCATGAACGGTTTTTACTGGGTTTTGACGGCCTTGCAAAGAATGCGCGCGATGTGTTTGGCTGGAACCTGCCATTTAATGCCGCCGTTCTACCGCCCCTTATATTTACATTAATGACCGAGGCCGATTTGTTGTTTAATGGCGGCGATTGTTTCCGCAGTAAAATCCGTATTTCCTCCTTGGGTGAGGATTTATTTTTGCATTCCTATTTCCCGACCAATGATGCGGATGCTGTTTTTTTTGGGCCAGATACTTACCGCTTTGCTCGCTTCGTGCAACATTCGTTGCGCCTGTTTCAATCGCGCTCCGGCTTTGCACATCGCAGCATTCCCGTTAGGGTATTGGATGTTGGTTGTGGCAGCGGGGCCGGAGGAATCGCGGCAATCCGCGCCTTACCAACTCATCAGCTCTATGAATTAAATTTAAATGATTTAAATTCCACGGCGCTGGATTATGCGCGTGTCTGCGCCAATGTGGCCGGCATACCAATAAATGCACTGCTGGGTGATTTTTTTAATATCAGAGGGTTGGAATTTGATCTGATTGTATCCAACCCGCCTTACCTCAGTGATCCGGCGGGGCGCTTGTATCGAGATGGCGGCTCACACCTCGGGTTAGCGTTAAGTTTACGTATTGCAAAGCATGCACTGGGTTTACTTGCACCGGGCGGCCACTTTCTTTTATATACGGGCATGGCCATCACCAGCGACGACAATAACCCACTGCTATCGGAATTATTACCCTCGTTGGCGAGCGATAAATTTCAATGGTCGTATGAAGAAATCGATCCGGACATATTTGGAGAGGAACTTGAGCAACCCTATTATAAAAAAGCGAATCGTATTGCCGCTGTGGGGCTGACTGTGACGCGAATAAAGTAAATTCACTTTGCCACGACATAATGCCTAGGCTTAACCTGCCGAGTAGATTGACCGATATTTTTTAATAAAAGCATAGGCTGCTTGAATCTGTTTAAAACGTTCATTGCTGGCAGCGAGTTGTTCTGGCGCCAAGCCTTGGCTCATTAATTTATCGGGATGAAGTTGGCTGGCCAATTTTTTATAAGTTCGCCGCATTTCATCTTCGGTCATCCCGGCATTTACACCTAAAATTTTGTAAGCTTTTTGTAAATCCTGATTGTGATTGGCTGTCGGGCGATGCGTGTTGTGGTTTGCCTTCGTCTGTTCTTTTGCGGAAGCGCTGTAGGTATTCGTTTGCGCAGGTTTTTGCGGGTTGATGCTCAGCGCAAGTTGGTCTTGCTCGTAAATCATTTTTAATAAGTGATTGAACACAACGCTGTCATAACCAACTTCCCGCGCGATCCACTGCAATGCATGCAGCTCCTTCTCCACCAGGCATCCATCGGCGCGCGCCATAGCGATCAGATGCACCAATAAAATCTGTATCAGTTTAGGCGTTGTGGCAGTGCGAAATTCTTGCAGCGCTTGGCTCGCGTTAAACTCAGCTGCCGTACCCGCCTTAAACAAATGCAAAGCACTGCGCTGCTCATCCTCCGACAAGTGCATTTTTTTCATGTGAATCTTAAGGCGATTCACCTCATCGCGATTAATCGCCCCATCGCAACCGGCGATATACCCCAAAAAGCTAAACGCCGCCTTCAAAAAAGCCTCACGAATACTCTGGCGTTTGTCTGGCATGATTGGCGTTCCTGTTGGGGATATTCAATAAGAACAGGGTTGTTCGTTGAAAAGCAATTAAAGATTAATAACACCGTATTCCATTGGGCTCTATACGGGTTAGGGGTTAATTTAAATCAATCCTGTAATTGTTGTTGAGCATGGCGATGTTTAAATCGCCCAAAAGCAAAAACCCCCGCTATTTTCATAGCGGGGGTTTTCATTGTGTGGTGCCCAGGAAAGGACTTGAACCTTCACGGCCGTTAAGCCACCAACACCTGAAGCTGGCGTGTCTACCAATTTCACCACCTGGGCAATCTCAGCTAGCTGAGGCCGCGCACTATAATTATCCGGATTTGCCTTGTCAACGGCCTTATCCATTTTATTTGTAGGTTTGTCATGATTGCTGCCCTATAATTCAAATCAACTGCCAGGATAGTTAGAAATCCGCCAATTATTGAACACAGGATGCCCAATTGAGCAAACGTAAATCCCCCTTCAAAGACCCTTTTGCCGCACGCGAAGCTGAGAAGTATGAAAACCCCATTCCCAGCCGCGAATACATTCTTGAGCTTCTGGATACCGCTGCCGAGCCAGTGACCCATGAGCAGATGTGCGCGATGCTTAAGCTGACCGGCGAAGACCAGATTGAAGCCTTGCGCCGTCGGTTGATTGCGATGGCACGCGATGGTCAGCTGATCAGCAACCGCCGCGATGCCTATGTGCGGCTGGATAAAATTGATGTGGTGCGTGGACGGGTGCAAGGGCATCGCGATGGTTATGGCTTTGTGATTCCCTCTGAGGGCGGCGAAGACATTTATTTACACAATCGCCAGATGCGCAAAGTGTTTGATGGCGATGAGGTGCTGGTGCGCCTTTCGGGTGAGCAGTATCGCGGTAAAGAAGAGGGCGCGATTATTGAAGTGCTGATCCGCAATACCACCCAATTGGCGGGGCGTTTCTTTAATGAAGAGGGTGTGCAGTTTGTGCGCCCGGAAAACCCACGTATTACTCACGACATCATGATCCCGTTTGGCGCCTATGGCGGTGCTAAACACGGCCAGATTGTGGTGGCCGAAATTACCCAGCAGCCGGATAAAAACCGCCTGCCTACCGGCCGCGTAGTGCAAGTGCTGGGCGATCATATGGCGCCGGGCATGGAAATCGAGCTGGCGATTCAGGCCCATGGTATTCCCAGCGTTTGGCCGGAGGCGGTGATTGCCGAAGCGGCGCGTCTGTCCCATGAAGTGGAAGAAAAAGACAAGCTGCACCGGGTGGATGTGCGCCATTTGCCCTTTGTGACTATCGATGGTGAAGATGCCCGCGATTTTGACGATGCCGTGTTGTGCGAGCGGCGCAAAGGTGGTTGGCGGTTATATGTGGCGATTGCCGATGTATCCCACTATGTGCAAGTGGAGAGTGCGCTGGATGTAGAGGCGCGTGCACGCGGCAACTCGGTGTATTTCCCCGATTACGTAGTGCCCATGTTGCCCGAGGCATTATCCAATGGCCTGTGTTCGCTCAACCCGAATGTGGATCGCTTGTGCATGATCTGCGAGATGAATATCAGCACGGCGGGGCGCATTACCGGTTATCAATTTTATGAAGGGGTGATGCACTCCCATGCGCGCCTCACTTACACCAAAGTGGGCGAGATTCTCACCGGCGAAGGTGAAACCCGCGCGGCGCTGCGCGAAGAATATAAAGCGGTTATTCCGCAGCTCGAATTGTTGCATAAACTGTATGAGTGTTTGCGTGCAGCGCGCGATGAACGTGGTGCAATTGATTTTGAGACCACTGAAACACGCATCCAATTTAATGATGAGCGCAAAATTGAACGTATTGTTCCCATCAAACGCAACGACGCCCACAAGTTAATTGAAGAATGTATGTTGTGCGCCAATGTGTGTGCAGCCACCTTTATTGAAAAACATAATTTGGTGGGTTTGTTCCGCGTGCATGAAGGCCCGACCGAAACCAAGCTCGCCAACCTGCGCGCCTATTTATCGGAGTTGGGTTTAGGTTTGGCCGGTGGCGATAAGCCGACACCGGGGGACTACCAACAACTGCTGCAAATGATTCAGGATCGCAGCGACGGCCATTTAATCCAAACAGTAATGCTGCGCAGTTTGCGTCAGGCGATGTATCAGGTAGAAAACCACGGCCACTTTGGTTTGGGTTACGAAGCCTATACCCACTTCACCTCGCCTATTCGTCGCTACCCGGATTTGTTGGTACATCGCGCGATTCGCTCGGTAATTCGCAGCACCGAACCCACCACCCATGTACGTCGGGTGGACACCGCCAAAGCCATTCCGAAGAAATTTATTTACCCCTATACGGCTGCAGAAATGTTGGTATTCGGCGAACAGTGTTCACGCACTGAACGCCGCGCCGATGAGGCGACCCGCGATGTGGTGAGCTGGCTCAAATGTGAATACCTGCGCGATCAAGTTGGCGCCATTTATGATGGCCATGTAAGTGCAGTAACCAGCTTTGGTTTATTTGTTGAACTCAATGAATTGTATGTGGAAGGTTTGATTCATATCACCTCATTGCCACACGATTATTATCGTTTTGAACCGGCGCAACATCGCTTGATGGGTGAGCGCACGCGTAAAGTATTTGGTTTGGGTGATAGTTTGGTGGTGCGCGTAGTGCGCGTGGATTTGGACAACCGAAAAATTGATTTTGAGTTGGAGTCGGAGACTGCCATTCGTCGCCCTAAATCCCAAGTCAAACCTAAAGTCGCTAAACGCGATGCAAAAAATGCGGCTAAAAAATCCGCTGCCAATAAGCAAGATGTTAAACCGGTTGTGGCCAAACCGGCTATCGCAACAGCTGTGCCGGAAAAAGCCGCGACGAAAAAACCAGCTACAAAAAACACTGCCACAAAAAAGACCACTGCAAAAAAACCAGCAGTTAAAAAGCCGGCGTCAGTTAAGCCTGCAAGCACCAAGCCTGAGGG
>Ga0307406_10001620_pt1 | contig 12380 bp, 10 predicted proteins | sample 322Cmetagenome_3_FD_203706 | JGI IMG/M metagenome (GOLD analysis project Ga0307406, IMG submission 203706) | Maize rhizosphere microbial communities from greenhouse at UC Davis, California, United States - 322HYB-C-2 | ecosystem: Host-associated > Plants > Roots > Rhizosphere > Soil | place... | reverse complement strand
GCGAAAGTCCAAGAAGGGGAGACGCTCGCATGACGAGGCCGAGCGTGACCAGCTCAGCGCGGGTCGGAGGTCAGCGTCCGACGCCGCCGTGCGCGCGGGCACGGCCGCGGTGCCCGGGGCGGGCCTGTACCTCAGCCGCGAGCTGAGTTGGATCGAGTTCAACGCCCGCGTCCTGCACGAGGCGTTCGATCCGCGCAACCCGCTGCTCGAGCGGCTGAAGTTCCTCGCGATCTTCAGCACGAACCTCGACGAGTTCTACATGGTGCGCATCGCGGGCCTGCGCCGACAGGTCGCCGCGGGTGGCGCGCAACCGTTTTTCGACGGCCTCACTCCGCAGGAGGCGATCGACGCCGTCCGCGTGCGCGTGGCGGAGCTGGTCGCGCGGGCCCGCTCGTGCCTCTACGACGAGCTGCTCCCGGCCCTCGCCGACCGCGGCGTGCGCCTCCTGACGATGTCGGAGCTCACGCCCGCCGAGTGGCTCTTCGTCGACGACTTCTTCGAGTCGCAGGTGTTTCCGGTGCTCACGCCGCTCGCCGTCGACCCGGGGCACCCATTCCCATACATCTCGAATCTGTCGCTCTCGCTCGCCGTGCAGGTGCGCGACCCGAACAGGGGGACGGAGCACTTCGCCCGGGTGAAGGTCCCCAAGAGCCTGCCGCGGTGGGTGCCCTGCGGGCGTCCCAATCAGTTCGTGCCGCTGGAGCAGGTGATCGGCGCGAACCTCGGCGCCCTCTTCCCGGGCATGGAGGTCACCGGCTGGTACGCCTTCCGGATCACCCGCTATTCGGACCTCGAGGTGGGAATCGTCGACGAAGCCGAGGACCTGCTCGAGACCATCGAGGAGCAGGTGTTCCAGCGGCGCTTCGGCGAGGTCGTGCGCCTCGAGGTGCAGGAAGGGATGCCCGCCAGCCTGCGTGCGCTGCTGCTCGACGAGTTGCGGGAGGACGACGAGCCCGCCGACCCGCCCGTGGCCGACCCCGACGTGCAGGAGACCGGTCCGCTCCTCGAGCTCGGGGACCTGATGGTCCTGGCCACGCTCGACATCCCCGAGCTGCGCGACCCGCCGTTCGTACCGGTCAAGCCGCCCGAGCTCCGCGACGGATCGCGCTCGATCTTCGACGTGATCCGCGGCGGCGACCTGCTCGTTCACCACCCCTTCGACTCGTTTTCGGCGAGCGTCGAGCAGTTCGTGGAGGCGGCGGCGGTGGACGAGCAAGTCCTCGCCATCAAGCTCACCCTGTACCGCACCTCGGGCGACACCGCCATCGTTCGCGCGCTCATCGAGGCGGCGCAGCGCGGCAAGCAGGTCGTCGTGCTCATCGAGCTGCAGGCGCGCTTCGACGAGGTCAACAACATCACCTGGGCCCGCACGCTCGAGGGGTACGGCATCCACGTCATGTACGGCCTTCCCGGGCTCAAAACGCACACCAAGACGGTGCTCGTCGTGCGGCGTGAGGCCGACGGCATCCGTCGGTACGTGCACGTCGGCACTGGGAACTACAACTCGAAGACGGCGCGCCTCTACACCGACCTCGGCCTGTTCACCTGCAGTGCGTCGATCGGCGCCGACGTGAGCGACCTGTTCAACGCGCTTACCGGCTTCTCCCGCCAGCGCTGGTACCGCAAGCTCCTCGTGGCGCCCGCGAACATGCGTCAGCGCTTCCTCGAGCTCATCGCACGCGAGGTGACGCACGCCGCCGCGGGCCGGCCGGCGCGGATCGTGGGGAAGGTGAACGCGCTCGTGGATCCCGAGATCATCCAGGCGCTCTACCGCGCGTCGCAGGCCGGGGTGAACGTCGACTTGATCGTTCGCGGGATCTGTTGCCTGCGTCCCGGGGTGCCCGGGGTGAGCGACCGGATCCGGGTCGTCAGCATCATCGGCCGCTTCCTCGAGCACTCGCGGCTCTGGTCCTTCGCGAACGACGGCGAGCCGGAGTACTTCCTCGGGTCGGCCGACTGGATGCCGCGCAATCTCGACCGCCGCGTCGAGACCGTGGTCCCGGTGGACGACCCGTCACTCCACCCGCGGCTGCAGTCGCTGCTCGACCTGTGCCTGACCGACAACCGGCAGGCGTGGTACCTGCTGCCCGACGGCTCGTACCTGCAGCGCACGCCCGGCGATGGTCCCGAGTGGGCGACCCACGCGATCCTGCTCCGAGACTCGTGGGGAATGGTCGAGGGACGGGGGGCGAGGGACGAGGAACGCGAGCCCGCACTGCAGGGCCCCGTGGAGCAGGCGCCCCACTGAAGCGCCCCGGGACCGATCACTCCTCGGCCCTCGGCCCAGGGCCCACCTCCTCAGTCCACCTTCCCCTCCTCCTCCACCTCCACCACCGTTCCGTCCGGACCGACCACCTCGACGGGAACGCCGGCCACGTAGGCGAGGAGGTCGGACTTCCGGCTCGCCCCCCACAGCTCGAGCCGCAGCGACGTGGCGCGCGGGTTCGCCACCGGCGTCAGACGGAGCGCCTGGTCGGTCCACTGGACCTTGATCCGGTCCACCGCGCCGACGTGCCCGCGATCGAATCCGTCGGCGACCCGCAGAACGGCCGCGAGCCGCTCCACGCGCTCGCGGCGGCGGCGGTCGAGCGCGGCGTAGTTCCGATGCTTGCGCTTGGGCGGCGCGCCCCGGTGGTAACGCGCCACGTTCGCCACGAGCACCTGCTCCTCCGGTGACATGCCGAGCAGATCGGCGTGGACGATCAGGTGGTACGAGTGCTTGTGGTGCTTGCTGTAGTTGATGTGGTATCCGACGTCGTGCAGCAGCGCGGCGTCGGCGAGGATCTGCCGGTCGCCAGCCTCGGCGCCGATCTCCTCGCCGATGTCGTCGAGGAGCTGTAAGGCGAGGCGCTGAACGTGGTGCGCGTGCGGCGCCTCGTAGTGGCACCGCTCGGCGAACGTGCGAACGCTCCGCTCGCGGGCTTCGCCCGGGTCGGCGATCGACGGGACCACCTGCGCGGTCTCGAGCAGCAGACCTTCACGGATGCCGTAGGCGGACACCTGCAGGTCGCGCGCGTCGAGCCGCGCCATGACCTCGGCGGCCACGGCGAGTCCACCGACGATGATGTCCGCCCGCGCCGGGTTGAGCCCGGGCACCTCGAGCCGTTCCTCCGGCGACATGTCCTGCAGTACGTCGAGGGTGTGCTCCAGGTCGACGCGCGACGCGCGCGTGCCGTGCACCGTGCGGGCCTGCACGCCCTGCCGCGCGAGCAGGATCCCGGCGAGGTTCGTGAAGGTGCCGCCGGACCCGATGACCTGGGCCCCGCGCCAGTCGCGCACGGTGAAGGTCTCGCGCATCGCCTCACGCACGGCCCGCCGCAGCGCCGCCACACTCCGCCGCCGCGTGCCGCCGCGCAGGTACTGCTCGGTGACCCGAAGGGCGCCGAAGGGCAGGGAGATGAGGCGCTCGACCAGTCCGTCGGCACTGAGGGCGAGCTCCAGCGAGCCGCCCCCGATGTCCATGACGACCGCGCGCCCGACCCCCAGGTCGAAGTGCGCGAGTGCGCTCCGAAAGCTGAGCCGCGCCTCCTCCTCGCCGTCGAGCACGTGGACGCTCAGGCCCGTCTCCCCGCGCACCAGGTCGAGAAAGTCCCGGCCGTTGGCCGCGTCGCGTACGGCGCTCGTCGCCACGGCCTCGACCCGCGCGCAGCCGAGCTGGCGCGCGAGGGTGCTCATGCGCTGCAGCGCCTCGACAGCGCGGCGCATGGCGCTTCCACTGAGCTCCCCGGACTCCTGGACGCCCGCGCCGAGTCGGGGCTGGGCCTTCATCTCGTCGACGACGCGGATGGCGCCGTTGGAGGCGACATCGGCGATGATTTGGCGGATAGAGTTGGAGCCGATGTCGATGGCGGCGATGCGGATGTCGCCCGCACCATCGCCGCTGCGCCGCCCGGGGGGGGCGGCGGCCGAGTCGCCGTCGGCGGCGCCGAGGGCCAGCGTCAGCGCTCCGCCCCCGCGCTGCGCGGCTCCCGCATCTCCGCGCGGTGCTTTATCTGCTTCCCCTCGGCGAGGAAGACCGCGTCCTCACCGATGTTGGTCGCCAGGTCGGCGACGCGCTCGAGGTTCCGGCTGACGAGGAACAGCTCGAGCGACGGGGTGATCGTCCGCGCGTCCGCCATCATGTGCGTGAGCAGGATGCGGAAGACCGAATCGTGGAGTGCGTCGACGTGGTCGTCGGCGCGACACACCTCGCGGCCCAGGGCGCCGTCGCCGCGGATGAAGGCGTCGAGCGCGTCCGCCAGCATCTTGCGGGCGCGGCGGGCCATGTCCTCGATCTCCGGGTCCGGGGTGATGTCGGCGCGCATGGCGATCAGGCGGAGCGCCGACTGGGCGATGTTCACGGCGTGGTCTCCCACGCGCTCCAAGTCACTCGAGATCTTGATCGCGCTGATGATGAAGCGGAGGTCCCGCGCCATCGGCTGCTGCAGGGCGAGCAGAGCGACCGCCCGCTCCTCGATCTCGAGCTCCAGCAGGTCGACCTCGCGGTCAGCCGCGAGCACGGCCTCGGCCTTCGCCTGGTCGCGCGTCAGCAGGGCCTCGACTGCCAGGTCGATCAGCGCCTCGGCGCGCTCGGACATGTCGAGCAGCCGGCGACGGAGGGTCGCGAGTTGGTCGTGGAAGTGCCGAAATCGTGTCGCTTCGGCGGGGGCGCTCATCCGAATCTCCCGGTGATGTAGGCCTCGGTCCGCTCCTCGCGCGGCCTCGTGAAAATCTGCTCGGTGGGACCGACCTCGACGAGCTTGCCGAGGTAAAAGAACGCGGTGCGGTCGGACACCCGTGCGGCCTGCTGAAGATTATGGGTAACGATAACGATTGTCAGCTCCTCCTTCAGTCCGTAGAGGAGCTCCTCGATCTTCTGCGTCGCCACCGGGTCCAGGGCGCTCGCCGGCTCGTCCAGCAGCAGGATCTTCGGCTCGTTCGCCAGCGCCCGCGCGATGCAGAGGCGCTGCTGCTGCCCACCCGAGAGCGTGAGGGCGCTCCGGCGAAGCCGGTCCTTGACCTCGTCCCACAGCGCCGCCCGACGCAGCGAGCTCTCGACGATGACGTCGAGCCCCGCGCGCGACGCGCGGGTGTTGATCCGCGGGCCGTACGCCACGTTGTCGTAGATGGACTTGGGGAACGGGTTCCAGCGCTGGAACACCATGCCCGCACCCTGACGCAGTGCCGTGAGGTCCACGCCCGGCCGGTAGATGTTCTCCCCGTCCAGCCGGATCTCCCCCGAATGGCGCGTGCCCGGCAGGAGCTCGTTCAGCCGGTTGATCGACCGAAGAAAGGTGGACTTTCCACACCCCGACGGGCCGATGAGGGCCGTCACGGACCGCGGGGGAATGGCGAAGTCGATTCCGTGGAGCGCCTGCTTGGTGCCGTACCAGAACGAAAAATCATGGGCCGCAATCGACCCCGGGTGGTCGTTGCGCGTGCCGACGGCCGGTGACGGCGGGCTCGCCCGGATGGAACTCGCCGTCACCCGAACCGCCCGGTGATGTAGGCTTCCGTTCGCGGGTCGCCGGGCGTAGTGAAGAGCAGGTCGGTCGGCGCCACCTCCACGAGCTCGCCCTCCAGCATGAACGCCGTGCGATCGGAGACTCGGGCCGCCTGCTGCATGTTGTGCGTCACGATCACCACCGTCATCCCCGCGCGCAGCTCGTACACCAGTTCTTCCACCCGCTGGGTGCTCACCGGGTCGAGCGATGCGGTGGGCTCGTCCAGCAGCAGCACCGGGGGCTCGGTGGCGAGGGCGCGCGCGATGCAGAGGCGCTGCTGCTGCCCACCGGACAGCGCCAGGGCGCTCTCGTGGAGCCTGTCCTTGACTTCCTCCCACAGCGCCGCGCGGCGGAGCGCATGCTCCACGATCCGGTCTACCTCGGCGCGCGCGGGCGCGCGCCCCGCGGCGTTGAGCCCGGCGGCGACGTTGTCGCGAATGGACATCGTCGGAAATGGGGTGGGCCGCTGGAAGACCATGCCGACCTGCCGGCGTACGGCGATCGGGCTCACGCCGCGCTCGTAGATGTCGTAGGCCGTACCATCCGTCCTGAGCGTCACACGGCCGGCCACGCGCGCTCCGGGCACGGTCTCGTGCATCCGGTTCAGGCAGCGGAGCAGAGTCGACTTGCCGCATCCTGACGGGCCGATGATGGCCGTAACCTGCCCCTGGTGAAAGTCCAGCGAGACGCCCCGGACCGCCCGGGTGCTGCCGAACGACGCCTCGAGCGTCAGCGCGGCCAGCCGTGGAGCGTGCGCCGCCGCGCCAGCCGCCTCCACGGCGGCCGATTCGGTCGTGCGCGCTTGGGCCGAGGCGGCCGTCGGAGCTCCCCCGGGTGCCACAGCCGCCGCGGGCCGCGGGCGGTCCGCCGAAGCGGGCGCCGGCCCGCTAGTCGCCGCCAAGGCCGAACCGCGAACGGGTGGCGAAGCGGGCGAGGACGCTGATGACGAGGACGAGGCCGAGGAGGACGACGGCGCCTGCCCACGCCTGAGCGTGCCATTCGTCGTAGGGGCTAATGGCATAGGTGAATATCTGCAGCGGAAGGGCGGCAATCGGTTGCGTGACGGACACCGACCAGAACTGGTTGCCGAACGCGGTGAAGAGCAGCGGCGCCGTCTCGCCGGCCACTCGCGCCACCGCAACGAGCGCCGCGGTAACGATGCCGGGCAGGGCGGTGCGGAGTACCACCGCGAGCGACGTCCGCCAGCGCGTGTAGCCGAGCGCGAGCGCCGCCTCGCGGAGTGCCGTGGGCACAAGTCGGACCATCTCCTCGGTGGCTCGCGTGACAAGCGGGATCATGATCGCGCCGAGCGCCACTCCGCCCGCCAGCGCGGAGAAGTGGCCGAGCGGACGGACGAGGAACTCCCAGGCGAAAATGCCGAGGACGATCGACGGCATGCCGTTCAGCACGTCGGAGAGGAAGCGCACCACGGTCGCCAACCGCGTCCCCCGGCGCTCGGCCAAGTAGAGCCCGGCCCCAATCCCGACGGGCAGACCCACCGCCGAGGCGATGCCAATGAGGATCAGCGTGCCGACGATGGCGTTGGCCATACCGCCCCCCGCCTCGCCGACGGGCCGCGGCATGTTCGTGAAGAAATGCGGCCGTATCGACGCCGCACCCTCCTTCAGGAGGAGGAACAGGATGAAGAGAAGGGGCAGCGTCGCGACGAGCGCCGCCGCGAACGTCAACGTCACCATGACGCGGTTTACGACGTGCCGCCGGCCGACCGTGGTCGCCGTGCGCTCCGCGAACGCGCGCTGCGTGCCGCTCGGGTGCGACCGGCGCGTGGACTGGGGCGCTGCGCCGGGTGCGGTCACGCCCGCGCCTCCCGCGACACTCGCCAGACGAGCCAGCGCGCCAGGGCGTTCACCACGAGTGTCACGGCGAACAGCGTGGCGCCGACCGCCATGAGCGCCGACAGGTGCAGATCGTTCGTCGCCTCGCTGAACTCGTTCGCGATGAGCGAGGCCATCGTGTAGCCGGGCGCGAACAGCGAGCTGGCAATCTCGTGCCGGTTGCCGATGACCATCGTCACCGCCATCGTCTCGCCGAGGGCGCGGCCCAGGCCCAGGATGATGCCGCCCACGATCCCGGAGCGCGCGTACGGCAGCACGGCGCCCCAGATCGTCTCCCAGCGCGTGGCGCCGAGCGCCATCGCCGCCTCCCGCTGCGACCGCGGCACCGCGAGCAGCACCTCGCGCGCCACGGCGGAGATGTACGGGAGCACCATGATGGCGAGGATCAGCCCCGCGGCGAGCATACTCGGCCCGTAGGCCGGGCCCGAGAACAGCGGGGTGCGGCCCAGCCCGAGGTCTTCAGCGAGGAACGGCATGACGTACTCGCGGAGGAGCGGGATGAGCACGAAGATGCCCCAGAGCCCGTACACCACGCTCGGCACGGCTGCCAGCAGGTCGACGAGGAACGCCACAGGCTGGCGCAGCCACGCCGGCGCGAACTCGGACAGGAAGATGGCCACGCCGAGCGCGAGCGGAGTCGCGATCACGAGCGCGATGATCGATGAGACGACGGTGCCGTAGATCGCGGGCGCGGCCCCGAACTCTCCGGCGACGGCGTCCCACCGGCTCGACGTCAGGAACGAGAGGCCGAAGGCCCGAAAGGCGGGCGCCGCCGCGGCCCCGATCGCCACGGCAATGCAGCAGAGGAGAAGCGGCACGCCGAGGGCGAAGACAGTGATCGACACGTGGTAGATTCGGTCCCCGACCCCCGCGTCTTCCATCCGCACGGCGAGTCCGCCGTCACCCGGCGCGACCGGCGGGACGCCAGGAGCTGCGGCGGGCGCGACGACGCTCCCCGCCGAGGCCTCAGCCACCGGACGCTCCCAGCTTGATCGACGCGAGGCGCTGCTCGAGCTGCGGCGTCAACGCCGCTGGCAGCGGCGCGTAGTCGAGCGCGGCCGCCTGTTGCCCGCCGCTGGTGAGCGCCCAGCGCAGGAAGTCGACGATCTTCCGGCCCTTGACGCTGTCTGGCTGGTTCTCGTAGACGAGAATCCACGTGAACGACGATAGCGGGTACGCGTCCGCGCCCGGCGCGTTCACGATCGAGATCCGGTAGTCGGTGTTCGGCCCGAGCTTCTCGACCGCGCCGGCCGCGGCGGCCGTCGCGCTCTCCACCGACGGGGTGACGAAGTTGCCGGCGCTGTTGCGCAGCGCCGCGACGGCGAGGCGGTTCTGCTTCGCGTACGCCAGCTCCACGTAGCCGATGGCTCCCGGGGTCTGCTTGACCTGTCCGGCCACGCCCTCGTTCCCCTTGCCGCCGAGCCCCACCGGCCACTGCACTTCCTTGCCGCGCCCGGGCCCACCGGCCCAGGCGCGGCTGACGGCGCTGAGGTAATCGGTGAAGATGTACGTGGTGCCGCTGCCGTCGGACCGGTGGACGACCAAGATGTCGCGCGCCGGGAGCGCGACGCCGGGGTTGAGCGCGGCGAGGCGCGCGTCGTTCCACTTCGTGATCTTGCCGAGGAAGATGTCGCCGAGGACCTCGCCGGTGAGCTTCACGGGCGCCGGCAAACCGGGCAAGTTGTACGTCACCGCCACCGCACCGATGACCGTGGGAATGTGGAGTACGGGGCCGCCCTTCGCCTTGCCCAGCTCCTCATCGGTCATGGGGCTGTCCGACGCCCCGAAATCGATGGTGCGCTCGGACAGTTGGCGGATGCCGCCGCCCGAGCCGATCGACTGGTAGTTGATGCGAACGCCGGTCGCGGCGGCGTAGTCCGAGAACCACTTCGAGTAGATCGGGTAGGGGAAGGTCGCGCCCGCCCCGGTGAGATCGACGGCGCCGGACGAACGCGAGGCGGCTCCGGTGTCGGAGGCTCGATCGGCGCCGCCGTCGCCACCGCACGCGGTGAGTACAGCCATCGTCGCGGCAGCCAGGAACCAAGGCTTCACGGTTCGCTCCCGATTCAAGGTACGAGGAGTAGTGCGTAGATGAGAGAAATCTGCGCCGCCGACGTGCGCCCGGAGTCCGGCTCGGGTAACGGTCTGGTCACGGTGCGCGGGAACAGCGGCGACCGCCGAGAGCTCAGTAATTGAACTGTGCCTGTAATCGAAGGAGTTGGCCGCGCTGCCGGTTGTCGGGCGTGGCGGCGTCCTCGAAGCGGCGGTCGGATATCGTGTACATGGCCGTCAGCTCGAGCGCCGAGAACGGGAGCCACTCGGCGCCCACTTCGTACTCGCGCATCCGGTACCGGCGCGCGTCGGTCTCCTGCTTCTTGCCGCCGCGGTAGTACTGGGCGCGGATGAACGGCGTCAGGAACTGGTGGCGGAACCGGGTGCGGAGCATCGTCTGCGCGTAGCCGCCCTCGAGACGTCGGTTCGCGATCGTCTGAGATGCGAGGTCGATCTCCGGTCCCGTGCCCGTGTTCCACTCGGCCTGGAAGCCGACAGGCTGGGGGTAGATCACGAGCGTCGCCGCGGCACGCCGGTCGTCGAAGTTAGGGCCGCCGGCGACCCCCGCGGTGCGCTGCGACGACGGGACGACCACCCTGCCGTCGTAGCCCTGAACGCCCACTTCCACGAACTGGCCGCCGGCGAACCGGAACGGGTATGTGACGCGCGCGACCACGTGCTGGCCGTTGTTGGCCTCCGGGCGGTTCGCCGTCTGTCCGTTGAAGGTGCCGACGCCCACCACACCGTAGTCGCCCGTTCCCTTGAGGCCGCTGTCGGTGAGAATGCGGAACCGCTTCCGCGCCTCCGTGGGCGACCAGTACGCGAAGACGCCCAGGTCACGCTCGTTCGGCATGGCGCTATTGAGCGGATCCGCACGGTCGAGCGGAAGCCGGTTGGAGCTCGACTGCAGGTTCTCCCAGCCGAACGGGATCTTGCTCTGACCGACTCGCACGCGAAATGTCTTCCCGGCGTCCAGGAAGACGTCGAAATACGCGTCGCGGAGCTGCGCGAAGTGGAGCGAGCCGGCCGCCTCGGTCGCCAGGTCGGGTTGGATGTAGACGGATAGCCGGTCGCTCACGTCGCCGCTGACGACGAGCCGCGCGCGGCGAATGAAGAAGCCGCCGTTGCGGCCGATCGAGCGATCACACTGCGCGCAAACGAGGTCCGGGTTGGTCTCCAGCAGACGGTTGTATCGCACCTGCGTGTAGCCGCGGAGCGAGAGGCGCTCGTACCACGCCCGTCGCGATGGCTGCGGTGGAGGCGTCGAATCCGCTGAAGTGGGTCGCGACGCCTCCTGCGCGCCTGCCGAGCGCGGAGAGATACAGAGCACCCCCGCCGCGACGAGCGCGGCGGGAACCTGCCAGAGCGAAAAGGGCATGGCTGGGCACCGTCGGAGCGAGGATCGGCGGTGCATCGCCCGCATGGGCCAGCCCGCCCGTTACAAACGACGGGAGCTTGTGACGGTTGTGTAACACCCCACGCACCGGACTGTAACGGACAGGTAACGCAGCGCGGGGCACGCGTCAGAAGTCGTTCTCGTAGGAGGCGAATTTAAATCGTCCCGCTCGTTCAATGATGACGCCGAACAGGCGGCCGGCCAGGGTGTCTCCCGGCGCGGGCGCGCGACGGACGCGGCAGTTCCGCCAGAGGCGATTCGTGCTTTCCACGAAGGGCGTCGGGTCGCACTCGTAGCCGAGGTAGCGCACTGGCCTGCCGCCCAGGCGGTCCATGAGGCGTTTCAGCCCAGGACCGGACTCCCTGTTCAGCATGAACCAGGCGAGCCAGACCGGCTGGTTGTACGGCGGGCGCGTGAACGGGGAAGAGGGATAGACGAGGTACGCGTACTCGCCCCGAGTGATCAACATCCGGCCAAGTGCTGCCGTGTCGGCGCGCTCGACGGCGCGAACGAAATGGCGCACGAGCGCGTCGCGACTGTTTTCCCCGGCCGTCAGCACGGTCGGAATGTCGGGGATCTCGGCTCGGAAGCGGCGAAGCTGCTCTTCGAGCGAAGGCCTGTCGGCAGCGCTCCGGCCGCCCGCGGGCGGCCGAGCCGCCTCGGCCAAGTCGCGCGCCGCCTGTGGATCGCGTGAGGGAGCTGGCCCGCACGAGAACAGCGGCGTCACCACCACGGTCCCCAGAGCAACGGCGACGAGGCGAAAGACGGAGTAGCGCATCAGAAGAATCACAAGAAAGGTCGCGGCGCCGCCGGACATGAACAACGGCGGGCACCTCGTAACGAGGTGCCCGCCGTTGCACCCGCTCGAGCGACGTTACTGGGCTACTGGTCGCGGGCGTAGACGGTCCAGCCGCTCCACCACTTCTCGCCGCCCGGCTGCGCGGCACCGACGTAGTTGGTCGCCGTCACGACGCTGCCCGCGGCCGTCGCCAGCTTGCCGGTGAAGGTCGCGAGGGAGGCGGCCGTCGCCGCCGCCGAGCCGGCCGCCGGTGTCCAATCGAATGCGGCCGCCGAGGTGGTCGCGTCGACCGACACCGGGAAGGCCGTGAACAGCGAGGCCGTCGTCGCCGTGACGTCCTGCGTCAGCGCGTTGCCCGCAGGGTCGAAGGTGAACTGCGGATCGGAACTCGTCGCCTGGAACAGGTTCGGCGTCTCGACGAACAGCACGTTGCGCAGCGCCAAGTCCGCCGCGGCGAGGTCCGGGGTGGCGACGCTGCCGGCGCGGGCGTACGTCTCCGTGTTGCGAACGCTCACGCCCGCGTTGGGCCACCGAGCGACGATCCCATTGACGTAGTAGCCCCCGGTGCCCCGACGGAGCATGATCCCGATCCCGCCGTTGGAGCCGCTCGAGGCCTGATCGCCCGTGCCGACAAGGGTGAAGTTCGCGACGGTTGGGATTGTGAACGGCTCGGTGTTGAAGGGCTCGGCCGCGCAGCCTCCGCCGTTGCAGCCGTCATTCTCGATTCCCTGCGGGTCGCCCGCCGGGTTCCCGGCATTGGGGCGCTGAACGAGCTGCGCCGATCGGAACGCGAT
>Ga0307406_10001619_pt1 | contig 12385 bp, 11 predicted proteins | sample 322Cmetagenome_3_FD_203706 | JGI IMG/M metagenome (GOLD analysis project Ga0307406, IMG submission 203706) | Maize rhizosphere microbial communities from greenhouse at UC Davis, California, United States - 322HYB-C-2 | ecosystem: Host-associated > Plants > Roots > Rhizosphere > Soil | place... | reverse complement strand
CAGTGCATTATTCTTTAACTACCCTGTGCTGACCAATCTATCGTACAATCCAACCCTGACAGATATGTCTGGCTATGTCTTGGGACTCGGAATCTTTTACGCATATATTAAAGATCGCTTCGCCCTGCTAGTCGCGCTCAGTTTCCTTTGCTGTTTTGTTTGGCCTACAATGCTTTACGGGGCGATACCGATGATTATGCTGGGAAGGACACCGGTCCCGCATCGCCCGCCGTCATTGCACAGCCATCTTTTAGCATTGCTCGTTGCATTTTCTCTAATTGCACTTGCTGCGTACTTATACTCCAATGGGCTGAGGCAATCACAAGGAACTACCATTTTCAAGCTTGAAATCCTACCATTGAGCACAGTTCTCTTTGTTTTTTATATATACTTAGCCTTAAAGCCGATGATAGATGTACCAGCATATCTTCAAGCAGCCAAGCAAATAAGGATTATCCCCGTAGCACTGGGGATCCTGCTGTACATATCAGTTAAAACAATTATTTATCATTTTTCTGACCAAACACCAGGCCCCTTAACTATTACTAGTTACTTAGGCTTATTTACACAAGCTTCGCTATCTAATCCTTTGATCAATGTCGTTGCGCACGCCATGCACTACGGCCCGTTCTACATGCTAGCTATTTTGCTATGGCCACGCATTGCTGCGCAGACAAAAGCCGAGGGACTTGGGCTATGCGTCTTCATTGGATTGTTTGCATTTCTCTCCATAGGCTCCGAATCACGTCAATTCTTAAACGCCTGGCCGGCCTTGGCAATGCTGACCTGCCAAACTCTGAATCATTCCGTTGAACAGGGTAAAGTTGATTGGTGGTTTACTTATGCCATAGCTGGAATGGCCCTGATATTGTCCAGATTTTGGCTTAGCATCAATGTCGGCCCGTGGACGGGTAACTTTCAGCAGTTTCCAGACCAAATGCTATACATGTATTCCGGCCCTTGGATCTCACATCAAATGTACGGCGTGTTCGTCGCCGTAACACTCCTTTGCTTTATCAGTCTTCTCACATTACTGCGCAAGCAGCCAGCCTCATCCGCGCGCGCATCGATACAGGACGCATAACCGATGAAAAAATTGTCCATTGTAGTGCCCGTCTATTTCAACGAAGGATCCTTACCCGATTTATTTGAGAAACTACTTTACGTAGAAACGTTACTCCATCAACGGGACATTCTATTAGAGCTTATTTTTGTAGACGATGGTTCCCAGGACAACTCTCTGAATTTACTTCGACAGTTTGCGACTAAGCGCCCCGGGACCAAAGCCATCAAATTAAGCCGTAATTTTGGCGCGATTAGTGCAGTTAAGACAGGCTTGAATTATATCACCGGGGACTGCTTCTTGTTTTTAGCCGCTGACCTACAGGACCCTCCAGAGCTGATCCCTGAAATGATAGACCTCTGGAAAAATGGTACTAAGTACATCATCTGTGAGCGCACTGATAGACATGATCCGCTGGGTTCCAAAATTTTCTCAACCATATATTACAAACTATTACGTAAATTTGTAATAGCAAATTATCCAAAAAATGGTTTTGACTTGGCATTGATGGACGCCCAACTGTTACCTTATCTTAAAGATAGTGGTAAACACATAAATTTTCCGCTCTTCCCATATTGGCTAGGATTCACCCCAGAAAAAATACCTTATGTGCGCGCTGCTCGCGAACACGGGAAATCCAGATGGACTTTTGGAAAAAAATGGAAGCTTCTCATTGATTCCATATTTTCATTTTCATTCGCTCCGGTCAGACTGATTTCTGCGATAGGTCTAGTCGTATCACTGGCAAGTTTTGCATATGGGACAGTTGTGGTATTGAGCGCACTGTTTGGCAAGGTCGAAGTACCTGGGTTCGCGACGCTCGCCACTCTTGTTTCATTTTTGTTAGGTCTAATCATAGTAATGCTTGGGGTGATGAGTGAGTATATTTGGAGGATATTTGATGAAGTCAACCGCCACCCTCACGCAGTTATTGAAGAGGAAATTTTATAATAAAGAATTTGCTAAGTTTTTGCTCGTAGGCTCTATTAATACAGGCGCAGGGTATATATTCTACCTTGCATTTATTCAGTTCATGCCATACGCGCTTGCTTATTCATTCTCCTTCGCCTTGAGCGTCGTAGTTTCTTACACACTCAATGCACGCTATGTATTTAACGAGCCACTTTCATTTAAAAAACTTCTCTCCTTCCCACTTGTTTATGTTGTCCAATATATTTTCGGCCTATGCCTTATATACATTGCTGTTGAACAACTATCCACCCCCGCAGCATTAGCTCCCTTACTCGTTGTAGTAATTACAATACCGATCACATTCCTGCTTGCGCGATTCATCGTAAAATAACTGTTGAACAGAACGCTATAGGCTCGTCCATTTACACCTATAGAGCTAAGGCCTTGATAGTTAAAACATCAAGGTTCGAGCCGACGCTGCTGGTAAATCCAGTCGACTATTTCGCCGTCAGGAGTGTATCCGCTAACTGTTTCGCGTAAAAGTTGACGTACCCTCGAATAATCGTCTTGCTCTACCGCAGCCAGTAACTCGGTTAGTCGGCCCTTCAATACATCCCATTGAATGTGATCTTCGTTTGCACACATAATCATTGGATGCTGCGTAGCAGACACATTCTCGCCAATTAGGAGCTCTTCATAAAGCTTTTCACCTGGACGCAACCCTGTGAACTCAATGGATATATCACCGTGCGGATTTTTATCTGAACGAATGCTCAACCCGGACAAATGAATCATTTTTTCGGCGAGTTCCACAATTCTGACAGGCTCGCCCATATCCAGTACGAACACATCACCGCCCCGGCCCATAGACCCCGCCTGGATAACCAGCTGTGCGGCTTCGGGAATCGTCATGAAATAACGAGTGATTTTCGGATGGGTAACGGTTAATGGGCCGCCCAATTTAATTTGACTATGAAAAAGCGGAATAACGGAACCTGAGGAGCCCAAAACATTACCGAAGCGCACCATCGTAAAGCGCGTTTTGTTGACACGCGAGACGTTCATATTATCACCAAACAAGACTGGGGCAAGTTCATGGCTAAGCGCTTGTAACGTTAGTTCGGCGAGACGCTTTGTGCTACCCATAACGTTCGTTGGGCGAACTGCCTTATCAGTAGATATCAACACAAAATTGGAAACCCCTGTCTGCAGCGCTGCTTGTGCTGTATTTAGCGTTCCAATCACATTATTCAAAACGCCTTCGGCGATATTGTGCTCAACCATCGGCACATGCTTGTATGCAGCAGCATGGTAAACAGTATCAACGGACCAGGTTTTCATCACATCCAGCAGCTTTTCGTTGTAGCGGATAGAGCCAAGTATCGGTAATAGCTGAACCGAAGAAGATTCTCGGCGACCGCGCTGCTCAAGCTCGGACAGAATGCTGTACAGGTTGAATTCACTATGGTCGAACAAAAGAAGAGTAATGGGACCAAGAGCGAATATCTGCCGACACAGTTCAGAACCGATCGAGCCGCCAGCCCCTGTTACCATGACTGTTTTGCCGCGAATACAACGCTCTAGCAACTCAGGCTGCGCGGGTACCGAATCCCGACCTAACAGGTCCCCTATATCGACTTCACGGATATCCTCAACTTTGACGCGACCACTGGCCAAATCAGTAAAATTAGGAACACTGCGCACGTGCAACGGAAATCCTTCGAGCATATTGAGAATTTCTCGACGCCGTGCGCGAGTCGAAGACGGAAGCGCAAGAAGTATCTCCTGGGCGCCCGTGACGTTAATCATTTGCTGAATATGCTTGGGTTTGTAGACGTGCAAGCCAGAGATGGAGCGATCAGCAATGCTGGAGTCATCATCGATAAACGCTACTGGTCGCATCACCCGACCCATTCGTAACGCTGCCACGAGCTGGTTGCCCGCAACCCCCGCACCGTATATAGCGACCTTGGTCAAGCCATCGTCTCGGCCAGAAAGCGGTACCACATGCTGTGCGGCAGTAAACCAATCGCCCATAAAATACTGACGCATGCATAGGCGTAAGCCGCCGATAATGACAAGGCTCAGCCACCAATAGTTAAAAATCACCGAGCGCGGAACGATATTTTCATGATTACTGTATAAATAAACCATCAAGGCGAGAATAAGCGATGAAAGGCTAACCGCCTTGATAATTGCCACAAGGGCATCGTTACCAAAATAACGCATCACCGCTCGGTACATACCGAAACGTATGAACAAGGGGATCGCGATAAGAGGCGCTGAGATAAATAACCATACGTGCACCTTGAGCGGATTGATCATTTCATCAATGCCCAGACGCACCACGAATGCCAACCATAAAGCTACCCAAACGAGCAACACATCCGTGAAAACTTGAATTAGCCGCTTCTGCCGTCGCGGAAGCCCCAGCAAAAACATCCTTAGCCTGACCAAATAGCCGTGCTCCAAAGCGCTCTACTCCCTTGTTTGAACTTGTCAGCGTCTATTGTACGTAGGTCGGCTTCGTCATAACAGGGAAAAAACGACTAGGTATTGGCTTGATGGCATAGCGCGCCCAATAAGCCATCATTTAGCCAGCAGGCAGCGAACCTTATATCGTATCCATTGCGAATATCCAACGCAGGAAGCCGGTATCAAGAGTTAATTTGTTGGTTATACGAACAGCTTCAGCATCTTAGATCCTCCTGATTAATTAACTCACCTTAGACGGATGGATGCTGTATGAACTAGGAAGTCCGAACCTGCCTTAGAAAGACCAGACTCAACATTGCGCTCAGGCATCCATCCCAGAGTTCTCTGGGCATGGGTACTATCGATTTCCAACGAACAGCATAGCTGTTGATAAAGCGCCTTCTTACCTATTAAGAATGATGATAGTTTTAACAGCAACGCAGGTATCGGAATTTCGAAACATTGCTTGTTCATCCCTAGCGCGAGCGCTCTAACCATCCCCGCTGTTGACAACGGTGGTTCGTCTGCAACGAGAAACAATTCACCTGCCGCCTTCTGATGTTGCGTGGCAAGCACAATGAAACCGCAAAGGCTGTCAACACTAATAATGCTGCGCCTGTTAACTATGCTACCAAACGGCACAGGAATGCCACTAGCAACCAACCTCAGCAGCCGCCTGAAATTACCCGGCGCACGCCCATCATACACGAGCGGCGGCCGAATAATTACCAGCTCCGAAGCCGTATTGGTAAAAAGAGTGCTTAGACCCAACTCAGCTTCATATTTAGCTATAGCATAAGGAGCCTGGGGGGCAGCCTCTGTCTGCTCAGTGAATGCCTTATCATGAGTTTCATTTCCGTTGACACCGATAGAGCTGATAAACACAAAGCGTCGCACGCCCCGTTCCAGGCAGGCCTCGGCGAGGCGTATTGAAGCATCGCGGTTTATCTTCCTGAAAGCCTCCAGCGGGTCTGACTCCTGGTCTCCCAATATATGCGCGCGCCCCGCCAGATGAACAACGCAATCAACCGTCGCCAGCTGATCCGACCAAATCTCAATATTATCAAGGTCTCCCAACACCACTTCACTGCGAGCAGCATCAATTGGCTTACGATACAGGGCCACCACCTCGTGCCCCTGACGCAGTAGCAGCTCGCATAAGTTTCGGCCAATGAAACCGGACGCACCCGTTACAAATACTCTCATACGGCATCCTCGGCTATAGCGAGATTGAGCGGACATTTTTTACCTATTGTTTCCCGACACGCCGCAGGCATGCTGCCAATAACCCCACCAGCAATCCGCTAATCAGCCCCAAGATAATTACAGGTGCCCGGCGCGGGAACACGGCCTCAGGATTAGGATAGAGGGAAACCAACTGCGTAGGCTCGTAACCCAACGCGTACTCGTATCTGCGCAAATCAATTTCAATTTTATTAAGAGCTTCACGGTGTGAGAGGTAGACGGCCACTTCTTCAGCTAACCCAGTACCGTCATCTAGCGCCTCCAAATGAGCCGATCGCGATGCACGAAGATCCTCTATCATCTTCGAAAGCCGGTCCCGACCAGGCCGACTTAGAGTGTCCTGCTGTTGGCGAATTACCTCGAAGAGACCTTCGGCACATTTCGAAGCAAGTTCAGGGCCGCGAGCTCGAACATTAACGGCGAGAAAAGCGGGCTGACCTTCGGCGGCATACCTGACCCGCGTACTCATCCGTCGTCTGTCCTCTGGCACATCTTCTAACCCGCACTTATGCAATATTTCGCCCGTATAAGCAGCAGGCGTGTTGAACCTTGCGATGACCAAAGCTGCAGATTCAATCTGATAAGGGATAGGTAAGCCGTCATTATCCAGCCCACGGTTCTCGGCCATCTTAATAAAAGCAGAAGCCTCATATTCAGCAGGGGTCGTTATTAAATAAGTCACCGCTCCAAGGAGGCCGAGTGCAACACCAGCAAGGATCAACTTCCAACCTTGCGCGAGAAATTTTATGAATGTCTCGAATGTAAAAGCCTCTACATCTTGCATCACTTCAGGATCGTGCATAAAGCATTACTCGCATAAGTTAATTTTAGCGTATTCGCCCACATTGATAGCTTGTTAAGAAAGTATCTAAAACTCAAATTTTTTGACCAGATTTAGATGACCATAGTAATGGGACACGATATGTAAAAATCTGCATCAGCAGACACAGAACAATAAAACCGAGATTAGTCCAAGTATAAGCCTGGGGCGCAAAGCCGGCCATCACGCAAGAATAGCTGATACGCAGAAAAACCAGAAACGAAATAATATTCGGACGTTTACTGAAAAGAAATACTGATGCAACCAGTGAAAGGTATAAAAATAATGCAGCTCCCACCGCCCCGGCCGCCCCCCACGCCATCAGAAAAGGAAAGTACTCTGTACCAACGTTAATGACTGGCTCATCGAAAGGAATATTTGTCCCTAGCGTCTCCACGCCTCCAGCGCCGGGGACCAATTGATTTATTAAAAAATCTGCATCGATATAGCCCTTAGCCATAATTGAACTGAAATTATAGATACCAGCACCTACGTAGAGCAAAATCCACTTCAACCCAGGTGATGCGGCAGAATAAAGCTCGCTAAAAGGCAACGCAACCCAATCAAGACGTCCAGACCGGAACTGCCCCAACTTTGCAAAAAGAAGCAAGGCTCCAAATAAACTGACAATCAAGGTTTTCCAAGGAATTTGACGTTTAGAGAAAAAAATCAGCGTTATCGCCAGTCCATATACCGAAGTAAATAACCGGTTTCGGTCCAACACCAAAATTGGAAACGCCAAACCGACCGCGACAAAAAGAACTTTTATGCGCTTATCCGTATAGCACAACAAACCTACGACAGGAAGTACCCAACACATATTCGAGATATGTCGAACATGCGCGCGCCCCCCGTCAAAATTGGCATATATCTCTGGCGTTAATAAAGGGAGGGGAAATAATGTCAAATCGATAAAACAGGCCATGAGCACGAACCAGGCAAGAAATCTTACCCAATAACATTCGGAAGAACGATAAAACGGCACCAAACGCAGTGTGTTGCGCGCGGGCAAACGAATCTTCAATATCGCATCTACCACCAAAGCCAACAGCGCAACGACTATTAGGATGGACACGCCAATGCCATAGCCGTTAGGCAAATCGAACGCTAGAAGAGTGACAAGGCAACTGCCAAACAGCGGTAGAGAAAAGAAAACCGAGGGAGAACGATGTAGATTTTTCACACGCTGCCCTTTGTAAAATTGATCACGCCTGCAATCTCCCTGCAATTGAAAACGTGAGATAGCTGGTCATGAAGAATGCAGTCTTGAGCCATCGACGCTCCAAAAAAGAAATTTTGGCATCGATCAGATAACACTGCGCTTGAATCATCCTGCGATCAGCACCGTGAAATCGATCGACATGTCGCTTAGCCACCCTACCCGACTCTCGGAGATTCATGACTCTGGATTCGACATCCTGTGTCCGGCAAGTATTGGTACTATGTACCCGGTATGCACATACACGCTCGTCGATAAAGCCCAACCCGCGTTGAGCCGCGATACGTAGAAAAAAGTCCCAATCGTCTATCCTAAGCCCCTCATCCCAACGTTCACCGCAAACAACATAGGACTTACGGACCATTGGCACAGGACCCGCAACCGCCCAATTTGTAATGACCGCTGAGACAATACCTTCTTCTGAAAGATATCTTTCTTTATTAGCTCGATGTAGATCGGCCATCCCACTTTCATGCACTACCTTTCCGCATTCGTCAACGACGATTGAATCACCTATGACGGCCAACTTATTCGGTGCGCTTATCAAATAATCCACAAGTTTCTGGCTGCCACCGGAAATAAAATAATCATCACTGGCGCCGAGCCGTAAAAATTCGCCACTTGCCAACTGTGTAAGCTCATTGATAGTTGCGGTCAAACCTTTATTAGGGCGACTTTTATAAATAACTTTGATCTTATCAGAATTAACAGAAACCCAACGCCCAATAACTTCTGCGGTATTATCCGTAGAGCCATCATCAATTATTACAATTTCTTTGTTGGGATAGGTGTCCGCTAAAATACTATCGAGGCAGCATTGAACATATTGCTCATGATTGTAAGCTGGCACGATGTACGATACTAAAGGTACCAATCCGTCCTCCGGACACTGACGCTAGAAGCACTAGGAGAATAAAATAATTGCAACTTATATACCATCAACAACCAAGAGTCAACCGACGCCATCCCATTCGACCGGAAGGCGGGCACAACGGCCCCACTTAACGGACCAGGTCCGCCCGTGCGAGTTGAGTACATCAATCGCAGCGGGCCCTTGATAGGTTCTGGGTTCGGATTGGTATCTTCCTCTTTGAAATGGCATAGCATATTCGTGGTAATGCTAATATGCGTAAGTGACCCTATTCCTTAGCGAGCTCCGGAATGACCAGTGGTATTTTCCAGCTCGCCAGCATGAAACTTCACAGCCAAAAGGATTAGCGGGCAATAAGCCAGAACCAGTCCCAGCGCACCGTCTAGCCCAAAAAGAACCACGCTCAAAGAGACGGGAAACAGCCACAACATATTAATAGCCGATACAGCCATTATTACCGTGAAATGCGAACCAAAGTATCGGGCAGCAAATTGATAAGCGTGACTGCGATGAGCTTCGTAAACCTTATCACCACGAACACAGCGGCGCAGTAATGTGACGGTAGCATCTACAATGAAAACGCCGAGCAAAATCAACGTCGCCCAAAATAGTTGCGGAGAAACCCAGGCTGCCTGAATGGCGAAAACACCAAGCATAACACCCAGGAACCCGCTCCCCGCATCGCCCATAAAAATTCTTGCTGGTGGGAAATTCCAGAACAAGAACCCTGACGTAGCGCCAGCGAGTAAAAAAGGAAGCCACATTATTCTGTCGAATCCCGAGACCCAATAAAGCACTCCAACTCCGACGCAAACGGTAATGGTTTCTATACTGGCAATCCCATCAATACCATCCATAAAGTTGTATAAATTTAACATCCAGACTATAAAAACCGCAGTTAGCAGATGCCCAGCCCATCCCAAATAAACTGTAAAACCGAAGATGTTTATCTCAGGCAACCCGCCCAACCACAGCAATGCCCAAGCAGCAGCGGCAAAATGTCCTAATAACCGCCACCGGGCGGCCACATGTCCGTGATCATCAACAAACCCGATAATCGCGACGATAGCCCCAGAACCTCCTATTGCTAGCAGCGCGGAAACTTGGGCGAGCTGAAACCATGCAAGGCAAGGCAAGCTCAATAAAAATATCAGAACAATAGCAAGCCCCCCACCACGGGGAGTAGGAATGGAATGCGAGCTCCGTGCATTCGGAATGTCAATAATTTTTTTTGCAAGTGCGTACCTTCTGAGCCACTCGGTAAGCGCCAGAGAAAGAATGATAACTACTGGAAGAAGCAACCACTGAATCATATTTGTCTCCATGAGTTGCATTGCAGCTGCTTCATTGAATTATAATGACAGACTATTTCTACAAAAATCATTTCACTTTCCGTTACGTAACCCAGCCAAAAAAAATATACGTCAGAAAGATCCGTTTAAACTTCGACCTGCGATTTCCCCAAATGACAGCCATACACAGCTCTCGATGGAGCGGGTCATGCAGACCTTCCATTTTCGGACCTTGCGCGTTCGACCAGTGGCCAATGGCGACTAATAGATACCTAGCAGAACTACCACCAAAAGAAATATACGATCGCGTAAACGACGGCGCAACTGAGACCAACTCCGCATCAGATATCCGAAAGGTATTTTTCCTTGACTAGGCAAGGATAACGGTATGTCTTTAAGCTTATCAGACAACAGTGTTGAAATTTTCTTTACCTCGTTTCTGTACCATCCATTTTTTAACAAAGATAAACGTCCGACAAGAGCTTTGGCGCCAGAATTGGCTCCAAATTGGTTACTTGAATGCTGCCGATAAAGCATATGGGACGCCGGGTCAATAATCCATTTGAGATTATTCGCCCTGAACCAAGCGTAAATCAACCAGTCATGTAAAGAAACCTCGTTGACCTGAGTCCAATTTTTTATGGCGAATTTTTTGAGCTCAAGAGCATCTGAAGCCTTCAGCACATAGCTACATCCCGGTCCCGCAGCCTCAAATAAAAAATCATACTTCCGCTGTTTTTGAGCCTTGTTAATTAACGCTTTACGCCCGTCAGGCCAAAACGCGGTAACATTACTGGAATAGGCGGACGCATTGGTCGTTGTAATTTTGTCATGCGCTGCGATCATTTTTTCTTCTAACCAAATATCATCTTGGTCAGCAAACGCCACATAATCAAACCGGGAAAAATCCACGTCGCGTATCAGTCGATAAAAATTTCGGGCAGCTCCACCAAACCGCTCACCATGGGGAAGAAGTGAGACTTCAGGATATTTAAGGAACAATTGGTCGGCCATCGACTCTGTACCGTCATTAGACGAGTCAACGCTAATAAATATAGTCACCTCTACGCTTTTCTGGCGAAGAATTGAGTCTACCTGGAGGGTCAGCCACTCAATGCCATTATAGGCAGCTAACAAAACAGCGATCCGAGTCATATAATAATTGTTCTCCCTGTCTTCAATGGTCGCCCAAACTCAAGCACCCGGTACTCATAGAATAAAATATCGCTTGCATCCTTAGAAGCGTGAAGCAAAACAATAAGATTTTCGTTGGCCTTTCGAACAAGCTTCCCCTTCATTTCATACTCCGCACATAGCGGCGAGCGGTAAGCCCACAAAATGCAAAATAGATTAGATAATTCAAGATAAAAGCATACATCGCGCCAACAAGTCCAAAATGGGTTGTTAGTAGATACACCCATCCCACATACGCAATACTAAAAAAAACCTCAGAAAAAACGAACAACTTCGTCATCGCTTTTGCAAGCATTATAAAAGACAGAATAAAAGACATTATTTTAATCACATCCCCTATCAATTGTGGCGCGTAGAGATAAAGCGCATCTGAAAACTCAACAGAAAATAATAACCGAGTGATAAAATCACGAAGCACATATATACCAAAAGCTGATACAACCACAGCAGGAATCAAATACTGGTAGGCGGTTTTAATTTCCGAAACAAACAACTTACGATCAGTAATAGCTGACAACTTAGGAAGGTAGTAAACCGTAATGGCCATTGTTATAAAAAGCAAATACGCCTCTGAAACTTTGCTTACTGCTTGCCAGTAACCAACTTGCTCCCAAGAAAACTTATCAGCTAGTATGTTTCTTGTAGCGATTTGGACCGCTGGAGCAAGAAGGGCTGAAGTTAACGTCATCACCGAGTATCGTGACAACTTTTTAATCATCGCCTTGTCCCATGCCAAGGAAAAAAAGCCCCAGCTGAAATAATCACTTCTCTTATACAGAACAAAGCTTACGATAAAGAGACACGCTTGCGCCAATAGAAAAGCCAGCAACACACCATACAACTGAAAATAATAGCCCAGCACTATAGGTGCCATTACCCCAAGCACGGCCCCCCCTACATGTATGGCAGCAAGACGTTTAACATCCATCATGCCATTTACAATTGCAATTATTAAGTTGTGAAGCGCAACAAAAATCTGAGCAAAGGCCAAAACAATTACAAGACTTCTATAACTCGGATCGCCTAGTAACCAGACGGCTAATTGCTCGTTAAAAACGAGGACCAATATGCACATCACCAACGACGAAGCGAGAGAAAAGCAAAATGCTGAGTTCAATAAACCATGGAGAGGGATATTTTGTTCGCGATATTCAGCCAGATACTTGACGACTCCCGCGCCTACCCCTCCGCCCGAGAATACTACCAGTAGTGCTGTAAGACTCATGAACTGACCCAGCTGTGCGACCCCTTCGGGCCCGGCCAAAATCGCCACGAACTTCATCACTAGAAACCC
>Ga0307406_10001618_pt1 | contig 12386 bp, 11 predicted proteins | sample 322Cmetagenome_3_FD_203706 | JGI IMG/M metagenome (GOLD analysis project Ga0307406, IMG submission 203706) | Maize rhizosphere microbial communities from greenhouse at UC Davis, California, United States - 322HYB-C-2 | ecosystem: Host-associated > Plants > Roots > Rhizosphere > Soil | place... | reverse complement strand
GGTGTCTCGTACGAGGAGGTCCAGGCGGCGCACTTCGATTTCACCGCAGCCGAGCCACTCCCGCCGGGGACCTTGCTTTTTCGGCCCGCGGTCTCGACCTCGGCTCTGCGTGTCGAGCAGGCGTTATGGGGGCCGGGGGTCGTGACGTTTCATCGAGAGCCTGACGGCGTCTTCCGTGATATCGGGCCCGATTGTGCCGTGCTCGAGCGGCGGGGGATCTCGGTTCCGCGGTGGGTCTGGGGCAATACGACGAACCGGGCCCTCTTGCGGCGTTACGTGGACGACCTCGGCGGCCTGCCCATCGTCATGAAGTTCCTCGGTGGATCGGGTGGCGTCGGGGTCCTGCGTATCGATAGCCTCGCGGGGCTGTTTTCCACGATGGACCACGCGCTCGCGTCGGGCCGGATGCCGCTGCTTTTGGCGTACATCCCGGACGCGACCCATCACCGCTGCATCGTGGTGGGCGACCACGTCGCCGGATACTGGCGCAATCGAACGGACGAGGACGATTTCCGGACCCACGCGTCCGACGAACCGGCCGATTACCAAGCGCCCGCGCCCGAGATAATGGCGAGCGCCGTGGCTGCGACGGCGGCCCTCGACGTCGAGCTCGGCGGCGTGGACGTGCTCGAACATCCGAGCGGACGCCATTACGTGCTCGAGGTGAACTTCCCTTGTTATTTCGCGCGGGCCCGGCTCGTCGGCGGGCAAGACGTGGGGGGAGCGATGATCGATTGGCTCGTGCGAAAAGCCGAGCGGATGGCGGGTCTTTAGCGCGGGCGCTCAGGCGCCCTTGTCGCTCTGCTCGGCGGTGCGTTTGTCGCTCTGCTCGGCGCCCCGGGCGTCCTTCGGCTCCTTCGTGTCCTTCTTGACGATCCTCTTGTCGCTCTGCTCGGCCGAGCGTTTTTCCCTCTCCTCCTGGTTCTTGCGCGCCGTCTCGTCGTCGGAGGCCAAGAGCGGAAGGCCCGGCGTCACCCCGAGGGCCGCGGCGCTCTCGATCGTCGCCCCACGACGAACCCGCGGGCCGCCGGCCGGCGGGGCCACGCGTGCCTCCAGCAGGCCGAGATCGGCGAGCTCGTCGAGCGCGCGGAACACCGCGTCACGCGTCCACCCGTCGGTCCCGGTCGACGCCGCCAGCGCAGCGAGGTCGAGCGGGGTCCGGATGCCGTCGGCGTGCGCGAGGGCAAACGCGGCGAGGGGCGAGAGCGCGGGCAGGGAACCGGCGTCGATCGAAGCGCTGCGGGCTTTCGGGGTCATGCGAGTCTCCAGCGTAGGAAAGGTTCGTCCCAAACGTGACGATCCATATCATGGAGGGACACCACGAACAGGGGAGACCTACGCTCCGGCGCGCGCGGCGAGCCCTCGCACCTCGCGCGTGGTAACGGGGCGCGGTGAGTCGCGTCGCGCCGGGGGGCGGAGACAGGATCGCCCCCGAAGCCCCGAACGGGCCGCGGCGGGCGCTCGCGTGGATGGTCGTCGCCCAGGTGTTGTTCACGGCGATGGGGATCTGCACGCGCCTCGGGGCGCAGAAGCTCCCCTGGTCCGAGGTCGCCGCGGCGCGCGCGGTGATCGGGGCCGTGGTCGCCATCGGCATCGCCCGGATGCGTGGCGCCCCGCTCGTCGTGTACGACCGGCGCACCGCGTGGGCCCGCTCGATCTGCGGGACGATCGCGATGATCTGCACCTTCTACACCTTCGGCGCGCCGGCCATCGCGCTCGGCGACGCCGTGACCCTCGGCGCGACCTCGCCGATCTTCATCGCGATCCTGGCGCCGTGGCTGCTCGGCGAGCGGAGCGGGCGGATCGTTTGGGTCGCAACGACCTTCGCGTTCGTGGGGGTGGCGCTCGTCGCCGGCCCGAGCTTCCGGCTCTCCGGCAAGCTCTCGATGGTCGCGCTGCTCAGCGCGGTCGCGAGCGCCCTCGCCATGATCTGGCTCCGCCGCCTCGGCTCGGGCCGCTCGGGCACGCCGCGCGAGAGCCCCGAGGCGATCGTCGCGCATTTCTCCGTCGTCGCGGGCGTGACGCTTTCGCTCGTCGCGCTCCCGACCCTACGCGTGCCGGACCTCGGCGGCGCGCTCCTCCTCCTCGGCACGGGCGCGAGCGGCGCGTTCGCGCAGATCGCCATGACGCGGGCGTATGCGCTCGATCAGGCGGCCCGCGTGGGCGTGTGGAGTTATCTCGGGGTGGTCTTGACGCACTTCGCGGCGATCGGGATCCTCGGGGAGGCCGAGGATCCGATCGGCCTTCTGGGCGCGGCGCTGGTCGTCGTGGCGGGCGTGGCGTTGACCTGGTCGGGCATGCGTGAGGCGAGGGCGGCGGCCGCGCTCGCGTCGCCCCCTTGCCAAACGGACCGATGACCGCGATTCTCCTCTCTGGATGTCGCGCCCGATACGCAAGATCGCCATCAACACCGGAGGCGGCGACGCCCCCGGGCTGAACGCCGTGCTTCGTTCCGTCACGCTCGCCGCGATCGAGCGAGGCATCGAGGTCTGGGGCATCAAGCACGGCTACCGCGGCCTGCTCGAGGACGAGCCCGGCGGCCTCGTGCGGCTCGACCGCGACGCCGTGCGGGGCATCATGCACCTCGGCGGCACCATCCTCGGCACCGCGAACCGAGGGGATCCCTTCCACTACCCGACGCAGGAGGGCGACAAGCTCGTCCCCAAGGATCGATCGGGAGAACTCGTGGAGCGCTTCGCGCGCGAGGGCTTCGACGCGCTCGTCGCGGTCGGCGGCGACGGCTCGATGCGGATCGCGAACGAGCTGTGCGAGCGAGGTTTGCCGCTCGTCGTGGGTGTGCCGAAGACGATCGACAACGACGTCTACGGCACGGAGCTCACGTTCGGCTTCGACACGGCGGTCTCGATCGCGACCGAGGCGATCGATCGGCTCCACTCGACGACCGAGGCGCACGAGCGTGTGATGGTCGTCGAGCTGATGGGGCGGCACGCCGGATGGATCACGCTGCGGGCCGGGATCGCGGGTGGCGCGGATGCGATCCTGATCCCCGAGGTCCCGTTCGCGTACGAGCCCATCGTCGAGAAGATCTTGCAGCGTGAGTCACGCGGGCGGCGCTTCTCGATCGTCGTCGCGGCCGAGGGGGCGTGTGAGAAGGGCGGCGACGTGATCGTGAAGGACGCGGGCGACGTGTTCCGGCGCGTGGCCGTGCTCGGCGGCGTGGCCGAACGCGTGGCCAAGGAGCTCGCGGCGCGCACGGGCAAGGAGACTCGCTCGATGGTGCTCGGCCACCTGCAGCGCGGCGGCGGACCGACGACCTTCGATCGCCTGCTCGCGCTTCGTTTCGGCGCGGGCGCCGTGCGGTTCCTCGTCGAGGGTTGCGCGAGTGGCATGGTCGCGCTGCGTTGCCATCAGGTCGAGCTCATCCCGCTCGCCGAGGTCGCAGGACGCACGAAGACCGTCGATCTCGCCTGCGACACGGTCACGACCGCGCGCGAGATGGGCATCAGCTTCGGCGACGAGGCTCCGGGCCGGTTCGCCGCGGAAGGAGCGAAGGCGTCGTGAAGGCGCCGTGGGGGATCACGCTCGGCGTCGCGCTTTCGTTTGGTTCGGCCGCGGCGCTGGCGAAGGAGCCGAGCAAGGCCGAGATGCAGCTCGCCAAGGAGATGGTGAAGGACGCCATCGTCGAGGGGAAGGCCGGGCGCTGCGAGGACGCGATCCAGATGCTGGAGCAGGCGCTCGCGATCCACGAGACGGCCGAGGCGCTCCAGCGTCTCGGCGAGTGTCAGGCCACGACGGGCAAGCTGCGCGCGGCCGTCGCCACGTGGAAACGCGGGGAAGGGGTCGCGGAGGCGCAGAAGGACAAGGCCCGGCGCGAGGAGATGGAGAACCTACGCAAGGAGATCGAGCCGCGGATCCCGACGATCCGGTTCAAGCTCCCCGCGGACGTTTCCGGCTTGGTCGTGACGATCGACGGCGAGGCCGTCCCGGCGTCGAGCCTCGGCGAACCCGTCCCCGTGGATCCCGGCACGCGCCAGATCGAGGCGAAGGCGCCGGGGCGCGAGTCGTTCACGAGCAAGGTCGAGGCCGAGGACGAGTCGAAGCTCACGGTCGAGATCAAGATGTTGCCGGACGCCGAGAAAACGGAAACGCCGGTGCCCAAAGGGAATGTTGTTCCCCTCGGCACGTGGATCGCGGGGGGCGCGGCGGTCGCGCTGCTCGGCGGCGGCGTGGCGGCGTATCTCCTCGCGGGCGCGCATGCCGAGGCGGGCGCGATCGAGTGCCGGACGCAGGTGCAGTGTGGCGCGGATCGCATCGATTACGTGCGCACCTACGATGGCCTCGCGCTTGGCGCCTGGATCGGGGCGGGCCTCGCGGCGGGCGCGGCGGTGGGGATCTGGGCGCTCGCGCCGAAAAAGGGGACGAAAGATGGAGCTTCGGCGCGTGTCTTCGTGGGCCCGGCCTCCGTCTCGATCGTCGGTCGGTTCTGAGCGGAGTTTGACAGCGCTCGAACGAGATCGATATCTTGGCTAGCCAGGCCCCGAGCCTGTCGAAACGGCCCGAATCATGACCAAAGTCCTCGTATTCGAGAGCGATCACGCGTTTGCCGGAGAGCTCCGTACGGAGCTCGGGCGTCTCGGCTGTACCGTGCAGGTCGTCGACGACGGCAACGCCGGGCTCCAGCTCGCCGCGGCCGACAGACCGGACCTGATCCTCCTCTCCATCGAGCTGCCGCGCATGAACGGCTTCTCGGTGTGCAACAAGCTGAAGAAGGATCCGCAGCTCAAGGACGTGCCGCTCGTCATCATGTCGAGCGAGTCGACCGACGAGACCTTCGAGCAACACCGAAAGCTCCGCACGCGGGCCGAGGACTACGTGCACAAGCCGATCGCGTTCGGCGAGCTGCTCGGTCACATCCGCGCCCTCGTGCCGATCGAGGGCGCGATCGAGGCAGAGGCCGACACGATCCTCATCGACGACGCGGAGGTCCTCGAAGAAGCCGAGGTCGAGGAGGTCGAGGAGGAGGAGGAGGCTGCGGCAGGCGCAGCGCCGGCGGCCGCCGCGGGCGAGCGCGAGATCGACGACTTCCTGGGCGGCGCGTTCGATCGGATGATGGTCGACGACGACGAGGAGAAGACGCGGGCCCATGTCTTCCCGTTGATCCCACCCGCGCCGCCTGCACCCGCGGCTGCGCCACCTGCGCCGCCGCCAGCGCCGCCGCCTGCACCTGCGCCCGTCGCTGCTGCGCCGCCTCCCGCCGCGCCGCCTCGTCCCGGTGGGACGACGGCAGCCGCCACGCCTCCGCGTCCGACGGCGACCGCGCCCGCGACCACGCGATCCGTGCCTCCGCCCGCGGCGCCATTCCGCGCGAGCGAGCGCCCGCCGGCCCCACAAGCGGCGGACACGGCGGAGCTCGATCGACTCCGCGCCGAGCTCGCGAAGAGCAAGGACGAGCTCGCGAAGAGCAAGGACGAGCTCGCGAAACACAAGGACGAGCTCACGCGGAGCAAGGACGAGCTCACGCAGAGCAAGGATGAGCTCACGCGGAGCAAGGACGAGCTCACGCGGAGCAAGGATGAGCTCGTCCTCGCCAAGGACGAGCTCGTCCTCGCCAAGGACGAGCTCACGCGTGCCCGGGACGAGCTCACGCGCGCCAAGGACGTCTCCGCGCGGGTCGAGGACGAGGTCCCCCAGGCCCAGGAAGAGCTCGCCACCCTCAAGGACGAGCTCGCGCGGACCCGCGACGAGAGCACGCGCCTCGACGAGGAGCTCCAGGCGTCACGCGCTCAGGTCTCGCGGCTCGAAGCCGACCTCACCAAGGCGAGCGCGGGATCGGCCGACGTCGTGCGGCTCAAGCGTGAGGCCGAGGAGCTCAAGGCGAAGCTCTCGGCCGCCATCGCGGCGACCGCGGCCATGCAAGGCGGAGGCAGCCTCACCGGCACGGCGGCGCTCACCGCCACCTCGCGCCTCGGCGGCGTGTCGAGCCGCGAGTTCCTCGATCTGCGCGAGGCCATGAACAAGAAGGACAAGGAGATCCTTGGCCTTCGCGACCAGCTCTCGCAGAAGGACAAGGAGCTCATCGAGCTGCGCGATCAAGCGCTCGTCCTGGAGCGCGAGAAGGCCGATCAGCTCGACCGGATGATCGAGTTCGAAGGGGCACGCGAGCAGATCGAAGCCGAGGTCCTCAAGCTGCGCGACGACCGCTCGGCCCTCGAGCAACGCGTGACGAACTTCCAGATGCTCCTCGAGCGCGTGGAGGAGAAACTCGCGACACGCGACGCCGAACTCGCAGCGGCGCGGCTCGACCGCGAGGCCGCGATCGCCATGCGGGAGGAGCAGATCCGCACGTCGAGCGAGACGCTCGCGCAAGCGATCGCCGACGCAGAGGCGCGGACACGCGCGAGCGAGGCCGAGCGGTTCGGCAAGGAGCACGCCGCGGAGATCACGCGGCTCGGCGAGGAACACGCGGCCGCGCTGAAGAAGCTCGGCGAGGAGCACGCGGCGGCGATCGCGAAGCTGCGCGATGAGCAAGCGGCCGAGATCGGCGAGCTCAGCGCGGAGCAAGGCGCGGAGCTCGGCAAGGTGCGCGAGGAGCTCGCCGCGGAGACGGCGAAGCTGCGCGAGGAGCACACGGCCGAGACGGCGAAGCTACGCGAGGAGCACAAGGCGGCGATCGAGGCGCTGCGATCGGCAGGCGCGAGCGAGGCCGAGCGGGTGCGGGAAGAGGCGATCACGAAGCTGCGCGAGGAGCACGCGGCGGCGATCGCGCGGATCGAGGCGGAGCACGCGAAGGCGATCGCGAGCGCCGAGGAGGCGACGCGAAAGGCGATCGCGGAGCAGGAGGAACGCACGCGAACGATCGAGGCCACACACGCCGCCGAGATCGAGGAGGAGCGTGAGGTCCGCAAGCGCGCGCTCACCGAGCAGGAGACGGCCGCGCGGGCCGCCGCCGCCACGCTCGAAGCGCGCATCGCGGCGCTCGGGGTCGAGCTCGAAGAGGCCCGCGGAGCGATCGAGGCGGCGCGCAAGGACGAGGGCACGGTCCGCGCGGAGCTCGAATCACGCACGGTGGACGTCGCGTGGCTCCAGAAGGAGCTCGAGAAACGCGAGCAGGAGCGCGCCGCGCTCGCCGCGGAGAAGGAGTCCCTCGTGGCGGACGCCATCAACGCAGCGTCACGCCTCGCGCGTGTCCGTTCGCGGTGGGACGAGGACAAGCTCGCGCTCGAGCGTGCGCGCGAGTCGCTCCTCCTGGCCGTCTCGAAGATCCAGGAAGTCGAGTCGCGGCCGATCGACGCGGACTGAGCGGCGGAAGTGCCGCTCAGCTCGTCCACGCGGACGGAGCGGCGTCCCCGCCGCTCAGCCGGACCGCGCGCGGAAGGCCTCCGGCAGGAGCGCCGCGAGTGACGTCGTGCGCGAGAGGCCCGGCTGCCCCGTGACCGACATCCGGATCGGCAGATCGTCGGCGAACTCGGCGAGCGTCTGCCGGCACATCCCGCAAGGCGCGCCGATCGGCGGGCTCTCCACGCCGGGACCGAGCTTCGACGTCCCCGGCGTCACCACCGCGAGCGCCACGGGATCACGCTCGCCCGCGGCCACCATCTGCACGATCGCCGATCGCTCCGCGCAGATCGAGAGCCCGTACGACGCGTTCTCCACGTTGCAGCCCGTGAAGATTTTACCCGATGCGGTGATCAACGCGGCGCCGACCTGGTAGGCCGAGTACGGCGCATGCGCGCGTGCCTGCACGTCGAGGGCCGCGCGTTCGAGCGTGGCCCAGTCGATGTTCGTCGTTGGATCGGTCAAGCCGCTCCTCCTCGGAAGCTCGCGCTCCCGGTGATCGCCGCGCCCACTTTCTGCACCCAGCTCGAGAGCAGCGCGGTGAATCGCTCGCGCGTCTGCCGCGCGGTCTCCTCGACTTCTTTGTGATCGAGCGGCGTCGGGCTGAGGCCCGCGGCGAGGTTGGTGATGCACGACATCGCCCCGCATCGCACGCCCATGTGCCGGAGCGCGATCACCTCGTGCACCGTGCTCATCCCGACCGCGTCGGCGCCGAGCGTGCGGAGCATCGTGATCTCTGCGGGCGTCTCGTACGACGGACCGAGCAGGCCCGCGTAGATGCCCTCGTGGATCGACACCCCCGCCTCCGACGCGGCCTCACGCGCGAGCGCTCCGATCCGCCGATCGTAGGCGTGTGTCATGTCCGGGAAACGCGGACCGAGCCCGGCCTCGTTGGGCCCTGTGAGCGGGTTCTGGCCCGTGAGGTTCAGGTGATCACGGATGAGCATCAGGTCCCCGGGCGTGAAGGTCGGCCTCGTGCCGCCGGCGGCGTTCGTCAAGAGCGCCGCGCGACAGCCGAGCCGCGCGAGCAGCCGCGCGCCGAACACCGCGCGCTCGGGCGCGTGGCCCTCGTAGAGGTGCACGCGGCCTTGCAGGCAGGCGACGGGCACGCCGTTCGCCAGGCCGATCCAGAGCTTGCCCGCGTGCCCGACGATGGTCGACACGGGCATGAACGGGATTTCGCTGTAGGGGAGCACCACCGGCTCGGTGAGGCTCTCGGCCCACGCGCCGAGCCCCGAGCCGAGCACCACGCCGACCACCGGGGTGAGCGGGCTCTTGGTGCGGATGACGGAGACGGCCTCGTCGAGGTGGGAGATCAGGCTCATTTGTCGGAGGTTAGTACAGGGCGCCTGCGCGGGTAAACGGTCGCGGCGCCCGTGGGGCTGTCTGTCCGGGCCCGTCGTACGTTCGAGAAGGGTGCAGGGCAAGGGCTGTCGTGATAGGGTGCGCGCCCTCCTGCGTCGTGGTGGGCTTTCGCGCCCGTGCCTCGCGCGAAACACGCTCTCCAAAAGCTTCCAAGGTGAATCCGATGAGCACGTTCGAAGAGTTCCTCAAGGCCAAGTCGATCGACCCGCGCCGGATCATCGCGGCGTCCCAGAAGATCGAGAAGTTGCGCCCCGAGGATCGGTCCATCCGTCTGCAGAAGCGTCAGGCCCGCAAGAGCGAGGACGGCGCGAAGAAGAAGGAAGGGCTGAAGAAGCCCCGCAGCGGCCGTCCCGTGACGGACCGGGCGCTCGCCTCCCTGAAGGCGGGCAAGCCGGTCAGCGGCCCGATGAAGACGCGCATCCTGCGCGCGATCAACCACATCCTCGAGCAGAAGAAGCAGGACAAGGTCGACCTCAAGGCGATCTTCCCCGGCGAGAAGAAGGCCGCGGCGGCCTGAGTCTGCGAGGCGGGGGCGCGGCTTCGGAGACGAAGCTTCGCCCCCGTATCTTTTTCGAAGGGGACGTCCGGAGCGGAGCTCGGCTGTCCGTCAGAGGTCGCCCAGATGGCGGCGGCTCGACTTGCGCGAGGAGAGATCCAGCAGGTCGGCGGCGACGAGGGCGACGGTCAATCCCACGGCGATGTAGAGCATGCCGCGACGTTGGGGCCGGCCGCGGGAAATGGACAAATTTCGTGCAAAAAGGCGGGCGGGTGAATGCGCCCCCTCCGCCAAGCAACGAATCGGCTCGTGTACCCCGTGGCGTTGCCGCGCGCGATCCTCTCGCTGGTCCCGGCGCGCCTCGTCCATCGTTCGTCGTTTCTCGCATGGCCGAGCGCGAGCCTGGCCACTCGGGCCTCCGTGGACCCGGCTGACGTAGACGAGCTCGTCCGGCGCGCCCGGAGCGGCGACCGAGGCGCCTTCGCGGAGCTCTACCGGACGCACCGCGAGGCCGTGGCGCGCCTCGTGTTCCGCATGCTCGGCCGGGCGAGTGACATCGAGGACGTGGTGCAGGAGGTCTTCCTCCAGGTGCACCGCAGCCTCGGCGACTTCCGTGGGCAGTCGAAGTTCTCCACCTGGATCCACCGCATCGCGGTGAACGTGGTGCTCATGATTCGCAGGGCCGAGCGCAGCCGGCCGGTGTTCGCCGACGAGCCACTCGCGACCGAACACGAGAGGGACGGGGGGCTCTTGCCCGACGAGGAGGCCACGCTCCGGCGCAGGATCGTCGCGTTCAAGCGGCTGCTCGATCGGATCTCCGAGAAGAAACGTACGGTGTACGTGCTGCACGACATCGAGGGCATGTCGCCGGCCGAGATCGCCACGATCGTGGACGCGCCCGTGCTGACCGTGCGGACGCGTCTGTTTTACGCCCGGCGCGAGCTCGCCGAGCTGATGCGGGAAGAGCCTGCGCTCGCGCAGCTCGTGGATGAAATCGGGGGGCTCGGCGCGCAGATCAGCGCGTCCGAGCGTAGCCCTCAGACGAGCCTGGAGGGGAAAACCACGTGAGCGACAACGACCCCAACGCGCGCGCCCTCGAGGTGATGCGCGACGCGCTCGCCTCCGAGAAGCCACCCGAGTTGCCCTGGGATGCGCTGGAGCAGAAGCTCGAAGCCCGCATCACGCAGGACGAGCAATCACGCGCGGCACGAGTGTTCCCCCGCATCGGGCGCGGCGCGCGGGCGGGCCTCGCGTTCTGTGCTGCCGCAGCCGCGGTGATCGCGGTCGTGAGCCTCGGTGGGCGCGCAAAGGACGAGGGGCCCGCGGGACTCGCGATCCGGTGGCGCACGCCCGAGGCGATCGCGTTTTTGCCGGGCAGTGAGTCCGAGCGGGATCTGTCGCTCCTCCGGCCCGGCGACGGCGTCACGGCCGGCGAGGCGCCCCTCACGCTCGTGCAACGCGGGATCGTCCGCGTCACGCTCGCGCCCGGCGCACGCGCCACCGTCGTCGTCGCGCCCTCGCAGGCCGGCGAGGCGCTCGTGCTTGGCCTGGAGCACGGCTCCCTGCGCGCCGACGTGGTCCCACGCAAGGCCGAAGGTGGCCTCGTCGAGACGTTCGCCGTCGACGTCGGCCGCACGCGGGTCGCCGCGCATGGCACCGCGTTCACCGTCACCCGCGGCAGCGACGATGTCCTCGTCGACCTCGAGCACGGCGCGGTCGCCGTGGGCCCCGCGGGTCGCTCTGGCGTCACCACCGGTCGCCTCCTCGTCGGCCGCGCGCGTGCCTCCTTCTCGCTCGACGGCGGCGAGGTCGCCCGCATGCTCCCCGTCGACGCGACCGAGCCCCCGCCCGCGCCTCCGCCGCCGGTGGAGACCACGCCTCCGCCGAAGCCCGCGATCGTGCCGCCGCCCGCGACCGTCGCCGAGCGCCCGCAATCGCCTCCGCCCGATCGTCCGGACGCACCCCCGGCGCCGCCTCCGCCCGCGCCGACGCCTTCGGTCGTGCCCGAGGCGCCGCCTGCGCCGAAGCCTGTGCCCGTGCTCTCGCGTGCGTCGGTCCACGCGGGGCTCTCGGGCTGCTTCGACGCGTTTTACGGCGGGCGTGACCCTTCCGTTCGTCTCTCGGTCGCGACCACGGTGACGGTCTCGCTCGACGAGGAGGGCGCCGTCTCTGCCGTGCGTTTCGACCCGCCGCTCGAGGCGCCGTTCATGCAGTGCGTGTTCGACTCGCTCCGCCCGGGCAAGTTCGTCGGGTCGAGCGGGCCTGTCGTGGTGCCCTTCCAGCGCGGCCGTTGAGGGGTTTGCCCGGGCAACCTGCGGCCCCGACAAACCCCGCCGCGTCCGGTGATCAGCGAATCGACGGCGGCGCGCCCGTGAGGAGCTGCGTCAGCGCGTGGGTCTCGCGTGCGCCCATCAGGCCGAACTGCACGCCCATCCCGTCGGGCTCCATCCAGCGCACCGTCGCCTTCACCATCACCTCTTGTTTCACGCCGGGCAGCTTCATGTAGAGGTTCACGCTGGCGTTGAAGGGCGCGGGCGTCTCGGTCGTGATGAACATGCCGCCGATCGATAGGTCGCGTGAGAAGGCGTCGACGCGCGGACCATCCCCCACCTGGAATGCGACCGCCATTCGAACGACCTTCCGCGGGTGTCTGCGCTTCTCCGACAACACTTTCTCTCCTCGTGCCCCGACGGCGTCCTACAATAAACGGTCGGAGGTCGGAGCGCGGTGGCAAAAAACGAGGCGCGCGTCGCCGGGGGGTTCGGCCGGTATCTCGAGGGCTGGCAGCCCGGGCTCGTCGCCGTCTTCCTCGCCGGCAGCGCCGCCTTGCTCGCCGTCCCGCGTTCGGTCCCGCCCGCGGAGCTACCCGTCCCCCTCGTCGCGCCACACAAGCTCGCCGAGGCCGCGGCGAACGACGACGCCCGCGCTCGCGCCGTCGAGGCGCGCCCCCTCGACGCCGACGTGCGCGCGCTCGGATCGCTCCTCCGCGCCTTCGGCCGCGCCGACGCCCAGAACGACGACGCCCGTATCGCCGAGCTCCGCCGCCAGATCGGCCCCGCCGCCTCCCGCGCCCTCGCGCAGGGCGAAGACGCCGTCCTCGCGCTCCGCGCCTACCAGCTCCGCGCCTTCCTCGACGAGGTGCGTCGATTCGTCCGGACCGGCGAGACCTCGAACGATCTCGTCGAGCTCGGCGGCCCTTTCGCCGACGTGCTCGCGCGCAACGGCTGGT
>Ga0307406_10001616_pt1 | contig 12397 bp, 10 predicted proteins | sample 322Cmetagenome_3_FD_203706 | JGI IMG/M metagenome (GOLD analysis project Ga0307406, IMG submission 203706) | Maize rhizosphere microbial communities from greenhouse at UC Davis, California, United States - 322HYB-C-2 | ecosystem: Host-associated > Plants > Roots > Rhizosphere > Soil | place... | reverse complement strand
CTGTTTCCATCCGAGGAGGTTGACGGTAAGCGTCTGCGTCTCGGCCAGTACGTCGGCGAGCGGAGATTCCTCGTCAAGCAGCCCGATAACTTCAGCTGGCTCGCCCTCAGCGACCAAGAATGATGAGAGGGTCCAACCGGCCCGTGTGCCAGCTGCGTCGGCCGCCCAGATGCTGACCGGCGATGCCATCCGGCCCCGAAACCGGCGCAGCGGATTTCTGTCCTGCGGAGCCGCCGCGAACGGGTGGCTGTCGTGGATGGTCACTTCAACAGTTCTACACGTCATGGTCGTCGCACACCGCCGTGTGTCGTGGATCACCGCATGGACCCGGAGGTGAGTACCCAGTTGTCGTTTTGAGCCCCTACGGTGGACCGGTGCCCGCGCGAGCGCGGTGTAATCAGGCGAGGAGCGGTATCGATGGGCTGGCTGGAAGCGCTGGTGCTTGGCATTGTCCAGGGCCTGACCGAGTTTCTACCCATTTCCTCCAGCGCCCATCAAGCCATTGTTGGACAGTTCTTCGGCGGTCAGGATCCTGGTTCGGCATTCACTGCGATCACTCAACTCGGCACCGAAAGTGCCGTGATTATTTACTTTCGCAAGGACATCTGGCTGATCATCAAGAGCTGGGCGCTCGCGCTGATCGGGAAGCTTCCGCGCGATGACCCTGAGGCCAGGCTTGGCTGGTTGGTGATCATCGGCTCAATCCCGATCGTAGTGTTGGGGCTGCTGTTTCAGGATGCAATTGATCATGGGTTGCGAAACCTGTGGACGGTAGCGGCGATGCTCGCTGGCTTCGGCATCATCATCGGTGTTATCGATCAGCTGGCGGCGAACGCCCGGCCGCTGGAATCCATGACGTGGCGGCATGGACTATTTCTTGGGCTCGTGCAGTCGCTCGCGCTCATTCCTGGAGTTTCTCGTTCCGGCGCGACCATCGCGGGCGGGCTGGCGCTGGGATACCAGCGGGTGGCGGCGGCCAAATACTCTTTCCTGCTGGCTATTCCAGCAGTGGTCGGTTCAGGGTTGTTCAAGTTGGCTGACATCTCCTCTGACCCCGTGCCGCCGGCCTGGGGACCGATCGCGCTCGCCACGGTGATCTCTTTTGTCATCGGCTACGCGGTGATCGCGTGGTTGCTGCGCTATGTCAGCACGCACAACTTCATGCCATTTGTGATATATCGCATAGCGCTCGCCGTGCTAGTGGCGATCTTGCTACTTACCGGGGTCCTGAGTCCCTTGCCGCCGAGCAGTATGGGGCCGCCCGGATGATCAACTAGGGTCCGACGCCCGAACGTTCCAGAGCCTCTGCGGCGACGGTCAGCGCATTTAGCTTCTCTTCAATCGAGTCGCCATAGGGCACGAGTGCGCACGTCGTCACCCCTGATGCGGCCAACATCTGAAACCCTTCGGCGATCCGATCCCGATCACCAAGTAAGGACGTCTGATCGATGAAGTCGAACGGCACAGCTGCCATGGCGTCTCGATGCCGCCCATTCAAGAACAGGTCCTGCACCATCGCAGCGGTTTCACCAAATCCCATGCGGACGGCGAGCGCATTGTAAAAATTCTGGTCACGGCTGCCCATTCCGCCCAGGTAAAGCGCCGCATAGCTGCGAACCTTATCAGCGCAACTGCGCGGATCGGCGCCGACGACCAGCGGCACAGTGGGTACTACGTCAAAACCCTCGAGGGTCTTGCCGACCCTGTTCCTACCGGCCCGCAGTCGCTCCAGCTGCTCCGGCGCGAAGTCGGTCGCGTAGAAGATCGCCAGCCAGCCGTCCGCCAGCTCACCGGCGAGTTCGAGATTCTTTGGACCGACTGCCGCAAGATAGATCGGAATGTGTGAGCTGACTGGAGCGATCGTAAGTTTGAGCGGCTTGCCGACCCCATCCGGAAGAGGGAGCTGGTAGTAATCGCCCTGGAAGCTCAACGTCGATCGGGACAGCGCCATGTTAATTACGGCCAGGTACTCGCGCGTCCGGCTCAGCGGCTTGTCGAACCGGACCCCGTGCCAGCCCTCAGAGACCTGGGGCCCGGAGACGCCCAAGCCCAGCCGAAAACGTCCCCCAGTCAGCACGTCGAGACTGGCGGCGGTCATCGCAGTCATCGCAGGCGTTCGGGCTGGGATCTGCATGACCGCAGAACCGACGTCGATGGTCGCGGTGTGGCCCGCCAGCCAACCCAGAACAGTCGGACTGTCGGAGCCGTACGCCTCGGCGGCCCAGACGACAGCGAAGCCGAGCGTCTCGGCATGTTGCGTCAGCCGAAGCTGTCCATGCGGATCGTCTGATCCGATCAGATAGCCGAGATTGAGCCCAAGCTGCATATCAGACACGCTAGTGGGGTGCTTGATTGCTTCGCCCGCTAACGCTCCGTCTGTCTAATGTTCCTCCGCTCGCTGCGATGTCTGCCGTCGATCCATTACGCCGTTAGGGTCTCCCCATGGAAACTCGGCAGGTCGGGTGCAGTGGGTTGCGGGTGTCGCGACTCGGCCTGGGCACGATGACCTGGGGCCGTGATACCTCGGCGGAGAACGCGCATGCGTTGCTCGAGATGTTCTGCGAGGCAGGCGGCAGTTTGATCGATACGGCCGCCGCGTACGGAGCCGGTGATGCCGAGCGAATTGTTGGCCGACTGGTACGCGAGCTCGGGAACCGCGACGAGGTCGTCATTGCGACGAAAGCCGGATTCGTGATCCGGAACGGTAAGCGCATTGTGGACACGTCGCGACGTGCTCTGCTTCGTGATCTTGATGGATCGCTGCGGCGGCTGCAGAGCGACTACATCGACCTGTGGCAGATCCACGCGTGGGGCGAGGCTCCTTTGGAGGAGTCGCTGGAGGCGATCGATCACGCTGTCTCAACCGGAAGAGTGCGATATGCCGGTATATCGAACTTTGTGGGGTGGCAAACTGCCCAGGCAGCCACCTGGCAACGAGCCTTTCCCGGTCGTACACCACTGATCAGTGCCCAGGTCGAGTACTCGTTGCTGGCTCGCCGCGCCGAGGTCGAAGTGCTGCCAGCCGTTCGCGCCTTTGGCATGGGATTCCTCCCATGGTCTCCGCTGGGTCGTGGTGTGTTGACCGGGCAGTACCGCAACGGGACTCCTCGTGGGTCGCGGGCGGCGACCGACCACTTCGCCTGGTTCGTCGAGCCATATCTGGAACCGCGGAGCCGCGGCGTAGTTGAGGCCGTCGTACGCGCCGCAGAAGGCCTTGATCTCACCCCGCTACAAGTGGCATTGCTCTGGGTCCGTGACGCGCCGGGCATTACCGCTCCCTTGCTCGGCGCCCGAACCGCTGGGCAGTTGGCTCCCGCGCTGGCCATTGAGAATCAGAAGCTGCCTGCCGAGATCGCCTCGGCGCTCGATGATGTGTCGGGTGGACCGAACGCTGCTCGGGCGTGAGCTCGCCTATGAGTGAGTGCTACGAACTCGAATGATCTTGCGACGGATCCATGCGTCGCGGGTGCCGTCGCGGTATCGACGCAGCCGGGCAAGTTCCCAGCCGCCGTACTCGGCATGATCAGCAAGCAATTGGCGAACGGCGTTTCGCGAGAGGTGGCGACCCAACCGAACCCGCTCCACCTGGTACTCGACACGTCCCACGGCCATAGGCGGCCAGCATAGTGCTCTCTCAAGCTTGATCGAGGAAACGGTCCAAGACTCGTGCGCCAAATTCGAGTGAATCGGTAGGTACCCGCTCGTCGACGCCATGGAACATGCTCATGAAATCCAGGTCGGGCGGCAGGCGTAGCGGAGTAAAGCCGAAACACCTAATACCTGCGCGGTGCCAAGCCTTTGCGTCGGTACCAGCCGTAGAGAGGAACGGCACAGCCCGAGCAGCAGGATCCTCGGCTTCCAACGATGCCTGCATCGCCTCGACCAGTTCTCCGGAGAACTGGGTCTCAATGGACGGCTGGTGATTGACCACCTCATAACGGACCTTGTCACCGATCAACTCATTGATGGTGGCGTAGAACTCACCCTCACCGCCCGGCACGAATCGGCCATCGATACCAGCTGTGGCCTTGCTCGGGATCACATTGTGCTTGTACCCGGCCGACAGCATCGTCGGATTGGCGGTGTTGGAAATCGTCGCACCGATCACTCGCGCGATGAGGCCAAGTCGAGGAATGCTCTCCTCAAGGCGATCCGGATCAAGATCGATTTCGTACGCTTCGGAAATTGCCTTGAAAAAGGCGCGCTGGGGATCGGTGATCCTTCGCGGCCACTCGTAGGCGCCTATCCTGGCAACCGCCGCACTGAGCTCTGTGATCGCGTTCTCGGGGTGGTGCAGCGAACCATGGCCGGCCCGTCCTTCGGCAATCAGGTTGATCCAAGCCATGCCCTTTTCCGCGGTCTGTATGGGATACAGGCGAAGATCATCGCGTACGGTCAGCGAAAAGCCACCGACTTCTCCGATCGCCTCCTGGCAGCCTTCTAGAACTTCGCGATATTCGTCGACGATCCAACGGGCACCCAGGCCGCTGCCAGCTTCCTCGTCTGCGGTGAAGATCAACTGGATCGGCCGTCGAGGTGCCGCGCCGGCTCGAACCCTGGCGCGTACGACGCTGAGCACCATGGCGTCGAAGTGCTTCATATCGACCGCGCCGCGGCCCCAGACGCAACCGTCGACTATATCGCCGGAGAACGGCGGTACGGACCAGTCGGCTGCGTTGGCGGGCACGACGTCGAGGTGTCCGTGTATCAGCAGCGGCGACAGCGAGGAGTCCACGCCCTCCGGTTCCCAGCGGGCCACAACCGATGCACGCCCCGGCTCGGGCTCCAACAGTTGGCTTGAGATGCCAACTTCGTCGAGCAGTTCAGCGACGCGTTCGGCGGCATCCCGCTCACCTGGACCTGGCTCGGCGCCGAAGTTCGATGTGTCGATCCGAATGAGCTGTTGGCACAGCTCAACAACCTCGGCTTCTGGCCGGTAGTCCGCGCTCACCCGTTCATCTTGGCTGATGCGCTTAGCTCGTGCGCTCGGCCCCAATAAGACTCTTCGGCGCGACGGCGCAAATTGCTATAGTTCGTGGGCGCCCCGCGAGGAGCAGCCACAGGTCCGGGTGGCGGAATAGGTAGACGCGCTAGCTTGAGGTGCTAGTGCCCGTAACAGGGCATGGGGGTTCAAGTCCCCCCTCGGACACAACATTGCCCCTCGTCAACGCCCACATCCTGGTCATTTCAGCTGCTCTCTGCTAACGGATGGTTAACCGACGTCCGAAACAGCGCCGCAACTTGCTCGGCCACGTCCTCATGCAACCCAGCAATCACGTGGCTGTAGGTGTCCAATGTGATGCCGATGTTGGCGTGCCCGAGGCTTCCTGTACCACCTTCGGATGGACGCCAGCCTGCAAAGCGAGGGTTGCCCAGCCATGCCGAAGATCGTCCAACCTGATCGGCGGCAGCCCTAGCCGGTGCACCGCGTCCGAGAAGCCACGGGTGAACCGCTCCGGGTGCAACATAGTGCCGTCGACGTGGCAGAAGACAAGATCAAGGTCTGTCCACCCTGCCCCCATCAGTAGCCGCTCAGCAGCCTGCCGCTTGCGGTGTTCATGCAACGCCGCGACCGTCCCAGCGTCCAGGGTGACCGTACGCCGCCCCTTCACTGTCTTCGGCGTCCCGAGCAACGGTGTGTGTTTGAGGGCGATTACGGTCTGCCGGATCGACGCCCGGCTGCCGTCAAGGTCAAGGTCGGCCCAGCGCAAACCCAACGCTTCGCCTCGCCGCAATCCGGTTGTGGCGAGCACGAGGTACGCGGTCCAAGGCCGACTCGAACGGGGTTCCCTCGAGGAAGGTGCGCAACTGGTCTGCGGTCCAGGTGATCGACTCCGGGCGGCTAACTGCTGACGCCTTTGGCGGGTCCGCGGCGTCTGCAGGGTTCGGGGCTAGCCTCCCCCACTTCACCGCGTCTTTGAGTGCCCTGTGGATGATCGTGTGGATGTAGCGCACCGTCCGCGGCGACAAATCCGCCTCCCGCGTAGTCCTTCCTCCCTCAGCTAGCAGTGCCGCATAGAGCGTGTTCAGCATGCCTGCATCGACACGGGAATAGCGGAGCCCCCGGAGAGAATCCTTCGGGGGCTCTTCTGGTGGCGTATGCCGGATTGATCACTACCGGGTGTAGTAACGACCGTAATAATCGCCGACTCTGTTGCGGTAGGCGGGTTCGTTATAGCTGCTCTGGTCAAACTCAGGGGAATCCTTAATCTGGTCCTTTGTCAGACCGACGTAGACGTTCCCTCCGGCGGTGTCGACCCGATCGATGGTGCCAGCCGGCAAAAGCACCTTCTTGCCGAAGATCCACGGCCCCGTATCGACCACGATGTAGCTGGATCCGACCTCATTGGTCGCCTCATCGACCTTGCCAATCCCGCCGTCGGCAGCTTCTACGTCATAGCCGACAAGGTTGGCGCCGCCCTGCGCTGTCATGCCCGATTGCTCGCGGTAGCTCCACGGGTCCCAGTCAGTGGTCATGTCACGCTCCTCCTAAGGTGAGTAAGTCCGCTCGGACGAAAATCAATTTTTCCAGTTAGGTCAGCCGAGATAACCACCCCTAGGGGTGAGGATTGCCACCCACGTGGGTGGGTGATGGAGACACGGCGAACTCAACTTTGTCAGCCGTATTGGTTAGCGTCGTGGTAGCAGGTACGGATCAGGGCGCGGCCTAAGGGCCTGGATAGCCCCTGTCGGCCCGCGTCATCCGTAAAAATGTGTTGGCCCCGGCGAAAGCTTTGTTTCAGCGTCTCGCTCGGGGCCAGTTCGAAAGGTGATGTAGCTCCTTCCGCCGTACTAATTATCCCTTCGAGGGCAAATGATTAGATCCAGCCAGTCAAGCCACCGCGACGGCCGCCAACACTATGACGAGGATCAGCAGCACCACGCTTGATCCAGTCGACGCGCCTCATCGGCCGTCCGCCTTAAGCGCGCGAGCACAATGTGAGCCCTGGCGAACAACTGCGCGACCGCGGCTACGACATCGGGAAAGGCCCTCGGGTCGATCAGGCTTGGCTATAGCGGCCAAGAGACTTTGATTTTGGGTGGCACGTTGGCAGGTTCGACCAACTCGATGGTGATGATGTCGTGGCTGGAGCGGCTGAGCTGTGCTTCGGCCAGCGGGGTAACTTCGGGCATTGGGTGAACTCCTCGTTCTGGTAGGTGTTTGCCTAGGCCCATCGCGTGCTCGAACACGTGGCGGGTCACTTACTTTTGTGGCGGGTTAGTTGATCTTGTGTGGTCCTCCCTTCTGCAAACCGTTTGCTAACGGACGCGTTAGCACGAGGTTGGACGGGATGGCATGACGCGGGGTCGCAAGCGAGGCTGACCCCCTTAGTAAAAGGCGCTTTCTGCAGACTGGCCGCTACTGGCTTTGACAAGGGTTGTCGGCGTTCAAGTCCCCCCTGGGACACACAATCCCTAAGATCATCACCCATAATCATGGTGCTGTTGTAATGGTGTCTAGAAGTGGGCTTGTGATCCTCCGCTGATTCTTGGAGCCTCAGCGAAGTTGAAACCGCCTGTAGCACCTGACGCTCAAGCAGGAGCGCCTCCTGCGACTTCGATTTCGCGAGAGACTCGCCGGACACAACACGCGGGTAGGTTCAGCAGGTACTCCAGCTAGCTCCAGGTCTTGAGCCGCCGACTAGCTGGAGCATCTCCCCCTGTATCGACCCCGAGATCTAGTCACGCGCAGAAATCGGCAAAAGTCCAGTACTGGCCTTGATTTGTTCGAAAACAAGAAGATCTGCCGCGAATCTTTGCTGTCCGCATGCTGAATGAGCCGTCGACGGCCCCACGATGGTTGCAACCTTTCCTCGGGAACGTCTCGCTATGAGCGTTGATAGTGCCGCACCCAATCCAGAATGAGTTCTGGGACCGCCTCCCCATCAGTGCCGTCTGTCTTCTCGGGAAAATCAAAAACCGCGACCATGAGTTGCATCGGGTACGCCGGGGGCTCGAGGCAGGTTCGCACATGCACTCCATCGACGAGAAAATCGACCCTGTCCGAAGTCCAGTCCACGGCGTAGGTATGAAGGTCGGCGACATTAATGGCGAGCCGTACCGCTTCGAAATCTTCGGTTACCGAGGGATCTCGGAACGCGTGCAGGCCGAGACCGACCGCAGTCGATTCACCAGGCACTATCGCGTCACCGAACATCTCGCCAATACAGATTTCGGCTGAGCATTCTGGTTTGTCTTCGATACCGGCTAGCCAGAAAGCGACCATCGAACGGTGCGAGACAATGCCGCGGGCGCGAATCTCGATGTAGCCCTGATGGGGTGTCCAACCCCAAAACGTCTCTTGCTCCTCGCGGACCGTGAGCCCATCGCGGTAGGGCTGTTGACCAATTGTGCTGCCCACCGGCCCTGAGAAGTTGCCGGACTGAATCCCCGAAACCCGAAGCGCTGGCTTATGGTCGTCGCCGCACCAGAGTCGCTGGTTCGGCGGAATGGTGAGGTACAGACAAGAGTCACGAATGTCAAAAGTGGCTGCTGCGTCGGCGCAGGAGCTCCACGCCGGCAGATAATGGCGCAGCCAGACAGCCCGATCCAGGTCGGCAGCATCGAAGTCGTCCGCGAATATCAGGCGAAGTCCGTCGGTGCGCTGAGACATCCCTCAATCATGCCGTCCCAAATCGCCCTTTGTTTCGCTACCGTTGGTTGCCGCCTCACCGTTGAGTCAGCTCGCTGACATGAAGTACTGGAAGGAAACAGCCGTGGCCAGCTATCAGCCTCCGCCGCCAGGTCTCACTCAATCGATGCCGCCACCTCTCGAGCTGCCGTACTACGGCATCGGCTTCATTGATGCGATCAAGCGGGGCTTTAAGAAGTACGCGACCTTCACTGGCCGCGCCAGCCGGAGCGAGTACTGGTGGTGGACCCTGTTCACCTTCCTTATCTACACGGTGCTCGCTATCGTGACGTACGCCGTTGGCATCGGGAGCTCACGGGATGGAGGTCGTACGCCGGGACTCCTGGCGGTGCCGCTGATCATTGTGTTCGCTGTTTTCGCGCTTGGGATCATTGTGCCGACGCTGGCCCTGACCGTCCGTCGGCTACATGACGGTGGGTACAGCGGTTGGTTGGCTCTGCTCATGCTCGTCCCCTACGTGGGAGGGTTGATCATCATGATCTTCGCGCTCTTGCCGAGTTCACCGGCTGGCGCAAAGTACGACCCGATTCTGGCGACTCCCGCTCCGTATGACGCCTATCCCCCGCAGGCTCCATATACGCAGTAGTGCATTAGCGAAAGTCACGGGAGCGATGCCTTGACGGCAGGATCCCCTTGGCTTCTGGATAGACCGAGCTCAACGGCTGCAGCCGTTCGGCAACCAGGTTGGTTACGCCGTCATTGTGCTCGATCCTGCCGCGAATGATCATGCCTGAGGCGTTACGGCCGACTCGGCCAAAACGCCTCCAAAGCTCGGTGGAACAGACCACGTTGAGCATCCCGGTTTCGTCCTCGAGATTGAGGAAAGTCACCCCGCCTGCCGTGGATGGACGCTGCCGATGGGTCACCATTCCTGCCACTCGCACGCGACGTTCCGCGTACGCCGCGCCGAGTTGACCGATCGGCACTATGTCATGATCATCGAGCACCGGACGTAGGTGCTGTACCGGATGATCATCAGGAGATATCTTCGTGGCCCACAGGTCGGCCAAAGTCAGCTCCACCTCACTCATCCCGGGCAGCACAGGTGGGGTGGCATCAATTGCCGAGCCCGGCAGAGTTTGATCATTGTCGGCGTATCCAGCGTTCCAAAGCGCCTGGCGACGGGATAGCCCAAAGCAGTCAAAAGCTCCAGCCGTAGCCAAGGCTTCCGCCTGTGCCACGGTGAGCCCCGCGCGGCGTACGACGTCGTTGATGTCGATGAGCCGCTGCTTCTGACGTTCAAGGACAATCCGCTCGGCCAGCTCGCGGCCGATGCCTTGTACCTCGGTGAGTCCTAGCCTGACCGCGAAGTTGCCGTCTCGGCGGTGCTCGCGAGTGCGGTCTGGAGCTGACCGTTCGAAGGGCCCCACCTCAAGTTGGACACGTTGCCGGCAGGCCTCGAGACCTGTCGGGCCGTCATGTCCGGGATTGATCAGCTCGAGCTCGGCATCCACCTCGGACAGCATGATGTCGGGACGCAGCACCGCAACGCCATGCCGCCGCGCATCCGCAACCAGCGACTGCGGAGAGTAGAAGCCCATCGGCTGCGCTCTGAGCAGCCCAGCGAGGAAGGCTCCCGGATAGTGCAGCTTGAGCCAAGATGAGGCATAAACCAGCAGCGCAAAGCTGATCGCGTGGCTCTCAGCAAACCCGAAGTTGGCGAATGCCTGAATCCGGCTGTAGATGTCATCAGCCAACTCACCGGTAATCCCGTGGGAAGCCATCCCCGCGTAGAGCTTGTCCTTGAGCCGTTCGATCTTCTCCACGCCTCTTTTGGAGCCCATAGCGCGCCGCAGCAGATCAGCGTCGTCACCGGTACAACCGCCAACCGCCATAGCAATCTGCATCAGCTGCTCTTGGAACAACGGCACGCCCTTGGTCCGCTCTAACACAGGTTTCAGCGCCGGATGCAGGTAGGTCACATCTTCTCGGCCAGTTGCCCGCCGAATGTAGGGATGTACCGCGCCGCCCTGGATTGGTCCGGGACGAATCAGCGCAACCTCGATCACCAGGTCATAGAACCGGCGCGGCAGCAGTCTCGGCAGAGTCCCGACTTGGGCCCGGCTCTCCACTTGAAAGACGCCAATCGAGTCGGCGCGACACAACATGTCGTAGACGCCGGGCTCCTCTTTAGGCATGGTGTCGAGGGTCCAGCGCTCCCCCATCCTCGCCGCTACCAAGTCGAAGGTGTATTGGATGGCCGCCAGAATGCCCAGACCGAGAAAGTCGAACTTCACCAGCCCCATCCAGGCGCAGCTGTCCTTGTCCCACTGCAGCACCGTTCTGTTGTCCATCCGGCCACGCTCGATCGGGCAGACCTCACCCACTGGACGTTCGGTCAGCACCATGCCGCCGGAGTGAATGCCGAGGTGACGTGGCGCCTTGAGCAGCTGCTCGGCCAGGTCAACAACCTGATCAGGGATACGGTGGTCCAGCACGACGGCGGTCGCAGAGTCCCCCGGATCATCACCGGTTTCACTAACCGGGAGCGTTCCCCAGGTGTCGATCTGTTTGGACCAGGCGTCTTGTTGACCGGTGGAGTAGCCGAGCGCCTTCGCCATGTCCCGAACCGCAGATCTCGGCCGATAGCTGATCACATTGGCCACCTGGGCGGCGTTGCGTCGCCCATAGCGCCGGTACACCTCCTGGATCACCTCTTCGCGCCGGTCGGAGTCGAAATCGACGTCGATGTCTGGCTCTTCGTCGCGAGTGGCCGACAGAAAGCGTTCGAAGGGCAACTTGAAGGCGATGGGATCGACTGCGGTTATGCCGAGCACGTAGCAGACAACGGAGTTAGCAGCGGATCCCCGGCCCTGGCAGAGGATTCCCTTTTTGCGGGCGAACTCCACCATGTCGTGCACGATCAGGAAGTAGCCGGGGAAGTCCTTCTCCTCGATGACCGCCAGCTCTTTGCTTAGCCGCTCCTCGGCTTCTTCGCGGATGTGGGCATAGCGCTCGTCTGCACCTCGGCGGGTTAGCTCTCGCAACCAGCTGATCGGGGTTTCTCCTTCCGGTACGTCCAGTTTGGGAAGTCGCGGCTTGGCCAGCCTTAGGTTGAAGGCGCATTGATCGGCGATCTCAACAGTTCGCGCTATGACGCCGGGATAGCGCTCGAAGGTCTGCGCCATCTCCGCTCCTGAGCGCAGATGGGCGCCAGGTACCGACAGCCAACCGTCCATATCGGCTAGACTCCGGCGGGCGCGTACGGCGGCCAAGGCGGCTCCCAGTCGCCCGCCATCCGTGGTGGCGTAGTGCACGTTGTTGCTGGCCACCACAGGAAGCTTGTGATCATTGGCGAGGGCGAACAAAGCATCGTTGAGATCAGAGTCGGTGGGCAGTCCATGATCGATGAGCTCGACCACAACATGATCATGACCGAACATTGTCGTCAGCCGATCCAGCTCCTTCGCTGCCGCCGCAGAGCGACCAGAAGTGATCAGCGCTTGCCGTACCGCGCCCTTTCGACAGCCGGTCAAGATCATCCAGTTGCCACGAGCCTGTGCAGCCAGCTCCTCCTCAACATAGCTGGGACGTCCCTTTTCATCACCTCTCAGTTGAGCTTCGGTGATAGCTCCGGCGAGCCGGTGGTAGCCCTCGACGCCGCTAGCCAGTACCAGCAGATGCTGTCCTTCAGGGTCGGCCACGCCGTTTTGTGGTGTGGCGAGTCCTAGGGACAGTTCGGCGCCATAGATGGTGCGAAGGTCGTACGCGAGTGCCGCCTCGGCGAAGCGGGATGCCGCGTAG